>Ga0116126_1001055_pt1 | contig 18268 bp, 8 predicted proteins | sample June2015DPH_16_5_FD_89730 | JGI IMG/M metagenome (GOLD analysis project Ga0116126, IMG submission 89730) | Peatland microbial communities from SPRUCE experiment site at the Marcell Experimental Forest, Minnesota, USA - June2015DPH_16_40 | ecosystem: Environmental > Terrestrial > Soil > Wetlands >...
CAGGATCTCGACTTGCTCTGTGGCGGCAAAGTGGTAATGTCCTATTCGGGCAAAGTAGAAATGTCCTAGGGGCCTGCGCCTGGACAAGCGTGCATAAACACACAAATAGCCGAGTAAGCTAAGCTCACCTCACTCGGTGTTGTCGTACTGGCGACTTTGTGGCAAGTGTTATCCGCACTTCGATAAGCGAGCCATGCCAAGCGGTTGAAATCGAGGATCTTATCGACTTATTCGGGGAATGAAGTGGATGAAGTTTTGGCCCTTGACTTTCCGAGGAATCAGCGTATTATAGTCGAACCGTGAATTCAAACTCACTATTGACTGTCTGTGGCCTATCGATCCTTCTAGCGGCCTGTTCTCATGTCGACGCGAAGAAAGAAGAAGCGCGGGAATTGGAGGCTTGCCAGCAACTCCTGGAGGAAGGATTAATGAAGATTCCTGATACTCGCGACCTGCGGTTCCTCGGTAAAGTATCCTCGGCCGCGGCGATGTGCCGCGGCGGCGAGGGAGCTGTCCAGTTCAGAAACACGCCGTGGGTCGATTGGTCCCAATACTGGGGCACCGGCGACACGCTGTCCTTGCCGAAATACTATCTCACGGAAAAAGGTCCGCAAGTTCGCGGTGTCTCCGGGGCGCTAGCCGACCTCGAATACCAGCGCATCGAGCTGATCAAATTCAATTTATTCGACAACAGCGGCACCTATCGAGCCTACGTTTCCGGCAACGGCGGGGCGGACGGAAGGACGATTAAGGTATGGCCGGAAATGAAGCTGCCAAAGACCAATCCCAATTACCAGGCGGTGGGAGGCGACCAGGCACAGGAGTGCAAAGGCGATCTGATCCGTGGCCGCACCACCACAGGTATCTGCAACGATATTCTTAACCCGCTCATGGGTTCGGCGGGCATGCCTTTCGCACGCAACGTGGAGTTTGAAACCTCGTTTCCGGACCTGGGCCGGAATGACCTTACCCGGAACCGCCATGGCAACCGGCTTGGGCTGCTGACACCCGATCCGCAGGTAATCAGCCGTAAGCTGCTTACCCGTATTCAGTCCGCGGATTCGCGAGACTGCAACGCCGGCTTCGGCGGCACGAACAACTCTGCGAGTGCCAACTGCGACTATCAGAAGGCCCCTTTCTTCAACGTCCTGGCCGCCTACTGGATTCAGTTCATGACTCATGACTGGTTCTCCCACATGGAGGAAGGCCACAACGCCACGGCATATATCGACATGGGCTGCACCACGCAACTGGTGAATGGCGTTCCCACCCCACTTACTCCGGCGGACGCCGATAAACTTGGGTGCCGTCCCGGCGACCGCGTCGATAAGACGTTGGTAGCCAAAGACTCAACGCCCGAGTCCTTCACGGTGAATGGAAAGACATATTTGGCGCGCGCGCCCAAGACCTTCGCCAACAACAACACGGCGTGGTGGGACGCCTCGCAGATCTACGGGTTCGATGAAACCTCGGTGAAACGCGTGAAGCGGGATCCCAAAGACCCCGCGCGCCTGCTGCTCGAGCCCGTGGCCGGAGTCGCCGGCGCATATCTCCCGATATTTCAACCGGGCGACCCGATTCAACCCCAATGGGCAGGCCAGGAAGTGTCTGCTTTTCCCGATAACTGGACAGTCGGACTGAGTTTCCTTCACAACCTGTTTGCCCGCGAACACAATTCATTCGTGGACGAGTTCCGCAGGCAGGCGGCCCAGCATCCGGACGACGATAGCGGACTGCGCAATCCAGCCGCTCCTAACAAGGCGATCGCCAACAAGGATGTCACGCCCGAGGAGTTGTTCCGGGCCGCGAGACTGGTGGTGTCGGCGGAAATCGCCAAGATCCACACCATCGAGTGGACACCGGAGTTGCTGTACGATGAGCCGCTCTACAAGGGCATGAACGCCAACTGGAGCGGTCTGCTCGGGAATAGCGATCCGGAACTGTCGAAAATTCTCTCCGATATCGTCGTGAAGGTGCTCGGGCCGAGCACCAACGGCCCAACAGCGACCCAGTGGTTTTCGGTTTTTGCGTCCGGGCCCGGCATATTCGGACTCGGCAGCCAAGCTTCCGGCTACGACATCAGCAAGGCTTTTTCGACCAATGGAGGCGTCAACCACTTCGGTTCGCCCTTTAATTTCCCGGAAGAATTCGTCACCGTGTATCGCCTGCACTCGCTCGTCCCGGACCTCCTTGAGTACCGCGACCTACGCAAAGACCCGAATCAGATCGCCCAGAAAGTGGCGGTGATCAATACGTTTGAATCCAAAGCTACCGACGCTATGCGTTCCCGAGGTCTCGCTAACTGGGGCCTCAGCATGGGACGTCAGCGGCTGGGTTTGCTGACCCTACACAATATTCCCCAGTTCATGCAAAGCATACGCCTGCCAAGGTTAGACACGCCGGGGAAACAGATCGACATTGCGGCTCTCGATCTGATCCGGGACCGCGAACGTGGCGTCCCACGATACAACGAGTTTCGACGCCAGTACGGGCTGCGCCAGTTGACCAGCTTCGACGACTTCTTCCCGAAACCGCTTTCCGGGCAGTATCAACAGTGGAGGGACGAATTGCGGGAAGTGTACGGCACTCACGTCTGCGACGCGTCGAAAGTAATTACCGACGCGCAACTCAACGATGCCAAATCTCCGATCAACGATTGCTTGGGCCATCCTAACGGCACCGCCGTGGACAACATTGAAGACGTGGACACTGTAGTCGGCTGGCTCGCGGAATCGACCCGCCCCCATGGTTTTGCGATCTCCGAGACGCAGTTTGTGGTTTTCATTCTGAATGCCTCGCGGCGACTCTTCAGCGACCGCTTCTTCACATCCAGTTTCCGCCCCGAGTTCTACACCAGCTTGGGCATCCACTGGGTGAACTTCAACGGCCCCGGACCCGAACAGATCGAGCAGGGCACGCCCAATGGCCACAAACAGCCGATTTCGCCGCTCAAGCGGCTGCTTCTGAGGAACATTCCGGAACTCGCGGAGGAGTTACAGCCGGTAGTGAATGTTTTCGATCCGTGGGCACGCGATCATGGGGAATATTACTCGTTGGAATGGAAAGCCAGGCCAGGAGCTCAATCGGATCCCGCATTCAAGCAGTAATATCCCGTGAGTAAGGCGAGGCGGCCGTCCCGCCCCTGATCGCCAACTGGGAGCCGCTCATGAGGGTCCCTTTTCAGGCGCCGCCGCCGGATCACCGAAGGGCTGCTCATGTATCTGGCGGGCGCCGCCCGACAGGGCATCCGCCGCTGGTTGCTGGATGCCTCCTCTCTGGAGGCCGTGAAAACACTGTGCCAACCCTGACGTTTGCCACGACCGTTGTGACAAGCTGTGGTGCGAGTAATCCAAATTAAGGTGTACACTGAGGGCGAATGAGCCTGGTTCCAGGGTCACTGCCGCATGTAAGGCACAGCGGATTCCGAACGAAAGTCGCGCGACTCGGCCTTCAGATTGTCGCGGAAGGACCGGTAACAGTGGAGCCCGGCGGAGACGTGACCGTGCTTCGGACGTTGCTGGCGCCAAGTTCATGACAGGTACCCGCGCACTCGGCGCAGCCGTGGCGGTGCTGGCCGGAGCCGCGCTGTGGCTGGTTGCCGCGCCTCCTGCTGCCGAGAGCCCCATCCGATTCGCCTATCGGCCAATCGATTTCAGGCTGGAGAATTGCGAGACGCCCGAGCGCCACGCGCCTGAAACGATGGCCGGCGGCGTGGCCATCTTCGACTACAACAATGACGGCAAGCTGGATATCTTCTTCACCAACGGAGCCGATATCAAGACGCTCAAAAAGAGCTCGCCGAAGTACTCGAATCGCCTGTTCGAGAATGACGGCACTGGCCATTTCAAAGACGTCACCGCGAAAGCGGGTCTTGCCGGAACCGGCTACGATACCGGCGTAGCCATTGGCGACTACGACAACGACGGTAAAGAGGACATCTTCGTCGGCGGCGTGTATCGCAACACGCTGTATCACAACAACGGCGATGGCACGTTTACCGACGTTACGGCGAAGGCCGGGCTACCCTCTAAACCAGACCCCGAGTACGGCCCACTCTGGTCCGTTGGCGGCGCGTGGGTGGATGTCAACAATGATGGCCTCCTGGATCTGCTGGTTGTGAACTACCTGCAGTGGAACGGCGACAAGGAGCCGGTATGCCTGGATAACGGCCATAAAGAATACTGTCACCCGAAATTCTACGGGAAGACCCCCAACCAGTTATTCCTGAACAACGGCGATGGCACGTTCACTGACGTCTCCGTTTCCTCCGGCCTTCGCGCCCATCCCGGCAAGGGTATGGGCGTGGGAGTGGCGGACTACAATCTGGACGGCCGCATGGACTTCTTCATTGCCAACGACAAGCTGTTCAATTCGCTGTTTCATAACAAGGGTGGCGGGAAGTTCGAGGAGGTTGCTTTCGACGCCAACGTGGCGCTCCGCGAAGATGGCACATATATTTCCGGGATGGGTGTCGATTTCCGGGACCTCGACAACGACGGCTATCCCGATATTTGCCTGGCCGCGCTCGACAACGAGACTTTTCCCATTTATCGGAACACCGGGAAAGGAGACTTCGTCGAAGTAACTTCGCAGAGTAAGATGGGCCAACTGAGCGCGGCTATGTCCGGTTACTCACCGATGATCGCCGACTTCGACAACGACGGATGGAAGGATATCTTTGTCTCTCGAGGCCATGTGCAATCGCTTCTGGCGTCGTCTCACTTGCTGGTGGCGCAGAATAACACCGTATTCCGCAATCTGGGCGGCATGAAGTTCGCCGCCCTGACCGGCGAGGCCGGGTTCGCGGCGCAAGCGCCGTCGCGGCACCGCGGTTCGGCCACGGGCGATCTCGATGGCGACGGGCGCCTGGACATTGTCGTGAGCGCGCTCGGCGCGCCCGCCGAAATCTGGATGAACCAGAGCCCGGGCTCGAATCATTGGCTCGAGCTGCGCCTCGAAGGCACGAAGAGCAATCGCGATGCCATTGGAGCTCGCATCAAGATTGTCACTAAGAGCGGCGCGCAATACAATCACGTCGCCACCAGCGTGGGTTACGCATCCTCCAGCGCCGGCCCGGTGCATTTCGGACTGGGGCGGAACGCCTCGGTGGAACTGGTCGAGATTCACTGGCCGTCGGGCGTCGTGCAGGAACTGAAGAATGTGCCGGGCGATCGGCTTCTGAAGGTGAAAGAGCCGGCGCCCTAATGAGAGGGCTCTGCCGCTTGTCTTACCAGAAGTGCCGTTCGAGTATGCGGGGCGGTCCGGAGGTGCCGTGAATGACTTTCGTCGCCAAGACCATCTGAATGTTCTTGTGCTCCCAGCCCTTCGGCGCGCCTTTGGCCATGGCTTCGAGATAGGTTGGATCGGTGAGAAACTCACTCGCGGCAATGGTTCCATAGCCGGTGAGCCCTCCGACGACTACGACCATGCGACCCGTAGTCGGGTCCAGCGTCCGGGAAATTAGTGCGTAGTCTTCGGTGAGGCTCAGGTAAGGTGTCCGATAATTCACGGCGCGATCCTGCCTGGCTGGGTTCTGGCGGTCCTTAATCCAGAACGTCGTTGACGGCTACGCCGGTACCCTCGTCATAGTTCTTCGAGTAGGTGTAGGCGAATTGCACGGTGAGGTTCTTCGCGGCCTGCGCGCGGAATTCGGCCTGAAGTGCGTTGTACTTGGAACGGCCCGCGTCCTCGTACATCAGGATCCCGCCGTAGCCCTGGTAGGGCCGGATCGCATCGACGGGCAAAGTTCCCGCGATTACCTGAAGGCGCTGGGCCAGAGTCGAGCTGGTGTACAGTGGGGCGTTCATGTCAATCGCATCGTTCTGGTGCGTCCCGACATTGCCGACATACGACACCTGGGCAACCGCTCCATGCCAGAACTCATGCTGCACGCCCATGCTCCATTGATATGAGGTGGGGTTCTTGTAGTTGTATTCGCTCTCGCCCGTGATCGACGTAGTGGTGATCGGCGCGGTAGCGGTCTGGCCCGTGAGGACACTCTGCAGCGGGTTGCTGAAGTACACGTTGCTCACGGTCGGGCTCGCGCTGAACGGGACATTCGGCCCCATGTTGTACACGTCGTTACCTTGCACGCGTTCGAACATGATGCCGAAACCGCCGCGGATCACGGTCTTGCCGTCACTGCTCGGGTCATAGGCAAATCCAAGCCGCGGGCCCCAGTTGTTCCAATGATTCTTGACTATATCGGTGGGAGCGCCGTTCTGGCCGGTGGTGGCCATGCCGTTCTGATACAGGTTGAGGGTGGACGCCGCCCCAACGCCGGGAGCCAGACCCGGGCTGCTGGGGCTGATGTTCCCGTTGGGGAGGAGAATTGCCGCGTCTGCCGGGTTGTACAGTTGCGGATAGAAGTTTGACATACGATTGTTCACTTCGTATGTGTGCGGAATGCCCTCCCAGCGCAAGCCGAGATTGAGGGTGAGGTGATTGTTCACGCGCCAGTTGTCCTGCACGTAGGCGGCGATGGTATTGCTATGCCAGTCACCGCTGTCCTGGACAGCCAGTTCGTTGTACGTAGCGGCATAGCCCAGCAGGAAGTCGGCGAAGCCATCGCCGGTGTAGGTACCGTTAAAGGCAAAGTTGCCCTGCGAATCGCCAAAGAGCTCCTGGGTCTTTGTTTGGAACATATACTGGCCGCCGAACTTCAGGCTGTGCCGGCCGTGGGTCCATGAGAGGTCCTCACGACCCTGGTAATTCTCGAAGGCGTTTTTCCAGGGATAGTTGGACGCATCGTAAGTGGAATTGATGCCGCCACCACCGAAATTGAGGGCCGGGAGGCGGCTGTCGGCGTTGCCCGGGAACAACTCCGGCGGGTTGCTGCTGGAGGTGCGCTGGTAGATCCCCTCCGGCGTGACGTTGATGTTGTTGCCGTTGTAGTTAAACGCCACCTCATTGACAACGTTCGGGCTAATCGCGTACGTGGCGTGAAGCACGCCGCTCCAGGACGGGTTGACAAACACCGAGCCGACGGTCGGGTAGCTGTCGCCGCTCCAGAGGGACGTCCCGTAGGTCTGGTTGAGCTGTTCCGAAACCCAATGGCCAAAGACCCAGAACTTGTCGCTGAACTGATGGTCGATACGCGCAATCTGTTCGCCCACATAGGTGGGGGCGTTGGCACCGCCAGTGAACGCAGGGAATCCGCCGCTGGTGGTATTCGGCGCGTTAAGTATGCCAAGCCCAAGAAAAGCCGTGGAGAGCGGGCTGATCAGGGTGGACGGAATCGTATTGTTGGGGAAGGGCTTGCCGGGGGTAAGACCCAGCGAGGTGAAGCGGGCGAGTTCCGTGGGGTTCAGGCTGGCGGCGGCGGGCACGTTGATGGTCATATTCGACGGGAATACGCCACCCTCCATCGCGGACGTGGGCGTCTGAACGGTGTTCGTGCCGCCCTGGATCATGCGTCGCCACTCAAAGTTGCCGAAGAAGAAAGTCTTGTTGCGGTCCTTGTTGAAATGAGGCAGAACCACCGGACCGCCGATGTTGAAGCCAAACACGTTATAACGCAGTTCCGGAGTCGATGCCCTGGCAGCGTTGACGAAGTAGTTCACCGCGTCCAGGTCGTTATTGCGGAAGAATTCCCAAGCCCCGCCGTGGAAGTCCTTGGTGCCGGACTTGAAGACCAAGCTGAGGGTCGCGCCGGAATTGAGTCCGTAGTCGGCGGAATAGTTCGACGTGAGAACTCGGAACTCGGCAACCGAGTCCACAGATGGCATGATGTTGAATTTTCCACCAGAGCCGCGATCATAATTCTCACCACCGTCCACCATCCATACGTTGTGGTCGGGACGCTGGCCATTGAAGCTGATGGTGAAACCGCTGCCCTGTGCGCTGGGGCCGTTGAAATCCGCCACAGTGGAGGACACGCCTGGAATCAGTTCCGCCAGGCCGACGAGGTTGCGGCCGTTCATGGCCAATTGCGTAACTTGCTGTCCGGTAACGACTTCGCTGACTTCACCGGAATCCGCCTGGACTTTGGCACCTGTCGCTTCGACAGTGACGCTCTCTTTGGATTCACCAACCTGCAGTTGTATATCGACACGAGCGACAGCGCCGACGTTGAGGACGATGTCGTTCTGTTGGGCGGCCTTGAAACCAGCGGCCTCGGCCTTCACACTGTACTTGCCGATTACCAGACTTGGCAGAGTGTACTGGCCAGCCTCATTGCTGACGATGTGGCGAACAGCGGAAGTCTCGTTGTTCGTGACGGTAATCTGTACCCCGGGAACAACCGACCCGGAGGCGTCTGTAACCGTTCCGACGATTGTTGCCTCCTGCGCTGCGGCGTGGAACGCGAAGGCCAGCGCGAGAATGCACAATATCAGTAGCTGACGTAGTCTGACGTGCTTCACATTACTCTCCTTAAGCGAGATTTTTGAGCGAGATTTCCCTTGCCTCACCCGCCGCTTTTCGTGGTGCGGGACGAGGCCGCAACGATTGTAGGAGGGTAATAGGCCTTTTAGTAGTGGATTACGGTAAGATACGGTATCAACGCTGTGTTTTCATGTGACTACGGGGTACTAATGCGGGACGATCAACGGCACCCGCCCGCTGCGGGGTTTCCAGTTCCACTTACGGGTGTGTCCCCACTAACCCTGGACCAGTAGCTTTCAGGATTACCGAATCCGTAGGGATGTGTCATGGATTCATCACCGGTACAACCTGAAGTTAGGCGGCCATTATAAGTTGGGCACAAAGATCCAGGAGATCTTTAGTGATACGCAGGGCAGCGTCAACTTTAACGGTACCTAGAAAGTGATGGCGTTGCTATCCCAGTGTCGGCAGTCCACACCGGCGATGGCTTCGCCGACTTCTTGCTGGGCTGTGCCGCCTTGTATAACGAAGCCCGCCAGTCTAACGGCCCTCGAAACCGCCGCGAAGCTCGGTCCCGTCCTGACCGGTCGGGTCATAGGCAAATCCAAGCCGCGGCATTGTCGGGAGCGCGATCGCTCACTGGTGAGATGATCGCAGATGAGCGGCCGGCAGGCCAGGAATAGGCTTCCATGCCGGGCTCGACAGTGAATGAGGTCTATGAGTTTGGCCTGTATGCAATCCGATCATACTCAGAGAGATGAGTGCCGCCTGCCCGGTTTTTGATTCCGGCGGGGTTAGTGGTGGGGATGTCGCTCCTCGCCGCGGCGTTTGCCGGCGCCGGCGGTGGCAACTACTCCACGCCGAGCTTCGATGACATCTCGAAACAGGCAGGCGTCCGCTTCGTCCACCTGAAAGGCAACAAGGGCGTCGCCAATATCATGGACGAAGCTGGTCCGGGGGTCTGCGTGTTCGACTATGACGGAGACGGCTGGCCGGACATCTACTTCGTCAGCGCGCGCGATCTCTATGGGCGGGGTCTGGCGGCGCGCAACGCTCTGTATCGCAACAATGGCGACGGCACGTTCACCGACGTCACCGAAGAGGCCGGTGTGCCGGGCACTGGCTATGGCCTTGGCTGCGTGGTCGGCGACTACGACAACGACGGCTATCCCGATCTCTACGTGATGCAGTACGGCAAGAACGTGCTGTATCACAACAACGGGAACGGCACCTTCACCGACGTCACGGCGAAGGCGCACGTGGACGGTACCGACTTCGGCACGCGTCTGCACCTGGGCGCCACCTTTTTCGATTACGACCGCGATGGGTATCTCGATTTGTACGTCGGCGGCTACGTGGACTTCGGCCCGGAGGTGAAGCAGACCTGTATCATCGCCGGCGCGGAATCGAGTTGCCCGCCCGGTGAGTATCACGGCAGCCCGGACGTGTTATATCACAACAACGGCGACGGCACCTTCACCAATGTCACAAAAGCCGCCGGGATCTATCAGCCCAAGGGAAAGAATCTGTCGGTGATCGCATCCGACTACGACAACGACGGCTGGCCCGATCTGTTCGCCGCCAACGATGGCATGGAGATTTACCTGTACCACAACAATCATGACGGCACGTTCACCGAATCCGGACTGATGGCGGGCGTGGGGCTGAACGAGGACGGCAACACCATGGCGGCGATGTGCCTGTCGGTGGGCGACTACGATAACGACGGACTGCTGGATCTCTACGTCTCCGACTTTCAGGATGTGCCCCACCATTTGTGGCGGAATGCCGGAGGCGGGACGTTCGAGGAAGTCAGCCGCAAGGCTGGCATCGCCACCATCACCGCACGCTTCCTGAGCTTCGGAGGCGGCTTCACCGACTATGACAACGACGGATGGGTGGACCTGTTCATCGCCAACGGGCACGTCTACCAGGGGGTGGAGAATTCGACCGTGAAAGGTCATTACAAGCAGATCAATCTGCTGTTTCACAACAATCGCAACGGCACGTTTACCGACGTGACCGCGGATGCGCAAGCTCACGGGAACGGTTTTTCGGTGCCCCACCTAGGGCGTGGCGTGGCCTTCTCTGACCTGTTCAACGACGGCCACGAGGACATCGTCGTGGGGAATAACGACGACCCACCGTCGATCTTGCGAAACCGCAGCGGGGGAAACAATCACTTCGTGAGTTTCAAGCTGGTGGGTACGCGCAGCAATCGCGACGCCCTGGGCGCACGAATCCGTGTGAAGGCCGGCGCCATTTCGCAGATCCGCGAGATTGCCGCGGGTGGCAGCTATCTTTCGCAGAGCGATCTGCGCGCACACTTCGGGCTAGGACCGAGCGCGCGCATCGACAGCGTGGAAGTGAGCTGGCCGAGCGGGGCCCGGCAGGAGTTTCATGACGTGAGGGCCGATCAGTTCTACGTGATTGAGGAGGGAAAGGCCGTGATCAGGACACAGGTAATCGTGAGGCGCCTCAAGGGGAAATAGCGATAGGCATCGCTTCAGCGGCCTACTGGTCCGGCGGCAGATCGGGCGGGTTTCTGGTCACCTTCTGTAGGTTGTCTTCGTTCTTCTGCTCGCGCAACTGGCGGACAATGGCCAACTCGGCAGCGGATTCGGCAGGTTTGCCAGCTTCTTTGTACACGCGCGCCAGGCGGAAATGGGCATCGGTTTTAGAATCGTCGAGGCGTATCGCTTCCTGGAACGCCTCAATGGCGCGGCCGTACTGTTTGTCCTGCGCGAAGACGATTCCGAGATCGAGATGCGCGATTCGGACGCTCGGGTCGATGGACAGAGCCTTGTCGAGGAGCGGTTTGGCCTTCTGAAAGTCATTGCGGCGGATCAGGACGTCGGCCAGCCAGGCCCACGCCTGCGCATTGGCCGGATCGTGATCCAGCTCCAGCCGGAACTCGCGTTCGGCTTCATCGTCTTTTTGCTGCGACCAGTAGATAACATACCCGATGGCGAAATGCACGTTGGGCTCGGCCGGCGATTTCGCGATCGCTGCCTTCAGCTCCAGGATCGCTTCCTCTGGGCGGGAGAGGGCGTCCAACGCTTCGGCCATAAGCACGTGCGTGGCGACAGCATCGGGGTCGTGGCGCTGCAACCACTCGAACTCCTTCAACGAACTCTGGTAATCGGAAGACGACAACAGGCTCTGCGCGAAGTAGTAGTGAAGCTGCGCGTTTTCCGGGTCGGCGGCAAGCGCGATCTGGAGGCTCGCGGCAGCGTCCTTGAACATGCGGCTGCCGTAGTAGCTCATGCCCAGCAGGGTCCGCGCCTGCGTATTCTTCGGGTCGAGTTCCAGCACGGCCCGGAACGGCCCGGTCGCTTGGCGGAAACGCCCGCTCTTGAACTCGGCCAGACCGAGGTTGAGCTGGATCTGGGGAATATTCGGGTCAATGGCCAGAACCTTGCCATAGCAGACAGCCGCGGCATCGTACTGCTTCGCACGTGAAAGCGCAAGGCCGGCATTCGCCAGAGCGTTGATATCTTCAGGCTTCGTAGCAGGCAGGACCTCGCAGCCGCCGGTCTGCGCGTAAAGACACGCGGCCGAGACCATCAACGAGGCCGCCGCGCAAATCCGCATCTTGATCCCCGGTCCGCTATGAGCTGCCGATGAGAATTCCGGCGAGCCGAGAGCCACTATTTCAGTCCTGTCCCCCACAACCTATTACTTCTAGCATAAACCCGTGTTGACATAGGCGAGGCTAGAATTGTCCAGTTCTGCCTCGCCCGATGGCGACGGGGCACGCGATCCGCTGGGGGGCCCGTTAAAACCTGTTATCGCCAGCCATCCGGCCAGCACTCGTAGCCAGGACGGCGCAGATCTCTGTGCGCAAGATTCCCACACGAAATTGGTGTTCGGCCGAGATTTCAGCCTACGTCAAGCCCCCTCGCAATCCGGCGAGCAGCGTTTGCGATACAGTAGCAGCATGCTTCGCCGCTCATTCCTGCAGACTGTTCCGGGAGCGGTTGCCGCCGCGGCAGTGGCAGAGCCGGCACCCGCTGCTGGTGAAGTGCCCGTCAAGCTCGGGTTCGACACCTATTCGCTGCGCGCCTTCAGATGGAAGGCTCCCGAGTTATTGAATTATGCCGCCAGTCTCAAGCTCGACGCCATACAGATTTCCAGCCTGGGCGACTATGAGAGCCTCGACCCGGCATACCTGCAAAGGGTGAAAGATCGGGCGGACCGGTTGCACATCCAGATCGATGGCGGGACCGGATGCATTTGCCCGTCGAGCCATGCATTTGCGAAGAACGGGCCACCGGCGCGCGACCGGGTGCTCGAAGGGCTTCGCGTGGCGGCCGCAGTGGGCGCTAAAGCGATGCGCTGCTACCTGGGCGGCAGCGCCGACCGAACGGGCGAGCCCGGCATCGAAGCGCACATGGAGAACACTATTAAGCTGTTCCGTTCGTTGCGCTCCGAAGCTCTCGATCTGCAAATGACGATCGCGATCGAAAACCACGATGGCGACATGCAGGCGCGCGAAGTAAGGACCGTGATCGAAGAATCGGGCAAGGATTTCGTAGGGTGCAACCTGGATACGGGCAATCCGCTGTGGGTGGTGGAGGACCCGCTGTTGACGCTGGAGGTGCTGGCGCCGTACGTGGTCACGACGCACGTGCGGGATTCGGTGTTGTTCGAGCACCCGCACGGAGCGGCAGGACAATGGGTGGTGCTGGGCGATGGCCAGATCGACTTCGTCCTCTTTGTCGAGCAGTTCCGCAAATGGTGCCCGCAAGCGTCGATGCAGATGGAAGTCATCACAGGCAGGCCGCCGCGGGTGATCCGCTACCTGGAGCAGGATTTCTGGCAGGCATTCCCTGCGGCGCTGGCGTCGGAGTTCGCGCGCTTTGTGGCGCTAGCCAAGGCGGGCCATCCCTACATGGGAGCGATGGTGATCGAAGACGTGGCGGGGCAACATCACCCGGCGATCATGAGCGAGGCGCTAAAAGAACAACAGCGCCTCGACCTGGAGCGGAGCCTGGAATACGCCAAGACTAAGCTGAACGTGGGTGTTAACTGGCGCGGTTAGCGCGGCGGCGTTTGTTGCTCTCAGAGCCCCATGGCCTTGGCCACCTCGGGCTCTGGCGCATTATTGAGGATCTAACATCAGACAGCCACATCCTCTGCCACGTTAAAACTGAAAGGCGCAGGTTAAATCATACGTTAACCGCAACCAAGCGCAATCGGTGGTGCATGCCCCCGAACCATGCATGTCGCGTGGTAAAATCCTTCAATCATGGCATCCACATCCCCACCGGGCGTGGGTTTGGGCGGCCCCGGTGACGAACAATGCAGAGCTGAAGTATTGGCCGTGTTGTCGACGGAGACGTTCCGCCGCTCGCCGAAGCTTTCGCGCCTGCTCAAATATTTGTGCGACAAGCGGCTCGATGGAGAGGCCGGGGAAATCACGGAATACGGCATCGCTCTCGATGTGCTCGGCCGGGATGCCGAATTCGACCCGCAGCAGGATGCCGTGGTTCGCGTTGACACGCATCATCTGCGAAAGAGGCTAAAGGAGTTTTACGCAGGCCCTGGCGCCGACCACCCCATACAGATTGTCATCGCCAATGGGCAGTATGCCCCGCAGTTCGCCGAGCGGGGCGGGGCTCCGATGCCGGACGAGCAAGTTGTCCCCAGCACTCGGGAGCCAAGGCCGCCCTTTGGCAAATCGGTCCAGCGCAATTGGAAGTGGTTTGCCGCATTGGTTCTCGCCGCGGTGGTCGTCATGGCGGCCGCTCCGCACTACCGGCAGATAGTCTCATGGCTGATTGGGGCTCGCGCGGCGCCGAACCCCGTGGGCCGTTCCCCTGTCGCAGCGCTGGCGGAATCCGACGGGATTCGGATCGCGGCGGGAGATAGAACGGCGTCCTACATCGACGCCGCGGGGCGGGCATGGCTGCCCGACCGGTATTTTACCGGTGGCACAACTTTCCACCGGCCCGCCATTGAGATTCAGCGAACGCCCGATCCGGATTTGTTTCAAAACGGGCGGGAAGGGCAGTTTGCCTACGCCATCCCGCTTAATCTTGGCATATATGAGCTCCACTTGTTCTTCGCCGAGACCGGTGTGACTGCCGACACGCTGCGCAGCGTCGGCATTGCAATCAACGGGCAACCGGCTTCAGGCGTGGACGTCGCCTCCGATGCTGGTGGGGTCAATACAGCCACCGCGAAGATCTTCAAGGACATCTCCCCGGCCAAAGACGGTTTCCTGCGCGTGACGTTCCAAGGTGTCGAGCCCGGGTCTTTCCTCAACGCGATCGAAGTCCTGCCGGGAATCCCGGGCAAAATCCTCCCGATTCGGATCACTGCCGGGGATCGCGTCTTCCGCGATCATACCGGCCAGGTCTGGCTGCCGGATCAGTGGTCCGCCGGAGGGCGGATCAGCACCCGCGTGCGGATCGGCACCCGCGTGGTATCGATTGACGGAACGGCTGATCCCGGATTGTACGAGTGGAGAAGAGTCGGCCATTTCAGCTATTCGATCCCGGTGACGGAAGGCGGATTCTATACCGTAATCCTGCATTTCTCCGAGAACTGGTTTACACCACCCAATTCCGTTGGCGGAGTCGGGAGCCGCGTTTTCGATGTTTATTGCAACGGCAATACCCTGCTCAAGGGTTTCGACATCCTGAAGGAGGCGGACGGAATTGGGAACCGCGCGGTCATTCGGACTTTCCAACATATTCCGGCTTCGCCGCTGGGAAAGATCGCCCTCGAATTTGTACCAGTCTCGAACTATTCCCTCATCAATGCGATAGAAGTTATCGAGGAGTAGGTCCAACCTCGTTCCTCTTGTAACCCCTTGGTTAAATTAACCTGATGAAACTTCCGGGGGGCGCCAGGCACGCCTAGAATTCGCTTTAGGGTTTGGCACTCCGTCGAAGAGCCAAGCGTTGCTGTAGCCAATCGCCTGCGTATCGCTTCAAGGGAAGGCCGGCGAACCGGAGGAGTACGATTTACGACGTTCTTGGACGGTATGGCAAGAGCCGGTTTCCCGCTGGCTAAACGCACGTTTGGCGGGTCGCGGAATCAGCTTCGAGCCGGTGATTGCCGGAAATGCGAATTAGGCTAGGGGGTCTTGCCCGCACCGCAAGTGGTTCCGCCAAGAAGTCGAATAAGAGTCGACCAATAGAAAGAGGTTAGTCATGCCCCGTTCGCAACGATTCCTTGCCATGGTGCTGGTCATTTTGGCCAGCGCCGGCCTGGCCTATTCACAGGCCGTGAATGCTACGCTGCTGGGTACCGTCACAGACGCCAGCGGTGCGGTAGTTCCGAATGCAAAAGTCACCATCACGGAAACTCAGACGGGCGTCGCTCATGCGATGCAAACGAATGAAAGCGGGAACTGGATCGTTCCCGATCTGCCTCCGGGGGTTTATGCTGCCTCCGTCGAAGCCACAGGATTCAAGAAGGAGATCCGGCGCGACATCACACTCGTGGTGGACACCGCGACCCGCGTCGATATTCAACTGACTCCAGGCAATATCACCGAGTCGATCGAGGTGACCGGCGCGCCGCCGATCCTGCAGACCGATACTGCCTCGACGTCCACGCAGATCAACAGCTCGATGCTCGCGAACGCCCCCCTGATCGGCTCGAACCGTAATTTCCAATCCCTTTTGAACCTCGCGCCCGGAGTCGCGCCGGTCACCGAGCAGCACTCGCAATTCTTCAACGCCTCAAGCTCGCTGCAAACCGAAGTCAACGGCCAGGCGCGCATGGGCAACAACACGATGATCGAGGGCACCGACGATAACGAGCGCACCGGTCTGCTGCAGATCTATATTCCCCCCATCGAGGCCATCCAAACCGTGGACGTTTCGCTGACCAACCACGACCCGGAAATGGGGCGTGCCACGGGCGCGGTGGTGAATGTGGTGCTGAGGTCGGGAACCAATCAGATCCACGGCGCCGCATATGAATTCCTGCAAAACAGCGACTTCAACGCGCGCTCGTTCTTCAACCCGTCGGTCGGCCACTTGGCGTATAACTACGTCGGCGGCAACCTGGGCGGCCCGATCAGGAAAAACAAGATGTTCCTCTTCGGCGATTACCTGCGGGTGATGGACCACGAAGCCAACACGAACTTGGTGACGATTCCGCCGAACACCTGGCGCACCGGCGATCTGAGCCAGGGAGCCCAAATAATCTACGACCCGGCGACCGGCAATCCCCTGGATGGCACGGGACGGACACCATTCGCCGGCAACCAGATTCCCACTTCCCGCATCAACACCATCTCGGCTGCGATTCTCGGCCTGCTGCCGCCGACGAACGAATCCTTCAATATCGCCAAGCCAGCCAACAACTATTACGCCCTGTTGCCGTACCAGAAGACTACCGACTCGTTCGATGAAAAGCTGGACTACAACCTGTCGGAAAAGGATCGCATCAGCGAACGCTTCAGTTACTCCCGGCCGGTGGTATTCCAGGCTCCGCTGTTTGGCATGGCCGGCGGCGACGGTCCCGGTGGCGCCTTCATGGGAACCGCTGCGCAGGATACTTACTCGACCGGCCTCAACTACGACCGGCTGATCTCGTCCACGCTGGTGGCGGAGTTGCGGCTGGGGGTTGCCTATTACCACAACGAGGCGGTCCCATCCGACTACGGCTCCAACGATTCGACCAAGCTCGGTATTCCGGGTGTCAACATCAACCAGTTCACCAGCGGCATAGTGGGTATCCAGATCAACGACGGATTTTCCAACCCGGTGGTCGGTTACTCGGCAAGCCTGCCGTGGGTGCGCTCGGAAGTCAATGTCGACCTGGTGAACACGTGGACCAAAACCACGGGCAATCACACCTTCAAGTGGGGATTCGATCTCAAGCGCCTGCGCGACAACTTACTGCAAGACCAGACTTACAGCCCGCGCGGGGTCTATTATTTCGGCAACGAGCAGACCGGGTCGTGCACGCCGACTAAGACTGGATCCAACGGTCTGGCGACAAGCTGCAACGCCACCACCCCCCTGGGGATCGCCAACGATATGGCGAGCTTCCTGTTAGACCAGCCCTATCAGCTCGGCCGCGACATTAACACGTATTTCCCGGCTTTCCGCCAGTGGGAGTTCTTTGGGTTCGGTGGAGACCGGTGGCAGGTATCGCCCAAGTTGACCGTCGATATCGGCCTGCGCTGGGAGTTTTATCCTCCGGCCACGCCGGCCTTCCCCGGCGGTTTCTCGAATTACGATCCCACTACGAACAACCTGGTGCTGGCCGGAATCGGCGGCAACCCTTCGGACCTGGGCATGAAGAAGCGGTATAGCTACTTTGCGCCGCGCATCGGACTGGCCTATCGACTCACCGAGAAGACCGTCGTCCGCGCGGGTTTCGGCACCAGTTACACGCCGTTCGAAGACAACACCTACGCGTATAACTACCCGGTGCGCGCGAATAACTTCTACACCAATGTCGGCGACGGTTACGCCAACACCCTGCTGGCCGGCGGGCAGGCGGCGACCTTCCAGCAGGGGTTTCCGCTCCCGGTACCGGTGACCATTCCGTCCAGCGGCATCATTCCGGCGACCGGCTCGCTATTGAGCAACAGCGAATTCACCATCAACCTGAATTACAAAAACCCTTACGTGGAGAGCTGGAACCTCGCGGTGCAACGCTCGCTGCCGGGGCACTGGACTCTGGACCTGGCCTATGTGGGGCTGCACGGGGTGGACACGGGCGCGCAATGGAACCTGAATGCGCCCACCAGCGTGCTTGGCGGAGGTACCGCGAGCGAGCCGCTGGATATCCTTTACGGCAAAACGGCGGGCGACACCCTGTACTGGGATGGCTTTTCGTCCAGCTATAACGCCTTGCAGGCGAAACTGGAAAGGCGTTTCGGCGATTTGAATATCCTCACTGCCTTTACCTGGGGCAAGGGTATGGATTACCAGAATAGCGACGACGGAGGCCTGTACTGGCAGATCGG
>Ga0116126_1001059_pt1 | contig 18231 bp, 19 predicted proteins | sample June2015DPH_16_5_FD_89730 | JGI IMG/M metagenome (GOLD analysis project Ga0116126, IMG submission 89730) | Peatland microbial communities from SPRUCE experiment site at the Marcell Experimental Forest, Minnesota, USA - June2015DPH_16_40 | ecosystem: Environmental > Terrestrial > Soil > Wetlands...
ACGCACCGCGCGGTCGGCGGAAAAGTGCGGTGTCAGATGTGCCATGCTTTCACGCATCCGCGCGACCCAGGCGGTGGGAATGCCTTTCTCGTTGCGGGTATAGAACTCGGGGACCACCTCGCGTTCGAGCCGTTCATAAAGCGCTTCGGCTTCGGCTGCATCCCAAGCGGCATCGGCGCCATGTTCCTGACCATCACCCAACGCCCACCCCACCTCAGGCGCATAGGCTTCGGCCCACCAGCCATCCAATTCCGAGAGGTTGATTCCTCCGTTGACGAGCACCTTCATGCCGCTCGTTCCACACGCTTCCCAAGGCCGCCGTGGTGTGTTGACCCAAACATCCACCCCCTGCACCAGGCGCTCGGTCAAATGCATATCGTAATCACTGAGAAAGATCGCATGAGGACGGACTTCGGGCTGGCGAATGAATTGTATCCATTTCTGGATCAGAGCCTGTCCCGCCGCATCCGCGGGATGGGCCTTGCCCGCGAGGATGAGTTGCACCGGCCGCTGAGGATTGGATAACAAACGCAGCAGTCGCTCCGGGTCATGCAGCAGCAGGTTCGGTCTCTTGTAGGTCGCGAAGCGTCGGGCAAAACCCAGTGTCAACGCGTTGGGATCAAAGAGATGCCTCACCTCCTCGACCGCCTCGGGCGATGCGCCGGCGGCGGTGTAGTGCCGCGCCAGGCGCTGGCGAGCGTATTCAACCAAGGACTTGCTGGAAGCGGTGCGAAATTGCCAAAGGCTCTCGTCGGAGACGCGGCGAATGTCCTGCTCCAAGGTTTCCGTCGTCCCCAGCCAGCGGTTTTTGCCACAGGCCTTCGTCCAAAGATCGTCCGCGGCCGCCGAGTCCCAGGTCGGGTGATGAACTCCATTGGTGACGTGACCGATGGGGACCTCGTCCTCCGGCCAGTGTGGAAAGAGAGGCGAAAACAAGTGGCGACTAACCTGCCCATGCAAACGGCTCACGCCATTGACCGCCCCGCTCCCCCGGACTGCAAGATAGGCCATATTGAAACTCTCCGATGCGTTGTCCGGATCCTGACGGCCGAGGGCCAGCAAATCGCGAATCGAAATGCCGAGCTTCTCCTGCGCATACCGGCCAAGGTATTGGTCGATGAGAGCCGGAGTGAAACGGTCAAAGCCAGCAGCCACCGCCGTATGGGTGGTGAAGAGATTTCCGGCCCGCGTGGCGGCCAGCGCGACTTCAAAGGGCTGCGCATTCTCTTGCATGAAACCGCGGGCACGCTCCAAAACAGCAAAGGCCGCATGGCCTTCATTCAAGTGACAAACCTCTGGCTTGATGCCCAGCGCACTGAGCAGCCGCCAGCCGCCGATCCCGAGAAGTAGCTCTTGTTTGAGGCGCAGCTCCGGGCCGCCGCCATACAACTCGCTAGTGATCCCGCGATGCGCCGGAAAGTTCGCGGCGTCATTGCTGTCCAGCAGATAAAGCTTCACTCTGCCGACCTGAACCTGCCAGGCGCGCAGCCAGACCGAGTAACCGGGCAGCGCGATCTCGAACCGTAACCACTCGCCGTTCGCTTGGCGCACCGGCGCGATCGGCAACTGTCCGGGATCGTTGTACGGGTAAAGAGCCTGTTGCGCTCCGTCCTTGTCAATCACCTGGCGAAAGTAGCCTTGCTGATAGAGCAGCCCCACGCCGACCACCGGCACTCCCAGGTCGCTGGCGGCTTTGAGCTGATCCCCGGCCACGTTGCCCAACCCGCCGGAGTAAATGGGCAGCGCTTCACTCAACATGAATTCCATGCTGAAATACGCGACGCAGGTCAGGGGAGCCTGCGGATGATGTTGCTGAAACCACGCGGGCGTCTCCGCCGCGTGATGCCTGGCTCGCAGCAGGTCATCAACATTCTTACGGAAGGCAGGATCGGCCAGCACGTGCTGGAGTTTGTCCTTTGCGACAGTCTGTAGGACAACCCAAGGGTTTTGAGTGAACTCCCAAAGCGCGGGATCAAGCTGCCGCCACACTTCGTCGGCGCCATGATTCCACGACCAGCGCAGATCCAAGGCTAGCTCCGCCAAGGAATCGAATCCCTCGATTTCCGTGGGCAGGAGGCTGTAGATTGGGTGGCTGACACGTGTTTGTTTGCTCATGGTTTCTCCTTCAGTTGTGGCTCGGACGGAATCCCTAGTTTCTGTTGTGCCGCCTCCAAAGCGTCGCTGACAATGGTCTGGGCTTTCCGCGACGCAATGGCATTGGGGTCACACCCTTCAGAGCGTGACCCCACTGAAACCCCTGCCACGTGGTGTTATCGGCCTGCGGTTGCTCCCACGAGGCTCTCTTTGGGGAGGCTGCGTTCGGGCTGATGGTGTTCCACTAGTTCCGGGTTGGTGCGGCTAATGACCTCTTGGGCTCGAACCGTTTCCTCCGGGGAACCATGGGCGACCAGAACATATTTGCCGGTCTTGATCGCTGTCTCATACCGCACGATACTGTCCTTCGGAATCCCGAGTCCGTACAAGCCGGCTCCCAGCGCGCTCAGGCCGCCCACTACGACAGCGCCTTCCAGCGCCCCGACGATCCAACTGACTATTGGCCCGGCTGCCAGAACCTGTCCCAGCCCCGGAATCCAAAAGAATCCGGCGCCGAACAACAAGCCCCAAAACCCGCCCCAGAACGCCCCCAGTTTTCCCCAGTATTTCATGCGGTCGCCGGTATTATAGTAGCCGACGACGCGTTCATCCGTGTGATAGTCGCGTCCGACGATCGACAGCTTCTTCATATCAAAACCGGACTGCTGCAGTTCCTTGACGGCCGCATCGGCTTCGGCGTGCGACTTGTAAATCGCCACGACGGAATTGTTCTTGTTCATGCTCTTCCTTTCGTTGTTGGTCCTTGTGCTCATGATGCGAACATAACCGTGCATATGCGCAGGTGCTATGGGGTATTTGCCCCATCCGGGGCTTGGCAATTTCGGGTCAAGGCGATCAGGCGGGATTATGCGAAGAGCATGAGCCGGATTGACGCCCGAAATCAGAACCGCTAATCAGCGGAGCATTGCGACACTGGCCGTGATCGTTTCGCAAACAAGCCAGCCAATGCCGAGCGTAGCCAACAGAATGGCCGCCCACCTGAGTCCTCCAAGGCTTTGGAGATGATCTCGTCGTCTGTCTGTTGCATCCATGGCTCAGTCTCTTTCCACTGCACTCCCGTTATCTAACCCGATATATTTCCAAATCTGGAAGACGCCTTCGATTGTTGACCCCGTCGTCGATCAGGAGTCGATGCAAATAATTCCGCTGGCATGGATGGCAGCCAAAAATCTGCCGCGATTCGGTTGGCAGATTCGATTTCTGCCATTGACAGCAACAAATCAACTCTGGCCGCCTTTAGGCTGAAAAAGTTGTTCATCACCTTGCGAACGTGGAGGACACCTTTCTGATCCCATTTCAAAATGGCATAGTTCCAGCCCGCCACGCCTTCGCCTTTGGCAACAGCACCGAGCAAGTTTCCCGACCGGTTGGAAAACCATTCGATCTCTTCCCCCACCAAGCTCTCTATGGCGGGATTTTGAGGCAGCAACCGATCAAACTCGGAACGGGGGATGGCTCCAATGCTCATTTCGTTGCCTCCCATTTTTAAGCAAGCGGCATACGCTTTCTGTTAGCGTGACCGATGACTGTTTCTCGTTATGAGTTTCTCCAAGCTCGGAGTTTATGCGGCACGTCATCCACGTGCCATGGGGTATTTACCCCATATTGGCTTCGGGCTTGAGGAGAGGAGGCGCGCTCGTGTCTGCTGATCGAGTCGCCGTGGCGGCCACGGGTCCGATCCGGTAAGCGATTACAATTCCGCATCCCATGACGTTTCTATGTTTTCATTGGTTCGCGGAACTGGTCTAATCAAGGATGCTTCACGTCGAGGGGCGAGATCTGATGCGCGACGTTCACGCCGTCGTCCACTGTGTACTTCACCTGGACGCCATCGCCCACCATCAGATCGCTGAGTTTGCCCTTGGGTCCAGCGGGCTCACCCTTTAGAATGATCTCCGCGTCCGTTGGCACCGCAAGGTTTTGGGAAACCGCCGAATCATCCACAATGATCTTACGAGCCTGCAAATCGATTGAGCGGAGAGTGCCACTATAAACGTAGAGTGTGGCGGTCTGCGACGGTTCCTGCCCGAAGAAGTTGAATGTTGCGCCGGTGGGTGATAGAGATTCCCATCACCAAGATGGCGAGTCTCACGACCGTCTTCATACGAACTGCTTTCTTCCACTAAAACCAAAAGTACTTTGTTGTTTTCGAAACACAACGACATGGGCATCAATGGCGAGCCGGATGATTCCTCTAGCCCTGCGATTCCCACAGACGCCGTATACGGTCTCGATAAGGTTGCCAAAGGTCAGTGCCTTCTTCTTGTGAGTGGCTTTCATGCCGTGACGATAGGTGGGAAGCCCTGCGGGCGCTATGGGGTGTTCGCCCCACCGGGAAGTTCAGGAATCCCGGCGATCCCGGAGCGCGGCGATGGCGCGAGCCGGATCCCTTTGCTTCGCGACGAAAACGAGAAAGAGGCCGATCCGCTTTCGGACCGACCCCCTTGTTGTTACTCGTGCGCCGGCGCCAATGTGGTGAGGAGATGGCGTGGGGAACGCCCTGTAGTCGGCACCAGCGGCGCTAGTAAATTTCCGGGTGGCTACGCGGCCTTCTGGTGTTTGGCCCGCTCTTCGCGCATCGCGTCCTTGCCGGCTTCGACGGCAGCGGCCAGTTCCGCTTTCTTGCCTTGGACGAAGTCCTTGGCGTCCTCCAGAGCATCTGACGCCCGGCCTTTGAGATCGCGGCCTTTCTTGGCGAGCAGATCCCGGGTTTCCTTGCCCGAACGCGGCGCGTACAGCAGGGCAACCCCTGTACCGATGAGCGCGCCGATGGCAAATGCGATGAGATAACCGCCCACGCGGCTTGATTCATTCTTGTCCGACATGTTGTTCCTCTGCTTCCTGTGACTGGTGATAGTGGTTTCGATTCAAGAACACCTTAAAGAACTTTGCGATCCCCTTGCGAACAATCAGTGCGTTGCGCGCGGCCGTCAGGACGGGAGGCTCCAGAACCGAGCCGACTTCTTCGACGACGCGATCCACTCGCTCGGTCCAACCGCGCACGGTTTGGATCACGCGCTCGACGTCGTCGCACTGCTGGTGGGCGCGCGTAGAGAGTTCGTTGACGTTGTGCAACAACCTGCGGCTGTCTTGGAGCAGCAGTGAAACCTCGGCTTTGAGTTCCGCCAGCGTCCGTGTCATCCGTGCGGCATGCTCGCGCAGTTGAAGCATTGCCGGAATGCAGACCGCGACGAAGATCACAATGGCAGCGGATGCAAGAAATAGAGCGATCTGTAGTGGGATTGACATTCAGCTTGTCCATCTTGCCGGGTTGCTGTTCACAACATCATACTCGGTGATAAGACCTTGTGTCTGCTATGGGGTGTTTACCCCATGGGAGACTTGGGCGATCCAAACCCCACAAGATCGCGTCGGAGAGCCAGCAGGATCAGTACCTAGCGGATGGTCAACTGAACGCTGCTCTCGATGATTCCCGCAGCGATGGCATAGCGGGTGAGACCGGAGATCTCGTGGATGTCGAGCTTGGCCATGAGATTCTGCCGATGTTTTTCGACCGTCTTGATGCTGATGCCGAGTTCTGCCGCGGTCTCTTTGTTGGCCTTGCCTTCGGCAATCAGCTGCAGCACCTCCACTTCGCGCGAACTCAGGCGCGCCACTTTCTTCCGTAGCGCTCCGCCTCCCGCGGGGATCTTCTGATCCTGCAGGCGCCTGGCAATGCACGGACTGAAGAACGTCTTTCCTTTATGCACTGTCCGTATCGCCCAGGACAGATCGTGCGCGGAGGTTTGCTTGAGCAGAAACCCCGACGCGCCGGACGCGATCGCTCGCTCGACGTACGCGTCATCGTTGTGAGCGGAGAGAATGAGCACCTTGGTGCCGGGAATGGATTTGCGAATTTGCCGCGTGGCTTCCAACCCATTGAGCAGCGGCATCGCAATGTCCATCACGACCACCGACGGACAAAGCTTCCTGGTCAATTCCACCGCTTGCCGGCCAGTCTGCGCTTCGCCGACAACCTCGAGATCGTCCTCGGCCTCCAACAACTTCCGAAGCCCCTCGCGGACAACCATGTGATCTTCCGCCAACAGGACAGTGATGCGTTTCATAAATACTAAACCCCGTTGTCGTTGGTGAATGGGATCTCCGCGTGGATGGTCGTGCCTTGGCCCGGTGCGGATTCGATGCGTAGACTACCACCGACCATCTCCACGCGTTCGCGCATACCGAGCAATCCCAATCGTTTGTTCCGTTTGGCGTGCAACACCCGTTCCACCTGAAAGGACCTGCCGTTGTCCTGAATGGTCAGGCCAACGGCGCGCGGAAGTTTCTGGATGCGCACGTCCACCCGGCTGGCGTCCGCATGGCGGCCGACATTGGTCAGCGCTTCCTGCGCGACGCGATAGAGGACCGTGCGCGTGACGGTGGTCAATCGTTCAATCCTGCCGGAAGTAAAGGTCGTGAAATGAATGTGAATGCCCGTTTGTTTCGTAAATCCTTTCATAAACGCATGGAGGGCGAAAATCACCCCCAGGTCGTCCAATACGGCCGGGCGCAAATCCCGCGCGAACCGATGGACGATATCCACCGATTTCTCGACCATCCGTTGCGTACTGGCGATTTTATTCTGGAGGCCCTTCGTGTTGTGCAAAGCCTCGTTTTTTAAGGCCGCCAGCCGTACATTGATGCCGGTCAAAGTCTGGGCAATTTCATCATGCAGCTCGCGGCTGATACGTTTGCGTTCTTCCTCCTGTGCCAACAGAAGCTGGCGGGACAATTGCCGCAGTTGTCCGTGCTGAAGGTGTGACTGCTCTAATAACTGACTGTAGTGTCGCTCGCTGTTCCGGAGGGATTCCTCCACGGACTTGCGCTGGGCGATTTCCTGTTTCAACTGCCGGTTCGAGTCGGCCAAATCTGCGCCACGCCGGTTCGACACCTCGATCATCTGATTCAAGCGGACGGTGGCCTCCCGCATAGCGCGATGAGTCTCCTCGATTGGAGTGATGGCCTCGGCAAAAAACTTTCCCGCTCGCCGGACCATCGCGTCCCGCGTTCTGGCGGAGTAGCCCGGCAACACGAGGGTAATCAACGCACGCTCGTGAATCCTGGCCACGTCCAACGTCTCCAGCCCGGCGGCCATGGCCTGCCGGCCCAACCTCTGTGCCAGCTCGTGGCTTGCCCGTGTGCCTTGCTGTAGGTGTTTTCGCAACGCCGCCTGATAGCGCCGCGATAATCCGGTGACCTTACGTGTCATGGTGTTTGCCGAGCTCATCAGCGAACCGACTCAGGGTTTTCTTTGATTTTTCCACAAGGCGTTGCGTGCAGGCAATTTCTTTTTTGAGGCCCTTGGCATTGACCGTCGCTTCCTTTTCCAATGTCAACAGTCGGACATTGATTCCCAATAACGTCTGGCCGATGTCGTCATGCAACTGGTGGCTCATCTGCGTTCGCTTGTCCTCCTGCGCCAACAGAATCTGATGGGTCAGATGCCGTAAATGCTCCTGCATGAGGCGCGACTGCTCCAATAGATTCGCACGATGTTTTCCGCTTTTCTCAAGGGCTTCCTCCGCGGCCTTGCGCTGGACGATTCCCCGTTTCAGGTGACGGCCGGAGGCAGCCAGTTCCACCGTACGCCGGCCGAGCGTCTCGGCCAGTTGATTCAAGTGAACGTTGGCCTTGAGCGCAGCGCGATGAGTTTTCTCGATCGGGGTGATGGCCTCGGCAAAAAAGAGTTCCGCTCGTTTGATAATCCCATCTCGGCTGCTGGAAGCTTCCAATGAGGCGAGTGCTCGCTCGTGAATCCTGGCCACGTCCAACGTCTCCAGCCCGAGGGCCATGGCCCGGCATCCCAGACACTGCGCCGGTTGCAGGCTGGCCCGGGGCCGTTCCTTCAGATATTTACTCAAGGCCGCCACATATCGTCGGGACAATCTCGCCAATCTTCGTTTCATAATACTTGTGCGAATTCTTGCGCCATAAATCCACTGTTACTCTCTGACGATTACTTCAAGCCGTCTATGGGTCAAAACCCAACCCATCCGCCAATCACCGGTAGGGTTACACCCCATGGCGAATGTCCAGCCCACCGCGTAACCTATCTCAGAATGCTGGAGGAACATCTCGGGTACATGCCCGGATTGAGTCATGAAGTGGCCATCGTCAATGTCGAATCGTTCGTGGCGGGCCAGGTGGACGCTGGGCATCGGGATTGCCCTGATCGTCTACACGCTGGCAGGCTTTTTTCTTCTGCCCGCGATCATCAAATCGCAGATGCTGAAGCGGCTGCCCGCGCTCACCCAGCGCGCGGTCACTGTGCGGCAGGTCAAACTGAACCCCTTTACCCTGGCACTGACAATCCGCGGATTCACGCTGAAGGAGACGACCGGCGACGTGTTCTACTCGTTCGATGAGTTGTATGTGAAACTCCGACTCATCTCGATCTTCAAGCGCGTCTTTGTGTTCAAGGAGATCAGGCTCAAGAAACCGTTTGGGAGCGTCATCTTCCAGCAGGACGGAGAGTTCAATTTCTCCAATCTGTTAGGCGCATTGCCGCCCGAATCCAAAACGAAGATCGAGTCGCACGAGTTGCCGCGCTTCGTGGTCGAGCGACTCAGCCTCGAGGACGGCGCGCTTATGTTTCACGATTTGAACCGGAAGTTTCTCCTGAAACTCAGCCGGATCGGTCTCAAAATGGCCGGGCTTTCGAATCAGACCAATGCGCCCGTTCCGACGATGATATCCTTTGTTTGCAACGAGTCCGGGACAGTTGCGTTGCGGGGCACCGTATCTCCATTCGCGCGCTCGGCGGACGTTCAAGTCCAGGTGACGAATCTGGATCTGCGGGCCATCCAGCCGTACGTCGAGGAAGTCTGGAATCTGGAAGTCACCGATGGTGCCCTCACTGCGAACGGGCGCGTACTGTATACGGCGGCCGGACATGGAGTTCCACTCGTGCAGTTCACGGGGCAGTTCGTCGTCGCCAACTTCACCTCTGTGGACTCGGCGGCGCGCAAGGAACTTCTCAAGCTGGATTCGCTCACCCTCAGCGGCATTGACCTGCGGTATCTGCCCCACAGTCTCAACGTCGCGGCTGTCCACGTTGTTGGCCTGCGGGGCAATATGGTCATCCTTCCTGACAAGAGCTCCAACTGGAAGGGCATGGTCAACAATGCCGAGCAACTACAGGAGCTGATCGTGAAACTCCAACTCAACAAGCTCTTCCCCTTTGAGGTCGGCACGGTGTCCTTTGACAACTGCTCGTTTGGTTTTGCCGACCGATCGATCGAGCCTCATGTCGTTTCCGAACTTCAGGAAGTCTCCGGCACCGTCACGGGGTTGTCCTCCGCCGCGTCCGGGACCATGAGAGTCGACTTGCACGGAAAGGTGGACGACCACTCGACGTTCACCGTTTCGGGCACGATGAACCCGCTGGCCGACGATCTGAAAATCGATCTCATCCTTTCATTGAAGAACGGGGAAATGGAGCCGGGATCGCCATATGCCGCGAAATTCGTCGGCTACCCAATCCATCAGGGCCAACTCTCGCTTGAGGCGCATTACACACTGAACCAGGGCGTGCTGAAGGCGGAAAACAAATTCAGTGCCCGCCAATTGAAGCTGGGTGCGAAGAACGACAGTCCCGACGCCACGCAACTCCGCATCAAACTCGCCATCGCGTTGCTGCAGGATCGCGACGGCGTCCTCGCGTTCAATGTGCTCGTGAACGGAAATCTGGACGATCCCCAATTCAAACTTGGCCCGGTCATCACGCAGATGTTCATGAACCTCATTGCAAAGGCCGTGAGTAATCCGTTCGCGCTGCTCGGCTCGCTGGTTGGCAGCGGCGAGGAACTGAGCTTCGTTACTTTTGACCCGGGCCGCTCCGACTTCGCGGCCGGGGAGACCAAGAAGCTGGACACGCTTGCGAAAGCGCTCTTCGCGCGTCCTGCGGTCGAACTCGAAATCACCGGCTCCGCCGACACCACGATCGACCGCATCGCCCTGGCCACCATCAAACTCCACCAGCAACTCAAGGCCCGGCGGATTGAGGAACTCACTGCCGCGGGAAAAATGACCGGCTCCGCTGACGCATTCCAGATCGAGGCACCAGATTACGAGCGCCTGGTTCACATGACCTATCTTGAGGTTGTCGGCACAAAGCCGGTCGTCACTGCCACGCCTCCCTCCTCGACGGGGCCTAAACAGAATTTTGGGCCGCGCAAACCGTCTGGCGGAGAGGCGAACCAGTTGTTGCGGTCTCCACCCCAACTTGCAAAGACCTTCGCCGATCTCACACTCGCCGACGCGGAAGCGAGAATCGTTGAAACGATCGAAGTCACGCCAGACGATTTCCGCGCTTTGATGCAAGCGCGGGCGGACAGGGTGCAAAAGTACCTGTTGCAAAGCGGCCAGGTTGGCGCCGAACGGATGTTCATCATTGCGCCCAAACCCGTCGATCCATCCTACCAGGGCCAAAGTCGGGTGGACTTGTCGCTGCAGTGAGTATTGGGGGGTAGGGTTCTGCCCCATGGCGAAGGGCCAACCCATCGCCTACGGTAAACCAATGACAAAACCCCAAACGTAGCAACAGAAGGAAGGAGCCAGAATGAAGGTAATGTATCCATTAGCGCTGGTCGTGGCTGTGGCCGCCCTGGTAGGCGGCAGCACGCCATTGCGCGCGTCCGAGACGGATAGCCGCATCGAATCCTCGTTCAAGAAGAGTTACGTTTATAAGACGTATCTGAAGGACGAACACATCCAGATCAGCTCCAAGGATGGAGCCGTCACCTTGTCAGGCGACGTGTATAACGAAACCCACAAACCGATGGCCCAGGACACGGCGGAAGCGTTGCCCGGGGTCACGAGCGTGGACAATCGTATCGAGATCAAAGGGGATCGTCCCACTGAGAATTCCGATACGTGGGTCAGCATGAAAGTGAAAACCGCGCTGGTGTTCCATCGTAACGTGAACGCCCACAAAACGGAGGTCACCGTGAAAGAGGGCGTCGTGACGCTGAAAGGCGAAGCCGCAAGCCAGGCCCAAAAGGACCTGACCACTGAATTCGCCAAAGACGTCGACGGCGTCAAGGGCGTGAATAACGAGATGACGGTGGCCGCCACCCCGGAAAAGCCAAGCGAAACGATGGGCGAGAAGATTGATGACGCTTCCATCACCGCTCAAGTGAAGATGACGTTGCTGTCGCATCGCTCGACCGGCGTCCTCCGGACCAAGGTTGAGACAACCGATGGCGTGGTCACGCTGGCTGGCCAAGCCCGGAACGCCGCCGAAAAGGACCTGGCCACCAAAGTCGTCGAGGACGTTCACGGTGTGAAGAGCGTGGTCAACAACATGACGATCGAGGAGGCCAAGAAAGAGTAACTCAACCACAGGATCGCTGCCAGCTGGTGCACCCGTGCGCCAGCCGGCAACGAGCCTTGGTAATCCGAAAGGAGAGCAGAATGTGAAGACAGAACACTCAGGGATAATGGAGACGGCAAGAAACGGGATTGTTGCTGCGATCAAGGGGACGGGTGACATCGTCCAAGTGACGGTGGATACCATTACCCACATACTCGCCACAACGATCAAAGATACCGGCAAGGTGGGCACGTCTGTGACCGATGTTATTGCCGACGTGGCGAGCGGCGCAGTCCGCGGCGCAGTGCAGGTCGGCGCCGACCTGGGGCATGCCGCCAAAGGGATTATGGTCGGGGTACTGCGCGGCACCAAAGAGGCCGGCACGGAAGTCATGGCTACCATCAGTCACACCGCCCATGTCACGATCCGAGACACGGCCGCGGTCGGTGGCGACCTTGAGGCCGCTGCCACCGGTCTGGTGGAAGGGGCGATCACGGGTGCCAAGGAATTGGGAGTCAGCGCCGAGGACGCCGCGTCAGCAGCTGCCGATGGGGCGTTGAAAGCGGCTGGCAAGGTCGGTTCGACCGCCGTGGAGACGGTTCGCAAGGCGGTGACCAAGACCGCGCATGGCGCCAAGGTTGTGCTGAAACAACCCAAGGTGGCCGGCCAGTAACAAGTAGACATTCGACCGATGCTCGCTGGTGCGAGAAGTAAATGGCGCACCAGCCCGTAGTTGAAAACAAGCCAAACGGAAAGGGAAATCATATGTTGTGGACAATTGCGGTAGTACTAATGGTTCTGTGGGCGCTGGGACTGGTGACCAGTTACACGATGGGAGGGTTCATTCACCTCCTGCTGGTAGTTGCCATCGTCATGGTCCTGGTTAACGTCATTAGCGGTCGCAGAGCCGTGTAATAAAGTGGTTAAAGAAGAAAAGAGACCTGGAGGTTCGAAATGAATTCAAAAACGATTGCAGTCATACTGATCGCACTGGGCATCGTGGTGCTCGCCTACTCGGGCATCACATTCAAGACGCCGGGAAAACCCGTCGATTTCCTTGGCGCGCACATTGAGACCACACACAGCCACTTCATCCCGCCAGTCGCCGGGGCGCTCGCTCTGGTCGGCGGAATCGTGTTGCTGCTCGTGAGCCCCAAAAGGGCCTGAGTCAGGATAGAGGTGGTCGACTAACCTGTCTGCTTATGCGATGGCGAAGAGGAAGCGCCGCGATCTGCTTGGGGCTGACGTGGCTAAGCTTGGGACAAATCTCTCAGGGCGCGGACGATCAACGGGCGCGGGAGATCGTGGATCGAGTGGGTCGGCTGTTTATCAGCCAATCCTGCATTGCCACGGTGGAAATGCAGATCACCAAGGAAGACTGGCAACGGAAGATCTCGATGCAGTTCTGGTCGCTTGGCGAGTCGAACATCCTCATCCGTATTCTCGGTCCGCAGGAAGATGCGGGCACGGCCATCCTGAAAGTCGGCAGCAAGATCTGGTACTATCTGCCGAAAGCGAACCGCACGGTGAAGATGCCGGCTTCGATGATGATGACCTCGTGGATGGGCAGTCACTTCACCCTCAATGACCTGGTGAAAGAGGGTCGCCTCACCAACGACTATGTGATTACGACCTCCTTTGATGGACAGCGGGATGGGGTCGCGGTGTCTGATTATACCCTGACACCCAAGCCGGCCGCGGTGGTGGTGTGGGGAAAAATTACTTTGGAGATCCGCCAAGCCGACCAGATGCCCGTCCGGCAGCGGTACTATGACGAGGACGGGAAGCTGGTGCGGGAACTGACCTTTTCCGAGTACAAAACCGTGAGCGGGAGGCTCATTCCGACGCGTCTGGTCATGCAATCCATGGACAAGGACGGTAAGAAGGCAGGTGCAAGCGGCGGCGTTTTGGCCCAGGGAGTGATGCGACCTTTGGACCAAGCGGTTGAACAGACGATGATCACTTACGAAAGGATCATCTTCGACGAGCCGATTCGCGAGGGGACGTTTTCTTTGGAGAAACTGAAGCAATGAGCGGACGGCTGCTGCGACTCGCATGGCGCAATCTCTGGCGTAATCCCCGGCGGACGCTGATCGCCATGGCAGCAATCGGCTTCGGCTACGCCATGCTGCTGTTCGTGGCGTGCCTGATGGCCGGGCTGAGGCAGCAGATGATCGAGAGCGGCACGGACCTTGTTCTCTCTGATGTTGAGGTGCACGCTCCGAGTTACTACCCGGATCGTCCCATTCACCAGACTTTGGGAGGGCGAAACGGGACGGATGTCGGCGCGATGCTTGCCACCATCACCGCTGACCCCCGGGTTCAGGCTGCGAGTCCCCGGGTGTACGGCTACGGCTTGGTCAGCGCGACCCATCAATCAGCTGGGGTGGAACTCCTCGGCGTCGTCCCCGATCAGGAACAGAAGATTACTATGCTGCAAACTCGGATGGTAAAAGGGAGCTATCTGACCGGACGGATGCCCAAAGGTGTCGTGATGGGAGATAAACTCGCTACCACGATTGGCGTCGAGGTGGGATCGGAAATCGTCCTGTTGACGCCGGCGGCTGATGGTTCAACGGGAAATGACTTGTACACCGTTGCCGGGATGTTTCACACGGGGCTTGATGCCATGGACCGGGGTCTGGTGCTCATGTCTCTCGCTTCTTTGCAGGAGCTGTTGCGCCTGCCGCCGGGAAGGATCCATGAGGTTGGGATCAAGCTCCATGACATCACTACGGCGACGACGACGGCGGCGGCACTTGAGGTGCAACTGAGTAAAACTTTTCCGGTTCGGGTGAGGGCTTGGCGGGAGCTGGCACCGGAGTTGTCCGACTACGTGCAGTTCAATCGTCGTGTTACTTTTATTCTCTTTTTTATCTTTTTCCTGTTGGCGGTCATGGGCATCGTCAACACCATGCTCATGGCGATCATCGAGCGCACGCGCGAGCTCGGCATGTTGATGGCGGTGGGAATGCGTCCGGTTCAGGTGGTTGGTCTCATCGTGGCGGAGGCGGCAAGTCTGGCTGGAGCCAGTCTGGTTTTGGGAGGAGCACTTGGGGTGCCGCTCCTTTGGTATTTGCAGGTTCATGGTTTGAACATGGGTGGCAATCGCGGTGCGGTCTCTCTGGCCGGAGTCGTGGTGGGTCCCCTCTGGTACGGTCGACAGGATTTCACAGCCTACACTCAGGCCGCTCTGGGGCTGGCCGTCACGGCTCTGGTGTCGGCACTCTATCCCGCGTTGCGGGCGGCTCGCTTTCGACCGGCGGAGGCGCTCCGAAAGGTCTAGCAATGATGAGTGTCCTCATGCTTGTGAAAATCGGGTGGCGCAATCTCTGGCGCAATCCCCGCGGGACCCTGCTGACAGCGCTGGCCCTGGGTTTGGGTCTGACCTTGCTGCTGATTTCCTTGGGCTTGCTCGATGGCAGTCACGAACAAATGGTTGGTAACGGGGTGAGATTCGGCACTGGGCACGTCGTCATCCAGGCACAGGGGTATCAAAATGCTGGCTCTGTGGGGCTGTTGCTGCCGGCTCAAGTTGTGTCCACGACCTGGGAGTATTTGCATACGGAGGCCATGAAGCATGTTTTGCGAGGCATGAGTCCCCGGCTGCTGGCCTCGGGACTGCTGAGTTCCGCAGCCAACGCCAGTGGCGTGAGCATGATGGGGGTCATCCCCAAAGAGGAGCGGGCCGTATCCCTGATTCCGCAGCGGATCGTCGAGGGGAACTATCTCAATGACGACCAACAATCGGGCGTTGTCATTGGCGTGGAGTTGGCCCGCAAGCTCGCGGTGAAGATCGGGGACAAAGTCGTGCTCATGACTCAGGCGGTACATCCGTCCGACACGGAAGCGACGGACGCAGATGGAGGCGACATGCAGAGCACTCTGCTGCGGGTATGCGGGATCTTTCGCACGGGGATCCAAGCCATCGATGCCCACGTCATCCAGTTGCCGTTGCCCGAGGCGCAGGCACTGCTCGGAGTGCCCGACCGGGTCACTCAGGTTGCGGTCCTTCTGGAACGGGAGGGTGACTCGATGATGGTGGCCCGGGGCTTGCGGAAACAGTTGACGGGAGTTACGGTTGAAATTCTCCCTTGGCGGGAATCCATGCCGACACTGGCTCAGCTCTTCTTGCTGGACGATGCCTTTAATTATGTCATGAACGGCGTGGTGCTCGCGATGGTCGGGTTGGGGATACTTAACACGATTCTCATGCGCGTACTCGAGCGCCGTTATGAATTCGGTCTCTGTTCGGCTCTGGGCCTGCAACCTGTGCAGCTTGCCGTCATGATCATTGGCGAGTCGTTGGCGCTCACCGCAATCAGCCTCGCTCTGGGGCTGGTGCTGGGGTTGTGCGCCCAGCATTATTTCGCCACCGCCGGGTTGGATCTGCGCTGGTTCTTCCACAGCAGCCTACCTACCGCTCTCGTTTTTGACCCGATCATCTACTCGCGCTTGAGTCTGACGCGAATCGCTTCGTCCGTCGGCATTGTGTTTCTGACGGCGACCGTCATCTCCTTTTATCCGGCGCTCAAGGCCGCGCGAACCGAGCTGCCGGGCGCATTGAAGGTGTTTTAGCATGATGGGGAGGGCAATATGACCGAGTTGGCGGTGGAACTGAAGGACGTGCAGAAGACCTACCGCACGGGGCCAATCGAGGTTCCGGCGCTGCGCGGGATCAGTCTACGGATCGCTCCCGGAGAATTTCTCGCGATTGCCGGCCCGTCCGGTTCGGGCAAAACCACGTTGCTGAACATCATTGGCGGACTCGACCGAGCCGATGCTGGAGAGGTGTTGGTGGAAGGGAAGAACCTTCAACTCTTATCCTCAGGGGAGCTGGCTCGTCTGCGGCTGCAACGCCTCGGCTTCGTGTTCCAAGCGTACAACTTGCTGCCCGTCCTGACCGCCCTGGAGAACGCTGAATTTACCTTGCTCCTGCAGGGCGTGCCGGTGGAGCACCGCAAAGAACGAGTGCAAAAGCTGTTCTCAGAAATCGGTCTTGCCAGCTTGGAACACCGTCGTCCCGGAGAGTTGTCCGGCGGGCAACAGCAGCGGGTGGCGGTGGCCCGAGCCATGGTCACCGAGCCGGCGCTGATCCTGGCGGACGAGCCCACGGCGAACCTCGACTCGGTCACGGCGACCGCTCTCCTCGAAGTGATGGAACAACTCAATCGCGTTCACAACACAACGTTCGTCTATTCCACCCATGATCCACAAGTCATGGAGCGGGCGCGGCGATTGATTCGCTTGCATGACGGTCAGATCGCCAGTGATGTGGCGCATGCCGTCCCTGCGCTCTGAGCCATGACCAGAATCGCCCTGAAGCAACGAATCCGAGAGATTTGGCGAAGGCTGTCGCCCCTCGATGCCCAACCCGACCAAATCGCGGCCGGCTTCTCCATTGGCATCTTTGCCAGTTTCCTGCCGCTGAATCCATCTCCAATACTTTTGGCAACCACGGTGGCGTGGTTGCTGAAGAGGAACGTGATCGCCGCTGTCGCCGGGGCGACGACGGCGATTCTCTATGTTCCGCTGTTGCCGTTGATCTGGCTGGCGGAATATCGATTGGGGAAGTTGATCCTCCCGGTGCAGCATCCGCTGACGTTGGACCACGCACGTCTGTGGGAGATTTTGCAAGAGGGTTGGGATGTTTATGCCGCCATGTTCATTGGCTCGATCATCATCGCTATCCCCATCACGTTGCTCACCTATTGGGTCGTCAAACGGCTCGCCGAAAGATGGGCTCGGCGAAGAACCGAGCCGCAACATTCAGACTGATGGCTGACTCGGGTCCGGCCATTGCCAACAGCTAAGACGCCAGCCGTGTCCTTCCACGGCAAGAGCGGCGACATAGCCGGGAGCGAGGGTAAGTTCCTGGAGAGACCAACGGGCGGCTTCGGATGGATCTCGCTGAGTACCGAGTACTGCGGCCGGTTCCCCAGGAGCCAGCGACACGTCAAACTGGTCCAAGGGCAGTGAAAGTCCTTCGCCCCGGGCCTTGATGTAGGCCTCCTTGCGCGTCCAACAGCGAAAGAACGCCTGACGCTGCGCCTCGGTTGGGAGTGTCCGGAGCATCGCCACCTCCCGTCGTGAGAAAAACCGCTCGGCGATCTCCGCGACTGCCAGATCGAAACGGATGCGCTCAAGATCGATGCCCACCTCCCGTCCACGAGTGATCGCGTACAGGGCGACTCCGTAGGAGTGGGACACGTTAAAGCGGATCGGTTCCCCGTCAGATTCTCCGGCAAGGGCAGGCTTTCCATGAGAGCTGTAGCAAAAGGACAGGCTTTCGGGCGCTCGATTCAAGTAGCCGCCGAGGATGGCCCGAAGCACTCCACGAGCGGCAATAAAGTGTTCGCGGTCTCTCTCGAAATAGAACCGCTCCGCCTTCGCCTGTTCATCCGCAGCAAGGTTGTGGAGGAAGCCCTGAATCTGCGACGGGGTCTGGTCCAAGGTCGCTCGCCAGACATGAATCTCATCGTCACCCAACACCAAAGTTTCTGGTGGAGCGCGCCACGGAGGAACAGGAGTAGTGATGGGTGCGTCTTCCATGGCGTGGTTACTCACCCGCCTCCGCGCAGTTCCTGGGAGAGCACCTGAAGAAGGAGCGGCTGAGTTGTGTTCCAGAAGAAGTGGTCACCGGAAAACATTCGCAACGAGAAGGACGCACTCGTTTGATCACGCCAGGCTTCGAGATCGCCCCGACTCACCCGGTGATCCTGCAAGCCGCCAAAAGTGGAGATCGGGCAGTTGAGAGGAGGCTCGGTTGAGTACACGTAAGTTTCGTAAACGGCGAAATC
>Ga0116126_1001064_pt1 | contig 18160 bp, 18 predicted proteins | sample June2015DPH_16_5_FD_89730 | JGI IMG/M metagenome (GOLD analysis project Ga0116126, IMG submission 89730) | Peatland microbial communities from SPRUCE experiment site at the Marcell Experimental Forest, Minnesota, USA - June2015DPH_16_40 | ecosystem: Environmental > Terrestrial > Soil > Wetlands...
CGGCTTCCATTTCCACCGCGCGCGGAAAGAGAATGTTGTTTTCGAGGTGCACGTGCTCGTGAAGGTCCGCCTAGAACTCCTGTAAATCACGATACAGCACCTGATAGCTCGTGCACGCGTCCGGAGGGGGCGTATACGCCGAACTGGCCGCGCGAATCTGGTTCACCAAGGCCGCGGCAGCATCGTGCTCCTCCATCATGGCTTGAACCGGATTTCGCACGGTCTGAAAGAAGGGAGGCTCAAGCACTGCCTCTCCATTGGCCGCGCGCTCTAGCGCCTCGATGTAGGGGAACAGAATTTGCTCTTCCGTCTGCATATGCATGGTCATTTCCCGGCCCACTTGAACGAAGAGTTTTTCGATGTCCAGGAGTTCGGCGTGAGTCCCTGCGTGTTTTGCTGTCACTTTCTCCAACAAAGCGAGGACGCGCCGTATTGCCTCGCGGACGTACCGGTGGTGTTTTTCCCGGATGTGCTCCGTGAGATCGCCAAGTGGGGCCGAAGCCCAGTTCGCGTCAACTGGTCCCACTTCAACTTTGTTCTCCTCTAGCCGGGCCATGATCTCTTCTGTAGATATCCCGGCATGTGCGCATGCGTCGTGCAGGGACTTGTTGCCCCCGCAGCAATAGTCCACCCCGGCCTGCTCCAGAATCCGCGTCGCCCCTGGGTTCGCTATTGCAATTTCTTTCACTTTGGTTTCACCGGTGATGTTCATGATCGCCTCCCTATCAGCGAGCAGTTTGGACGAAGCTCCGCTTGGGGGCAGTGACCAAAGTCACTACCCAGCAGGGGGATGCCAGATGCTCCAGGGGACGTTACTCGGAGGAGTTTTGCTCGTTCTTCAGGCCGACCAGGTCTTTCACCACGATCTTGCGGCCGTCCACTTCCAGAAACCCTTCTGCTTGGAGCCGGCTCAGATTCCGGGAAACCAGTTCCCGCACCGTGCCCAACTCGGCCGCCAAATCCTGATGGCTCATTGTCAATTCCAAATGCACCCCCTCTTTTGAGGGTCTACCGCCCGCTTCCGCGAGGCGCAGGACTACGGCGATCAGCCGCTGTCGGACCGTCGTGAACGACAGCTCTTCGATGATTCCGACGAGACGTCGCAACCGCGACCCGACCACGGCAATCACTTTGAGCGCCACATCCGGATGCTCGCGGCAAAAATTCTGGAAATCCTTGCGCGAGATGAAGAGGACGTTCGCATCCTCCAAAGCCGATGCCGCGGCCGGATAATTGCCTCCATCGAACACGGGAAGTTCCGCAAACGAGCTGCCAGGCCCTTCCATGGCTAACACCTGCTCGCGGCCCGCGGCTGATAGCTTGAAAATGCGAATCTTGCCCGACGCCACGAGAAAGAGTCCGGTGCAAGGGTCTCCTTCTCCAAACAGCAGCTCGCCCCTTTGAAAGTGCCTCTTGCTTACTCGCGCAGCCAATGCGCGCACCTCTGTCTCCGTGAGGCTCGCGAAGAGCGGTGTTTTTCGCAGAACTATTTCCACGTCTTCAGCCATAGTAGCGATCCACCACTGTTGCTCCTGCCAGAACCGGAAATCCCCAATTGAATGACGTGAACTTCAGACGCGCACCGCATGACAAGCTTACACCACAGCCGCGGGCCGTGTGACTGTCTTGGCGCAACCGAGAGGCTACCGGACATGCTCCGGCGATGGGAAAGCTGGAGAAACGAAGGGCCAAGTAATCAGCATTTCGTACAAGCGCGCAAATGATGTAGTTTGCTCGCGAGATATATTGAGATCTCGAAAGGAGATTTCTAGTGAAAGCCGAGTTTCCCAAGTGGACGAAGCAGTTTCAAAAGACCTATCCAAAGGTCTGGCGGGCCTTTCAAAAGTTGGGTGAAGAATGCCATGGCGCCGGCCCTCTGGACGCGCGCTCTCGGCGGCTGGTCAAGATCGGGATCGCCGCAGGTTCCGGCTCCGAAGGCGCCGTGCATTCCGCGGTGCGAAACGCCTTGGCCGAAGGCGTCTCGCGGGACGAGATTCGCCACGCTATCTTGCTCTCGATCACCACAATCGGATTTCCCAATGGTCAAGCGGCGCTGAGTTGGGCAGAAGATGTGATACGCAGAAAATGAGGGAGTTCCCAGAGCGGGTGCAGTTTGCCGAATGGCTCTGAGTCATTTGCCGCGAGCTTGTGTCGGGTGACGCAGGAGTTTGTTCTTCCTCGTCACCGTGGCAGCCATGTCGGCCAGTGTGGTGACCTCGAGATTGTTCATCAGCTGCCTGCGAAGAACTTTCCAGGTGTCGTGGAGCGGGCACGGGGAGTCATCCGAGCAGCCTTCCAGACCCACTGAACATTCAGCAAACTGATCCAAGCCGTCAATCGCCGCTACGACATCCCGCAACGTAATCAGTTGGGAATTCCGCGCCAATCGAAACCCGCCGCCAGGGCCTCGGCGCGACTCCAGCAGTCCCTTGCGAACCAACTCCTGTAATACCTTGCCTAAAACGGGCGCCGGGAGGCCTTCCGCCTTAGCGATTTCCATTCCTTGGGCCGCGCCTTGGTCGGGGAATCGAGCTAGGAACACGAGGGCGCGGATCGCGTATTCACAGGGCTTTGAATAGATCATAAAGGAATACGGACTCTATTTTCCTCAGTTCGTTGATTAGCGTCAAGTAGCATGTCTGGCCCTTAACGAAGGGACATTCTTATGTGAACTACTGGGGAGCTGAAAACAGTGCTTGACAAGGCAGCTATTCAGGAATAGAAGGTCCGTATATCTGTTGGTCGGTGATGCGATGCTTTACGGACATGCTGCCGAGGTTGCGATTCGCGCGGCTCTTTACTTGGCCGGCCGGCCACCAGGGGAGCTTTCTCCAGTCCACGAAGTTGCCAAAGCGACCAAGCTCCCCAGTGCATACCTCTCCAAGGTCATTCAGCGACTGGCGCAGGCCGGTCTTGTTCGAGCATTTCGCGGACCGGGCGGTGGGATCCAGCTGGGCAAATCTCCGGAAGCGATCACTTTGTGGTCTCTGGTGCGTGCAACCGACGGCCCCTCAGACGTTGACCGGTGCGCCCTCGGAATTGGCAACTGTTCACCAAGCAACCCGTGCCCCCTCCACGGAAGATGGGCGCCTCTCCGGAAGGATTTCCAGAAGCTATTGGAAGGGACGACCCTCGCTGCGTTGGTACGTGAGCTGGAACAGGCTCCGGGCAAGGAGCAGTCCAGCCATCAACGTCACACGCGTAGAACCGATTCCTTCTCCAACAGCGAAGCCACTCGTGAAAGGCAGGATCGGCCATGAGATCAGCTTGGGCGGTAAGAATCGGCCTTTTGGCGATCAGCACATGCGCATGCCTGGGCAGCCCGGCTGTGATGCGCGCTCAAGTGCCGGCGGATTATTTTCGGCAGAACTGCACGGTGTGCCACACGGTAGGCAAAGGCCAGCTCATCGGTCCCGATTTGGAAGGCGTCACGAAGCGGAAAGATCGAGCGTGGCTGATCAAGTTTCTCCAGAACCCGCAAGCCACGATCGATAGCGGCGACCCATATGCCGCAGAGCTCCTGAAGAATGCTCATGGTGTGGTGATGCCCAATGTCGCGGGTATGACGCCTGATATGGCTAGTGCTCTGCTCGACCTGATCGAAGGAGTGCCGAGTCCTGCGAAATCTGAATTGGCTGGCGTCACCATTAGCGGCCGACCGTTCACCGCAAGCGACATTGCTCTTGGAGAGCAATTGTTTCGTGGTGAGCAGCCGCTCGCCAACCGCGGTCCTGCATGCGTCTCTTGCCACACGCTCGGCACGATTGGTGGCCTGGGCGGCGGGCGGCTCGGCCCGGATCTAACGCAAGTATTCGACCGGCTCGGTGGGCGCAAAGGCCTCGGCGCGTGGCTATCCGCTCCGCCGACCCAGACCATGCAGTCCGTTTTCCGCGATCATGCGCTCCAACCCGAAGAGATTCTTCCTTTACTCGCAGCGATCGACGACGCGAGCAACCGGAGTCGGCCCGCGGATACGTCTTCGATGGCGAAATTTGTCTTGTTCGGTTTCAGCGGAATGTTAGTTGGCCTCGCTCTGCTTCAACTTGCCTGGCGAGGACGATTCCGGTCCGTCCGGCGAACGATTGTCCGGGCACAAGTTCGAGGTGAGCAATGAAGCGCAAAGACGCTCTTTCGTGGATTCGCGATGAATCAAACCCGCAACTGCGGGGATGGGAAGAGTTCTATCGCAATCGCTGGCAGCACGACAAAATCGTACGCAGCACGCATGGCGTGAACTGCACCGGCGGATGCACCTGGCAGATCTATGTGAAAGACGGAATCGTCACCTGGGAGATGCAGGGCCTCGACTATCCCATGCTCGAATCCGGACTGCCTCCCTACGAACCACGCGGTTGCCAGCGCGGGATTTCCTACTCCTGGTATCTGTATAGCCCGCTGCGCGTGAAACACCCCTATACGCGCGGAGTACTGCTCGACCTCTGGAAGGAAGCGCGCGCCACGCACGAAGATCCAGTTGAGGCTTGGAAGTCGCTGGTGGAAAATCCCGAGGCTCGACAGCGCTGGCAGCAGGCACGGGGCAAGGGAGGTTTTCGGCGCGCCGAGTGGGACACGGTTCTCGAACTGATCGCTGCGTCCTGCATTTACACGATCAAGAAGCACGGTCCCGACCGGATCACCGGGTTCTCACCGATCCCAGCGATGTCCATGATCAGCCACGCAGCAGGCGCTCGCTTGCTGCAACTGATGGGCGGGGTGTTCCTATCCTTTTATGATTGGTATTCCGACCTGCCGAGCGCCTCTCCCGAAACCTGGGGCGAACAGACGGACGCCCACGAATCCGCCGATTGGTATAACGCAAAGTTGCTCGCCGTCGTAGGGTCCAATCTCAATATGACCCGCACGCCGGACTGTCACTTCGCCGCCGAGGCGCGCCACAACGGCAGCAAGATGTGGGTGTTCTCGCCGGATTTCAGCCAAGTGTCGAAATACGCTGACGAGTGGGTGGAGATCAACGCCGGGCAGGATGGTGCGTGGTGGATGGCCGTGAACCACGTCCTGCTCAAGGAAGCACACCACGAAAAGCAGACGCCCTACTTCCTCGACTACACGAAGAAGTACACCGACGCCCCCTTCCTTGTCGAGTTGCATGAAAAAGAAGGCTTCTTCCAACCGGGTCAGATGCTCCGCGCCGGTCGGCTCGAGGGATATTCAGGCGTTGAGAACGGCGACTGGAAATTCTTGATGTGGGATGCAAAGGATTTGCGCCCGAAGATGCCCATGGGCAGTTCGGGGTTCCGCTGGGGCAAGGAGAAGGGCAAGTGGAACCTGATACTGAAAGACGGCGTGGATGGGAGCGAGATCGATCCCACGCTCACGTTCCTTGAGGCCAATGACGGAGTGGTTCAGGCGCGGTTTGACGATTTCGGCGAGGGCCGCACCATATTGCGCGGCATTCCGGTCAAGAAAATCCGCACGTCCGATGGCAAGACCGTGACAGTGGCGACCGTATACGACCTGCTGATGGCGCAGTACGGCGTTTCGCGCGGCCTGCCCGGCGAATATCCGCGAGACTACGACGACGATTCGCAACCCTACACACCGGCCTGGGCGGAAAAATATACCGGAATGGGCCGCGACGTAGTGATCCGCTTTGCGCGCGAATGGGCGAAGACCGCCGAGCTGACCAAGGGCCGGTGCATGGTCATCATCGGAGCGGGGGTCAACCATTGGTACCACGCAAACCTCATGTACCGTGCCGCGATTCACGCTCTGATGTTTTCAGGCTGCGTAGGCGTGAATGGTGGCGGCCTGGCGCATTACGTGGGTCAGGAGAAGCTCGCGCCGATGGAGCCGTGGTCGGCGATCGCGTTCGGGCGAGATTGGTTCCCAACCTCTCGCCTCCAGAACGCGCCGAGCTGGCACTACATCCACACGGACCAGTGGCGCTACGAGAAGAGCTTCACCGATTACCACACAGTGCCCGCCGATCAACCGCCGGGTTCGCTTGCGACCGGCCACACCGCTGACACGCAAGTGCGCGCCGTGCGCAACGGCTGGTTGCCGTTTTATCCGCAATTCAACGCGAACCCGCTCGAGCTTGTAAAGCAGGCTGAAGCCGCGGGCGCGAAGAATCAGGATGAAATCAACGCCTACGTCGTGCGGCAGCTTTCCGAAGACAAGCTGAAGTTTTCTGTTGAGGATCCCGACGCACCGGAGAATTGGCCGCGGGTGTGGTTCATCTGGCGCGGCAACGCGCTGCTGGCGAGCGCAAAGGGCCATGAGTTCTTCCTGAAGCACTATCTCGGCACGCATACGAACGCCATCGCGGAAGACATGACCAAGGATTCCGTTCAGGAGATCGCGTGGCACGAGACGGCTCCCGTTGGAAAGATGGATCTGGTCGTGGATTTGAATTTCCGCATGGACACGTCGGCTCTCTATTCGGATATCGTCTTGCCGGCCGCGACCTGGTACGAAAAGGCCGACCTGAATACCACGGACATGCACAGCTTCATTCATCCGTTGTCAGCCGCCGTGCCGCCGTGCTGGGAATCGAAGAGCGACTGGCAGATTTTCGAAGCCGTCGCGAAGAAGTTTTCGGAGCTCGCGCAGCCGCACTTTCCGGCGCCCGTCTGGGATTTGGTGGCTTCGCCACTCGCGCACGATACGCCCGCGGAGATCGCGCAGCCGTCGATCGCGGACTGGAAACGCGGCGAGATCGAACCGATTCCCGGTAAGACGATGCCTGGATTCAAGCTCGTCGCTCGAGACTATCGCAACCTCTACAACCAGTTCATTTCCTTCGGGCCGCTCGTTCGCGAAAACGGTCTCGGCGTTCATGGCACGAGTTATCCCGTGGACGATCTTTACGACGAATGCGTTCGGACGCTGCCGACGAGTTCCTGGGGAGGGAAACGCTATCCATCGCTTGCCGATGATGAAGACGCCTGCAACCTGATTCTGAAATTCGCGACAGTGACGAACGGAGAACTTGCCTACCGCTCCTACAAAAACATGGAAGAAAAAGTAGGACTCCCACTGGTGCAGTTGGCCGAAAAGAACCGCGGCGTTCGAGTTGACTACAAGGGGCTGCAAGGTCTGCCGCAGCGTCTCATCAACAGCCCGATGTGGTCCGGCTTGACCGAAAACGGGCGCGCGTACTCCCCTTTTACCTACAACGTCGAATGCGGGGTGCCCTGGCGCACGCTGACCGGACGCCAGCATTTCTACCTCGACCACGAAGGCTACCTACAGTTCGGGGAGCACTTGCCCACCTATAAGCCAAAGCCGTCGCCCGCCCAATACGGTGACCTGCGCGTGAGCCAAGAGGCTGGACCGACGAAAATGCTCAGCTACCTGACGCCGCACGGGAAGTGGCACATCCATTCGACCTACGGCGACAACCACCGCATGACCACCCTTTCGCGCGGCGTCGAGCCTCTCTGGATGAACGACAAGGACGCGACCGACATCGGCGTCGTGGACAACGACTGGGTCGAGGTGCACAACGACAACGGTGTGGTTGTGACTCGCGCCGCCGTCAGCGCGCGTATTCCGCGCGGCATGTGCATTCAATACCACTCGCCGGAGCGCACGCTTTCCGTCCCGAAGTCGCCCATGCGGAAGGGTCGTCGCGCCGGGGGCCACAACAGCCTGACCCGCACGCGACTGAAGCCGAACTTGATGGTCGGCGGCTACGGCCAGTTTACGTACCACTTCAACTATTGGGGCCCGACCGGCAGCAATCGCGATACGCACGCCTTCGTGCGCAAGCTGCCCGAACTGAAATGGTAGGGAAAGGAGCGCCGCAATGAACGTTCGCTCGCAGATTTCGATGGTTTTTCATCTCGACAAATGCATCGGCTGCCATACGTGCAGCATCGCCTGCAAGAATATTTGGACCGACCGCAGGGGCACCGAATACATGTGGTGGAATAATGTCGAGACGAAGCCGGGCACCGGCTTTCCCACCGATTGGGAGGACCAAGGAAAATACCATGGCGGTTGGGAGATGCATAACGGCAAGCTTCGGCTGAAATCCACCGGCAAAGCAAAGACGCTCTTCAATATCTACCACAACCCGTCGATGCCCACGATGGACGACTATTACGAGCCCTGGACATACGATTACCAGCACCTGTTCACCGCTCCGGCAGGGGACGATCAACCCACCGCCCGGCCGAAATCGATGGTGACGGGCGAACTGATCAATATCGAAGCTGGGCCGAACTGGGATGACGACCTTGGCGGTTCTCCGATCTATGCTGCGAACGACCCCAACCTAAAAGGCCTGAGCCATGACACGCAGCAGCAGCTCATGGCCGTAGAGCGGCTTGTGTTCTTCTATTTTCCGCGCATCTGCAATCATTGCCTGAATCCTTCCTGTGTTGCGTCATGCCCGTCGGGGGCGCTGTACAAGCGCGGCGAAGACGGCATCGTGCTCGTGGACCAGACGCGCTGCCGCGGCTGGCGAGCGTGCGTTGCGGCATGTCCCTATAAGAAAATGTTCTTCAACTGGGACACCGGCAAATCGGAGAAGTGCATTCTCTGCTTCCCGCGACTCGAGACCGGCCAGGCACCCGCTTGCTTCCATTCCTGTGTCGGCCGCATCCGCTACCTCGGCGTGTTGCTCTACGACGCGTTGCGGATCGAAGAAGTGGCCAGCCTGCCAAACGACCAACTGATCGAAGGCCAGCGTTCGCTGATCCTTGATCCGAACGATCCCGAAGTGATCGCCGCAGCGCGCGCGAACGGTGTGCACGACTCGGTCATCGAGTCGGCGCAAAAGTCGCCCGTCTACCGTTTCGTCAAGGAATGGAAGCTGGCGCTTCCGCCGCATCTGGAATATCGCACGATGCCAATGCTGTTTTACGTGCCGCCGATGTCCCCGGTGATGTCGAATCAGACGAACGGCGCGATCGACCACGTTTCAGATGATCTCTTCCACGACATCGAAGACGCTCGCGTGCCGATGCAGTTCTTGGCGAATCTATTCGGCGCAGGCGAAGAAGGCCCTTTGCGTTACGCACTGCGCAAGCAGAAGGCGGTGCGGTGGTACCGCCGCTTCAAGACAGTCGGTGACGTGGATGAGAAGACCGCCATGCGCATGCTGAGCGAAGCGGATTGCTCGCCGGAAGAGGCCGAGGCGATCTACGAGCTTACTTCGCTCTGCACGTTTGATGATCGCTTCGTCATTCCTCCGATGCACCGGGAAGAAGCGATTCAGATGATGCAAGACCCGCTCGAGCACAAGCAGAGCGTAGGATTCGGATTCCTTTCCGGCCCGAAGAGAGGAATGTGATGACGGGAGCGAATGAATTCGACCTGCTCGCTTCGCTGGTAGGTTATCCCGGAGAGCAATACCTGAGCAAAGCGGTGCTTTGCCTCGAAGTGCTTGCTGAAAGTGACCCGGAAGCAGCCGTGGCGCTTGGCGAATTCCTCGAACAGACGCGGAGTTTTTCTGTCGAAGGGCTGCAGGAGCTTTACGCGGCCACGTTCGATCTCGATCCGGCGTGCTCGCTTGAGGTCGGCTGGCATCTGTTTGGCGAAAATTACGAGCGCGGCGAATTCCTTGTGAAAATGAGAGGGGAATTGCGCCGGCTCGGCGTTGCCGAGTCCACTGAGTTGCCGGATCACCTCGCGCACGCTCTAGCGGCGCTCGGCCATATGGAGCCACAGGAAGCTGCCGACTTTGCTACGGCGTGCCTATTTCCGGCACTGGACAAGATGCGCGCGGCACTCAAGGGGAAGTCGAACCCCTTCGAGAACGTCCTGCTGGCTGCCGGATTCGTGCTCGAGCACCGGTATCCACGGCCCGATCCTGAAACAGTTCCGGCGGAACCCGCGTTTCGCATTCTGAACTCAGGAGGATGGTGATGACTTCCGCTCTGCCTTTTGCCGACGGCTTGTGTTTTATCGTTTTCCCCTATCTCGCGATGTTCGTTTTCTTCCTGGGGACCATCATGCGATACCGCAAGGCTCCGTTCACCTATTCGAGCTTTTCGTCGCAGTTTCTTGAAAATAGGCAGCACTTCTGGGGGCTCGTGCCGTTCCACTACGGCGTTGTCGCAGTTCTGCTGGGGCACATCGTCGCTTTCCTTATCCCACGCGAAATTCTTGCATGGAACAGCCGGCCGCTGCGTCTCTACGTGCTGGAAGTCTCCGCCCTGATCTTTGGTTTGCTGACGCTGGTTGGACTTGTGGGTGCGATCCATCGGCGGCTCACATTCTCGAAAGTCCGTGCGGTCACGACGCGTATGGACTGGGTTGTCTTCGTGCTCTTGCTCGCGCAAGTGGTGAGCGGGGTGTACGTCGCTGTCTTTCATCCGTGGGGTTCGTCGTGGTTCGCGGCGGCGGTGGCGCCGTATCTCTGGTCGCTCGTCAGGTTCAACCCGGATCTGGGCTTCATCGCAATGATGCCGCTGATCGTGAAATTCCACATCGTGATGGCTTATACGCTGATCGCAGTCGCGCCGTTTACGCGACTGGTGCACATACTCGTGGCGCCGAACCCATACTTCTGGCGCAAGAACCAGGTCGTCCGCTGGTATCGCGCCCCTAACGAATCCTTGTGAGCAGGTGGCTGCACTTGTCGAAAGAGGCTCAGAGCGTTTGCAGCTGGTACTGTGGCGTCACCCGCGCCGCTACGGCGGCGGCTCTGTTTGGTCTCGCGCTTCTCTGTTCGGTTTCAGCGTGGGGACAATCGCAGTTGGTATCGCAATCGATGTCGCAGTCTCAGGCGCAAGCAGGACCGCAGTCCACCAAGACTGACTCCACGCAACCAAGCAAACACAAGCTCGGACCGCTCGAAATTTCCGGCAATTGGCGCGTGCGCCTGGAAGGCTGGAATTGGTTTGAGGGCAGTTCGGGGAATAACTCGTACGCGTTTCCACACTCGCTTTTGCGAGTAGCGATTGGACAGGAAAGTAAGGATTTCGACTGGCAGGTGGAGGCCGCCCAGGACGTCATCCTCATGCTCCCTAGGGATGCCGTCGTGGCAGCGCCGCAGGGTCAGCTCGGGCTGGGTGGCACGTACTACGCCGCGAATGGAAACGGCCGCAACAACGCAAACGCATTCATAAGACAGGCCTACTTCCAGGCAAATCACCTTGGGCAAGGCAAACTAAAGCTGGGGCGCTTCGAATATTTCGATGGCACCGAGGTCAAACCAAAAGACGCTACGCTCGCTGCGCTTGTGCAGACTCGTATCGCTCAGCGGCTGATCGGTAACTTTGGCTGGTCGGCCGTCGGACGGAGCTTCGATGGAGCGCAATTCGACTACAACTGGGGGAAGGGTGATTTCACTCTCATGGGTGCCCGGCCGACACGCGGGGTTTATCAGATCGATGCGATGGGCGAGCTGGATGTGGACCTTTACTATGGCGCCTTCACCGTCCCCGTCGAAGCCAAGCACGGCGCTGGCGAACTGCGGCTGTTCGGCGTGGGCTACATCGATCACCGCACAGCCGTTCTGAAAACTGACAACCGCTCTCCGTCGGCCCGCGCGGCCGACCACGGCCAGATTCAGATCGGAACTTACGGCGCGGACTATCTCCACGTTTTCAACACCGCTGCGGCAGGCAAATTTGACTTCCTGCTTTGGGGTGCAATCCAGACGGGCGCGTGGGGGCAACTCACACAGCGCGCCGGTGCGTTCGTTGGCGAATTCGGCTGGCAGCCACCGGTGAAGAGCCTGAAGCCTTGGCTCAGCGCGGGTTATTCCTACGGCAGCGGCGACGGGAATTCCAAGGATTCTATCCATGGGACTTTTTTCCAGGTGCTGCCGACTCCGCGGCCCTACGCGCGGTTTCCCTTTTACGACATGGAGAACAACGAAGACTTCTACGGATCGCTCAATGTCCGCCCGCACTCGAAACTCGCGCTTCGCAGCGAGCTGCACGCGCTACGCCTGGCCGACAAGACCGACCTTTGGTACGTGGGCGGCGGCGCTTTCCAAACGAAGACGTTTGGCTACACGGGCCGCCCCAGCAATGGTAACCGGAGCCTGGCCAACGTTTGGGACGTCAGCGCCGACTATCAGATGACGCGAGGCTTCGCCGTCGGACTCTACTACGGGCACGCTTGGGGTAAGGCCGTGATCGCCAGCATCTATCCGAAGGATAGCAACGGGCAATTCGCCTATGTGGAAACAAATCTTCGCTTCTGAAGCAGGCCCAGACGGAGGAACACCATGAACGACATCGTGGGAACACCCCGGCGAGCGCTGTGGAGCGCGACGCTGGGCTTCTTCGTCGGCTTCGCCGCAGTCGCTCTTTTTGGGCCGTCCGCGAACCGCTTCCAGCAGGTCATGGGACTGGGCCCACTGGCTCTTGGTTTTCTCGTTGCGGCGCCCTCGCTTTCGGGTTCGCTGCTGCGGATTCCGTTTTCGGCGTGGGTGGACACCAGCGGGGGTCGCAAACCGTTTCTCTGGCTGCTGAGTCTTTCCGTGGTTGGCATGGTCGGACTGTCGCTGGTCGCTCGCTTTCTTTATCCCACACATCTCAGCTACGCAAGCTATCCGCTGCTGATGGTCCTCGGTGTATTGAGCGGCTGCGGGATCGCAACGTTCTCCGTTGGTATCAGCCAGGTTTCGTATTGGTTCCAGCAACGGAAACAGGGACGCGCGCTCGCCATCTTCGCAGGAGTCGGCAATGTTGCACCGGGCATTTTCCTGCTGCTCGTGCCGTTTGCCCTGCGTCAGTTCGGCCTTGCGTGGTCCTACATTCTCTGGCTGTGCATCCTCACCACTGGGACGATTTTCTATGCAGCCCTTGGAAGGAATAGCCCTTATTTTCAGCTCCTAAAGAAGGGCCTGGCACCCGCGGATGCGCGCGTTCGCGCACACGATCTCGGACAGGATCTATTTCCGGCTGGAAGCCTGAAGGACAGCCTGCGAACTTCTGCTCGAGTGTGGCGGACTTGGGCGCTCGTCTGGATATACTTCACAACCTTCGGTGGTTTCATGGCGCTGACCGCTTGGCTGCCCATCTATTGGACCTCGTTCTTCGGCGTGAGCGTGGGGCATGCCCTGATGTTGACCGCAGTGTTCTCGATTGTCGCCTCGTTGATCCGCGTTGCGGGCGGCGTGCTTTCCGATCGACTGCAAGAAGGAGGAGAAAACACGGCGATTCTGGCGCTGTTGATCACGCTGGTCGGTGCGCTGGTGATGACGAGTTCGCGCCAGTTTGAACTTGCCGTTCCGGGAGAGATCTTGATGGCGTTCGGCATGGGAATTTGCAACGCAGCGGTTTTCAAGATTGTGCCCCAGGCAGTTCCGCAAGCCGTGGGAGGCGCTGCCGGATGGGTGGGTGGACTCGGCGCGTTCGGTGGATTCGTGATTCCACCGGTAATGGCCTTTGCCGTGCGCAATCTCGGTCAGCCCGGCTATGCCATCGGTTTCATCACGTTCATCTTTCTCGCGTTGTTTTCGCTTTCGATGGCCTGGATTCTCAAATACGCTCGCGAGGAGATCTTGCCGCAAGCTTCCCCCGTGCAAGCCAACGAGCCATCGGTCCCGCCGGCGCAAGCGCGAGTGAGCCGCTAAGGAGCATCGCGGATGACTGCAGTGGGACACCTCTCCAAACCAGCAGCGATGACTCGCGTCACGATTTGGCCGGTGGTCCGGGAGCAGGTACGCACGCTAAGTCCCGCGTACTTTGCGATGGTGATGGCGACCGGAATCGTGGCCATCGCCGCGCACCTCACCGGAATGTTTCTGGTGGGTCGCGTGCTCGCGGGAATCAGCCTCATCGCCTATGTGCTCCTAGTGGCCATGACCCTGGCCCGGATAGTGTTCTTCCCGCGGGCGGTCTTCCAAGACCTAATCGATCACCAGGTGGGTGTCGGGTTCTTCACGCTGGTCGCCGGGTGATCGTCTACGCGGTGTTCGCGGCCTTCACCGTTAAGGAGAAGAAGCCAACCCTGGCGGAGGGCATTCACAGCGGGTGGCTCGTCGCCGTGGTCGCCACGCAAGCTGTCGCCACGCTTGGTGCCCAGATAATGCAGGCGTTCCCCGGCCAGATCGACAAGATTGCTTTTGTATCTGTCGCGCTTTGGTCAAGCGGGGGAATGCTCTATATCTGGATGATCTCTCTGATCTTTTATCGCTATACTTTCTTCCCGCTCCAGCCGCGCGATCTGAAAGCGCATTATTGGATCAACATGGGCGCGATGGCCGTTTCGGCCTTAGGCGGCGCCATGCTCCTGCGTTTTTCCGCCGGCGTGGACCTCTTGCAGCAGATCGCTCCATTTGTGAAGGGTTTCACACTGTTTTACTGGTCGACGGCAACTTGGTGGTTTCCGATGTTGGCCATCCTGGCCGTTTGGCGTCACGCTTACAAACGGCTGCCCTTCGTCTACGATCCACTCTACTGGGGCATGGTTTTTCCGCTTGGCATGTACACGACCTGTACCTACCGCTTGGCTGAAGTGACCGGACTGACCTTCCTGCGGCCGATTCCACAGTACTTCGTCTTTATTGCGTTGATCGTCTGGCTCATCGTTTTCGCGGGCTTGGTTCATGCCGTCATAGCCCGGCTGAGTGGGAAGACGCTCCGCGAGGAAAGCGCCGCATGAATGAGAAAATCGTCACTGCCGTACTGGCTGCGGGGTTATTGCTCAGCGTTGCCGTGCTCGCCGATCAATTAGATCAACTCGCCATTGAAGGGCCTCTGTCTACTGTATTTCAACATGTGATCTTCATTGTGCCCTTATGTGACTTCAACTAAATCGTTCATTAGAGGTTCAACGGATTGTGCACGCTGCCGAATCCGAAATGGACGTAGTGGGACAGGAGAAGGTTCGATGCTCGGGGAATCAAGATCAAGATGGGCCCTATGTAAGTATTTTTCGACGGACCGGTGGGTCGCGGCGGCGATCATCCTGTCTACTGTGCTTTTCGGATGTGGAAGATCAAAGGAACAAAGTGCCCCGCAATATACAGTGCAGGAACTACCCGGAAGCGTGGTTGAGGGCAGAGTTCAATTGCAGGGAGCGCCGCCGCCACGCAGGAGGATTCAAGTCGCGCAGGATGTCGACGTCTGCGGGGAAACTCGCGAAGTCTATTCGGTGCGAGTGGAGAACGACGGTGTAGATGATGCTGTTGTCTGGATCGACGATATCCAGCACGGGAAAGCGTTTTCCTTCCCACCGGCTCAGATTGACCAGAAGAATTGCACCTTTCTTCCTCACGTGTTGGTCATGCAGGAAGGCGACGTAAATATCACCAGTCGGGATCCAATCCCCCACAGCGTACACACTCACGCGCAGCACAATCGAGACTATAACGAGTCGATGAGTCCGTTGCAGCCCGACATCTCCCTCAGCTTCCCGCGGCCTGACGTGATTTCAAAGCCGGCGAGAATTGTGGCGAGGGACAACGGCTCGATAGACACCAAGAGAAACTGATGCTTGCAAGCTACTGAAAGAAAAGGCGTTAGAGATTTGGCTGGGAGGCCTGGACTCGAACCAGGATAATCAGATCCAGAATCTGATGTACTGCCAATTGTACGACCTCCCAGCCGATGGGAGACAACAAAAAAGGCCGCGGACGCGACCTGCATCTACTTTACTGGCGCAGAGGAATTTCGTCAACGGCGCCGCCGAGAAAGCCGCCAGGCATCGAGGAAGACTAGAGGCTGGCAGGAGCCAAGGGAACGCCTTGACGTACTTCGAGGATACTAAAATAAATTTTACGCCGATGCGTTTGGGGGCGCAGGTCCTTTTGGTGTAAAGAAATTTCGTCCACGGTAAGCGTACGTCCAACACATAGTACAGCGCCCTACGGGCCGCGTCGCGGGATCGGGACGAGGCGCTTGTCGCGGACGTAGAACTGGCGGTCGCGCCAGTGGATGCGCTGCGGGAAGAAGCTCGCGAGCCAGACGACGAATGCGAAGGCGTCGCGGAGCGGCAACAGCCATTGCTTCTGGCGCACGATCGGATCCCGCATTCCGCGCGCGCCGACGCTGAGCGCCACCTCGACGCGGAGCAAACAGTAGGCCGCCGTGAATCCCAGGACCCCGGGCCAGGACCGGGCGAGGAACGTCCCCGCTACAGCCCACACCAGGCCATGCGTGAAGATCATGCCGAGATGGCCCCACGGCCGCGAATGGCGAATCGCCAGGTTCCAGCGAAGCTGATGGCGGAATGCATCGCCGAGCGTTTCATGCGGGTAGACGATGTCCACGGGAAAGCGGCTCAGTTCGACGGGATAGCCGCGCGCGGCGATGCGGTGGCCGAGTTCGTAGTCGTCGCAGAGATAATCGGCGAGCGATTCGAAGCCGCCGATTTCGGCGAGACGCTCTTTCGTGGTGGCCATCACCGCGCCGAGCATGAAGTCCACGCGGCTTCCGGCGGCGAGCCACGCGACGAGCACGCCAGGGGCGAAATCGGCGCTGTTGCCAATGGCCTCGAGGTCGGCGGCGAACGAGCCGTCGGTGAGGCCGCGGTAGAGGCAGGTGACGCCGCCGGCCTTGGGTTGGCGCAGCGGCGCGACGATCGCGCGCAGAAAGCCCGGCTCGACGCGCACGTCGCTATCGGTGACGATGACGACCTCGTGCCGCGCCTCGCGGGCCATGCGGCAGAGCTTGTTGACTTTGTCGCTCGCGCCGACCGGCTCCGAGCCGATCAGCAGGCGAATCGAGCACGAGGGAAAATCGCGAGCCAGGTTTTCGATCACCGGGATCGCGGGCTCGGATTTGTCCGTAACGCAGAAGAGAATCTCGAATTCGGGGTAGTCCTGGCGGCAGAAGCTCGCGTAGTTTTCGTAGGTCTCGCGGTCGAGACCGTAGATGGGTTTCAGGATGCTGACGGGGGGAGTGAAATCCGGCCGGGCTTCCGGAGCATCGGCGGCCGACCCGCGGAAGAATTTTCCGGCGGCGATGATCGCGGCCATATAGTAGGCGAAGGGCGCGACCGCCAGCACGAGAAGCGCGTCGCGAACTGCCGTCCAGCCGGTCATGCTGCTGTCCTTTGCCCGCTAGCCCTTACCGATGAACACTAGGACAACGCCGATGCACACGAGCAGAACGCCGAACCATCGCTGGGGCGTCACCCGCTCGCGCAGGAAGAGCTTACCTCCAAGAGCGCCCGCCGCATAGCTGAGCGCCGTGGACGGAAAGACGAAGCTGACCTTGGCAAGCGAGAGCATCCCAAGCAATGCGAAGAAAGCCACAGCCATCAGCGCGATGCCCGCCCACATCCGGGGAATCGCGAGCGCGCGTCCCACGACGCGAGCGATGGCGTGCGGACGGAAATCCGTGACCTCCCCGATCGTCTTCATCGCACGCGAGACGCAAAGCTCGCCGCCGGTGCCAACAAAGACGATCAAAATGTAGAAAACGGTCTGAGTCACCACGAATGGTGCTCCGGGGTCTGCGGGTGGGTGTGACCGACGACGAAAACGCCCAGGCAGATCACCCCGACGCCCGCCCAACGTATGGGAGAGATTCCTTCGCGCAAAATGAAGTGGGCCAGAAGCGCAATCAGGACGTACGAGGCTGAAGAGGCCGGCTGCACGTAACTGTAGTCCGCCCAGGAAAGCACGAGCAAGTAGGCGACAAAGTAGGTGAGGAGGAGGCTAATGCCAATCCAAATCGTGCCCGTGGTGAATGCGCGAAAAAAGAAATGGAAAAGATCGGCGGGCGCCCAACTCGTCATCGCACCCACTTGCTTCATGCCCTTGCCGAGGAACGTGTCGCCGAGCGGGGCGACGGAGATCATGATCAAGATGAGAATGGCGGTCTTAAGGTGCAGGCCCTTCGATGCGGTCATGCGCCTTGCGACTCGCCAACCCCCGAAGTGGTATCGATCGGCGGCATGGGCGGGACGGCTACGAGCGCTTTCTTATCGACTCCCTTGCGGGCTCGAGCCACTTTGATCCGGTCCGCGCGCAGCTTCAGGAAATCTACCGCCTCGTGATAGAGGCGCTTCCGCTCGTGCCCATCCCACAGGGCCTCGCGGACGATGCGCCAGGCGACGCGGGGGCGGAAATAGTAGCTGTCGTAGAAGCGGTTCACGGACTCGACCATGTATTCCTTCGAAAGGCCGGGGTATTCGAGGTGTGGGAGCTGGTGGCCGCCGTCATCGGTGATCGCTTCACCGGCGAGGAAGCCCTCGCGCTGGCCCTTGTCGTAAAGCTCGGTGCCGGGATACGCGTGGGCCATGGAGACCTGAATCGTCTCGCAATCGAGCTCCTTGGCGA
>Ga0116126_1001067_pt1 | contig 18146 bp, 16 predicted proteins | sample June2015DPH_16_5_FD_89730 | JGI IMG/M metagenome (GOLD analysis project Ga0116126, IMG submission 89730) | Peatland microbial communities from SPRUCE experiment site at the Marcell Experimental Forest, Minnesota, USA - June2015DPH_16_40 | ecosystem: Environmental > Terrestrial > Soil > Wetlands...
CAACCGCCTCGACGCGATTCATCCCACCCACAATCTGGAGCTCGATTTGGGACTCGATTCCATGCAGCGCGTCGAATTGCTGACCGCACTCGAGCAGCAGTTTGGCGGCGAAGTGCCCGAGTCGCAGCTGGCGGAAATTTATTCGGTGCGCGACCTGATCGATGCCATTCTTGCGAGCGCGAGCCGCGGCGAGGGCCAAGCCAGAGCGCCATCACCTGCATGGTCGACAATCTTGAGCGAGCCGGTGACCGATCCCGAGGTTCTCGCGCTGGCCCGCCACAATATTTTCGCTGAAGTTTCCTTCTTCCTGCTGGGGCGTCTGATCTATCTTTTCGCGCTCGATCGCTTTCACCTCAAGATGCGCGGACTCGAAAATCTGCCCGGAAAAGGCCCGTACCTGCTCTGTTCGAATCACCAGAGCTATATCGATCCACTGGTGATGGCGGGGGCGCTGCCGTATCGCCTGTTTCGCGATACCTTTGCGCTGGGCACGAGCGACCTTTTCGGTAAAGGATTCATGCGGCGACTGGCCCGATGGCTTCGCGTGGCAGTTCTCGATCCAGACGCGAACCTGGTGCCAGCCATGCGCGCCGGAGCTTTTGGCCTCAGTCAGGGACACATTCTCGTTCTCTATCCCGAGGGCGAGCGCACCAACGACGGCAGTCCGAGACTATTCCGCAAGGGTGCCGCGATTCTCTCGATTCACGCGCAAGCCCCGATTGTCCCGGTCGCGATCGAGGGCTTCTACGAAGCTTGGCCGCGCCACAAAAAGTTTCCGAAGTTCACCGATCTGCAACTGGTATTCGGCAAGCCGATTCAACCCCCGCCGCTGAATGAGGCGAGCGAGGCTGCGTATGGCCGGCTGACGACCGAGTTGAAGTCTAGAGTGGTGGCGATGTGGCAAGAATTGCGAGGAAAAGAATTGCGCGGAAAAAACTCGCGCGAGCTGGAAGAGAATGCGAAGAGTTCGGCGCTAGCTGAAACTCTTTAAGCTCATGTACCCGTGATTTTATGCCCCCGCGCCCTTAGCTTGCCCGCCCAAGATTTTCGCGAAGGCTTCCACAACGCCGGCGTGGAACTTCTGGCCTGCTCCCGCCAAAATCTCCTGCTCGGCCTGGTGAGGCGACAAAGCTTTACCGTTAGCGCCGCTGATCAATTTCTGATAAGCATCCGCCACGGCCAGAATGTGAGCTTCGATCGGAACGTTGACCGAACGCGCTCCCTGATCCTGCACAATCTGCTGCGCGACAATGATCGGAATCACCCGCCGCAGCGAATTTCCGGCGGCCTGGGTGCGCGCATCGGCCTTGCGGGACTTGCGGAAGCTCGCCACCACTTCGTCGCGGCTCATATCGGCGGCCTTGTAGAGAATATCGTTGCTGATGCCGAGTTTGCTCAGATCCCGTAGCAACACCGCCGACCGCAGCAACTCGACGCGATCCGAACCCAGGCCCATCGCCTCCGCTATTCTTGTCGACGCCTCCACCACCCGCTGGTTTTCACCTACGCCGAGCTTCTCGTTGACCATGAAGTGTTGCAGGACCAGCAGCAGCCCGCTGAAACTTTCACGTATGTCGGTGGTCATCGCCTGCTTGCGCTCGTAAAGTGTACCCATCACATAGCCGACCACCACCAAAACCCCTGCCCAGATGGCAAAGTTGAACAGCCGCTCCCCAGGCAGCGTGAGTACTCGGTGTGCGGGCATGAGGTTGTTCAGGAAGTCAAGCAGAACCACCAGGAAGACGCAGGCGAAGGCGGTAAGAGTCGCGTGCCGGCGCCCGAAGTAATACGCCGAGTACAAAGTCGGCAGGAAGTAAAAGCAGAGCGCCATGGGCAGCGACTGCGCGAAGAATTGCACGGTCGCCGCAATCAGGAATAGCGATAGCAGCAGGATACTTTCCTTGGCGATTTTACTCATCTTCAGTGTTCCGATCGTCTAGCTTCGTTTGCGCAAGCAAGGGACGCCCTCCTGCCATATTCAAGCAATGGCGCGCTTGTGCAAAGTTACCGGGGTAATGAGCTTCCTCTCAAAATGCCCGGCGGAAATGTCAGGAACCGGACTCGATCCCAAGCATCCGGAAACTCAAGCCTGCCGCAGAAACAACCGGATCAAGCAGAAGGTCGCGGCGGACATGACCGCGGCCGCGGGAATGGTGACCAGCCAGGCCCACACAATTCGCGTCGCAATGCCCCAGCGCACCGCCGACAACCGGTTGACAGCACCCACGCCCACAATGGCCCCGGTAATGGTGTGCGTTGTGCTGACGGGAATTCCGGCCAGGGCAGTCGCGAACAGAGTGATGGCCCCAGCGCTCTCGGCGCAAAAACCGCCAACCGGTCTTAGCTTCGTGATCTTCTGCCCCATCGTGTGCACGATGCGCCAGCCTCCGAAATAAGTTCCAGCGGCGATGGCAGCATGAGCGGCGAGGATGATGGGCCAGTGCAGGTGTCCCCAGTTGCCGAGCATGTCTTCCTTGCTCATGAATCCCGCGGTATAGAGCGCGCCGGCGACGATACCCATGGTTTTTTGCGCGTCGTTGCCGCCGTGTCCCAGGCTGTAGCAGGCGGCCGAGAGCAGTTGCAGCTTGCGGAACCACTTGTCGACCTGTTGCGGCGCTTTGTTTCTCAGCAGCCAATAAATGGCAACCATGAACCCGAAGCCCATGACCAGTCCCATGATGGGCGCGACCACAATGAAGATCAGGGTCTTGTACCACCCGGCGGCGATGATCACCGATGGAGCCGAACGCCATCCGGCATGAATTGCCTCATGCGTCATGGCGGCGCCGGCGTATCCACCAATTAACGCGTGCGATGAGGAAGTAGGCAGACCCCACCACCACGTCAGCAGATCCCAGACAATGGCGCCGAACAGCGCGGCCAGCACCACGTACTGATCCACTGCATCGAGTCGAATCATGCCGCGGCCGATGGTGTTGGCCACAGCGGTGCCCAGCAGAAAAGCGGCCAGGAAGTTGAATACCGCCGCCCACACAACCGCCAGCTTGGGAGAGAGAACACGCGTCGAAACAACCGTAGCGATGCTGTTGGCCGCATCGTGAAACCCATTGAAGAAGTCGAAAATCAGAGCGACCAGAACCGTAATCACTACCAGCAGGACGTCCGCGTTCACCTGGATTCGCTCCTTTGCGGCAGTGGCATCGGGATAGGCTTGAACCTATGCGCTCTTCAGTACGATCGCTTCCAATACGTTGGCCGCATCTTCGGCCTTGTCGGTTGCCATTTCGAGCACTTCATAGAGTTCTTTCATCTTGATCAGTTGGATGGGATCTTTCTCGTGTTCGAACAGTTCCCCAATGGCCTTGCGGCTGACTTGATCGGCAACGTCCTCGAGCCGGTTAACTTCGTCGCAGTGCTGCATCACCTTGCCACTTTTCTCCAGCAGCGAAACCCCGCGCGCCAGTTCTTCGCTTTGCAGCACCAGGATTCCCGCCAACTCCGCCGCCGCCGCCGTTGGCTGCGCGATTTTATACATCACCAGGCGCGTCGCAGCCGTATTCATGAAGTCGAGAACGTCGTCGAGCGACGACGCCAGATGATGAATGTCTTCGCGGTCGAAAGGCGTAATGAAACTCTGGTTCAGCTTGGTCATGATCGCGTGGATCGCCTTGTCGCCCCGATGTTCGATGGCTTGCATCTCGGTGACCCGGATTTCCAGGTCGTGGGGATCTTCCAGAATGCTGCGCAGCAAGCGCGCACCTTCGTTCATGCTGGTGGAAAGTTCGGCAAACAGATCGAAAAACTTGGTTTCGCGCGGAAGAAGACGGATCATGACACCGTTAGCTGGTCGAAGGTCTAGAACGGGGTACTATCTCACGCCAGCGGAGCAACGCGCAAGGAAGTCGGGCCGCCGGTAGTGGGTCAGTTTCCGGCGGGCGCTATACGATCAAGTGGGTTGCTTCCGAGTTGCCCGTTAACCGACCGAAATCGGGGTCCGATGATTCAACCGATTACAGTCACCTCCCAGAATCAGACTTCGGGCGCACCGTTGTTGAGAGGGGACTTTTCGCATCGCCCTGTGATTCAATTAGGAGCGTGGCACAAATATGTTGATCACCACGCCGGTCACACAGCTGCTTGGCATCGATCATCCCATTCTGCTCGCCCCGATGGATATGGTGGCTGATGGGCGTCTCGTCGCGGCAGTGGATGCTGCCGGAGGGTTTGGCATTCTTGGCGGCGGCTATGGCGAAGAGAAGTGGCTTGTGCGGGAACTCGATGTGCTCGAGCAAGCGAAAGCACGCTTTGGCGTCGGATTTATCACATGGAGCATGGCGAAGCAGTCGAGACTCCTCGATCTCGCTCTGGAGCGCAGGCCGGTGGCGGTCATGCTCTCCTTCGGGCCTCCCGGGCCATTCGTCGATCGCATAAAGCGCAAAGGTGCAATGGTCATCTGCCAAGTCCAGTCAGCCGTGCTCGCGAAGGAGGCGGACGAAGCGGGCGCGGATATCCTCGTCGCGCAAGGCACTGAAGGAGGCGGCCATGGAGCCTCGCGCGGTCTGATTACGCTCGTTCCGGAGACTGTGGACGCCGTTAGAGGACGCATACCGGTCGTGGCTGCAGGCGGAATTGCCGACGGCCGCGGGCTGGCAGCCGCACTCATGCTTGGCGCTGCGGGCGTGCTGATGGGGACACGGTTCTACGCTTCGCAGGAGGCGGCCGGAGCGCAGACGGCCAAAGAGCGCATTCGCGAAGTAACGGGCGACGACACGCTGCGCAGCATTGTGTTCGATATCTCCAAGCGCCACGTGTGGCCGGCCCCGTTTACGGCGCGATGCCTGCGAAATGCACACGCGGACCGATGGTTCGGGCGTGAAATCGAACTCGTGCGTCACTTAGACGAAGAGGCGGAGAAGTATGCGGCGGCGCGCGCAGCGGGTGACTTTGACATTGCTGCTGTGACTGCGGGCGAGGCTGCGGGGCTCATTCACGACATTCCCTCGGCCCCCGACGTGATCCAGCGAGTGGTTCACGAGGCCTCGGCACTGCTTGCCCGGTGGTCTTCACAGGCCACTTAACCCCTTTTGGAATCAAAAGAGTGAGTTGTAAACACCCACAGCCTTTCCCGCACCAATTAAGATCACGGTCCCCAGGCTTCCTTGGTGAGTCGATGCGCAGGGATATGGGAGGGAAAGACAAGGTTCTGGGCGTATTGTCGGCTGCTCGGAAACTGACCCACCACCCGTCACTTCGCTCGGGGGTGGGTCTGATCGTAAACATTCATCACGTGCTTGACCGAAAGCTGCGTGTAGCGCTGCGTGGTCGCCAGCCGCTCATGCCCGAGCAGTTCCTGGATGGCGCGCAGGTCCGCTCCCTCTTCCAGCATGTGCGTGCCGAAGGCGTGACGCAGCGTATGCGGATGAACCTCGGGCGAGAGTCCCTTGGCAACCGCGATTCGCTTGACGATGCGCCCCACGCTGCGCGTCGTGAGCCGTCCGCCGCGCTGGTTGACGAGCAGCGCGGGTGTGCCTTTCGCCTGCATGCTTTTCGCGGGAATAGTATTCTTCGGCGTGCTTCGTAAATTCGCGAGCAGTTGCTGCCGCCACGGCAGGTAGACGGCAAGCGCCACCAGCGCCGACCCTCCGAACGGGACGTAGCGTTCTTTCTTCCCTTTTCCGCGAATCAGAATGGCTTCGTTGCTAAGGCTGATGTCATCGAGATTGATGCCGACCAGTTCCGAGTTGCGAATGCCGCAGCCGTAGAGCAGTTCTAACATCAGACGATCGCGCTCCGGAAACGATGCCACCTCCGGCATTTTGCCGTCGAGCACAAAATTCATTTCCTCAATCGTCGGAACGCGCGGCAGTTTCTTCGGCAGCCGTGGCGTAGAAACCAGCTTCGCCGGATTCTGCTCAACCACGCCTTCCTGCGCCAGCCAGCGGTAAAGCGACCGCACTGCGGCCAGTGCGCGCGCGACGGAAGTCTTGCTCAACCCCTTGTCGTACAGATGCGAGAGGAAGCCGCGGATCGCGATGTGGTCGATCGTCTTCCAATCGCGCGAGCCGATGTAAGCGGCGAAGTTGTCGAGATCTCCGGTGTAAGCCTTGATCGTGTGCGCCGAGGCATTGCGCTCCCGCAAGTGCCGCAGGAAGTCGTCGGTCGCGCGTTCGACGATGGTGCGCGAGTTGTTGGCAGCTTCGTTCATGAAGGAGGAAATTGGTAATTGAGTAATTTGTAATTTAAAACCGGGCCCGTGCCGCACTCGGCGTCTTGGCCTCGATCTGGTTTTCAAATTGCAAATTACAAATTACCAAATTACAAATTGTTCCGCGCTTTCGCCCGCGGATGATGCTTCGCGTACACGCTCTTCAGCCGGTCGAGCGCAACGTGCGTGTAAATCTGCGTCGTCGAAATATCGGCGTGGCCGAGGATGGTCTGCACCGTGCGCAGGTCGGCCCCGTTCTCCACCATATGCGTCGCGCACGAGTGCCGCAGCATGTGCGGACTGACGTGGCGTCCAGAAGCGAGGCTCGCTTTCCCAACCAACTGCCAGACGCGCTGACGTGTCAGGCGGCGGCCTCCTGTGCCTAAGAACAAAAGCGGCGACCTTCTTTTTTTAGCAATTACTTCCCTGCCGTTCTTCAAGTATTGCTGTAATGCTCGCTGGGCGGGCACTCCCACTGGCACCATGCGCTCTTTGTCGCCCTTGCCGCGCACCAGGATGTATCCCATTTCAAGCTTCAGGTCTTCGAGACGCGCGTCGGCGACTTCGGAAACGCGCACGCCCCCGGCATAGAGAAGTTCCAGCATGGCGTGATCGCGGAGCGCAAGCGCCTGCCCTCGCACCGTTTCATTTCGCGGATGCGTTTCGGCCAGCATCGCCCCGACCTCGTCGCGGCTCAGCGCCTTGGGCAGCACCTTCCACTGCTTCGGCAAGTCGATGTTCAGGGTCGGATCCTTGTCGATCTTTCCATCGAGTAGCAAATGCCGATAAAGATGCCGGATGGCCGAAAGCTTCCGTCCCACCGAGCGCCCGTCAAGTGAATTCCAAAATAATTCCTGCATGTATTCCCGCACGTCTTCGCGCCGAGCTCCGCTCAGAACCGCGTGGCGCTTCTCCAGAAACTTCGCGAACTGAGCGAGGTCGCTGGTGTAAGCGGCAATCGTCAACTTCGCCGATCCGCGCTCAACTCGAAGATAGTCGAGGAACGAAGCAAGCGTGCGCGCGTTGGCATCCGAGGCCATGAATTGAGTATGGGATGTCAGGCAGAACCCGAAAAGTAACGAGCAGGATGCGGGCTGGATTGAGATACCCTTAGTTGAGATACTAGTCACTTAACAATATAGTATCGCTTATAGCTACTATCAAACCGAAGTATGTTCCACGTGAAACATTTTTCATCAAAAACAAAGGACTTAGTAGAGTTTTCGAGCGAGCGGTCTAGCCACTCGCCTCGCCCGCTCGCAGCAAATCCACCGCATACACCGCGCCTTCCGGCGTCTCTTCGTGCTTGAAGTAGGCGAAGACATCGCGGCCACTGGCGAGATGCTCCCGAATGCGAGCGACCATCGCCTTGCGTTCTTCCGTCGTGTAGCTGGGTTTGCGGTAACGGTAGTAGGCGTAGTCGGCGGTGACTACGTCGGGCGTGTCGTGCTCTTCGGTTTCGGCCACGCAGAGCGCGATGTTGCGCTCGCGCAGCGTTTCCCAGGTGGCGTCGATGAACCAGGATTCGTGGCGGAACTCAAACGCCGCGCGCATACTTCGCGGCAAGCCTTTCAGAAACTCGGAAAGCACGGCCTGATCTGCTTTGAAGTTCGGCGGCAGCTGAAAGAGCAGCGGGCCCAGCCGCCCGGCGCGCTCTAGAGCTTCCAACGTGCCGAGAAAGCGCGTTAGGAATTCTTCCGCGCCCTTCAACCGCTTGATATGCGTGAGTACTTGGTGCGCCTTGATGGTGAAGCGGAAATGCTCGGGCGTTTCGGCGATCCAGTTCTGAACGGTCGTCTCTTTTACCAACTGGCGGAAGGTGTAGTTGACTTCGACGGCATTCAGTTTCGAGGCGTAGAAGTTCAGAAATTTCTTCTGCGCAAGTTTCTCCGGATAGAAAGCGGGCTTCCATGTCGGATAAGCCCATCCGGAGGTGCCAACGTAGAGATGCGCCATATGGTTTGTTTTCTCTGCGCCGCGGCAGCGGTCAAGCGCGAGCCGGGATTATACCTTGCGCCGCTTTCCCGGCGCTGACTTCCCTTTCGTCTTCGTCTTCTTTATTGGGCGCGGCCGCGCTTCAGCCTGGGCAGTGATTCTGATGCCTTCGTCGTCTTTCTCTTCCGATTCTATTTCCGATCCGGCAGGCAGTCCCGCTAACTGCGGCAGCTTCTGCTTCAGTTTCAGCACGGGCTCGAACAGGTCACCCAGCTTCTCCACGCGCGCGAGCACGTCTTTCGCCTCGAACACCAGTCGCGCGGCATCTTTTTTCTTCAGCGTCTGCTCGACTTCTTCCCAGGTGACCGGCGCCGACACCGTCGGATGCTCTCGTGCGCGCAGAGAGTACACCGAGACCGTCGTCTTGTGCTCGTCGTTCTGGCTCCAGTCAACGAAGACTTTATTCGTGCGCGCGGCCTTTTTCATATCCGAGACCACCAGTTCGGGGTGCTCCTGCTCCAGCAGACGCGCCACTGCATGGGCAAGAGATTTCGTCTGCTCGTAGCCGGTTTTCGTATTCAGCGGGACGTAGACCTGCATCCCCTTCGAGCCGGACGTTTTCGCGAAACTCTGCAGCCCGAAGTGATCGAAAATGTCGCGCACCCAGAGGCCAACCTGTGCGCACTGCACAATGTTTGCTGGAGGTCCAGGGTCGAGATCAAAAACAATCATGGTCGGCGTCGCAATGTCAGAGGCTAACGACAATGACGGATGCAGTTCAATCGACGCCAGGTTTGCAATCCACACCAGCGTGGGCAAATCGTTGGCGAGAATAAAGTGGATGGTGCGGTGGTTGCTCTCGCTCCAGATTGGCGCGGTCTTCACCCAATCGGGCCGATGCATGGGGGCATTCTTTTCGAAGAAATATTCCTGGTCAACTCCCTCGGGATAACGCTTCATGGTGAGCGGCCGTCCCGCAAGATGCGGCAGCAGCACGGGCGCGATGCGAACGTAGAAATCCACCACCTGCCCTTTGGTGAACCCAGTGGCGGGATAGAGGACCTTCTCAAGATTCGAGAGTTTAAGCTTGCGGCTCTGCACTTCGACGATCGTGGGCGTAGACATAGAGTGGCGGGCTGCGGACTGCGACTTCGAAACGGCTTCCAGTATAGTTGCTCTCTTTGACTCATACACTATAGTTCTAGTATTATCGAAATATGGTCAGTGCTGCCAGCAAGGTTCAAAAGAATAGTGAACGCGTCGCCCGCTATGCCGACATGTTTTCTGCCATGGGCACCGAGCCGCGGCTGCGCATCATGCAATTGCTGCTTTCCGCGCACCCCGAGGGCTTGGTGGTCAGCGAGATTCAGGACGAGATCGAGATCCCCGGCTCCACGCTTTCTCACCATCTCGACAAGCTCAAGCATGAAGACCTGGTGCAGGTCGAGCGCAAGGGCACGTTTCTGCGTTACACCGCCAACACTGAAGCATTGCGCGAAATTCTGCAATTTCTCTACGCCGAGTGCTGCACCCGCAATAAGGCACTTAAACCGCAAGACCTCGTTCAATTCTGCAAATAGGAGAACCGATCATGCCCGATGCCAATGTCGTCAATATAAAGGAAGTCGTAAAAGAGAAATACGGACAAGCTGCGTTGCGAGTTACGAGCGGCGGCAGCAGTTGCTGCGGAGCGGCGCCGGCCAGCGGGCTTTCCTGCGATCCGATCACCTCGAATCTCTACGACAAGTCGCAGGCCCAGCAGATTCCGAAGAGGCGATGCTGGCGTCGCTCGGATGCGGCAACCCAACTACCCTCGCGAAGTTGAATTCCGGCGAAACTGTGCTTGATTTGGGCTCGGGCGGCGGCATCGACGTGTTGCTCTCCGCGAAGCGCGTCGGGCCGACCGGCAAAGCCTACGGGCTCGACATGACCGACGAAATGCTCGCGCTGGCGAACGAGAACAAGCGCAAGGCCGGCGCGGAGAACGTCGAATTCCTGAAAGGCGAGATCGAAAGCATTCCCCTGCCCGACAACACGGTCGACGTCATCATTTCCAACTGCGTGATCAATCTTTCGGCGGACAAGGACCGCGTGCTGCGCGAGGCATTTCGCGTGCTCAAGCCGGGCGGACGCCTCGCTGTCTCCGATGTGGTCACGCGCGGCGAAATCGCCCCCGAGGTCCGTCAGAGTGTGCTGTTGTGGGTCGGTTGCATCGCCGGCGCTCTGGAAGAAAACGAATATCGCGGCAAGCTCTCCGCCGCCGGTTTTGAGCAAATCGAGATTGAACCCACGCGAATCTATCGCGTCGACGACGCCCGCGAGTTCCTCTCCTCGGCAGGCATTGACGTGGATGCCATCGCGGCGCAGGTCGATGAAAAGTTCATGAGCGCGTTCGTGCGCGCGGTGAAACCGGGGGATTAGCGGCTTGTAGTGAAGCTTGAATTCCGGGATCCAGCGCCTGAAGGCGGGTTCATTCTATAGCGAATCCAGAGTTGCTCTGGCCACAGGCAGCTGCCGAGCTGCGCTCGGCTTGGACGGGCGAGGGCGCCCGTCCCCACACGGGAAAGGTTGTTAGCCATGGAGGTCCACTACAACGTTCTGTTCCTATGCACGGGAAATTCGGCGCGTTCCATCATGGCCGAGGCCATCCTCAACCACAAGGGAAAGTCTGCTTTCACCGCCTACAGCGCCGGAAGTCATCCTTCGGGGACGGTTCGTCCCGAAGCGCTGAAACAGCTTGAGATGGCTCGCGTGTCCACAACCGGGCTGCGCAGTAAAAGCTGGGACGAATTCGGGCGCCCCGGCGCTCCTGCGATGCACTTCGTCTTCACGGTTTGCGACAACACCGCCAAGGAAACCTGCCCGCTGTGGCCGGGGCAACCCATGACCGCGCACTGGGGAGTTCCCGATCCTGCCGCCGTTCACGGAGACTCCGCCGAAATCGAGCGCGCCTTCCGCGACGCGTTTTTTATTCTCGACCGGCGCATCAGTCTTTTTCTCTCTCTTCCTCTGGCGGCCTTGGATCGCCTCGCGCTGAAAAAAGAAGTGGATCGCATCGGGCGGCAATGACAGTGACCGTGACAGCGTTGAAGACATCCCGCCGACTCAGCTTCTTCGACCGCTATCTCACCGCGTGGATCTTCGGTGCCATGGTCATCGGGGTCTCGTTGGGATGGCGACTGCCGGGAATCGTGCCGTTCCTGAATCGCTTCAGCATCGGTACCACTTCGATTCCCATTGCGGTCGGACTCATCGTGATGATGTACCCGCCCTTCACCAAGGTGCGGTACGAGGAACTGCACCAGGTTTTCCGCAACCAACGTGTGCTCGGCCTGTCCCTCATTCAGAACTGGGTGGTCGGCCCGATCCTGATGTTCGCCTTGGCCGTCGTGTTTTTGCGCGGCTATCCCGAATACATGGCGGGGCTCATCATGATCGGCCTGGCTCGTTGTATCGCGATGGTTATCGTCTGGAACGAACTGGCCCGCGGCGATACCGAATATGCTGCGGGCCTGGTTGCCTTCAATTCCCTGTTCCAGGTGTTCTTCTACTCGCCTTATGCCTGGCTCTTCATCACGGTTCTTCCTGCAAAACTCGGCCTCCACGGTGCTATCGTCCATGTCTCGATCGCGGAAATCGCAAAGAGTGTTTTTATTTATCTTGGCATTCCTTTTCTTGCTGGGTTCGTAACTCGCACGCTGCTGCTCCGGATCAAAGGGCGCGAGTGGTATGAGCGTAGTTTCGTTCCCCGCGTAAGCCCGCTCACGCTGATCGCTTTGTTGTTCACGATTGTGGTGATGTTCTCGCTCAAGGGCGCGTACATCGTTCGGCTTCCGCTCGATGTGTTGCGGATCGCGGTGCCCCTGTTAATCTACTTCGTCGTGATGTTCCTGGTGTCGTTTTACATGGGGAAGAAACTCGGGGCAGACTATTCGAAGACGGCCACCCTCTCGTTCACCGCAGCCTCGAACAACTTTGAACTCGCGATTGCCGTCGCAGTTTCCGTTTTCGGCATTAACTCCGGGGCTGCATTCGCCGCCGTCATCGGCCCCTTGGTCGAAGTGCCCGTAATGATTATGCTGGTCAACGTAGCGCTTTACTTCCAGCGCCGCTATTTTCCCGATGCCGCTCGTTTGACAATCTTCCCTGCCTCCACGTAACTTCGCTTTTTGGTGTTCCGTCGTGGAGGCAGGATGAAATCCCGCTTAACTTCTATACAAACAATTGTTGTCTGTTTCGTGCTCTGCTCGATTGCTCTCGGACAGGATCTGGCATCGTTCGAAAAGCGCACCACCGTGAAGAAGCTCGCCAATGGCCTTACCATCATCATCTGCGAGCGGCCGGAAGCGCCGGTGTTTTCGTTCTTCACGCATGTGGACGCTGGCTCGGTGCAGGATCCCATGGGCAAGACTGGGCTGGCGCACATGTTCGAGCACATGGCGTTCAAGGGAACCGACACGATTGGGACGCGCGATTATGCCGGCGAGAAAATGGCGCTGGCGAAAGTTGAAGAGGCTTATGCCGCCTACATTGCCGAGCGCGACAAGCCGGTTGACCGCGACGAACAGAAGCTCAAGCAACTCGAGCAAACGTGGAAGGATGCGATTGCGGCCGCCGACAAGTTCTCCGCGCCTTACAACAACGAGTTCGGCAAGATCGTCGAAGGCGAAGGCGGCGAGGGAATGAACGCCTTCACCGATCTCGATGAAACCGGCTACCACTACTCGTTCCCCATCAACCGGCTGGAATTGTGGGCCTATCTCGAATCGGAGCGCTTTCTGCATCCCGTGATGCGGCAATTTTATAAAGAGCGCAACGTCGTGATCGAAGAGCGCCGCATGCGGACCGACAGCAATCCCATCGGGCGGTTGCTCGAGCAATTCACCGAAGAGGCATTCGCGGCCCATCCGTATCACCGGCCGACGATCGGTTGGATCTCGGACTTGAATTCTTTTTCGGCGACCGACGCACAGAATTTCTTCGATAAGTATTACGTGCCCTCGAACATGGTCGTGACCGTGGTTGGAGATGTAAAAGCCTCGGAAGCGATGCCGATTGTCGAGAAATATTTTTCGCGAATTCCGGCGCGTACCAAGCCCGACACGGCGACGACCACCGAGCCGGCGCAAAATTCCGAGCGGAGCGTCGTGCTGCACGAGCAGTCGCAGCCGCTGTATCTCGAAGGCTATCACCGCCCCGATTACCGCAGCCCGGATGACCAGGTCTACGACGCGATCGCCGACCTGATGTCGAATGGCCGCACCTCGCGCCTCTACCGGGCGCTGGTTCGCGACAAGCAGATCGCGTCGGACTCGGCGGGATTTACCGGGCTGCCGGGAAATAAATATCCGCATCTGTTCGCGTTTTATGCGTTTCCGATCCCGGGCCACAAGCCGCAGGAGATGGCCGACGCGATTCATGTGGAGATTGAACGGCTGAAGAAAGAAGATATTTCGGATGAAGAGTTAAAAATGATCAAGACGCGAGCGAAGGCAAACCTGATCCGCTCGCTCGGATCGAATGAGGGACTGGCGTTCGCGCTCGGCTTGAATCAGGCGCGCTATGACGACTGGCGGGAGCTGTTCCGCTCGGTCGACCGGATCGAGAAGGTTACCAAGGCGGACATCCGGCGGGTTGCGAATCAGACATTTGGTCCCGATAACCGGACTGTGGGGATTATCGAGTTCGCCGGCGAGCCTCCGGGAACTGGCGCAGGGCCGCAAGGAGGTGGACAGTGAAGCGCGCAAACTTTTCCCACTTTGCTCTCATCCTGGTCGTTGGAATTGGCTTCTTCAGCGGCGGCTTCTTCAGCGGCAATGCGCAACTGTGGGCGCAGGCGCCGGCCTGGCAGCAGATACCGGTTTCCAAGTTGCCGGCGTTTCATCCGCCGCAGCCGAAGCGCATCGAGTTCCCGAATGGCATGGTGGTTTTTCTGCAGGAAAACCACGAGTTGCCGACCATTGACGGCACCGCTCGCATTCGCGGCGGCGGGCGCTCGGTTTCTGCGAACAAGACGGGGCTGACCGATATCTACGGCGAAGTGTGGCGCACCGGCGGCACCAAGACCCAGACCGGCGATCAACTGGACGACTATCTAGAGCAGCGCGCCGCCAAGGTCGAGACCGGCGGAGGCGTCGACTCTACAACCGTGAGCTGGTCGTGTTTGAAAGAAGATTTCGACGACGTCTTTCGCGTGTTCGAGGACCTGCTGAAGAATCCGGAGTTCCGCGCCGACAAAATTGAAATTGCGCAGAAGGGGATGTACGACGGCATCTCGCGGCGCAATGACGATCCCGGGCAGATTGCGGGACGGGAAGCGGCGAAGCTGGCGTACGGCGCAAACAATCCGTATGCGCGAGTCGCCGAGTATGCAACGGTCGCGGCGATCACGCGTCAGGATCTGGTCCAGTGGCACCGCGATCACGTTCATCCGAACAACATCATCCTCGGCGTAGCCGGCGACTTCGACGCAGCGAAGATGGAAGCTCGTCTGAAGGAGGCCTTCGCGTCTTGGCCCAGGGGTCAGGCGGCGAACGATCCGGAGATCAAGCCGGATCCCGCCAAACCGGGATATTACCAGGTCGACAAAACCGACGTGAATCAAAGCAACATTCAAATGGTTGCGCTGGGCATTACGCGCAAGAATCCGGATTACTTCGCGACCTCGGTGTTCAATGAGGCCTTTGGCGGAGGATTTTCGTCTCGGCTATTTAACGACATTCGAACCACCAAAGGACTCGCTTACGGAGTCGGCGGTGGAGTGGGTGCGGGCTGGGATCATCCCGGGATGCTGCGGCTGATGGTGAGCACCAAGAGCAAGACCACGATCGAGTCTATTCAGGCGCTCGATGAGGAGATCGCCGATCTCGCTAAGCGTCCCATCAGCGATGAGGAAATCAAGCGCGCCAAAGACGCGATTCTGAATTCTTTTGTCTTCCGTTTCGATTCCCCGGAGAAGGTTTTGCAGGAAAAGATGGCTTACGAGTTTTACGGCTATCCGCTGGATTTTCTGGAGAACTTTCAGAAAGGAATTGAAGGAGTTACTAAGGAAGACGTAGCGCGGGTCGCGGCGAAGTATGTCCACCGTGGGCAGATGGCGGTGCTGGTGGTGGGCAACGTTGCCGAATTCGACAAGCCATTGTCGTCGCTCGGGACGGTCAACAAACTGGATATTGCGATTCCGGCGGCGCCGCCGGGGCTGGTGCCAGAACAGGGCGAGCATCCGTAAGCCGGCGCCCGGATCATTCCTGAGTTTTTCAAGCAGCCTGCAGGAAAATCCGTCGTGGATTGGCGCCGCAGTGAGTTCTGCGACGATGCGAGGACATGACTTGTTTGCTGCTGAGGCGAACCTGAGTTCTACCGCCGAGACGCTACAGCGGCTTCAGGCCGGCAAAGGAGAGGAATTGTCCTGCGTCGAACTGCGCCTGGCCTAAGTCCGAGGAAATCTTCTGCACTTGCGCCAAAGCAGAGTCGGCCTCCGCAGGACGACCGGCTCGGCGCAGAGCTTGCGCGTAGAGAAGGACATTCACATCGTTGGGATCAACTTTCACCGCGTGCTCCAAAAGAGCGACCGCCACGTCGGACTGCCCCTGACGCAGTGCCAGGACGGCCACACCCATCAGCGCCATTCCGTCGTCCGGATTCAGGCGCAGAGCATTCTGGTAGCTCTCGGCGGCCTGATCGTAGTGGTGCAACTGCAAGTTACCTTGACCAATCCCGCTCCATGCGGCGGCCTGAACCTTCGGATCGTTGGAATCGTGCAGTGCTGCCTTGCATTCCCCGATTGCTTCCTGGGTATGCCCGACGTGCAATTCGTAGAAGGCGAGTAGGAGAATCTGGCCGGGCGGATATTTGTGCAATGCCTTGGCCGCCCGGAACTGAAAGACCGCCTCCTCGGACCGGCCCTGCTTCGCCAAAGCTCTTGCAAGATTGTCGTGCGCCATGTAATTCCGTTCGGTTACGCTCAACGTATAGCGCCAGAGGGTTTCATCGTCGCGCCAGTAACCGAGTTGGCGATAGGTGAGGCATCCCAGACTAAAGACCACGAGAACGGCGGCACCGGCGAGCCACACGCCGGGGATTCGATACTCAGAGGCCGCGGCGCCCAGGGCCCACACGACCGCGACAAACAAACCTATAAAGGGAAGATACCCGTACCGGTCGGCCATTGCCTGCTCGCCAACCGTGATAATCCCGATCATCGGGACTAAAGTTCCCAGAAACCAGAACCACCCCACGGGCAAATAGCGGCGGTCGCGCCAGCGCAGCACGAGCGCGGACACCAGAAGCAGCAGCGCCGCCGCTCCCACCACCTGCCAGCCGGGCAGCGAATTCCCCGGATGTGGATACATGGGAGCAAGCCGGGACGGCCAAAACACTTTCCCCAGATAACGCACGTACGAAACAAAGACATTCTCCAACCGCGCCGACACCGAGACTTCCTCAGCAGTCCGTAATGCGGCCCCTGCGCGCTGCGCAATCACGGTAACGACCGAATCCGCCAGGGCAAGAACGAAGAGGGGCATCTTCTCCCAAACTAGAAAGGAGAATGAACGTGGGGTGGGGGCCGCAGGCGACCTGCCGGCGGCGCCCATTCGTTGCAGCGGCCAGTAGTCCCAAAGCAGCAGCACAAAAGGTAGAGTGACGATCTGCGGTTTCGCCATCAGGCCAAGCGCAAAAAAAACGGTTACCAGCAAATAGAGATACCGTCCGCCCGCGCGCGCATACCGGTCGTAAGCATGGAGGGCAAGCAGGAAGAACAACGTGCTAAGTACATTCTTGCGCTCAGCGGCCCAGGCTACCGACTCAACGTTGACTGGGTGCAGGGCAAACAAAGCAGCCACTACCAGACTGGACCAGGTGAATCCCGTTGCCTGCCTCAACAACAGGAAGAGCAGCACGACGTTGGCCGCGTGCAGCAGAAGATTGGTGTAGTGGGGGCCAATAGGATTGAGGCCAAAGAGCTGGCAGTCCAAGGCATGCGACAACCAGGTCAGCGGATGCCAGTTTCCGGCGCGAAAGGTCGTAAACGACCACTTCACGGTGTTCCACGTCAGGCCGCCCTGAACCTGGGAATTTTTCAGAATATATACTGAGTCGTCAAAATCGGTGAATCGGTTACCGACGATGGGATTGTAGAAAGCTACCGTGGCAGCCACCAACAACAGACAGAAGATGACGACGTGCTTTTCACGGGACGCTGACATGTCGGTAGTGGAGACGGCTCCGTTTGCCGAAGGTTCGCTCCTCCTCGACAAGATCGCGCCCCTCCCTGCCCAAGCCGATTCTAGCGCGATCCGTATTGACTCAGACGATTCTGTGTCGCTCAGGACAAATCGACGGTAACTAGCTCTCCCGTCACACCTACGCCGGCATGAGCTCGCGGTACATCTGGTGGAAGCGTGGACGGCTTTTCCCTGCTTCACGCTGTAGCGACCGCGGTGGCAGCTGCAGGAGTGGAGATTCTTCTGAACCATCTCGCAGATGCCGACGGCGAGCTCGGTTCTTACCGCCGAGACGTCGGGAGCACGCAGCAGACAATTTTCAGTTAAGAGTTTTGGAGCATTGTTGCGCGCTTGCAATTACTATAGTGCTTATTGGGCACCCGCCTGTCCTCGCGCACGCCTTCAGAGGCTGCATGGATCAATCCGCAGGGCGGTTATCTCGGGCGGCAAGTTGGTGTGTGGCCCGATCCGCGCATCTTCAAAGAGGTGATCATTCCGTGGCTTTTGCGCACGCTTGAACCGACTACGAATTAACGACGAAGACTTAGGACTGACGACCAACGATGGAGACGCTTACACCCGCGCAGGCGAGTCCTGTCAACGCCGCACCGACATCCAGCAAGTTGCCTTTCTACCGCGAACTCTGGGTGCAGGTGCTGGTGGCCCATTGCCCTGGCCATAGTGTTGGGCTACGTGGACCCGGCCCGCGCGATTGCCATGAAGCCGCTGGGCGACGCTTTCATTCGCGTGATTACGATGATCATCACTCTGATCATCTTCTGCACTGTGGTCACCGGAATCGCCGGCATGGAGAACCTGAA
>Ga0116126_1001084_pt1 | contig 17960 bp, 19 predicted proteins | sample June2015DPH_16_5_FD_89730 | JGI IMG/M metagenome (GOLD analysis project Ga0116126, IMG submission 89730) | Peatland microbial communities from SPRUCE experiment site at the Marcell Experimental Forest, Minnesota, USA - June2015DPH_16_40 | ecosystem: Environmental > Terrestrial > Soil > Wetlands...
CCAGATCGAGGGCGCGCTCTTTAACCCACCATGCGACGTCTTCTATGTCGCGGGGATCGCCTCTTACCAGCTTTGCGGCAGACAGAAGGGCTGGATTTGGCATTGCAACCGTTAGCTTCCCGTACTGACCCAGGATCTCGACTTTAAAATCCTGAGGCAGTTTGACAATGCCCGGCTGAACGATCTGAACATATATCGCGCCTGGATCGAGTTCATCCTTGGGATCATACAAAAGCCCGAGTTCCTGGCATGCCCGCCTAAATTCAGTCTCGTCATATACCGAGCGTTGACGCCAGACATCGATATCCGCCGATTGCCGATCAGGTTGACCTGAGACAATACCGGGCGAACTACCGATGAGGCATATCGTTGTTGGTTTGGCGAGCTTCTGACCTAGCATCCCAAATATCTGCACGAGGCGGTCACGATCTATCGTCATGTCTATGACTGTTACTGTTCTTGCGGCCAATCCGTTCAGACGCAAACGGCGGCCACCTAGCCTTTCCTCTGTTGGCGCCTTCGCAATCGTACCCCGGGCCCACCACCATTCTCGTCGATGAACTCGACACCGGCCAACTCAAACGCCTGTCTAAGCACCGCAAGGGTCGCCTGACGCGATTCAGCGCCCTCACCCTCAAACAGCCGAACCGTAGCCACGCCGATCCGGGCTGCATCTGCGAGCTCCTGCTGGGTCCAGTCAAGGAGGCCTCGGGCGGCTCTGCATTGGGCAGGTGTAAGCATGTGTCATGGAGGATCAAGGTCGGTGAGTCGGGTCAATTCGATTGTTTTTCAATTGACTCCGGGTTCAATCGTTTTTATACTATTTGAGTGATTATCAATCGATAAGAGATGCAAATGACAGAAAATCCGAGGGTGGCTCATTGCCGTTACTTTATCGGCGGCTCGGACGCCCGGGTCATCATAGGCGATGACGAGGCCGCCCGACTGCGCCTTTGGCGGAAAAAACGCGGCGAAGTCGAGCCCGAGGACCTCTCAACGAACCTTATCGTCCAGCTCGGGCTCGCCACCGACCCCGGAGAGGCACGCCGTGCGCCGGATCATGCCAACCCCGCGCAAGCACCTATTTGGGGGATTTGCCCGTAGGCGGCTTCCGCAGGCGCACGCCAGGCCCTCCGCCGTTCTCGTCAATGAACTCAACTCCGGCACGTCTCAGTACCCCCTCGATTGTGGCCAGCGTTGCTGCATCGCCCGCGTACCGGCCGACCTCAATATTCGTGATGGTGTTCCGATGGAGCCCGGTTGCCTTCGCGAGGTCCCGCACCGTCCAATTCAGCGCTGCTCGAGCCATTCTTACTTGTGCACTTGTCACAGCTCATGACCTGTGCTATTGTCACATGTGCCAACGACACAGTAAGCGATAGCAGGTATCCTGGAGAGTGTCATGTCAGAAGGTTCAGCAATCGATCTTCAATCGACCGATGAGACGTACCCCGCGGCGATCAAATGCGGCATCAGAATCTCTGCCACGGCGCGGCGTTTATCGATTGCAAGTGCGGCGTTTCCACTTGTGCCGACCTCATGCAACCACGTGCCACACCATTGCAGCGGTCCGTCATGCACCTCAATTCCAGCCTTGTAAGGCGTGAATATCGATTGGGCTTCCTGCAGGGTGGCGCGCTTGAAAAGACGATATAGAACATTCCAGTTTGCGCCACCGGTATCCAGGCCGATAAACCAGTCTTGACCGAAATCCAGCTGCTTGTCACTCACAGCATCAAATCGGAACATACAATAACCTGCCCACAGAAACCAGCGCTGACCTGCTTCACGTATCACTCCGAAGAAATTCTGTATGTCCAACAGCGCAAACGGATCATCCGGGGCAGTCGGAAAAAGGTCGTCGTCAATAAAGCCGAAGGCTCTTGGAGCCCCCGGACACAGAACATTGCGCCACACCCAGTTCAGGGCAATACCGTGTGAGCGACTGGATGAGCGCCAAGGATTCCGCGGCAAGCGTAGATATGGAAGTTCACAGCGCGCCGCAACGGCCGCGATCTCCGCCGCTCTTTCGTCCGAAGAATTGTCAATGATAATATGGAGGGCTCGCGGCACATAGTGGCGAATAAGTAGCGCCTGCCAAAGGATGGCTTCGGGATCATCGAACGCGATCGTCACAAGCACGTCACGGCCGGCAATAATACGCACAACCGCTGCCAAATCCCCGCCGCGCGCCGCGCGCCGCCCGTAGCGCTGATTGATCCAGCGATATCTCAACGTCTTCAGCATTTGGGTTAGAGGACGAAGCCGCTTCCAATCGGCTATCGTGTACTCACGGATTGGCCTTGGCATAGAGCGTTCCGGATATCGTTCATAAGGCGGGTCTTAGGAAACATGTCCGAAGGTTCAGTTTATGATGAACGACAGTGCACAATCGAATCTCCGTCGCGCCTTGAGTGGCGGTCTGCCCTCGGCCGAAGCCACATTTTCGTGCAACCTCAACCTACGAAAGTTGGCCGCGCCCGAGCCGCCAAGAAATGGATAATTTCATCACTCCCTGACATCGAGGCGCCGAATGCGCGATAACTAGCGAACTAACCGGTCGTCGTTTCACGTGCGTAAATCAGCTCCTCGAGGACAGCGCTGATCTTACGGGCGGTATCCGACCAATTAGGAACGCGTCGTACGGCGAGAATGCGCTGTTCCATAGCGGCACGTGTTTCCCCATCATTGGCTAGTCTCATCAGTTCACCGCTCCAAGAGACCAAATCATAGGGATCGAGATGGATGCCGAGTCCCTGGCCTGCTTCGGGTAGCGAAGACCGATCTGACGCAATGAAGGTCTTACCGTAGGCCAAGCTCTCGGTTAAAGGCAATCCCCAACCTTCGTACCAGGAAGGGTAAAGGGTAAAAAGACAATGCGCATAAAGCCAACCAAGCTCAGCATCGGAAGCCTCTTGAATTAACGTGATGCTATCGGCAATCCAAGGATCGTTTCGTATCATGTAAAGCAGGTCTGCACTGCCAAATCCGGGGCGTCCTACAACGACCAGATGAGGGGCATCTGGTTGCCGCTCTAGCGCAAAACGTTGCCAAATTCGGTACAACAAATCGAAGTTCTTCCGCGACTGAATCGTGCTTACGCAGAGCACGTAAGATCGATTTCCAAGCGCCGCGATCGCAGCCGGTCTACTCTGCGTGGATTCTCCAAGAACATCGACACCAAGTTCAATTTGTACGATCCGCGTCGGAGAGACACCTGATACGAACCTAAGAAAATCTTCAGTTGTCGACTTTGAAATCGTGAAAATAACATCAGCGCTTGTGCTGAGAAACTCGACGTAGGCTTGGAAGCGGGTCTTGAAGCTACCAGCTTCAAAAAATTGCGGGTGAATACAGGGAATCATGTCTTGCAGCACGGCGGCGATATGCACTTTCCGATTTTTCTTCAGCTCATGCAGGACAGAAAAATCATGACGGCTCCAGTTTTCGCCAGCGAGCAGAATGGTGTCGCCTGGCAGCGCGGTTGGAAACCGAGAGTATTGCCCGCGCACACTAACGGCGATTGCCCTTATCGAACCCTTAATCAGTATACGCGCGCTCCGCTCGACGTTTCGAAGGAACCTGCGGAAACTTCCGCGGCTATGATCATGCGGCGGGCGCGGCCCTGCCTTTACGTCTAGCGACGGAGGATCTTGAACAGTCGAGAATCGGCTCATCACACGGCTATAGTAGCAAAATCCAAGGCGGCCCGGTGGTAAGCAGGCAGGAAGTTCGCGGATAAGACCTCTTTCGATTCGCGTGGTCCCGTTGTGGACCTTTCCACTCGATTTCGATGTCGTAATATCGAGCCATACACGTGGGCGCCTGCGAGGATGTAATTGCATCAGTCTATTATTACATCGCCATCATGCCGCAGCAAGTCTGGACCGACCCGGCCGCTGGACCACATGCATGCGCCCCAAGTTAGGTGCGTGGGCGCGCCCGGTCTGCAACTGAACGGCGTCGACGAGATTTCGATCCAAAAGTGTCGATGCCTCCGGTTGGCATTTCGGCGCGGTACACCCTTGTTGAAAAATCGACGGTGCAATCGTCGCAACGCTGATCGAAATTCACTTATAGTTTCCTACCGCAGTGAGACGAAGAAAGTCCGAAGAAAGCGGGACATGCACATGCGCTATAATCCGGCCGCAGAAATATGCGTACATCGATTGAAGCGGCAGTATGAGTGGAATTTAATCGAACGATCAGGCTGTTCGCCGCAGCGACTGCTGCACAACACTCCATACCGCTCTGGCTGCAATCCTCGGGTGGTCCTGCAAGACGCGCCTCAACACACGATTCAAGCGTTTATCGAAATAACCAACGCGACGAAGGTAATTGAAACAGGCTCGAACGGCCAAGGTACGCTCCACATGGGAAAGCGCTGGAGCTCGTTCGGTCAAGATGGAGAAATCCAGCTCCTTTGGCATTAAGAGAGATGCATTTGCGTCGGCTAGGGCTAGCACGCGATAGAGCACAGCGTCATCGGCGTAAAAGGAGGTCAGGGATTCCGCGGCATTCCAATTTGGTGGAGCTTCGAGTGCATCGGCGGGATCATAACTCCAATGACGTCGCGCATACGCCGACCGCTGCGCAAGTCGAGATGAGAAAGCTGCGCGGAGGGCCTTGCTATGAGTCACACTTTCCCGATGCCAACGGTAGTCAATTAGTAATTCCGGAAGGTTGGTTACTTTCGACACCTCGGAGACGCGAAGCCATAAATCGTAGTCTTCTGCGGCTTCAAAAGCGGACCGATACCCACCAAGGCGACGCACCAATTCAGTTCTCATCGTGATGGAAGAATGAAGGAAAGGATTGTTGCGCATGAGCTGTTGCGACAACAACTCCGGCTTGGTTGTCGGAGTAATCTTACCAAGCGGCCTCCCATTGGCATCGATCTTGCGAGCCCACGACCCGACTAATCCGAAATCGACATTCGACCTAAGAAAACCGGTTTGGGCTTCGAGCCGCTTAGAAGCTGCTCGGTCGTCCGCATCAAGGCGAGCAAAAAAGGAACCGCGCGCTTCGGCAAGGCAACGGTTGAGGGCAGCCACCAGACCGGAATGGTTCTGTCGCAACACCCTAATCCTCTTGTCCTGATTGACGTAATTGTCCAACAGACGCGGGGTGTCATCGGTTGAGCCATCATCGACGACAAGGAGTTCAAAATTGGGGTAGGTCTGCCTAATGATGCTGTTGATTGCCTCGGTGAGCCAGCGTGACCCGTTGTAGACCGGCATGGCGACGGAGATGTCTGGGGCCATTTGCACATCTCCCGATGAACGAACGCTTGCGACCGATGACTTCTTAGTCGGATTGTCGGGTGATATAGTTAGATTGCTGACTCCGGAATCCAATTGGATTATAGTCCACACTTGCCGTGTTGTGTGAAAATACTCTACTAGCATAAGGCGAGCCATAAGGTCCGGTCATCTAGGCGCTGCCGGGTATTGGACAATCCCCTAGTAACGGGAGAAGCATGGAAGAGAAACTAGTCCGCGAGGCAAAAAACCTCGCGCGCTCCCTGCGCATCGCTGTTGCCGTTGGCAAGCTCAGCATTCTCGGCGGCAAAGAGCGTGACGTGCTGGCGATTGCGGGGGGGCTTGTAGCACGCGGTCACAATGTCACAATACTGACCCGCTCCGCAACCTTGCAAGTTCCGGCCGGCGTCGCGGTGAGCGTGATGACAGGCGTTGGTGGCTGGAGCAATCACGCACGTGCACGCCGGTTCGCTCGAGCCGTCGCCGCAGCCCGCCACGCCGGCAGATTCGACGCGATGATCAGTTTCGAAAAGCTTAAGAACGCCGATGCATACTACGCTGCCGACGTTTGCTTCGCCAGCCAGGTGGGCCGTCTCAAGCGGTGGCTGCCGCGGTACGCTACCTACGCGCGGCTGGAAGCTGACTGCTTCAGTGCGGCTGGACCCGAGATCCTATTCCTTTGCCACAAGCAACAGGAGGAGTACCGGCAGCATTACGACTTCGGTGCGGAACGCGCGTGCGTGTTGCCGCCGATGATTCATCCCACTGGCGAAAAACGTTTCTATGGGCGACGCGCACACGTGCGGAACAGTTTGGGCATTCCGGAGACCGCAACCCTGGCTGCATCTGTGGCGGTCTATCCCAAGACCAAGGGCGTTGATCGTAGCATTTTGGCACTCCGCGATATTCCGGGACTTCACTTGGTTGTAGCCGGGCTTAAGTCGAAGCATGTAGTGTCGCTCAAAGAAATGGCGGCCAGAGCGGGAGTCGCAGCGCGCACCTGGTTGATCGGTCATCGTGATGACGTCCCAGACATCCTCGGTGCGGCCGATCTTATGCTACACCCAGCCCGGGTTGAGAATACTGGCCTCGTCATCCTAGAGAGCCTACTCGCGGGTACGCCGGTGATTGCTAGCGCTATTTGTGGGTTCTCCGAATACATTGAGCGCTTCGGCGCTGGAATTGTTATCGCCGATCCTTTCGACTCAACGTCCTACCTCCACGCAATCCGGACAACGCTAGAACCAAATACCCTCGCCGAACTAAAGTCGCGGGCGCGTGCAAGTGCTCCGCGCTTGCGTGCTGAGGGCGGTCTCGACCGCATTTTGGACGCAATAGAGGAGACGTTGGCCAGACGTCAGCGCGCGACGAAAGAGATCATCGGTACGTAGAACCTCGCAGGTCCATCATCCCTACGGATAAGTACAAATTGTTGGCGAGGGTTGCTGACACCCAAGGTGAGCGAGGCGCAGGCTGCGTTCGCACAACAGTTTCCGCATTAGAATGGGGACTTCCTTAATGAAGACCGGTTACCTGTGAAAAAGGCCTTCGCTCCCGAACCACTTCAGGCTGCCAAACGATGAAGCGCCTAGAGCTTACAGAACAAACCGTACGCCCACTTCGAATCCTGGAGATCGGCGCAAATAAACTATTTATATTGGCCGTGCCAGAGCAGACCGAAATTCTACTGGACGGGAACTAAACCTCGCGGCGAGGCAAAGCGCGCTTTCGGACCATTTCGCATGATCAGAAGCTTAATTAGGCTCCGGCGGCGCGAGTTCGATTTGCTCGTGGCTCATGCTACGCAATATGCACCGTGACATCCCCGCTCAATCCTTACTGCTTTGCGTGACTGGAACATTCTTTCGCCTCTCGGCCTTCTTGCGATTTTTGCGTGGCGGTTTATTCATCTATTTCATGACGTACCGATTGCCGTCATTGATCTGAGCGACTCTTGCCATATCGGTCGCCACAACTTTTTCCTTCTGGATTCCTGCAAAGCGTTCTTCAAGCGCGAGTTGCCCAGTGACCATTGGCTTGCTTTTTGCAAGCCCGGATATCCGAATTTTCCTGGTCGAAGATGGCGCAGCAAGGAGCGCAACCGCCGACGGGTCGAAAAACTCGAGCCGATCAGTCTCGGGCCCGTTTGATTTCCAGAAAATGTTCTCTTGCCGGTAAAGAAGGCAGACATTTTCTTCGCCGGCGATGCCGCTTTTAGCAGTACGGCACGTGTTTCCGGTTTGAACGAGCTGCAGGCGTTCGCGGAGGAAGGTTACATCGTCGATATCCCAGCCGAACCGCTGACACACCAAGAATTCCTACAGCGCATGTCCGCGGCATGGCTTGCCTGGTCTCCGGGAGGGCTCGGATGGGACTGCTACCGACATTACGAGGCACCCTTAGCGGGATCCCTGCCACTGATGAACTATCCCACGATTATGCGGCATCGCCCTCTACGGGACGGCGAGCACTGCGTGCTTTATGGTGTCGAACGCGGGGGCCTCGTTCAGGCCGCACGAAGCGCCCTCGCTGACAAACCCCGGCTCGGTGAAATGGCAAAGTCTGCGGCAGAACATGTTCGCGAGCACCACAACCCTTATGCGCGGGCCGAGCATGTAGCATCGACGGTGCTCGGGCGCCGCCTCGACGGAAGCCGGATCAAACCAAATGAGGAAAAGTAAGAAGTTGCTAAACCTACCACCTGTCCTGTGAGGCTTTAGGTTACCTTCTAGGCGTCTCTGGTTTTCTCGAATAAGCAGGACGCATCATGTTCGCCCGACGCCGCTCGTCGTGAGCTCGCCCCCGAAAGTACCTCGCCAAGCCACGAGATATGATATACGACCCGACCGAAGATCACCAAGGATCAAAGCGGCAACGAAGTTGTGTTCGAGTCGAGTGCCGGCCGGGACGCGCTACGATCCAGGCGGATCACATCAACCAACCGTTTGACTAATGGGAGAACGAGACAAGATTTTTTCCCGGACTAAGGCCATATGCTCGCGGCCCTCGATCGACCCGTCCCTAGGGCACGATCGCGTTGGACGGATCGGCGCTGTTGTCAGACCAACGATAGTACCGGCTTCGGGACGCTCATTGTCGCATCGGTGAGGAAGAGTTCTGTCATCGCATCGTCCCGCAGCATTCTGGCGTTCATCCGCCGCGTATGAGGGAGTTGGACTACCGGTCATCGACAGCATGACCGTGTCGACAGATGGTGTGCTGCCGGAGACGGCCGTGGCCTTACCCGTGATCGATGGTTTCCAGGGACGTGCGCACAATATGCCGTGCAATTGCGTGAGGCGTGTGGTGGGCGAGCACATGGGCGCGCGCGGCCTGCCCCATTGCCTCAAGACGAGGTTTGTCGGCTAGCGCATTAACTGCTGCATTCGTTAATCCGCTCTCCTCGACGTCGTAATAAACCGCGTGCTTTCCGTGCAACAACGGTTGGTATCGCTCAATTGTCGGCTGGTTGAGCAGCGGCACCGATCCGCACATTGCAGCTTCATACTGGCGGAAGCAGTCCCAACCGAGTCCCTCGGGCGACCAAGTCAGTCGAGCCTGCCCACAACGGCGATAAAACTCCGATTGGTCCAATTGTTGCTCGGCCACGTCGATCACGAATCCCCGCTCTCGCAAGGCCAGCAATTCCGACAATGCTTTTTGTCGGATGAAAGAGGAGCCTCTTATCCTTCCCGCGAAGAATATATCTGACGTTTTTCTTGTCGGTAACGCCAGAAATGGGCTCGGCGCCGAGAGTGGAACACCCAGCGAGATTGGCCGCAGCTTATCAATTCGCGCCTGGTTGTGTGTCAACTCTCGAAATCGCGGCGTCGGCAGGTTCGCGTGCGCCGTCTTTAGAAAAACCCGCCAACGATCAGGTGGCAGTTCGCGTTTGAAATAGAGACGGCAGCGATCCAGCAGGAAGAAATTGTTGCGATTGATGATCGGGAGGTCAGAATGATCCAAGATCGCGATCGGGGCGGAGATCCGCGACCGTAGGACCTGGGAACCCATCGTTCGCGGAAAGGAACGTAATCGATGCGCTGTCCGCCGATCGAACACGACGCGCACGAGCCAGCGCCAATGCCAGGGAGAATAGAACGGCGGATGGCAGACAACGAGCGAAGTTTGAGGTTCACGTAAGATTCGCCAAAGCGCCCCAAGCTTGGCGAGCGAAACGACGCAATTCTGGTCATCTACCAGTTTTCGTTCATCCTCATCGGGCCATGTCGAAAAAAACACTGTTTGGCGGGGAAGCGCCTGTTTCACGAATGGCTTTTCGCCAATTTCCACAATTCTCAGGCCGGACAGGTCTTGCATGTGTCGCTTTCCGCACAAGATCGGGCAGCTTGCAGCAGCGTGGTATGCTTTTGCACACACGACGAGTTTTCTGATGGGTCGATCTCTGTCAGACTATAGCGTTGCGGATTGACGCCGGCTACACCCCGAGGCCTCAAGACGACGCGATACCGCTTCGTCAATTTGCAATGCGTAGCGGCGCGGGGGGCCGAAATCGTGCTGATGACCATCGCATTCAGCGATGCCGAGGTCCGGCTGGCTGCAAGATTCGGCTGTTCTTGATATGTTCGTTTCCCGCACCGACAACCTATTGGCGGCGGATTGCTTCAGGTTCGTTCGTGTTGTTGGACCGCCTTGATTCGTAGGCCGGTTATTGCACGTGTCTTGCATGCACGACTGATGTTTTTCGCTCACGGTGGTACTGTCAAGCCACTTCCTGATTTGCGGACCCGGCCATCCCATCCGCACCAGTTACTGCGACGCAGCGATACTCTATCCGAAACTTCAACCTCTCATGGCGCGATGCGCTCGACGGCGCGCGCAACCTCCACAACAGACGGCAAGCTTCCCCGCGCTTCGAGCACGGCAATGCGTCCCGATCCTACCGGGACGGTAAGTCGACTGCGGGGGTGTACGAGGATCGCGACCAGTGGCACCCCGAGTGCGGAGGCGAGATGTACCAGTCCGGTATCGACACCGACGACAAACGCCGCCCCCGCAATTTCCCGTGCTACGGCGTCGAGTGGCCGGCGTTCGCCGACGTGCGCACGTGGATGCCGAGCGGCGATGCGCTCAGCTCGCTCCCGTTCGGCACTGGTGCCCCAAGGCAAGACGAGATCAAGGCCGTTGCGGCCAATGACATTGGCGAGCGCGATCCAGTTCGCTTCAGGCCATTCCTTATCCGGCCGCGCTGTCCCGTGCAGCAGCACGGCATAGCTTCGGTCGGACACTGCCAAGCCGGCCCGATCGAGGCCATAGTCAGGCGCGCCCTGCGGCATAAATCCAAGGGCGTGTCCGGTGAGGATCCGATTGCGTTCGACTGCATGTAGGTCGCGGCTGATGCTATAACGCATATCGTAGAAAATGGACGCTAGCGGTTCCCGGATGCTGCGGCTGTCGTAGCCGTGCCGGCGGCCGTGCGCGACGCGCGCAATGACGGCGGAGCGGATGAGGCCCTGGCTGTCCACGATTTCGTCGTAGCGCCGTGCGCGGATCGCGCGCACGCTGGCGACAATCTCGGCCACGGTCGACAGCGCATAGACCGACTTCCGCCACCGCCGCCAGGCCACCGAAATCACTCTATCGACCGCCGGATGCAGCCTGACCAGCGGGGCGAAGGCCTCTTCAACCACCCAGGTAAAGCTCGATTCCGCACGCATCCGCCACGCTTCGGTCAGCGCCGGCATCTGATGGATCACATCGCCAAGCGACGACGTTTTGACGAAAAGAATCTCGGACATATCGGGCCTGGCAACGACCAAACACTGATCAACGCAAGTCGGTCGACTGCGCTGGCCGCCCTCCTCGTCTGGGAATGTGTGGATTGCCTCGCACTCGACGGCGAACAAGAGCGTACCCCTGCGAACTATAGACACCGTGCGGCCGTCGCGTCACGTTAATTTATGGAAGGAATGCTTGGTTCCAATCAAACTACCACCGGCGTGATGTCCGCAAGTGATGCCGTGGACGGCTCCTTCACCGGCACGTGAGTGCCATCAATGGGGAGCTGTTGAAGGCTCCGACGAATCGGAGGAGCTAAATCATGCAAACGATCACGACAATCAGCCTCGACATCGCGAGGTTCGTCGCGACCAACACGCCAGAGCAACAGAGTTGCCTGACGCTGCATTGTACCCGTCACTTGAGCCGGCGGCTCGTGGTCGGTCCGTCACTGGCGACTGCTCTGATTGCCAGTGTCGCTGATCCCGAAAATCTTCCGGTGAGGGCAGGACTTTTCAGCCTGGATCGGGCTTGTTGCCAAGCAGCGACGGCCCACCAAGATCGGGGTCATCGCGCTCGCCAACAAGATCGCCAGGATGGCATGGGCGATCATGGCAAAAGGAGGCGAGCCGCGCGTGTGCTCGATGGTGCCGGTTCCCGACGAGGCGGATGAGGATTCTCGGCGGTGCGTTCGCGAACGGACCGAAACCACCTTGGAGCGCGGGTCGGCTGTGAGCGGCGTATTGCCAATCAGGGTAGCGGCGGAACAATAGCGTAAGCGATGCGGCTCGGTCGGACCGGAAACCATGTCTGCCGCTCAAGGATCAGCACCGGCTGGACCTCAATGCCACCAAAGGTGGCCCGCAGCTGGTCCAAATTGCCTCCTGGCAGACCTTCCTCCCAGACTAGAACGGCGCCGCGCCGGCGCAAGTCGCCCACGTCGACCCAAGGGCTGAGTCTGAGTTCGCCATGAACGACCACATGCGGCCGGTCCGGCGAGTAGACCGCGACATTATTCGCCATAAACTCGCTGCCACCCACATATGTGACTGGCGTGCCGTAGTGGTTATGCCAGTCGCGCGTCACGATTTCGGCTAAAACGCGACCGGGGAACTGGGTGGCCTTCGGTCGGTGTCTTACGAGCGGCTCGCCAATTTCGGTGGCGACGTAAATGATTGGGAAGGCGACGAAGATGGCGATGAACGCAACCGCAAAGCGGCGCAGTGCCTGGATATCAGCGTCCGGTTTAAGCCACATTAGCAATGCGAGCGGGGCGAAGGACCAGAGCGGATAGCCCCACATGGCGATCACGAGACGTCCAAGCAGCGCGCTGATCGCCGTTACCAGTAAAAACGGTCCAAGCGCGAGGCAGGTAACATAGCGTCTATCGAACGAGACGCTGTCAGCGATTTTTTTATTTCCGCGCAGATAGAGCATTGCGAGCAGACCGGCGGCAGGCAAGAGGCCAAGCACTTGGCTACCAATCCACTGTAGCGGATAGGCAATGAATTGGTACCAGTGAGCGGCCACTCGTGCGCGTGCATCTACGTATTGCAGTGGCAAAAAGTCGTGGCCGATAAGCCACCAGATGTTCGGCGCGATCACGACCGCGAAGCTAATCGCCATCAGAAAGGGTCCGGGCGTACGCCACGCGCGCCGAGCCACCGGATCGGCGATCAAAAACAGCGCAAGCGTCGCGGCAAGCGCGAAGGCGGCGTATTTCGCCCAAAACGCGCCAGCCAGGAAGGCACCCGCCAGGATCCAATTCAGCGGGCTGCCGCGCTTGATTGCACGATAGAAAAATAACCCAGTGAACGCCCAGAATGGCAGCTGCATCTGATCATGCGCGAACTTCACCGCCGAGAAATTGTAAAAGTGCACACCCTCGAGCGCGAGCACAGCAATTAGCCCTCCGAACGCGCTGAACGTTTCGCGCGCCAACAGCCACACCGCGTAAAGACAGATCACGACCGCAAACGGCCCGAGCACGTACACGACGTCGATGTGCCCGGTAAGTCGATAGGCAAAATCGGCGACCCACCAAGGCAGCGGCGGGTGCTTCCAGTAGCCGAGCTGCCATTCCTTGCCGAGCGCGAGATCTTCAACGAGGTCGAGCTGAAGGTTGGGGCAGATTAGGATCGGGATGATTGTCCAAAAAAATAGGTGCAGGCCGAGCACGATGATTAATACCTTGCCCGGCTCACGGCGGGCGAACTCGACCGTAGCCGTGAGAGCACCCGCGCGGACCAATGGTGCCCTCACATTTTCCACCATTTTTTCATTGAACGCATTCATGTCCTCAGCCACATTGTTTGTTGCAGGCGATGGCTCAGTCAATGCCTCGACCGGTCGCGTTAGTGCACCGCTCTAAGCCGCTTTCGCTGGGGAGAAACCTTCGAGATGACCACACCGTCTCCCGACTTCTCAATCGTGCTGCCAGCTTATAACGAGGCCGCCCATGTCGCCCCGATGGTGGCAACGCTGATATCAATTATGGCAAAGCTTGGCTCGGCCGAGATCATCTTTGTCGATGACGGGTCAAGCGACGGCACCCTGGCTGCCCTACGCGCGGCAGCCGCCAATCCAATGGTACGCTACGTCTCTTTCACGCGCAACTTCGGCCACCAGCAAGCGTTGCGCGCCGGGTTGCATCGCGCCCGGGGACGCGCCGTCGTTGTTATGGACGCAGATTTCGAGCATCCGCCCGAGCTGATCCCCGAGCTAATCGCTGCATGGCGTTCCGGGGCCAAGGTCGTTGCGACCCAGCGCATCGATGACAAAATCCAAGTCTCGGTGCTGAAGCGGCTCACCTCGCAGCTTTATTATCGCCTGCTTAACATGATCAGCGATGTCCGCATCGCGCCGGGCAGCGCCGATTACATGCTCCTCGATCGCGCGGCGGTCGACCACATCAATGTGCTCGAAGATCAGGATATCTTCTTGCGCGGCTTGGCGCGATGGTTCGGCTTTCCAATGAAGACCGTTCCCTTCGTGCGCGGGAAGCGGCGAGAGGGAACTACCAAGTACTCGCTGAGGCGGATGGTTGACCTCGCCATCACCGGCATCATGGCGCACACCGTAAGGCCGCTGCGCTTCGCGGTGTGGCTCTCGCTCGCCTTCGTCGGACTTGCCATGTTGCTGGTGATTTACGCAATCATCAGCTTCGTGTTCGTTCGGCACACTGTGGCAGGCTGGTCCTCGATTATGGCGGCGATTGCCCTCCTAGGCGCCGTCCAACTTCTAGTCCTTGGCATTATCGGCGAATATGTCGGTCGTATCCTGCGCGAGACGCGCAAATGGCCGAGCTACATCGTGGCGGAAACCGAGGCAGGAGGGAAGGACGACGAGAACCGTTTGCGTCACTCTTAACATTCATCATCGAGCACTAAACTGCCGTCGCTGTGGATAATGTTTGCAGGTCCCTCCTGCTGATTGTGCTGCTTGCACCTCCGTAGATTATGCTATTCCGCGTGGCGGTGTGGCCCGGCGTCGTTGTCATGACGGCAATACATATCTGGCCTAGAGCAATGATCTTCCGCAATCCAAGGATGGCGTGTATATGGGAAATTTGGTGGACGGCGGAGGCCCGCGAGTCCGCAGACGTAGCTGGACGAAGATGGCGTTAGGTATCCTTCCGATAGCTGACAAGGAGGTCGCGCTCGGTGACTTCGAGCGCGGACTGGCGTGGCTGGAAAGCCACCAGGTTTTCGGCAAGATCATCGTCACGTTCTGATGACCGGCCGACGAATCAAGACCTTGTTCGATGCGGCGGCTGGCGCCAGCGCGGTCGGATTGCTGGGCGCAATCAAGCGCTTGCGTCGCAAGCCCACGGCGAAATTTGCCGGGTGGGTGATGCGCAAGGTCGGGCCGCTGTTCAAGGAACACCGCCTCGGCCGCGAAAATCTCCGCGCTGCTTTTCCGGAAAAATCCGACGTTGAGATCGAGCAAATCCTGGCCGGCGTATGGGACAATCTCGGCCGGATCGCAGTCGAGTTCGCCCACCTCGATGAATTCCGGGTCGAAGGCTCCGCTCTAGTTACGCCAGGTAGCGTCACGCTATCGCCGGAAACGACGGAGCGTTACGAACGCATCAGAAAGAGCGGCAAGCCAGTCATCGCTTTTGCGTCCCATCTCGCCAACTGGGAAATTTCCGCCCTGGCGGCGAAGTCGCTTGGATTTAATTCGGCGGTTCTCTACCGGCGGCCGAACATCAGCGCCATCGGCGATGTGGTGACCCGCTTGCGCGCGCCGTTGATGGGAGACTTGGTCTCAACCGGCCTCGATGCGCCGCTCAAACTCGCGCGGCTTTTGCAATCCGGCGTGCATGTCGGGATGCTGGTCGACCAGCACTACACCAAGGGCGTCGAGGTGACTTTTTTCGGCAGGCCGTGCAAAGCCAATCAGCTGATTGCGGTGCTGGCGCGGCACACTGGATGCTCCATCCATGGCCTACGCGCCGTGCGGTTGCCCGACGGCAACAGTTTCGTGGGCGAAATTACCAGCGAGATCGAGCCGGTGCGCGATGCTGACGGCGGCATCGACGTAGCGGGCACCATGCAGGCGATCACGACGGTGATCGAGGGCTGGGTGCGCGAGCATCCCGAGCAATGGCTCTGGTTGCATCGCCGCTGGCGGTAAAGCCGATCGGTGCACCGCTGGGAGGCCGTAGCCGCTGTTTTGACGCGTTTGCCGAATAGGCGACGCCGCCATCGTCGCATCGGCAACCCCGACCGGGGGCAGCGAGTGCGCGCTTCTTTCACCGCATCTGTTAACGTCGGCCTTTGAACCATCGATCACCGCGGCTTTGCGACGGATGCCCGTTTCCGCGGCGTCCTTGCTAACGCCGCTCGCACCGCCTGCTAAGGCGCTCGCACCGAAGCGTTGGAACGCGAGTGCAGGCTCTCGCGCGATGAACGACCAATAGTATTGGGCACCTCGGCGCGTGCGGCTACTGCGGGTCCGTGGATAGCATCTGTGTGAGCGATGTAAACTCGCGCATCGCTCAGTGCTCATCAGTTCTCCAGCCGATCGACCTTGCAACCGCAACAAGCCCGTTGCGCATCGCCAGTCCAGTACGCGCGAGCGCGCGCTCTATTGTGTCGTTACTCACGCGGGTCGTTCGCCAGCGAAAGATAATGCCATGCACCGTCCAAACAACGAGATACATGAATATACCGGCAAACAGAACATCCGTGAAAAAATGACCGCCGGCAGCCATGCGCAGCAAACCGTTCGTCGCGCCGAATGCGAGCGCGGCGCTGTAGGCAAGCAAGCGCCATTGCGGCGGCGCGAGTGCGGCCGGCGCAAGCGTCCAGAACATGCCAGCGGGCTCTCCCGCGACGAATGAGCAATTGCCTGAGCACTCGCCGCGTGGGTCCCACCACGGTGTGAAACGATCGGCGCCGCCGAACTCGGTAACAGAAATGGGCCTGAATCGACCCCAATGATCCTTAAAGACTACGTTGGCAATAATGCCGGGACCAAGCGCCAGAGTCAGCACGAGGAAAGCGGCCTTTTGACCGCCGATTAGCATGCGTCGACGCGGTAAGACCAGCTTGCTGCCGATGGCGATAAAGGCCGGTGCAGAAAGCAGAGCTACAAGCCAGAGCGAAGCATCACGTGAACAGCTAGCCCAAGATTGCCCATTGATATTGAACATGTGTGTATCCGGATTGAAGAACAATCCAGCGAGGTCGAGGTCAAGCTGCGCATAGAACCCGAATATGGAGCCTACTAGAACGGCCAGAGTGAGCGTGACGGCAAGTCCGGCGCGGTTCATTTGTGAGGTTGCGCCGGGCAAGTTGTGTATTCAATTGGCAATTGCCGCGCACAAGGCCAATATACTCTTGAACTATTTACCAACGCACGCACGATCAAGCTACCTTACGCCCTGTGACGTGCTTAATGGCGGCGAGGCTGGGTGACGTCGCATTTGTCATCTTCAAGGTCGATCAGTTGGCCACATGTGCCCAGCGTGGGGCCGAGAAATCATAGCGAACACGATTGAGTACGAGATGGTAGAGTACGCGTTGGAAGCCACAGATGCGGTGGTGATGAGGTACTCGCGCAACCGCAGGCTATTGCCACCTGTCAACCATCTCGATCGTCTGGTTCATTGCCATATCTACGTACATAAAATTTGGCAGCGCGAGCGACTCCTACGATAGGACGCATATAGTTGCAAGGCGCCGCGGCGCACCGGCTGGGCCCGGGAGCGCAGAAGCGATCGATCTATCCGTTGCGACTTGTTACATACGGTTCCAAATCGTCATTCAGGGTTGTCTCGAGTTTGCTCGCGCGGCCGACCCGCGCGCATGAAGGGCTTATCCATCAATTCCATCGGCAGATGTCCATTCTATTCGGCGACGAGGCAGCGCAATAGGTCAGCGAAAGCGAGGCTCGCCGTCTGCTCAACGTTTGTCGGTGACGTCTCAGGACCGCATGTCGCGAATGGGATGGACCGGCCGCGCTCCCGCCCCAAACGGCTCTCAGAGTGCGCGGGGGGCTTGCCAGGAGAAGGAGCACCGCCATGCCTCGCCCGTCCACCGTTCAGGCAGTGACCACCATCGGAATAGATATGGGTAGGAACACACCTCACATGATTGGCCTCGATTCGCGCGGCGCCATCGTGTTACGCGAGAAGGTCTCACGCGGACGCATTACATTGCGGCTTGCGAACCTCTCGACTATTCGAATATCTTTAGTTGCCACCGATTTAGGAGTTTACTCTAGCGTTGGCTTCTAACGTGGGGAAATGACATTAGGTTCGGCATCATCAATGCATCATGATTTGATTGCCTCGATTGACCTGCCTCGGATTATCATTCCTAAACGGCTCGTCGACGACCGTGGTTGGTTTAGCGAAACCTATCATGATAAGCGCTTGAGCGATATTGGCATCACCTGTCGCTTCGTCCAGGACAACCAATCAAGCTCGAGGCGGGCGGGGACGCTGCGCGG
>Ga0116126_1001093_pt1 | contig 17862 bp, 14 predicted proteins | sample June2015DPH_16_5_FD_89730 | JGI IMG/M metagenome (GOLD analysis project Ga0116126, IMG submission 89730) | Peatland microbial communities from SPRUCE experiment site at the Marcell Experimental Forest, Minnesota, USA - June2015DPH_16_40 | ecosystem: Environmental > Terrestrial > Soil > Wetlands...
AGCCAGAAGATGTAAAACCACCATATCGGGTCGGACATGAATTTCGCCAGGATGAAACCCCAGGCCTGGCGGTAGGCGAGGATTTTCCGCCATGGGATGCGGGCGACTGTGGCGGCGTCAGGTTCGCCCTCGCCGCCCTCGATGACTTCCAATTCGTCAGTTGTAATCCAAGGATGTTGGCCCGGAAGGCGGTAAATTGCTAACCACAAAAGCAGCCAAAGGAATCCCAAAGCTCCGGTGAAAATGAATGCCGCCTGCCACCCCCAACGGAGGGTCAGCCAGACGACCAGCGGGGGAGCGATGACGGCGCCCACCGTGGGCCCGGCATTGAAAACACCGGTGGCCAATGCGCGCTCTCGTTTGGGAAACCATTCGGCGACGGCTTTAATGGCGGCAGGGAAGTTCCCTGCTTCACCCGCGCCCAGAAGGAAACGAGCCGCGCCAAACGAGATTGCGCCGCGCGCCAGCGCATGAGCCATGGCGGCAATGGACCACCACGTAATGGAGATCGCGTACCCCAGCCGCGTTCCCAGCCAATCCATTACAACGCCGGCGACGGCGAACATCAGGGCATAGGCCAGTTGGAAAGCGAATACAATCCAGCCGTAGTCGCTTTCCGACCAGTGCAAGACGGTTTGCAGGTGAGGTTTCAGGACGGAGACTGTCTGCCGGTCCACATAATTGATCGTGGAGGCAAGGAACAGCAGCGCGCAGATGGTCCAACGAAGGTGGGGGATCGTGAGGGCACGTTTCGGCATAGCTTCAAAGTAGTGGCTGCTTTTGAAGGCTAAAGGTCAAAGGGTAAAGGATAAAGGGTAAAGCACAAATCAATCTCGGTTAATTTCTACCCTTTAGCCTTTACCCTTTAACCCTTTAACTTCATGTTCTACATTCTAGCCACTACTTTTAACCCACGCGTGCCGCGGGTCGTCCGCCCAGGCGCCATAGCGGCGTTCTTCTCCGGCCAGCACCCAGGTGTAGTGGAGTTCGTAGCCAGGCGCCGCCACGACGGGATGATAGCCCTTGGGCAGGAGAACTGTATCCCCGTCCTCGATGACGAAGACCGTGGAGAAGCCCTCGGCGTCATCGGCAGCGGTGTAAGTCCACATCAATCCGAAACCTTGAGCGGGCCGAGTGCGGAAGAAATAAATCTCCTCGAGGACCGCCTCGTTCGGCGGGTTCGAGCGGTCGTGCTTGTGCGGCGGGTAGCTGGACCAGTTGCCGGGCGGGTTGAGCGTCTCTCCCGCGAGCAAGCGTTCCGCCGGAACGTTCTCGGCCAAAGCCGAGTAGACGGTCCGCTGCCAATTGTCGCGGCCCACGTTTTTGGCGGTTACTGCAGGACCTGCGAGGAGCGTCGCAGGCGCTCTGGCGGCGGACGGCGCAGAGAAGATTCCTGCGTCGAATCCTTCCGAGGCAGCCGTGATCTCGTAGGAAGAGTGTGGCGGCAAGTAAACCATGACGGGCGGCCCGGAAAAGACATCAGAGCGTGCGCCAACACCGGAGAAGACCTGCCTCTGCCCGTAGGCTGTCTCGACAGCGATGCTCGCTGTCCCGGAAAATACATCGAGCACGGATTCGCGCTCCTCAGCCTTCGCCGAATGCCGCTGACCCTTTCTCAAATTCAACCGCGCGAAGTCGAGAAAACGCATAACTCCCGGCGGGACGATTTGCTGAAACCCTTCTTTCGCTTGCGCTTTGATCAGTCGCTCCATGAACCACCCCAAGTGATTGTTCTGTTAAAAATGCGATGTCATCCTGAGTCCGCCGCGCTCTTTGGCGGGCGAAGCGGCCGGAATCACTTGCTCTCCTCGTACCGCGTGTAGGCTTCGGCGACCTTGGCTTCGGCGGCATCACCGTCATGAATCAGCACCCGATATCCCAAGGTCAGGGTGTCGCCGACGGCAATGGTCACGCTCCCGTCGCGCTTGGGATCACTATAGAAGTCGTGCTCGCCGAAGGGATTGACGGCAAACAGGCCGTAGCCGCGGGCGTGCCAATAAGTGGGATGCTTGATGTTGTGGGGATTATCGAAGATGGCAATTCCGACCCTTTCCCCTCCCACCACTCCAGAATAATCAACCCAGTCGGCTCGCTTGCCCCAAATGTTCTTCTCACCCACGGCGCCGTTGGAGTTTAGCATCTTCACGGCGGGGTCTTGCAGGTTTCTGACCACACGAATGGCGAAGGTTCCCTCCTTCGTGTCGCCCATTTTGAGAGGCGTACCGTGGTCCGCCGTGATGGTGAACGCGCAGTCGATGGTGCGGGTTTTGGCATCGCCTCGAAAAGTGTATTCCTGCGTCTCGCTGCCCATCACCAGACCATTCGGGCCGAGCAGGCTGAAGACCGCCCGAAGAGTGCCGGAATCGCGCCCATCCTTCGCTTCTTCGAGTTTGATGAAGACGGTGCGGCCTTTGGGCAGTTCCTCCGAGGAGGTATAGGCTTTGCCCGCCACATGCACGGGCGCTTTCTCCGTAAACTGTGCTTCACCCCAGAAGTCAACTCCGTTGATATCGCCGTGAGCGAAAAACATGGCACGGTGGTGCGGATGGTCTCTGCTCTCGCCAGGGATGTCCTTCACCATGGGATACCCGCGCGTAACGATGATGCCCTCTGGCGAACGTAAAGGATAAAGGTAGGGTTTGGGGGTATCGGGGTTGAAATAGTAACTCGTGAAGGGCTTCCCTCCGATGCTCACGTCGACTTGGTCGCCGTGCCTGACGAAGGCCACGGGCATGTCCGCAGCCACGAGCGACGAGGCTTGTAACAGTATGATTAAGGAAATTAGGCGCAAGAGGTTTCTCCGTTGGAAAGAATCTACGGGACGCGGTTTGGTAGGGGCAACCCTCGTGGTGGCCTGCGGCCGGCCACAGGGGCCGCCCCTACAAATGCGTCTACTTCGGAAAAGTAAACTTAAGCTCGTGGCCCATTTCGAAGACAGGCTTCTTACGTTTTCGAATCAAGCTCATGTTTTCCGAAACCGCCGTGACCAGCATGGCATGGCGATCGTGGAGTCGCAGTGCAAGACAAGCGCGTGGGCTTTCTGCCGGACAAGCAAGTCTTTAAATCTTCTTGCTGCCTGCCGTCCAAGCATCGCCGCTTTCTTACTTCACAATTCCTGCTTCTGGATTGCCGTTTCTACTGCTATTCATCTATTCCCAGCAAGATTGCCCCGGCCAGCACGGTGGTCCAGAGTCCCCGCTTGTCGCCAATCGCCGATTGGGTGATATTCATCGTACGAACGATCTTGTTCGAAATTCGATAAATCTCCTTCTTTTCGTCCCAACTCCGGTCAGGATCAAACTCGACGCCGAGAGTGGTGGCAAGCATTTCCGCCGCGAGTTCTTCGGCGTATTCCCCGGCCACTTCTTCAGTCTCACCGAAAGAGTGGTGCTCCGATAGGTAGCCAAAAGCATTTCGATCGGAGGGAATTGCAACTCCCACCGAAGCGGCAATCAAGCGATGCGGCTCTCGTGTCGAGTTCTCGCTCATGACCACGAAAGTCACTTGACCGGGGCGGAGTTCTTTCACGCCCTCGGTTCGGGAAACCAGCTTGCAGCGAGGCGGGAAGATGCTAGAAACGCGTACCAAGTTACAGGCAGCGATCCCCGCAGACCTCAGTGCCAATTCGAAACTGGTCAGCTTTTCCCGGTGTTTCCCTACACCTTTGGTGAAAAACATGCGTTTGGCTACGAACATTCGATTCCCCACCTTCTGATCAGCGCTATTTTTTCCCCAAGTCGAGCGGCGATGCGACGAAGACAGCCCTGGAAAACTCCTTTTCGGGATATGGCCAGGAATGATGTAAGCTAACAAAAAGCCAAGAAAAGTGTCAACGCATTTTTGAGTGTCCTAGCTTCACCGCAGGGGACACAGAGCCCGCAGAGAAGCAGGGAAGGGTTTCTTTCTGAGCCGGGAAGTGTTTCTTTCTGAGATCTGTGTACTTCTATTCACAAGATCTTTTGCGATGCACAAGGATGTTAGGTCTGGAATGTTGAATTTGGAATTTTGGATACGGCCGCGAGAGCCGCGCTGCGTCCTCTGTACTACTATTCTCCTAATTCTTCGCGGGCCGCGCAGATTTGGTGGCACGGGCGTCCCGCCCGTGCGCACGGCCAGGATGGCCGTGCCACGTTGGGTTGCGGCTCCGCCGCGCTGTGGTTAGATCCTTCATCGCTGCGCTCGACGATTTCTGTTCCGCGCGAAACGCTGGCGCCAGCTTCTGGATTTTTCCGACTCACGGCTGCGGAGCGCTGTGCCGGTGCGGTTCCCCTTTCGATCAAGATAAAAAAATTTGATGGCGGCGACCCTTGACTAAATTCTCTGCGCACGCTATGTTGCATGACTAAGTAAAAACAACCTGCGCTTACGCCTTTGATCGTGGGCAGAAAACTTTCCTATGGAGGATCTATGAATCCGAAGGCAGTCTTAGAGTTCGCTGCTGCCAACAATGTCAAGATTGTGGATATCCGCTTCACGGACCTTCCAGGCTTGTGGCAGCACGTTTCATTCCCTATTCACGAATTGGAAGAGAGTTCTTTTGAAGATGGCTTCGGCATGGATGGCTCTAGCATCCGCGGCTGGGCGGCGATTCATGAGAGCGACATGCTCCTGGTTCCCGACCCTAGCTGGTTCATGCTCGACCCGTTCACCGAAACACCCACTTTGGCCATGATTGGCGACATCATCGACCCCGTAACCAAGCAACACTATCTCAAGGACCCCCGCCATATCGCGAAGAAGGCGGAGAATTATCTCGTTTATTCCGGAATTGCTGACACGGCATACTTCGGCGCCGAGGCCGAGTTCTTCATTTTTGATAACATCCGCTTCGATACGGCCCAACAACACAGTTTCTACTATATCGACGCCGAGGAGGGACGCTGGAACTCCGGCCGGGAGAAAGATAACCTGGGTTACCGCCCGCGCTACAAGGAAGGCTACTTCCCCGTCCCGCCCACAGACCATTACCAGGACCTGCGCAGTGAAATGGTCTTGGCCATGGAAAAGGCCGGGTTGCAGATCGAGTGTCACCACCACGAAGTCGCCACCGGCGGGCAAGCCGAAATTGACCAGAGATTCAACTCCCTGCTGAAATCGGCCGACGGCATGATGTTGTACAAATACATCATCCGCAATGTGGCCTACCAGTACGGCAAGTCGGTGACCTTCATGCCCAAGCCGATTTTCCAGGACAACGGCTCAGGGATGCACACCCACCAGAGCCTTTGGAAAGACGGTAAGCCGCTCTTTGCCGGCGACAAGTACGCGGGATTCAGCCAGCTCGGGCTTTGGTACATCGGCGGGCTGCTGAAGCACTCGCCCGCGCTTGCCGGGCTGATCGCGCCCACCACGAATTCCTACAAACGCTTGGTTCCGGGCTTTGAGGCTCCCGTAAACCTGGCATATTCGCGCCGCAACCGCAGCGCCTGTTGCCGCATCCCTATGTACTCGCCCAACCCGAAAGCCAAACGAGTCGAGTACCGGCCGCCCGACCCGTCCTGCAATCCCTATATGGCATTCGCAGCCATGATGATGGCAGGCCTTGACGGAGTCGAGAACAAGATCGACCCAGGCGAGCCTCTCGACAAGGATATTTATGATTTGGGTCCGGAAGAGTTGAAGAAAGTACCCACGCTTCCCGGTTCGCTCGAAGAATCCCTGCATGCCCTCGAGAACGATCACGATTTCTTGCTCAAAGGCGACGTTTTCAGCGAGGAACTGCTCGAGACCTGGATCGATTACAAGATGAAGAACGAAGTGCAGGCCGTGAACATGAGACCGCACCCGTACGAGTTCGCGCTCTACTACGACATTTAGCGAGAGCCCGCGATGGCTCTAAGGCTACGTTGCGGCGGGCGACGATCCCTGGGGTCGCCGCCCCCCGCTACTCTATTCGCTGGCGCGATACAACGCGCAGGCGTGGGGCTGCAATTTCAGCTTGAGCGAAGTCGCGGACCCTAAATCCTTTCGCTGCCAAAGGTCACGCAGTTTGTAGGCCTTCCCCGATGTGAGTCCAAGCTCATTCCATTCCATCGCGATGTCCTCCGCTTCTTCCCCGCGATTGAAGATGCCGAGGTAGTGACCCTTTCCATCCGCGGGCTTGGCGGACCAGATCACCGCGCCGTTGGTCGTAATCAAAGGCCGATTTGCGGTCGAGTGCTGGTCCACGGCAAGCACCTCTGGGTTCGTCAGTAGCGATGTTGTCCACTCGTCGTTGCGCGTCAGGTCGCAGCCGAGCATGAGAGGAGACCGGATGATGGACCAGAAGGCCAGCAGGGTACGCTGTTCATCGTGGGTGAAGCGCGTGGGGCGCGCTGAACCCAACCCCGGTCGCGGGCCCAAATATCCGATGGGGAGCATATCGGCGTCCGGCCAGTGGCCGGGTCCCGCGTAGGGCGTCCATCCGACTGCGGTGGCGAACTGACCATGCAAAGTCTGGACCCATGGCTCCTCCTTCCCGGGTGTCCAGTAATCCCAGAAGTCGTCCGAGATGCGCCACATCTGCGCGTACCGGCGCACGTCATCGGCAACCCCGAGCGACGTTGGCCCCGGCGACAGGCTCAGGACAATGGTGCGGCCTGATTTCTTGAGCGCGGAGCTGAGCATGTGAATCTCACCTGCGTCGTATGGACGACTCGAGATGCAGTCCACTTTGATGAAATCCAGGCCCCAGTTCGAATAGAGCTCTGCCAGCGAGTCGTAAAAGGCCTGTCCGGCGGGATTCGACTTCACCCCGTAGGTGTCGAGATTCCACGAGCAGGTGTCCGACTTATCCGCAGCCTCGGCCGCATGGTATGCCGTACCGGCAATCGGCGTGTTCTTGGCCACCGCTTCGCGCGGAATGCCTCGAATGATGTGAATGCCGAACTTCAGACCGAGCGAGTGCACGTAGTCTGCAACGGGTTTGAAGCCCGCGCCGTTTGCCGAGGATGGAAAGCGGTTTGGGGCCGGGATAAAGCGTCCCTGACTGTCCAAAGTAAATTTCCATGCCGGCTTGCCGTTGCTTTCAGGGTTCTGCAAGTACCAGCCTTCGTCGACCACCACATATTGCCAGCCGAACTGCTTCAGGTGTTTGGCCATCCAGTCGGCGTTGGCCTTGTACTCTCCTTCAGAGATCGTCAGGCCGTACGAATCCCAACTGTTCCAGCCCATGGGCGGAGTGGCCGCGAGTTGCGGCCCTTGCTGCGCCGAAAGCGGCAGAAGGCCTGCCGCAATTACGAGAATCGATAACATGGCTCGCATCAGAAGTCTCCTTTCGTCCCAGTTCAAGAAGTCGTCCCCGATCCACGCTGCTAATTGCGTGTTCAAGTTATACCCACCAATGCGGTTTGTTCAACAGCTTTGTTCGACGGTGCGCGAGATTCGCAGTGCAAGGAGTCTCTGATGGTGTCCAAATCTCGCTCGCTGACGGAAACCGTGTCCGGGCTGCGCTTCTACTCTGTCCAACGCCCTGAGCGCAGTGACGCGGCCCATCTTCGATAGCTTTCGGCCTCCGCGCGCAGTTGTGATGCGAGAGGTTCCTTCGCCTTCGCCGCGCGCCGTTCGCAGTCCGAAGCCCTCTTTTCAAGCTCCGAGATCGTGGCTTTGGGCGAGACGAAGTTGGGGCTGGTGTGGCCTGTCCTCACGTCGCGCGGCAATAGCAAGTCCCTGCGCGATTTGCTCATGACGCTCCTCGCATTGGTGTCGAGCCTGGAAACACCAAAACCCGACCCATGGTCCCGACACCTGACACCAGGCACCTGAAACCTGCCTTACCCCTTTCCTTTAAACAGAAAGACAATTTCGATGATCAGAATGATGACCACCAAAAGCTCGAGGACAAACGCCCTGCCTTGGTGGAATTGGTCGACCATGAAGCGGTAAAGGTTCTCCGCCGTATCCAGCTTTTGCTTGACCAGGTTCTTGTAGTCCTCGACGCCGACCTTACCGGCTGCCATGCGGTAGAGCCGCGCAGAGAACATATCGCTCAAGAATTTGATGGCATTGTCCGCTCGCTCGGTGAGCTCCGTGACGTCCAGGAGCAGGGTGTGAAGTCGCGCCGAAGCTCGAGCCAGCCGCCAGCGAGCGAAAAATCCAGTCCCCTTTTCGAGCGACTGATAGACGCTCTTCAGCTCGCGTGTCAGGATTTCGTCGTAATGGCGAAACTCGAGGAGTTGGGAGTTGGCATATTCGAGCAGCTCGATGGTGGTCGTCGCACCTGCCGGAGTGTCGTAGACAAACGCCGCGTTCCAGCCTGCGACGACCAGGTCGGTAGGAGAATAGGACATGCTGGATTGCAGAGTCTCGCGGCGCTCGCCTTCAGAGAGTTGCGCATCCTCGCCCCGGACCACGCGCGCGATCTGGTCGCCGCAATTCCGGAGGAGTTCTGCGGCTGTCGGCTGTCCCTCGATTTCCTGCACGTGGAAGATGTAGTAGTCTTCATTCAGCCAATGCTCGTAGGGCTTAACCAACGCCGGGCTGGCTCTCCGGAGCATCTGCCGAGCCAGGAAAGCGGCCTGCCGCTCAATTTCGAGGCCCGCAACGTACCTCGAAGAGAGGGCTACGAGTCTCTCCCAATTCCCCTCAAAAGCCAACTTGAATTCGACGCTTAGAACCCCGTAATCGTAGTACTTCAGACGCCCCGTCAACTCCTCGCCGGTGGCCAGAAGGATGTTCTCCATCGGCTCCTCGACCGGTGGATTCTCGAAGCGGACGTATTCCGGGGCCGGATGTTTGAAGCTGGGCTCACGTCCCGCGGGCTGCAAGCCCAAAATACGCCGCAACTCCTCCAGCCGAATCTCCTCGCAAACGTCGAAAAGAATCAAGATCAATACGGAACCGCGAAGCTGAGTCGCTGACATTCTGACCTCGAAATTCCAATCTGAAGATAGATGTACTCATTATAAAAGTGGCTGGTGGTTAGTGCCTAGTGCTTAGTAGCCGGAATAGCCGTTGTAGAGGCGGTTCGCGAGCCGCCCCTGCACTAGCCACTAGCCACTAACCACTGCTGTTATATAATCGGTTGCATGCGTCCCGAGTTCCTGGCTATACCCTTCGAGGGCACGGAGAAGGCAAGTCTGAACCTGGCGCGGCTCGAGCAGCAATTGGCGCCGACGCTGATGGTGCCCCTGGCATCGTTGCTTGCGCATTCACCGGACGCCGACGGCGCACTTAATTTGCTGGAGCGCTACGCGCGGGAAGCCCCGGCAGATGTGCTGGGAGAGATTGCGCGCCATCCGGTGGCCTTGTCCTACCTCGTGGCGATCTTCGGCCACAGCGGGTTTCTGGCGGAGACCCTCTTGTCGGAGCCAGGCCTTGTGATTCAGTTTGCGCGCGACCGCAACTTCACTAAGCTGAAATCCAAAGAAGACTTGATGCAGGACTACGCGCGCTTTGCCACCACCAACCCAGACCCGTGGCCGGCGGCCCAGTTGGCGCGCTTCAAACGGCGCAACTACTTGCGCATCGCTATGAAAGATGTTTTGGGGATGTCGACTCTTGGTGAAACGACTCTGGAGTTGGCCACTTTGGCGGACGTGATATTGAGCAACGCCTTCCTTTACTGCGATAGCGAACTGGAAAAGCGCTACGGACAACCCCAGTACGTTGACTCGCAGGGCCGCATCGCGCGCAGCGGATTCAGCATTATTTCGCTGGGGAAGCTGGGCGGCAACGAATTGAATTACAGCTCCGACATCGACCTGTTGTTTCTTTACTCCCATGACGGCGAAACCGCCGGCGGGAACGAGTCGGTGGTTTCGAACAAAGAGTACTTTGTGCGCCTGGCCAATGCCATCACCCGCACCGTTACGCAGCCGACGCCTCAGGGAGAGGTATTCCGCGTCGATTTGCGCCTGCGTCCGGAAGGCGAGCAGGGCGACCTGGCCATCTCGCTGAAATCTTCCCTCGAGTATTACGAACATCGGGCGCGGGATTGGGAGCTGCAGATGTTGATTAAGGCACGCCACTCAGCGGGCGCTGCGATGCTGACCCGCGATTTTCTGCGTGGCGTCGAGCAGGAAATCTACGGTTCGCCGGGGGATTTTGAGGCCGTGGAGAGCGTTCTGTGGTCGCGTCAGCGGATCTCCAAACGGATGCGCGAGAGCGGCAGCCAGGCCGTCGACGTCAAACACCACCCGGGGGGCATCCGCGACATCGAGTTCTTGGTGCAGTGCCTGCAGCGGCTTTACGGACGGCAGGATCCTTGGGTACGCTCCGGTGGCACGCTCTTCGCGTTGCGCAAGCTCAACGACAAAGGATGGCTGAGTGACCGCGACTATGCCCAGTTGACGAACGCTTACGTGTTCTTCCGCAAGGTGGAGCACTGCGTGCAGCTCGAGCGTGGCCAGCAAACCCACCGCTTGCCATCTGCAGCACGCGCTCTCGATCGGCTTGCCCGCCGCGTAGGGTTTGGCGCCGCTTCCAGCGAATCCCTGGGCAACGCGCTCTTGCAGAAACTTCACGATGGGTTTGAAAAAGTGAATGAGATCTACCAGCGCGTGATCCATCCTCGCACGGCGCCCGCCGGCGATCAGACGTTCATGCTCAAGCCGCTTCCTTCCTTCACGCCCGACCAGGGACAGGCCTCCTACGATTCCACGCTGAATTTCCTGAACGCCCAGGCGCCGGACCTGGCGCTTTGCATTCAGGAGGCCGATATCCCCGACCGCGCACGGGCAGTCGCGGCGAGGCTGCTCACTGCCCTGCTGGAGTCACCGGAGCGGTTTGCATTGGTGCGCGAAAACCCCGAGCTTCTGCGGCGCGCGCTCGAGGTGGTAAGTGAAAGTGAATACCTTGGCGAGCATTTGATCCGTCACCCCGACGACATGATCCTTCTTCAATCCGCGCAGACGCCGGCTTCCACCGCGCAGATGGAAATCGCACTCGGCGGATCAGAAGACGCCGAGCCTCATCATTGGGCGACGGAGCCGGTGCTGGCCATGCGCCAGAAGATGGCGGCGCTGCGCAGGCATTTCCAGTCTCGAGTCCTGGAACTCGGCGCGGCTGATCTGGCTTCGCTCGAATCCAACCTCCCGGTCCTGAAACGTTGGTCTGCCATGGCCGCCCGGTGCGTCTCGAGCGCCTTGCAGATTGCCGGATCGGCTCTCGAAACCAAAGGAATGGAAGACAGAAAACGCGCCTGCCCCCTTGCGGTGCTGGCGCTTGGCCGGCTGGCCATAAACGAGTTTGACCTCGCTTCGGATGCCGACCTGATTTTCGTCGCCGGCACCGGAGTTGGACGAGACGAGCTGGATTTTTGGAAACGATTGGCGGCGAGAATGATCGACGTTCTCTCCAGTTACACGAGTGAGGGAACGGTGTTCGCTGTCGATACGCGCCTTCGACCTCGCGGCCAGGAGGGCGAACTCGTCGTGACGCAGGAGGAGCTGCTCAGCTATATCCACGAGCACGCCCAGGTGTGGGAGGGATTGACCTATCTCAAGGCCAGTCACGTGGCGGGCGATATCGAACTGGGAAAAGAGACCGTTTCCCGGCTCGTGAGCGCCATCTTCGAGCGCTTCGCCGCCCACCCCGAATTGGCGACCGAGCTTCGCCAGATGCGGCGCCGGCTCGAAAAGGAAGTGCTTGTGCCGCCCACAAACACCAAGACCGCTCCAGGGGGCTATTACGACATCGACTTCGCCGTGTCTCTCCTGCGCTTGCGAGGACACATCGCCACTCACCCAGGTTCAAACATGGCGGAGCAGATCGCTGCGTTGCGGTCCGCTGGACTTGTGAGCGTCGAAGACTGTAATGTCTTGTCAGGCGGGGCGAATTTCCTGCGCTCCGTTGATCACGCCGTTCGCTTAGTGACCGGAAAGCCGGTCGAGGGACTACCGGAGCGCAGGGGGCACGCCGAAGTGGTTGAAGAACTCGCGCGCCGCTGGCGGTTGATCGCAGGCTCGGAAATCCTGGCCTCAACCCTGCAAGAAACCCGGCAGCGCGTCCGCGAAGTCTATAATCGCCTGGTCGAAGCCGCTCCGTAGCGTCTGGTAGCGCTGACCTTTAGGATAGCATCTGGGAAAGTGAGAATATGCCGACAAAGCCGTCAAACCCCGAAACTGCCGGCGCCGGGTTGCGGAGTAACGAGCGCCCGGCGCCTTGGGACAATTCCTGCTTTATGAAGGCCTGCCGTAGGGCGCCGGTGGATCGAACGCCGGTTTGGTTGATGCGCCAGGCGGGCCGGTACATGAAGGAATACCGCGAACTCCGAGCCAAGGTGCCTTTTCTGGAGCTCTGCAAGAGCCCTCTGCTGGTTTCTGAAGTTACGGTGGCCGCGGCGAAAAGGCTCGGGGTGGACGCGGCCATCATTTTTGCCGACCTCTTGCTGATCGTCGAGCCATTGGGATTCAACCTCGCTTACGACCAGGGTGAGGGTCCGAGCATCAAGCCCGCCCTGCGCTCGCCTCAAGACGTGGCGCGGCTTAACGAGATCGACCCGGTGAAGTCGCTGAGTTACCTCTATGATGCGATTCGCCGGACCCGCGCCGACCTCGACCCCAAATTGCCGCTCATCGGGTTCGCGGCCTGCCCGTTCACACTTGCCTCCTATCTTGTCGAAGGCGGAGGATCAAGAAACTACCGACACACCAAGGGCTTGATGTATAGTCATCCGGAAGCATGGGGGGCCCTGATGGAGCATCTGGCGCGTAACCTGGCCCGTTACATAAACGGCCAGATCGCCGCCGGCGTGCAGGCTATCCAGGTTTTTGACACCTGGGTCGGCTGCCTCGGTCCCGCTGACTATCGCGAGTTTGCGCTGCCCTATACGCGGATGATGATCGATGCAATTACTCCCGGCACGCCGATTATCCATTTTGGAACTGGCACGGGCACGCTGCTCGAGGCCATGCGGGAAGCCGGGGGCGACATCATTGGCTTGGACTCGCACGTTGAGCTTGATCAAGCCTGGGCTCGCGTGGGTTACGACTTGGGTGTGCAGGGCAATCTCGATCCCGTAGTTCTCTACGCCGGGCAGGATTATATCCGAGCGCGCGTGCAGAGAATATTGGATCAGGCCGGTGGAAGGCCCGGACACATCTTCAACCTCGGCCACGGCCTGCTCCCCGATACGCCGTTCGAAAATGTTGCGGCCTTGGTAGAAATGATCCACGAGTTGAGCACGTCGCGTGGATCTGGTGCTTTCTGAGGGTTACATAATATCGTGACGGACCAACCCCCTCACCTGGCGCTGCGCGCCACCCTCTCCCCCAAAGGGGCGTGGGCATAAACTCGGGTTGTTTATCCCCTCGCCCCCTTGGGGGAGAGGGGTCGGGGGGCGAGGGGGTGCCGTCACTTAGTTCTGCAATCCTCACTAGGTGCGCGGTTTTTTCATGGAATTGGGCTATCCTGCCGTGACAGGCTGAGTCCGGATCGCACAGCATGGGAATTCAAAACCCAATAGTTGCAGGCGGGGCGTCTGCGCCAGGGGCCGACCCGACGATCACGAATCGCCGACGTTGGGGCATTATCGGCCTGCTGTTTGTCGCCTCACTCATCAACTATCTGGACCGCGCTACCATCTCGGTGGCCCTGCCGCTCATCTCCGTGAGTCTGAACCTTGCCGCGGCAAGCAAGGGCCTGCTGCTTTCGGCATTTTTCTTCTCCTACGCCCTGATGCAGGTTCCGGTGGGCTGGTGCGTAGATCGCTACAATTTGCGCTGGATCTACTCCGTCCTGTTTGCCTTGTGGTCGTTCGCATGCGGTCTCACCGGACTGGCTGGAAGCTTGGGTGTCCTGATCGGGTTCCGGGTGCTGCTGGGGATCGGCGAGTCGATCTACCTTCCCGGGGGAACCAAGATCGTCAGCGTGCTATTTGAGCCGCGCGAGCGCGGGCTTCCCTCCGGCATCTTCGATAGCGGCACGCGCGCCGGGCTTTTTTTGGGCACGCCGGTGGTTGCGTGGCTCATCGTTTTGCTCGGCTGGAGGAAGATGTTCTTTTTCGTGGGCTTCGCCGCCCTCCTTTGGCTCATTCCCTGGTGGATGGTCTTTCCCGCCCGGTTCTCCGGACAACGACCGAGCCCTAACGCGCACGGAGCGCATGAGACCTTCTGGACGGTGTTTAAACACCTTCGCAGCCGGGATTTGATTGGCATTTGCCTGGGTTTTTTCTGTTTTGATTATTACTGGTACCTGCTGGTTACCTGGCTTCCCGACTATCTGGTAACCGTGCGGCATTTGACGATACTGAAAGCCGGCCTGTACGCGGCCCTTCCTTATTTCGTCTGGGGCGTGAGTGAGCCCGTAGGAGGCTGGATCGCCGACCGCCTGATCGTCATGGGATGGGATGAAACGCATTCTCGCAAATGGCTCATCACCCTGGCCTTTGTTTCCGGGCTACTGCTTATTCCTGCCGCGCGTGTCGGAAGTGCGCACTCCGCGATCCTCTTCATTACGGGCGGTTCCCTGGTCGGGTTGGCCACGGGGAATCTCTTCGCGATCCTGCAATCGTGCGCACCACCCGAGGAGGTCGGGGTGTGGACAGGGTTTGAGAATTTCGCCGGAAATGTGGGCGGGATCATCGCCCCTGTCGCTACTGGATTTCTTATTGCCCGGACGGGTTCGTACCTGCCCGGCTTCGCCCTGGCGGCTCTGGTTCTCCTCACCGGCCTCCTGGCGTACTGGTTCGTGGTGGGGAAACTCGCGCCGCGTCACTTGTCATCCTGAGCCCCTTCTCCAGGAGGATTCTCGTTGCCCACTTGGATTCAGCCGCTCGACCCTCTTCATCATCTTCCCTTGTCCGCTTTTGCGGCCGCGATTCCGCTCGTGGTCCTCCTGGTTCTCATGGGCGGCCTGCGTAAGAGCGGTGCGATTTCGGCCGCCTGGGGCCTTGCCAGCGCCGCCGTCCTCGCCCTGGTGGTGTGGAATTTCCCGTGGAGATTGGCCTGTCTGAGCATCGCCTTTGGTTTTCTTTACGCGTTGTGGCCGATTTTGTGGCTGGTGTTTGCCTCCCTGTGGCTTTACAACCTCTCTATCGCCACGGGCAGCTTCGAGCAACTGAGACGATGGATGGCCGCCCATGCTTCCGGCGATCCGTGCGTACAGGCCATCCTGGTGGCCTTCTGCTTCGGGACGCTGCTCGAAGGCACCTCCGGGTTTGGGGCGCCGGTGGCAGTCTCTGCCTTCCTATTGCTGGGCCTCGGTTTCGCCGCGCGAGATGCTGTGACCCTGTCGCTTATCGCGAATACCGCACCGGTAGCGTTCGGCGGATTGGGCATACCCATCGTGGCGCTGGCTGCGGTGACGGGCCTCGACCAGATGAAACTCTCCACCATGCTGGGCCGCCAGCTTCCTTTCCTGTCCGTCATCTTGCCGGGATACCTGGTTTGGGTGTACGGGGGAAGGAAGGGCTTGAGAAAAGCCTGGCCGGCAGCCCTGGTTGGCGGCGTTAGTTATGCTCTTGCACAGTTCTTGTCATCGAACTACTGGGGGCCCTACGCGACGGGTATTGTGGCAGCCTTGTTCTCGATTGCCTGCATGGTGGTGCTCCTGCGCGTTTGGAAACCCCGAGGTGAGGAGAGTTCTGATCCAGCGCGTGAAACGCCGGAGGGCGCGCCCGCCGTGGCGCAGGGAACCCCCTCGCCGCGTCCCGGCGAGCTGCCTCCAAACGCCGACAAAGCTCCGCAAGCCTTGACAGGCTGGGCGCCCTGGCTGATTCTTGCCGGCGTGATGGTCGCCTGGTCCTACTTCAAGCTGTTTCAAGCCGCTCAGCGCAACGTTCCCGTGCCCTACCTTCACAATGCTGTGTTCATCGCGCTATATCACAAGGTCTACGCGGCGATTTACCAGTTTCAACCTTTGGCAGCGGGCACTGCGGCTCTCACTGCCACTGTCGTAACGGCCCTGGCGTTCCGCAGCCGGCCGGCGGTTGTTCTCCGGGCTGGAATCACGACACTGAAGCAGCTTCGTCTGCCGGCATTAACCGTGGGTTTGATCGTCGCCTTAGCCTATCTCTACAACTACTCGGGGATGGCATATACGCTGGGCGCGGCCCTGGCGGGGCTGGGCAAAGTTTTTCCATTAGTGAGCGGATATCTCGGTTGGGTGGCATGCTTCCTGAGCGGGAGCGACACGGCCAGCAATCTCCTTTTTGGCAATCTGCAAGTAGCGGTTGCCCGGCAGATTGGCGTAAACCCGATACTCCTGGCGGCCACCAATTCGGCCGGAGGCGTCATCGGGAAGATGATTTCGCCTCAGAATATTGCCGTGGGAGTTACGACCGTGGGATTAATCGGTCAGGAAGGGGAAATTTTACGGCGCACGTTTTGGCACAGCCTGCTGCTGCCGCTTGGGCTCAGCGTCCTGGCTTTCGCCCAGGCGTACTGGTTGCAAGGGATGGTGCCGAAGTAGAACGGCGCTCCCAGACCAATCCCCTGCTCACATATTGATGCGCTGCACTTTCTTCCGGTTGAGGTACCAGCACGGACTGTCGCCAAAATGGGGAAACAGGGAGTGAACGCACGTCTGATTTTTCGGCCCGAGGAACATGAACTCGGTTTTACCGCTTTTCAGCCCCACCGCATAATAGCTTTGGATTTTCACCACTCCAAATTGTGCCCGGCCCTTCGGGATCCGATAACGAAGGGAGAGATAGTCACCGACGTAGAGAACGGCCACCGCGAGAATGATAATGAAGAGTATGCGTTTCACGGTCGATTATTGGCGCTTGACTTGGGCGCGAAATTCTCCGCGGGCGACTTTTGTCTTTCCCTCATTGCCCCGTCCAGTCTATCATGGCGATGTGGGGCGGTAAAACAGGGGCACTGAACTCCAAGGCGTGAAGTGAGTCAAAGGTGGGGTGTTAACAATGAGCGCTAGGGAATGGTTTCGTCGGATATTCCTGGTTGACCTCATCAAGGGCCTGAAGTTGACGTTCTCTTATCAACGTCCGGGCGCGACCTACACCGAACAGTATCCGCTCGAAAGGCCCATAGTCGCGGAACGCTATCGGGGCGCGCCGCGCCTGAACAACCACCCGGAAAGCGGCGAGACGCTCTGCATTGCCTGCAACCTTTGCTCGATTGCTTGCCCGGAAAACCTGATCGTCGTGGGCTGGGCGCGGACCGAGGACCGCAAGAAACGTTTGACGACGTTCACCTACGACCTGTCACGCTGCATGTTTTGTGGTTTATGTGAGGATGCGTGTCCGGTCGACGCACTTGAGCTGACGCAAGACTTCGAGATCGCGCAGTATTCGCGGGAAGGTTTGATTTGGGACCGGCAGGCGCTCGAAGAAGGACCGCGCCCTACGCGATACGGGCGCTAGGGCCTCGTCACGGCTAGCTGTCGACCAACAGGGGAGAAGAACAACGGCCAACCGACAGCTTCCCAGTGCGACACCCACTGCTCTCTTGGCCGACTTTCCACGCAAGCTTACTTTCCCTGCCACGCGGTTCTTGAGTGCAAGTCACACACCTGCGCTCTTCCGCCCGGTGAGTCCTCATCGCAACGACTTGAAACCCCACCCGCCCTTTTTCCGACCGCTGAGTGCAGAGTTCGACCCGCACGCGACCTGCGTGAGCAGCCGCGAGTCGATATTTCGACTCGCGGCCGAACGCTATTTCTTCTTTGGAGGCACCACGGCATCTTTGAATGCCTTGGCCAAGCGAAACTTGACGACCGTCTTCGCTGGAATGTTGATGGGCTCACCGGTCTGCGGGTTGCGACCCACACGAGCTTTACGATGCGCCTTAACAGCTTTCCCGAGTCCAGGAACCACGAACTGTCCGCCGCCCTTGACTTCTTTCGTTGCCAACGCAGCCAGGTTCTCCAGGACTGCAGCGGCAGCCTTCTTTTGAATCCCCGCCTTTTCTGCCAGGTGGGCTACCACTTGTGATTTCGTCAGGACTTTCGCCATTTGCTGCTCCTCTCCTCTAATGATTG
>Ga0116126_1001097_pt1 | contig 17790 bp, 12 predicted proteins | sample June2015DPH_16_5_FD_89730 | JGI IMG/M metagenome (GOLD analysis project Ga0116126, IMG submission 89730) | Peatland microbial communities from SPRUCE experiment site at the Marcell Experimental Forest, Minnesota, USA - June2015DPH_16_40 | ecosystem: Environmental > Terrestrial > Soil > Wetlands...
CTGGCGGGAGACCATTCTTGCCCTGACTCTCTGCGAGCGCCGAAAGCCCCCTATCAAGCTGCACGCGAAAACTGTTCTGCATCTCTTGCAAGTCGTTCACCTCGAACTTTGGCCTAGAACCGACGGCGCACTCGTTCTGCTTGCTGCTCAGAACGGTCGTGCGCACCTTGCCGTCCTGGTCCGGCGTGTCATCGATGCGGGCAATCACGTCTCCCCCTGTGAGCTCGCACTCCTGTCCCCCAGTTGAGGATGCAAGGAGGTCGCTGGACACCACAAACAGACGCCGGGCGGGATCCAATGCGGCGGGCGCTGCCGCGCTGCCGGCAGTCGGCATCGAGCCACTCGCCGTAGTGGGCAGGGACGCTTCCACCTGTTCCGCCGCGAGCAGGCGTTTCACTTCCGCTTCGACGGCTGCTTTTACTTCGGGCGTGAGCTGGGCTGCGGCAGTGCTTCCAGCTTCGGCCGGCTGCTCGTCCGGTCGGTGATTCTGAGCTGCCTCGTAGGCGAGTCGTAGATCTTCAGCAATCAGGAAGTCCGTCAACCACAGAGGTGCGGAAAGATACGCGGAAGCCGGGGCGAAATAAGTCCCATAGGAGGTGTACCATGGCGCTCCGTACCATTTCCACCGGTAATTTACCGGGGCCGGCCACGGGCTGTAGGCCCAATGATAAAACGCGGGATGATAATAGTAGGCCGGCACGTAGCTGTAGTAGCGCACACCCTGGTAATAGTCTGCCTGGTAGACCTGCGCGAAGGAGCGGCCGTCGACCAAGTAGGTCCGTCGAAAGTACGTCCTCTCGTTCCGGTTGATGAAGGGTCGCTCCAAATAGCCATGGTGAGGCCCCAAGCTGACGACCCGCAGGCCGTTACTCTCGGTCACGACTGTGCGTTCAGCAGGATGCAGCCCGCACTCGACCACCATGCCGTGATTCCGGTCACGGATTTCAACTATTCTCCCTCCGGGGCCGAGACTCGCTTCCTGGCCGTTGCCTACAAAGATGCGTGGGGGGTAGCTGCCGCCCGATATAACCGCGGTGAGGCCGGCCCCCGGACGGAGACCAGTTGCGGGTCCAGTAAGAGCCCCACTAGCACCACGACCGACAGCAGTCGCTGGAGTGGCCGGAGCAGGCTGGGCGGTTTCCCCCGTCGCCGGAGGCGGGGGCTGCCTGGCCTCGGCAGTCAGAGTTGGCAGGTTCTGGCCTTGCGGCGAAGACGGGGCGGTCGTTTCCGGCGAGGAGGTTGGCGTTGCTGCATGTTTCCCCTGTGGTGCTGTTACTGTCGTTTGCCCCCCTTTCTGCGACTCGCGAGGTGGCGCCTCGGCAGGCGTGCCGGCCGGCGGCGAGGCAGGTTGCTGTTGCGGGATAGCCTGGCGAAGCGCGGCCTGGTTCTCAAGAAGCTGCTCGTGCCTGAGCCTCAGCAGGAGCGCGCTGGGGATTAGCATAAGGACGACTACAGTTGCGCCCAGCGCCCACTTAAGTTTCCCCGGCAGGAGGAACTTTGAGACGGTTTCCCAAGTCAGGACTCCCCAGAGTGACCTGCCCTCTTTTTGGGCACGCGCGGCCCGCTCCGAGCGAAGGAATCCGTCGAGCCAGTTGTCGAGCCGGGCCCGCGCCTGGGTCCACTCCACTGCGCTCTCAGGCATGGTGACTTCATCAAAAGCTCGCAGGCGGGTCTCGAGGGCGGCGCATTGAGCACAATGCCTCAAGTGCTTTATGACTTGTTCGCACACAGGTCCGGGCGCGGTTCCTTCCAGAACCGCCGACAGGGTCTCGGCGTCCGGACAGAACCTTCGCTGGGCGCGGATCTTCCACCGCAACTGAGGCCCCAGCCTCTCCAGGAAGTCTTCCTCGTTACAACTGCCCATTTCAGCTAGTAAAGCACTCCTGCCATTTGCAGCCAGAGCATCCGGCGGCCGTTTTGGATATAAGATTTCACCGCTTTAAGCGAGAAGCCCGTGCGGACCGCTGTCTCCTCGTAGGAGTAGCCCTCGATTAACATCCCCAGGCAGAGGCGCTGCTCGGGTGTCAGTGAACTCATCTCTTGCCAGATTTGTTCAACCGCCAGGTGCATATCAGGCGAAGACTCGAGCGCTCCGGGCACCGCCAAATCTGGCAAAGGATCATCCTCGGTGGCGGTTTCTTCCGGGATCTTCCGCCACAGATCAATGCAAGCATTCCTGGTGATCTTCATCAGCCATCCCAGGAAGTTACCTCCGTGAAAGCTCTTTATGTTGCGATAGGCCCGGAGGAATGCTTCCTGAGCTGCGTCCTCCGCCGTGGCGTTGTCTGTGAAAAACCTCCGGCACGCGGAATACACCCTTTGGCGATGCCTGGCGAAGAGTTCCGCAAAACAGTCATCACCTCCCGTTTCCTGAAAGGTTCTCACGACCTCTTCGTCAGGAAGCGCGGCCACTATTTGTGCCCTACCTTCTATAACGTATGAAATCCGAAAATTCCATATGCCGGTAATCATGCACCAATCGCAAAGCTATGTAAAGGATTCTAGGGTATTTATGGTCCCGACGGCAGGGCTCTGCTGTCGGACCTATTGACGCCTTACTTCGGCGCTCGAATCGTGGACTTAATGATGAAAGCGCCGGACCCATGAGTGTTCGGCACAGTTGTCAGGGTTGTCGAGGGAGCTTTTCCTGCCACTTCGTCATTAGTTAGCCGCTGGCAATAGTGAACGAGTCGGGGGTGGACCCCTGAGTCAAAACGAGGGTAAGCTGCAGCGTTCTCGCGACGCTGGGCTGCGTGCCACTGGCCGGGTTGCAGCGGGAGGCCCGGTGAACAAGATGGCTTTGTCTACCGCCACGATCGCCGCTTAGCTGGCATCGACATAGAGAACAGTTTCGGCACCCGCAGCATTAACCTAACTTCGCACCCGCATTCGGTACAGAGAGATTCTGTGCTCGGGTTTTTTGAACCGCAATGGAAACAGAACCTGAATCCTCCGTCAGGGTTCCGCGTGGGCTGCGGGAGGGCTATGGTCTGCAGCAAAAGCAACCTGATTAATAAGTCGGTACGTTTCGGGGGCTACAATCTTTGCATCCCCCCTTAATTACGCACCCCAGTCCGGCTCGAACGGGTACTTGGCTGCTTCGTTAAGGTATGAGTTCAAAGATTACTCCATAGCTATAATCGCCGCCGGCCGGGGCCGTCCCGTAGAGATTTCCATTGGTGTCCATTACGAGATTAGCTGCGGGGCTTCCTCCATCTGTCTCACCCTGGAAGCTGTAAAGTGTAACTTGTCTCCATATTCCCGCCGAAGTGGGCACGAGTTCAAACACCGTCCCACAGCCCGATTGGTCGCAATCGGACAGATTTCCAGCGGAACTGTCTGTGCCGTATAGATTTCTCGCTTTGTCGAAGATCAGTCCGCCGCCCGGGTACGCCCCATCCGCCGCGCAAGTACCGAGTAAGATCAAACTATGGGTTCGTGGCGGAAATCGACTGCCAGATGGCGGTATTCGGTCCCGCAACGTCCGGCCCTCCCTCGTATTGTGCTAAGACCAGGTAAAACGGCCCGTTCCCAATGGAGAAAGGCAGGGTCCAACCGATTCGATTGCCGCTGGTGTCGTTCAAGGTCGCCTCACCGTATCCGCGCCCATCGAACTTGAAGCCAAGGACATACCAGGTATTGATAGTTCCATTATTATCCATATTGTAACTAGAATATCCCCCACCATCGACAGGACCCAAATTAACGCCAAAGCCGTAAAATCCGGAAGCGGGCGCGAGGTTGGCAGTGAAGAAAACTGATTCCGACTGGTCGCCACTGATCACGTAGAATTGGAACGCGCAGGCATAGTCGACCGTAGCCTCAACCGTCGTCTGCACAGTAAACGGCGGGGTGAGCGCGGTGTTCGACTGGATTCCGGTGAATTCATAATAGTTGTTAGCACCTGACATGCTCATCCCTAAATTGCTGAAGGAGAGCACCGGCTGTTCGTACGTGGCGTTGGTAAAGAAGCCGGTGTACTCTGCAATCCCCAGCAGCAAAGTTGTATTGGAACTCCAAAGGGATGTATTCAGCGCGGAGTCCTCGGAGAAGGTATCCGTCAAGAGTGTCTGTGGAGTTGTGGCCGGCGGCGAGATGGCAGTAGCCCCGTCGAATCCAAGGTTATAGGCAAAAACCAGGGTTCCAGCGCCGGTGCTCAAGTTGATAGTGATCACTGACCCGGAGCCGGTAAAGCCGTACATAATGCCCTTGAAATAGGCAAGGCCATAGACCCCGCTGTAGCCGATACTGCCAATCAGTGTGCCTTGGCCGGTTGTCGGATCAATAGTGAACAACTGGTCGCCGTTGCCGGAATTGCTGGTCAAGTAGAGATTGCCGGAGCTGTCGAACTCCAAATCGCCGAAGGAGGCATAAGAGCCGGCGCCACTACCGCTGCCGACGAGGGTGGCCGTGCCGGTGTCGGTGTCGACGGTGTACAGGTTATCCGCTTCTGCGGCGTATAAGGTGCCTGAGGGGCTGAAAGCGAGAGCATCCAGAGGTGCACCTGTGTCGCTGCCGATAGCTGCGCCGCTCCCGGTATTAGGGTCGATGCTGTACAACGTGCTGCTGCTCCCGGCGGGAGGGTTCGAAACTCCGTAGAGTTTCCCGTTGTAGGCTGCGATGTCGCTCATTACGACCGGTAAGCTGCCAATCCATATCGCGTCATCGGATAATCCCTCTGTTTTCCAGAGTTGTCCGCTCGAGTCGGCGACCAGCATTTCAGTGGTGCCTTGGCTGCCTCCGGCCAAGACCGTGAAGTTCACCGAGTTCGAAGGGCCGCCACCCGGAGCGGGATTCGTGACCACGACAGGAAAGCTGTCGGCCGTCGCAAGGTCGTCCGCGGTGAGGGAAATCGTCAGCTGGGTCGAGCTCACATACGTAGCAATGCGCGCAATTCCGTTAAACGTCACAGCAGAAGTCGAGATGAATCCTGTTCCGTTGATGGTCAAGTTCTGCGGCGACGCACCGACGGTCAGGGAACTTGGGGAAAGAGACGTTATGGAAGGAACGGGGTTGGCAACCCCAGAGCCGGTAACTGTCACCGACACGGTGGCCGAGAAACTGCCCACTGAGGCCGTCATGATGGCGGTGCCGGGCGCGACTAGCTGGAGCTGACCGGCGTTGGGAAGGCCTGGCCACGCGCCAATGGTCGCCACTGCTGAGGCAGACGTAGTCCAGGTTATCGCGCCTAACGGTTCCGGATTCTCTTGGGCATCAAACCCCTGCACCACAAGTTGCCAAATCGTTCCTGTGGCTTCGGTAACCGTCGGGGGCGTTATGGTAATACTCGCAAGCGGTGCTTGGTCGATAGTCAAGGCGAAATCTTTATAGACGAAGGGCCCGCCTGAGGTCCTCGGAGCAGTAACCACGATAGTTGCGTTGCCGGGAGCGACGGCTACCACCTGGGCAGCCCCTGAATTGGTATTCAGGACGTTGATCACGCTGCCCGTTCCTGACGCAGGCGAGGATACCCACGACCACTGGAGGCCCGCCTGTGATGCCGGAATAGGGTTATTCTGGGCGTCGAACGCCGCGGCGGTGCAAGTTTCCTGCTGGTTGACCTGCATACTTGCATCGGGGCAGGTGAGCTGGATGGAGGCTGCTTGCGGCGCTGGATTTCCGACGCTGGCCAGGGCAGTCTCGACCGCGGTCGCGTAGTATTTCATCTCAACGAGCTGTTGCGTAACTTGGCCGGCGTCACTGACCGCAGTGAGTATTTGTGGGATTACCGAGACCCACTTCGCAGCCTGCTCGCCAATACCGAACAGGAATTTTACTAGTGACTGGGAAGCCTGATCCGAAACACACTGCACCGCGGCGCCCTCGAAGTCACCGCTAATCTGGTTGATTGTCGAGAGGAGCAATAGTCCGACATCGGTGCTGGGATTCGACAGTCCTTGCTGAAGTTGAGAGACCTGGCCTATCAGTTGGGTGGTCACGACCTGCTGGGTCATGCAACTCAACAGTCCGTCCGGCAAGACCCCTGCGCCGTTCAGCGCGTTTTCGACATCGGTCAGGGCGTTAACGGCGAGCGCCGAAGACCAGAGTGGGACGCCCCCGTTGTACGATCCTCCGAAGACGTTGGAGAGCTCAATAGTATCCGCGAATCCTCCGCTGTAAAACCTCGCGATGTAGCTTCGTTGCGTGCTGGCGGGAATCCCAAAGCCAACTTGAGTGGCTTGCCCCGTTGCCAGGTTGACCAGGTCCTCTACGCCTAACGCAATGTCGTTTGTGACATCCACGTATTGGAAATTGCTGCTGGGGGGGACCCAAAAGACGGACGTGCAACCGGACACGGAAGTCGGCGGAGTGCAGGAGGCAGGCATGAGTGGATCGCCGGAGGGATCCACTGGGCTGTCTGGCCCGTTCGAACCCTGTCCTGGAGTGATCGATCCAATGCCGCCCGAAGGGACATTGGCCAACGGAGCCACTTGGGCCAACCAACCCGTTGCACAGCCGAGAATCGACGAGTTGGTGCAGTTGTTGGTGTTGACTTCGTAGTTGCCGTTTGAATCGGGCGAGTTCGTTGCATGGAGCGAAATGTAGTCCAAGTCGAGGCATGGGAGACCACCGGAGGTGGGCGTCGAACCGGAGCCGCAGTTGGGAGTGGTGCTGATCTGCGCCGGTTGAGAGGACTGGGTGGACGCCTCAGGGTGAACCCGCAACTCATGCCTGAATTTCGCGCCCGTCGCTGCAGTCCTGGCTTGCTCGTTTGCTTGAGCGTTAGGGCCGCCAGTTAGCGTGGTGAGGATTGAGACAACAGCGTTTTGCATCGCCGTTTGCACGGCTGAGTCGGAGAGGGGCTGGGCCTCACTCGAAGCTGCGGAAAGGGCTTGCGCCAACGAGGCAGTACTGGGATCCGCAGCGATCGCAGCCATGATGACCTGCGCCTTGGCGGGATTGGGATTCATGAGGGGCCAGGTGAGAAAAAGGAGCGACTCGGCGGTGGTTTGAAAATCCACCGTCACTGCCGCCGGCTGCGTTGCCGCCTGGGGAGATGCTGTGATTTGCCATCGTGTGGTATGCACCGTGGGACGCACCCTCAACGGAATGCGCTGTGCGGCAACGCTTGTAGCCGCCTGCCCCGGAATCCCGCCGATAGTCAATGCGAGGAAGCCAAACGGCTGGCCGGGAAACATCGCCGCGACAAGTGTCGTGCCGTAGGGCCGCAATGAAGCCGAGGCGTTGCCCTGAGAGTCCGGCGCAACCTCCTGGCCGCCAAAGCTCAGAACCGTGAGTGTGGTCGGGTCCATGCCCGACGGAACGGAAATCGAGACGTTTGCGGTGGCGGCAGACTGCGTGGTGAACGACCAGACGTAAGCTGTGCCCAATTGGTTTTCGGCAAGGCCGCTGACGCCGGCACCGATTGAAACCGTGTAAGTGGTCCCGGCTTCGAGTATTCCTTGGGGAATTAAATTGATGGTATTGGAAGTGGGGTCGTAGCTGGCGAGGGCGGGAAGCGCGGTCGTGCCATTACTTAATGCAACGTTTTGCGAATTGACAGTTGCAGGATCGAGTTCCTCGCTGAATTGAGCGGAAATCGCTGCCGTCTGTGATACGCCCGAGGCCCCGCTGGCCGGGGAAACAGATATTACTGAGGGAGGCGTGGTGTCTGCGGTTATGGTCACTGTCGCACTGGCCTTCTGAGTGGAATCGGCCTGGCTGGTGGCCGATACCGTGACCATACCGGAACTTGGCGCCACGTTAGGCGCCGTGTAGAGCCCACCGCTACTGATCTCGCCTGCCGCCAGAGTCCCTCCAGTGGTTCCGTTCACGCTCCAGGTGACCGCCGTGTTGCTAACTCCCGATACGGCGGCCGTGAACTGGGCAGTGTGGAACACCGGAACCGACGCCGAGGTGGGAGAGATCTTGATGCTCAGCGTGACCGCGAGATTCATGGAGTTCGAGGCACCGCCTCCGGGCGCCGGGTTCGTGACGACGACTGCGTACGAGCCTACAGTGGCCTGGTCGCTCGCGCTCAACGAAATGGTGAGCTGGGTCGAACTCGCGTAAGCGGCGGTGTGGGCCACGTTGTTGTAAGTCACCGTCGAACTCGACATGAAATTGGTGCCATTGATGGTCAAGGTTTGCGCGGCCGCTCCAGCAGTAACTGAAGCGGGCGACAGACTGGTGATGGTTGGCACAGGATTGGATGTCGGTGGTGGCGTCGAACTCCCGCCGCCCCCGCCGCCGCAAGAAGGCATGAGAAAGCATAAGAGTGCAGCTCCCAAGACCGCGGCGAAGACACCCTCGCATCGAGACCTATGAAATCTTCCCCCGTTCAGAGTTGTCAAGTGAGCGTCCTTCGTTGCGGCATTGAGATGAAGACTTGTGGCCGACTACCCAGTGTGGTCGACGTATTCCGCTGTCCGCTTTTCCGGCGTCTCGAAGGCCGTCGGCGTAGGCAGGTTTTTCACGTCCGGGCCTTTAGTGCACCGCATTTGGATACAGGCAAAACAAATCAAAGCGGCTGTGGTCCGCCGCCTTCTGACACTTTCCCAGCGTCGCTGCCCTCACTGCACATCTGAGACCTTGCCGTTCGTGAAGGTGATTTTCAAATCCTTGTACACGTAGATCTTCTTCGCTCCCAGATCGACGATTTTCTCCGGCTGGCCGAGAGCGGCCACAACATCATCAATGGATTGTCCTAACTGGATTTGTGCGGGCGCCGGAGCCTGCGCCGGGGCTTGTTGCTGGGCTGCAGGTTGCTCCGGCTGAGCGGGGGACTGCTGAGCTTGCGTTCCCTGGGTCGAGCTGTCGATCGTGAAGACCTTGGCGATTGTGTCTTCGATGTCTGTCACGCTGGGATTGGCGAGAGCGCCCTTTGCAAACTGAAAGACTACCTCACCTTGATTAGAGGAGGGCTGGCTCACTCCGTTACAGGTATCACATTCGATGATGCGGAATCCGATGTTATCCTTCTTCAGATTGACATCCAGTTTGGTGACGTAAACCTTTTCTCCCGCCGGGAGAGCTCGCGCATCACTAACTCCGCTTGCCTGCGAGCCGGGTTTGGAAATCCCTCGAAGGAGAGAAGCCCCAAAATCGGACTTCCTGCCAGGTGGGTGGAGTGCGCCGTCCTTAAAGACAGCCGGCGCCATTGCCAATGACCCTGGGGGAACACCCTGAATGCCGGCTAATTGGATGACGCGCACTGTGCCCGGCTGAGTGACGGTGAGCTGTCCGGAGTTGAAAGCAGTCTTCGTGAGTGTGTATTGCGCCTCGAGTTGTTCTTTGAGGGAAGGGGGCGCGGCGTTCTGTGCCATCCCGGTCCCCGCCGCGATAATCCCGACAACGATCAAGAGAGTTAATAAAACCGAAATTCCATTTTCTCTTCTCATCGCATCCTCCTTCAAGGGCTGGTAAAGGGAATTCCCGCACAACCCACCTGAGCAGTTTGCGGGCAACCTCAGCGGGGGAGCGCCCACATTCCTGAAGCATGACGCTCCCCGCGTACGAAGTGCCGGCCGGCGTACTCTTCCGATGCCGGTAGGGAGCACGGGAGGTCCGGCCGGCTGTCAACGGATGCTAATTCACAAGCTGCACCTCAGTTTTATCGGCCTGCTGCTGTTGGGTTGTGATCTGCGCTGCCGCACCGGAGTCCGGCGCCGGCGCTGGAACTTCTCCCGCCGTTGTGGCTGTGTCCGGAGCCTTTGGCAGATTGCCTTTGCCGCCATTCGCGGCGAGCTGTTGCAGGCCCGAGTCAAGCTGCGCCCGGAACTGATTGTGCATTTCCTGGAGATCCTGAACTCCGACGGCGACTGTCTGGCCGGTCGCGCAATCCCCCTTCTTGCTGCTCTGGATGCTGGCATTGACGTTCTGGTTAGCGTCCGGCGAGTCCGTAAGGCGCGTCACAACGTCTCCGGCAGTCAGAGTGCATTCCTGGCCGTTGGCCGCCATCGTGACGTCGAGATTGCTTGCCACTACAAAGACACGTTCGGCGGGATTCAGCGCGTCCGGGACCTCACCTCCGGTCGGTGCGGGTAGAGGCGCTGGGGGATTGGCCGCCGCGTCTTTTTCGGCAGCGAGTTGCTGTTGCACTTCGACCGCAATAGCCTGTTTCACCTCGGGACTCAGAGGAGTCTGGGTCGGCGCAGCAGAGGAGGCACCGGAGTAATCAGGTGGCGGTTGATTTTGTGCGTTTGCTTGGGCCGCGGCGTCCGCATTGGCCTCCACCTGCGCTTGGTACGCGGCCTGCAAATTCGCCGCAATGAGGTAGTCCGTCAACCAAAGCGAGGCGCCGGTGTACACCGGGTACGGCGCAAAGAAGCCGGCGTAGAGACCAAACCAGGGCGCCCCAACCCATCCCCAGGCTCCCGGACTGTAGTAGAACCGTGGCCAAGGATTGTAGGCCCAGGCGTAAAAGGCCGGACGGTAGTAACGAGCCGGCACATAGGAGTAGTAACGCACGCCGTGGTAGTCGTAGCCACGGTAGACCCGCGCGTAGGATCGCCCGCCCGAGACGTAGGTGCGCTGGTAATAGCTCTTGCCGTTGACCGTGCGGTAAGGGCTCTGCACGTAGCCGCCACGGCCTGTACTTACGATGGTGCGCCCGTTCCTTTCAGCTACGATCGTTCGTCCCCCGCGGGTATCCCGATGAATCTTCATTGCATTGGGGCCGGTGGTGCTGATGTCGGCGGGTCTGCCGTTTGGCCGACGGCTTACCTGAACGCTGGTTCCGTCTTTATTTCGAACGGTCTCGATGGGGCGGCGCGTTGGTCCAAACTTGCCACCAGTACCGCCCCCGCCGGAGTTCCTTGTCGGTGGTCCGCCGAAGTTCTTTGTTGGTGGTCCGCCGGAGGTCTTTGTTGGTGGTCCGCCGGAGGTCTTTGTTGGTGGCCCGCTGAAGGTCTTGGGTGGTTGGCTGCTGAAGGTCTTGGGTGGTTGGCTGCTGAAGGCCTTGGGTGGTTGGCTGCCGAAGGTCCTTGGTGGTTGCCCGCTGAGGGTCTTGAGTTGCTGAGACCCCTGAGTAGCTGTTGGCCCTGGGGTGCCTGCCGGCGCACGAGCGGGTGCCGGTTTAACTGCCGGGGCTGTCTGGGCCTGATTTGGGGCCGGCGCCGGTTTAGTAGCTGGGGCTGGCTTCGGTGCGGGCGGCGGGTTGTTGTTCTTCTGGGATGCGCCCGCGAGCATCACAACCAGCATTATGCTGACAAGCGTCATTACCATTTTAGTGAGTATGGCTTTTGACATATTTGAACTCCTCGCGATCTCCCGATTCTTCGTGTCGTTCCTTGGGTTTCTTCCTACTGTCAAGAACGGAAGAAAATAGAGAATTCCACAAGGGCTCGAATGAGATTTCTCTTTCTAATCTGGTTCCGAGAATCACGTGCAAGAAATGTGATCTAAACAGGCACGGCGATGCGCCAGGATCGCATCACCCATTACGCCCTTCGGCCGAGGGGGAGTTACTTCGGCGCCTCCGGCGGCGCGGTGGCATCAGGGGCTTTCTCGTAAGTCAACGGGGACAATGGCCACATTTCGAGAACCTGACTGCGGTCGAACCGCACGGCGCCGCCAGTCCCTGGCGTCTGAGCTTTCATCGTGCCGCTCCCTCCCTTCAAGATGTAACGCGACCCCTGGACAATGAATTCCATTACTGCGACCGACGTCTGGCCATCGCGCGTCTGCCCCGCGCCGACCACCTCAGCGCCTTGATCGAGAGGCACTGGGCCGGTGCGGGTGACCGGCAGCAAAAGCGTACCCCGAAACTCGAAGCTCCCGTTCGGTGACTGTTTGGCCGAACTGAGCGCGACCAATAGATGAGCGCTCGGGTCGAGCTGAAGGGTTGGCGGAGGCGCGGACGTTGCTTTTGGAGCCGGGCTGTAGGCAGCGGAGTGCAGGGATCCTGGCGGAGCAGCTGCCGCACTTGCTGCTCGCGGCGACGCGCCGGCCTCCGCCATCGCTCGGAGGACCGTGTCGCTAGCTCCGGCTTGCTTCAACTTGGGGACCGCGTCAGTGCTCGTATCGAATTGGCCTGGAGAGGATCTTATTTTCGCAACCACAACCGCATCGGGTGTTTTCGCTTGCAGCATCCTGATGACATCATCGTTGGTCAGGGGTGGTGCGGCCCGTGCGTAGACCAGAGGTGAGATCGGCCACATCTCAAGAACCTGGCTGCGCTCGAACTGGACGGCGCCCCCGGTTCCAGGGGTCTGAGCCTTCATGGCGCCGCTTCCATCCTTTACTATGTAGCGCGCGCCTTGGGCATCAAATTCCATGACCGCGAGTGAGGTCTTTCCCTCGCGGGTTTCGCCCGCCCCTACCACCTCGGTGCCGCGATCAAGAGGTGCGTCGCCGACAAGGGGAACCGGCAGCAGCAGGCTGCCACGAAACTCGAAGCTTCCGTCCGGCAGCCGTTTGGCTGAACTGAGGGCGACCAACAGATGAGCGCTGGAATCGAACTGAAGTGAGGTTGGAAATGTGGTAGCGGCCGCGGTGTTGCTCGTTGCTCTGGCCATGCCCACATCGGGGAGAGCAAGGCGACGGGCCATAACCGTTTCTCCCGGCGTCGCGCTCGCCCCAGCAGGCTGTTCTCCAGGCGGTGGCACGGCCTGCCCCTGAGGTGGTGTCTGGGCTTCCTCGGTCGTTCCCTCAGGATGACTCTTAACTGCCTCCGAAGCTCGACCGGTTTCTATTTCCTCTTCCCGACGGGGCGCGGCGGCAGAGGGGGCGGGAGTTGCCGGTTGCACGTTTGCCGCCTGGCTCTGCCGAGCCGCCGACTGGGCTGGCATCTGCGCATGGCCAGGCTGCCCTCGCCGGAGTTCCAAGACAAGGACGGCGTCCCCAATCATCACGGCCAATGCAACCATGACTAATCCCCAAACGAGCTTGCGGGAGTTGAAGAAGCTCCACAAGGATTCCCAGCGTGGACTGGTGTGGGGAACAGAGGTGGGTTGGGGCGCGCGGAAGCCTGCCGTCTTTGAGCGAAGGAAACCTTCCAGCCAGTTGTCGAGCCGTTTCTGCGTTTCTCCCCAGACCGCTTCTGGCTCGGGTGATGCGCCGGCCGCAAAGTTCAGTAGTCTGGACTGAAGGAAAGCGCATTCCGGACAATGCCTCACATGCTCGAGGACGAGTTGCCTTAAGGGAGCCGGCGCCTCCCCCTCCAGCACTGCACAGAGCACCTCGGCATCCGGGCACGTACCGCGTTCTGCGCCGGATGCTTGCCGCGCCAGCGCCAAAAGCTCCTCCAGGAAGTTGTCCTCATTCCAGGCTGTCATATCAGTTGTGGCATCGCCCCTCCCATTTTTCGAAACAGCATGCGGCGGCCGTTTTGGACATGGGATTTCACGGCGTTAACCGGCAAGCCCGTGCGACGCGCTATCTCCTCGTACGTGTAGCCCTCCATGATCAACTCCAGGCAGGCTCGCTGCTCGGGGGATAGGAAACGCATCTCTTTCCAAAGCTCTTCGAGCAATAAGCGTATCTCTGCCGACGAATATGGTGCTCTCGCCGCAGGCGCCTCGGGCAAGTGCGATTCATCCATCGCCGCTTCCTGGCGGTTTCTCCGCCACTGGTCGATGCAAACGTTCTTGGCGATTTGCCTCACCCATGCGGCGAAGTTACCACCCTGGAAGGTGTTGATCCTTTCGTAAACCCGGAGAAACGTCTGCTGAGTAGCGTCCTCCGCCGCTGCGCTGTCCGCGAAGAATCCACGGCAGGCTGAGAAGACCATCTTGCTATGGCGGTCGAAGAGCTCTCTGAAGGAGTCATGGCTCCCCGTTGTCTGAAAAACCCGCACGATCTCCTCGTCCGGAATCGCGGGGGCGGTTTGTGCACCACTTGACATAACGTATGGGCTACGAGAACTCCATAAAGAAGTGTTGTTTCGCAGGCTCAAAGGAGGCCGTTCGGATTCTCACAGCTTCGAATGGCTCAAATCTCGTTGAGGGAATTGCCGCGCTTGCATGGTTAGCGCGAAAGGCCGCACGCACAGACGCAGCGACAGCTTCGAAAAGCGTCACGATCCCCGTGAGTAGAACCGCGGCCCCGGACATCGCCACCGCCACGCTATGGGATACAAGATAGAGGCGTATTATCATTGGATTTCAGGGCTGTCAAGAGACTTTATGTCTCGAGTATAGCAGTCGTCATTTCCCAACCTGGACCGTGCCTGACGAGTAACCAAGCGCGTAACGGCGGCAAGCCTCTTGACGCGATGAGTTACGATCAGCGTTGTCTTCGATCGTCCTTGGAGTTTAACCTCCCCGTGACATGGCGAATTTCCCCGCCAATTGGGCCAGGGGCCCGACGGAAATCATTAAACCCCAAAGAACCACTAGGGTGGCAAATCTGCGAATTCCCGCGAATTCCCAGGAAACGGCGAAATCGGGGGCGATCAATTCGCGAAAAAAGTTGAGGTTGATCCAAGCCAATGGTTTGAGACCCTTAATTATGACGACCTGAGTGGCGAACAAAACAATAAGCCAGAGCGAGTAAAGATAAACCCAGAAGGTTGGAGTGTAATTCAAGGCGCGGGCGACCACCCAAAGCACGGTGGCAACGGTCACCATCAAGCTGAGGCGCACCGCAGACCGGCCGCATTCGAAGTAAAGCAGCCGCCTGTGTCTGTCGTCAAGGGTACTCGAAAATCGCCCGCGTACCAGCCCTGTGAGTCCATACAGCCACCAGAAGTGAGCCACGGCTGCAACGATCAGAGACGCCTTGGCAAGCGTTGGGTAGAAATGAATAATCTCGGGGTAGGGATAGGAGGCGTCCCAATAGCTGTGAGGATGAGCAAGCCAAGCCAGCTGGATGTGGCGATAAACGTATTGGCTACCCCAATAAGCCGATAGCATCACAGCCGCTGCAAACCATGGTCTGATGATTAGTCGTGGTTTCGCGCGCCGCACAACCCAGCCCCAGGAGGCCGGGCCCAGGTAGGCGCGCAGCCAAAACAGGCGGGCCACGCCGTCGCCGATGCGCGCCGCGGCAAGAAATGCCACCCTGCGGGCCTCGCGCAGGTGGTAGAGCATAAAGGTGGTGAACATAAACTCCGCGATCTGCTCGGCCCCGAAAGATACATACCTCCCACCGGGATATAGCTTGGGCACGCTAACCAGCCAGATAAAAGCGATGCTGGTTGCCAGATAAAGAGCCAGATGGACTGCCCACCACGGGATCCGGAGTAGCTGACCGGATGCGTCGAGAAAGCGCTCCAGGAATTGCCGGTAGGAACCGGATTTCGCCAGGGTAAAAACGATGTCAGCCTCTTTGCCGAGCCCAGGGCGTGGGGCATCTACCTTGTCCGATGAGTGTTCGGTTGATTCCCGTTCATCCACCTTTTTGCCTCCCGACGTTTCGTTCTCCGGCACGTTCGCCATTAGAGCAGTCGCTTATGCCCGTCGGCTGACGGGCACCCAGAAACCAGGAAATGTCATTCCGAGCGAAGCGAGGAATCTCGCTCCGAGTCGGGCAGACCGAACCAAAAAGATCAGAGCGAGATTCCTCGCTTCGCTCGGAATGACAGCGCATTTCAAAGCAGAAGTTCGTTAACCAATTGGCCAGAAGCCGCCCTTCTGACAAGGCTTTTTCCAGATTTCACGAATGTACTCCCTGTCTCGTTGGACAGTGCCGTGGGAAATTCCCGTTCCTTCAACGATTTGGTTCACGGAGGGCACTTCGTGGAACTTGATGAAGTAATCCAACATATATTTACCAACCTCACGATGACGTTCATCGAGGGACGCCACCGTCTGACGTAGTACCTTCAGCAATTCCGTGAACTCATAGGAATCTCCGCATTCGTATATGACCTCACGTTGGTCCTGCGTACCAAGAATCTTTTCCTTGCTTGCATCGGCCCTGTGAATAGTTCTGGTGAGGTTGTGTATGATCCCAAAGATCCAGCCACGAAAGTTGTCCGGCCTGAAGGAACTGAATTTGCTTAGGGCGATAAGAAAGGCGTCTTGAACCAAGTCATCCGCATCCTTATCCCGGCCCTCCGGACAACACTTCCGCGCATAGCTCCGGAACTCCTCGCGGTGCCTAGCGAAAAGGATATCGCCAGCTTCCTTGTTTCCCTGTTGAAAGCTCCTTGCCAGGTCTTCATCCGAAGGCTCGGGTGGACTTGGGGGTGAGTTGGGGGGGTGCAACGTCCCTCTCCTTGAATTCTCAGAGTCATCCGGCCTACCGCGATATGGCCTCAGTTTATATCACCATATTTCGTTCTTTGGCAACATGGTGAGTGGTCGCGGTTTGGCGTGGCGGCGATGGTCGTCAGTTGCGCCGATTCGGAAGCGCTTCCCGCCAAACGAAGAGCTCCCACCACTCTCGAGGACTAAGAATTTTCGAAGCGCAGCTCTCAAACCTGGTACGGCGCCCCGGAGTAAGGGCATATAACAAGTGAATGCAGGATGAGAAGCAGCAAGGGTTGGGCTGGCCGCGAAATGATTTTCACCGACCCATATGGAATCCTCGAAGATCCTGCGTTCCTACTAGTGAAAATGCAAGATTGGTCGCATTGAAAGCGACGAACTGAAATCGCAGAAAATTCAAACAGATTGGGGAGCGCGAGCGCGCGAACCCGGAGGGCAGGTGTATGAAAAACAAAGTATCGGGTAGTCTAACGGCAACGAGCTTGGCGGGCGTTCTGGAACGAACCGCCGAAGGCTTTACGCGCCTGATCGGGCGCTCTCTTCTTGGCGGCGTCGCGGTTTCTCTATTCGCTTTCGCCTTGTGCGCAGAATCCGCCTGGGCACAAACGCCGCAGATCAACACGGTCCAATTCTCCGGTTCAGCGGGGAACTACACGTTAACGATTAAGGGCAGCGGGTTCGGCAAGCCAACGGTAGCTCTTCCCTTTACGGGCGATGTGGCGAACTTCCGCATCGGCGACGACGCTCAACTGGGCCATGGCGAGTGGGGCTATACCGGCGATGCAAATGTACTGGCCTATGAGTCCTGGTCCGACAGCACGATCGCGGTGGCCAGATTTGGAGGCCAGCCCTGCGACTCGGTGGTCATCGCACTGTGGAACACCACCTCGCATCTGGCCGGAACTTGGGGTGGGAATATCCCCTGCAATGTATCCCCGCCGCAAATTACGTCGGTTGAACTTTCCGGAACCGGGGCCGCCTTACAGATCGTCGTGCACGGAACCGGCTTCGGCTCGGCGCCGTCCACGCTGCCGCCTCCCGGGACGGCAGGAGACTCGAACTATTTCTGGTTCCTGGACTTTCGATCGCACTGTGGTGCCAGCTCGTCCCTTTTCGAGGCGGGGTTTGACCGGTGGGGAGCCGGCTCGCCCGACGCCGTTACGCTTTACTACCAGTCGTGGGCCGATGATCAGATTGTTATTTCGGGCTTCGGCGGGGCGTATGGAACGGGGTGCGCCACTTACGTGGCTGGGGACCCGATAGCGATCGTGGTCTACAGCTCCGACGACACATCCGATACGGAAGCGCAGGCTGCCTGGGGCGGTCCAGCCGCCGCCAGCATCGCCCTCTCGGTTCAGGACCTGACGACTGGAAAAAGTGTTGTGCCGGGAGGGACCATCACGGCGGGTGACCAGTTCCAGGTGACAGTAACCGCGGCGCCCGAGTTCAACTGCGCGGGCCAGTTCGCGGTGACCGCGGTGGGCGCGGCGGGCGCTCCGCCCTCCGTCATCGTTCAAGTCGTGCCTTTCATCATCGGTCCCTTTACGGGCACCAATTCGGCAACCGGAGGAATCCTCACCTCCAACGGGGCTCAGGGGGATGAGAACGATTGGAAAATCAGCGCCTCCTGCAACGGCGGTAGCAGTAATTCATTTGCGTTTAGCCAGTTCGAATTCCTTTCAGCAGTACCATAAAA
>Ga0116126_1001102_pt1 | contig 17738 bp, 15 predicted proteins | sample June2015DPH_16_5_FD_89730 | JGI IMG/M metagenome (GOLD analysis project Ga0116126, IMG submission 89730) | Peatland microbial communities from SPRUCE experiment site at the Marcell Experimental Forest, Minnesota, USA - June2015DPH_16_40 | ecosystem: Environmental > Terrestrial > Soil > Wetlands...
CCAACGCCAACTCGGCGAGGGCGAAGCGGGCAAGGCGGAGGAAATAACCGAACTCGACGAGGCGATCGCCAAGGCGAAGATGCCGAAGGAGGTCGAGGAGCAGGCCCGAAAGGAGTTGCGCCGGTTGCAGCGAATGTCCGAAGCGGCGGCGGAATACGGAATGGCGCGGAGTTATCTCGATTGGCTGATCGAGCTGCCCTGGGCTTTGCCCGAGGAAAAGCCGATCGACATTATCGAGGCGCGGCGCATCCTCGACGAGGACCATTACGACCTCGAAAAGATCAAGCGGCGGATCATCGAATATCTCGCCGTGCGCAAGCTCGCGCCGCATGGCAAGGCACCGATCCTCTGCTTCGTCGGGCCGCCCGGCGTCGGCAAGACGTCGCTCGGCCAGTCGATCGCCCGCGCCATGGGCCGCAAATTCGTGCGCGTCAGCCTCGGTGGCGTGCACGACGAGGCGGAAATCCGCGGCCATCGCCGCACCTATATCGGCGCGCTGCCCGGCAACATCATCCAGGCGATCCGCAAGACCGGCTCGCGCAATTGCGTGATGATGCTCGACGAGATCGACAAACTCGGCGCCGGCATCCAGGGCGATCCCGGTGCGGCTTTGCTCGAGGTGCTCGATCCGGAGCAGAACAACACGTTCCGCGATAATTATCTCGGCGTGCCGTTCGATTTGAGCCGCGTGGCGTTCATCACCACCGCCAACATGCTCGATACCGTTCCGGGGCCGTTGCGCGACCGCATGGAGATCATCAGCCTCGCCGGCTACACCGCTGACGAGAAGCTCGAGATCGCCCATCGCTATCTGGTGCGCCGGCAAATGGAAGCCAACGGGCTCAAGCCCGGTCAGGTCGAGATCGATGACGATGCGCTGCGTGACATCGTGCAGAATTACACGCGCGAAGCGGGCGTGCGCAGCCTGGAACGGCAAATCGGTCAGGCCCTGCGCAACGCTGCCGTGCGCATTGCCGAAGGCCGAAGCGGCCCGATCCGCATTACCCGCGGTGACCTCACCGCCATTCTCGGCGCGCCGAAATTCGAGAGCGAAGTGGCGATGCGCACCAGTGTGCCCGGCGTGGCGACGGGTCTGGCCTGGACACCGGTCGGCGGCGATATCCTGTTTATCGAGGCGACGCGCATTCCCGGTTCGGGCCGGCTGATCCTCACCGGCCAGCTTGGCGACGTGATGAAGGAAAGCGCGCAGGCCGCGCTCTCGATCGTCAAGAACCGCGCTGCCGCGCTCGGCGTCGACGCCAGCCGCTTCGAGAAAAGCGACATTCACGTCCACGTGCCGGCGGGTGCGACTCCGAAGGACGGACCGAGCGCCGGCGTCGCCATGTTCATGGCGCTCGTCTCCCTGATGACGGAGCGGACTATTCGCAGCGACACGGCGATGACCGGCGAGATCAGCCTGCGCGGGCTGGTGCTTCCGGTTGGCGGTATTAAGGAGAAAGTCCTCGCCGCGCACGCAGCGGGCATCAAGCGGGTCATGCTGCCGGCGCGCAACCGCAGGGATTACGACGACATTCCCGAGATCGCGCGCAAGCAGATAGAGTTCATCTGGCTCGAACGCGTCGAGGAAGCGATCTCCGCCGCGCTCGAGTCCAAGAAGCCGGCGGAGACTGCTCCCGCCTCCGTCCCGCAACTCGCCGACGCCGAGGCGTGATATCCGTCACCGCTCGTCTCCGCGTAAGCGGGGACCCGGCGCTTAGCCATCACGCCGGCGCGGCGGATCGTGTCTGATTTCGAGCCGTGGCAATGAGGTGGGTGCAGATTTTTGCCGTTCATGTCACGATACATTTCGTAAGCGGGAAGGAAACGTTGGGATGAATATCAACGTCGGAAAAAAGGCCATCGCCGAAGCCACTGCGAAACTCAAAAATTGGGGACGATGGGGCAAGGACGATCAGATCGGCACACTCAATCACATCACGCCGGAGGATATCGTGCGGGCGGCGGGATTGATCCGCACCGGCAAAGTGTTCGCGCTCGGCATTCCGCTAGACCGGCACGGCCCGCAGACCGGGCTTTTCGGCGGGCGCTGGAATCCGATCCACACCATGCTGGCGACCGGCACCGATGCGGTCGCCGGACGGCAGGACAAGGTGCCCGGCGTCCGCTATGCCGACGACGCCATCAACATGCCGGTACAGGCCGCGACGCACTGGGACTCACTCGGCCACATCTTCTACGAAGACAAAATGTACAATGGTTACGATGCGCGCGAGGTCGACAGCAGTGGGCTGGGCAAGCTCGGCATCGAGCATGCCAAGAACAAGATGGTCGGCCGCGGCGTGCTGCTTGACGTCGCCCGCTTCCGCGGCGTCGACTGGCTTAAGGACGGCGAGGCCATCTCCAACGACGAGCTGGACAAGTGCGCCAAGGAGGCGAACGTCGAGATCAGGCGCGGCGATTTCGTCATCCTGCGCACCGGCCAGATGGAACGCTGCCTTTCCGAAAGGAACTGGGGTGCCTATGCCGGCGGCGATGCGCCGGGCGTGCGGTTCGAGAATTGCTATTGGTGCCAGGAGAAGCAAATCGCGGCGATCTGTTCCGACACCTGGGGAGTCGAGGTGCGGCCGAACGAGACCAAGGAAGTCAACCAGCCGTGGCATTGGGTTGTCATTCCGGCCATGGGGCTGACCATGGGCGAGATGTTCTATGTGAAAGAGCTGGCGGAAGATTGCGATGCAGACGGCATCTACGAGTTCTTCTTCTGCGGCTCGCCGCTCATCATCACCGGCGGCACCGGCTCACCGCTCAACCCGCAGGCGATGAAGTGACGCTTACAGCGCGAAAACCTGCGGATTGACGCAGTTCGGCAGCCGCTTGCCGGCGATAAACGCAAGGATGTTGTCGACCACGATATTCGCCATCTCCTCGCGCACTTCGAGAGTGGCGCTGCCGAGATGCGGCGTAAGCACGACATTGGGCATCGCCCGCAACGTCTTGTCGATCTTGGGCTCGTGCTCGAACACGTCGAGGCCGGCGCCGGCGATCTGCCGTTTTGCCAGCGCCCGCACCAGCGCGGCCTCATCGATGATCGGCCCGCGCGCGGTGTTGATGAGGAACGCCGTCTTCTTCATGAGCTTCAGTTCGCGCGCGCCGATCTGATGGTGTGTCCGATCGTTGAGCGGCGTGTGGATCGAAACGAAATCGGATTCGCGCAGCAGCTTCTCCAACGGAACGTAGGTCAAGCCCGCCTCGCGCTCCTCGCTTTTCAGGGAGCGATGGGGTGACCAATAGAGCACGCGCATGGCAAAGCCGTGGGCGCGGCGGGCCACCGCCATCCCGATCCGCCCGTTGCCGCCGATGAGCCCGAGCGTTTTGCCGTGGACGATGGCGCCCATGAGATGATCCGATTGCGCGCCGGGAAATTTTCCCGCGCGCACGAGACGGTCGCCTTCGATCAGCCGCCGCGCCACCGCAAGCATCAGGCCGAAGGCCAGATCGGCGGTGGCTTCAGTGGTGCGCGCGGGCACGACCGTGACCGGGATGCGCTGTCCGTTCGCTTCCTCCATATCGATATGCGAGGGCGTGATCGACTGCGCGGAAATCAGGCGCAGGTCCGGATTGGCGGCGATCACGCCGGCGTCGATGCGATCGTGCAACAAGCAAAAGAGGATGTCGCATTGGCGCACTGCTGCGATCAGTGCGCGCCGCGAAATGACCCGGCTTGAGTCCGGATTGATCCGAACGGCCGCGACCCGGCGCAGCCGCGCGACCGCGCTCTGCGCCACCGGTTGCGTGATGAAGATGCGCGGGCGGCGCGGAAAGCCGGAATGGACTGCCATGACGCAAGTATATGGTTCGTCGTCGCGCTTGTCGCCGGAATGACGTAAAGGGACTTGCACGAGACACCGCCTGCACGGGGACGAGGATGAGCAAGGTGACGCGCCGCACGCTGGCGCGCGGCGGGGCAGCCGGCCTCTTGGGCGCGATCGCCGCGCCGGCGGTGGCGCGGGCCAGCGCGCTGCGCTGGCGCATGGTGACGTCTTGGCCCAAGCATCTGCCAGGTCCCGGCTTGTCGGCGGAGCGCATCGCCGCGCGCATCGGCGCGCTGTCAGGCGGCCGCCTCGAAATCACCGTGTCCGCGGCGGGCGAAATTGTGCCGGCGTTCGAGGTGCTCGATGCGGTCGGCTCGGGCGTCGCCGAGATGGGCCACACCGCCGCGTTCTACTGGCAGGGCAAGGCGCCGGCGTCTGCGTTTTTCACCACCGTGCCGTTCGGGCTGACACCGAACGAGCATGTCGCCTGGATCGACGCCGGCGGCGGCCAGGCGCTCTGGGACGAGCTTTACGCGCCGTTCGGCGTCAAGCCGTTCATGGGCGGCAATACCGGCGTGAGTATGGGCGGCTGGTTCCGCCACGAGATCAAGAGCCGCGACGACGTGCACGGGCTTAAAGTCCGCGCGCTCGGCCTCGGCGGCGAAGTCTATCGCCGGCTCGGCGCCATCCCGCAGACCACATCGCCCGGCGAAATTCTGGTCGCGCTGCAATCGGGCGTGATCGACGGCGCCGAATTCGTCGGCCCCGGCTCCGACATCGCGCTCGGCCTCTATCGCTTCGCGCCGTTCTATTACGGCCCTGGCTTCAACAAACCGAACGGCACCGGCGAATGCATTGTCGCGCTTAAGGCCTGGGAGACGCTCGACGCCGAGTTGAAAGCGATCGTCACGCATGCTTGCGCGGCGGAGGCGTCGTTCGCGCTCGCCGAAATGGAGCGGCTCAACATCGAAGCGCTGGCGACGCTCACCACGCGTGACAACATGCAGCTTCGCGCGTTCCCGTCCGATTTTGTCGCCGCCGCGCGCAGCACAGCCGCTGATGTCCTCGCCGAGCTTGCGACCAGGAGCGTAACCGCGCGCAACGTGCACGATTCCTATGTCGGCTTCCGCGACCGCATCGCCGCCTGGTCGCGCATTTCGCTGCAAGCGGTGCTGGAGGCGCGGGAGGGGTGAGAAATGAAAACCCGCGCGGATTAGGCCCTAAACCTCACGATCTTCTGATGCTGCTCGCCGAGCCCGTCGATGCCAAGCCGCACCACGTCGCCGGCTTTCAAAAATTTCGGCTCCGGCTTGAAGCCCATACCGACGCCGGGCGGCGTGCCGGTGATGATCACGTCGCCCGGCTCCAGCACGAAGAATTGCGAGCAGTACCAGACGAGGTGGGCGACGCCGAAGATCATGGTTTGAGTCGAGCCCTGCTGCCGGGTTTCGCCGTTGACCGTGAGCCACATGTCGAGCCGCTGCGGGTCGCGGATTTCGTCCTTGGTGACCAACCAAGGCCCGAGCGGGCCGAAGGTCTCGCAGCCCTTGCCTTTGTTCCACTGACCGCCGCTGCGTTCGATCTGGAAAGCGCGCTCCGACACGTCGTTGGCAAGGCAATAGCCGGCGACCGCGTCCATTGCCTTGTTCTTGGCGAGGTAGCGCGCGCGGCTGCCGATGACGACGCCGAGCTCGACCTCGTAGTCTAGCTTGGTCGAGCCTTTCGGGATCATGGTGTCGTCGTTCGGCCCGCAGATGCAGCTCGGCGCCTTGTTGAAGGTGATCGGCTCCTTCGGAATCGGCATGCCGGCTTCGGCGGCGTGGTCGGAATAATTCAGCCCGATGGCGATAAAATTGCCGATCCCGCCGACGCACGGGCCGAGGCGCGGGGTGCCGCGCACCAGCGGCAGCTTGTCGGCCTTGAGCTTGCGTAGCTTGGCGAGGCCGCTGGATGAAAGCACGCCGCCGGCGATGTCTGGCACGATCTTCGATAGGTCGCGGATGCGGCCCTGGGCGTCGAGCATGCCGGGCTTTTCGCGCCCCGCGGCGCCGAAGCGGACGAGTTTCATGAATATCTCCTTGTGGAATGCGCTTAAAACGCCCCCGGAAAAACACCGCCGTCGATTAGCAGATTTTGGCCGGTGATGTAGCCGGCCTGCGCCGAGCAGAGGAACGCGCAAGCGGCGCCAAGCTCGTCGGGCTCGCCCACGCGCCGCGCCGGAACGGTGGCGACGCGCTCGGCAAGGGCGGCATCCTCGCTAATGCCGTTCTTCTTCGCCGTTGTCTCGACATAAGAGCGTAGGCGGTCTGTCGCGAATACTCCGGGCAGAACGAAATTGATGGTCACGTTTGAGCCGGCAACCGAGCGGGCGACGCCGGCGAGGAAAGCGGTCAAGCCCGCCCGCGCGCCGGACGAAAGATCGAGCCCCGCAAGCGGCATTTTCACCGATCCTGAGGTGATGTTGACGATGCGGCCGAATTTTTTAGCGACCATCGGCCCGATCGCCTTCTGGATCAGCTCCACGGCCACGATCATGTTGGCGACGACGCCGTCGATCATCTTCTGCCGGTCAAGCTCGCGGAAGTCGCGGATCGGCGGTCCGGCATTATTATTGACCAGAATATCCGGCTCCGGACACGCCTCGAACAACGCCTTCTGCCCCTCCGGCGAAGCAACGTCGGCCGCGACCGGAATGATCTTCGCGCCGGTCGCTTGGCGCAATTCCGCGGCCGTCGCGGCGAGGCGATCGCGATCGAGGCCGTTGATCACGACCTCACAGCCGGCCTCCGCCAGCGTTTTGGCGCAAGCACGCCCAAGCCCGCGGCTCGAGGCGCAGACGATCGCTTTGCGGCCGGCAATTCCCAGGTCCATAGGCTTAAGTTCCGTGCGCCTTCCTTGCCGCGGTCACGGCCATTTCACTACCGGCGGCATCGAGGACAGAATCGACTCGACATTGCCACCGGTTCGCAGGCCGAAAACCGTTCCCCGGTCATAGAGCAAATTGAACTCGACGTAACGCCCGCGGCGCACAAGTTGTTCCTCCCGCTCCGTATCGGTCCAGGGTTTAGCAAAATTTCTGCGGACCAGTTCGGGATAGATCGCGAGGAAGGCCCGGCCGACGGTTTGCGTGAAGGCGAAATCGGCGTCGAAATCGCCGCTATCGAGCCAGTCGTAGAAGATGCCGCCAATGCCGCGCATCTCGCCGCGATGCTTCAGGAAAAAATACTCGTCGCACCAGGTTTTGAATTTATCGTAAGGGGCGACGGCGGCATGGGCGTCGCAGGCGGCCTTCACCGCCGCATGGAACGAGATCGTGTCGGGATCGTCCTGCGTGCGCCGGCAAGCGAGCACCGGCGTCAAATCGGCGCCGCCGCCGAACCACGATTTCGTGGTGACGACAAAGCGCGTGTTCATGTGCACTGCCGGCACGTGCGGATTCTGCATATGGGCGATCAGCGAAATGCCGGTGGCGAAAAAGCGCGGGTCTTCGGCGGCGCCGGGAATTTCCTTGCGGAATTCCGGCGCGAATTCGCCGAAAACGGTCGAGACGTGGACGCCGACCTTTTCGAATACGCGGCCCTTCATGATCGCCATGACGCCGCCCCCGCCGGGCGCGCCGGTATGATCGGTCCGGTTCCAGGGCGTGCGTACAAAACGCCCGGCCGGACGGTCCGCTAGCGGCGCGCCGGCAGGGAGGGCGTCCTCGATCTCCTCGAAGGCAGCCACGATCTGCTCGCGCAGCGTCTCGAACCAGACGCGAGCGCGGTCTTTGCGGGTTTCGATCAGGTTCAAGTCCATGTCGGTCCCACATTACAATGGCATTCGAGCGCCGTTTGTCGAGACTGTCACACACTTGCGCGACTATATTAATCTGTCGCAACCGCGTGCCGGAGCATTATGGCGCCGATCCAGTTACGCATAAGCTATCCGACGCGCCGCCGCCTCTTGAGAAGCGCGGCCGGCGCCGGTCTTGCCATCGTCGCGGCGCCCGCTTTGTTGCGCTACGCCGCGGCGCAAAGCTGGCGCGCGGGAGACCCTTTCAGCCTCGGCGTTGCTTCGGGCGCACCGCGCGCGGACGGCTTCGTGCTGTGGACGCGGCTCGCGCCCGAGCCGTTGTCGGTCAATCCGGAAACGCCGGGCGGGATGCGCGGCGGCGACGTCACTGTCGCCTATGAGATCGCGACCGATCCCGCCATGCGCGATGTGGTGCGGCGCGGCGAGGTGGCAGCGGAACAGGCGTTTGCGTATTCAGTGCATCTCGACGTGCGCGGCCTACAGCCCAGGCGGCCTTACTGGTATCGCTTCATGAGCGGCGATGCATCGAGCCGGATCGGACGCGCCGCCACCTTGCCGGCGCTGGGCGCGGCGCTCGATCGCCTGCGCTTCGGATTTGTATCCTGCTCCAACTACGAGCACGGCTATTTCTCCGGCTATCGCCATCTCGCCGACGAGAATCCGGAATTCGTGCTGTATCTCGGCGACTACATTTACGAAACCATCGAGGAAAGACGGCCGATCGTGCGCCGCCACTCCGACGGTATCGAAGCGGCGACGCTGCCGACCTATCGCAATCGCTACGCGCAATACCGGCTCGACCAGGACCTGCAACGCCTGCATGCCGAAGCGCCGGCGCTGGTCACTTGGGACGATCATGAGGTGCAGAACGATTACGCCGACAAATGGTCGGAGCATTTCGACGATCCCGAGCTGTTCCTGATGCGTCGCACTGCGGCCTATCGCGCATTCTACGAGCATATGCCGGTGCGGCCGATCCTGTCGCAGCCCAACGGTCCGATCATGCGAGTCTACGATCGCTTTACCTTCGGCGATCTGATCGAAATCTCCATGCTCGACGGAAGGCAATACCGCTCGCGTGAAGCCTGCTACGCGCCGCCGAACAAGGGGGGCATGCATCTGGAAACCGACGCGAGCTGTCCGGAGCGGCGTGAGGCCGGGCGCAGCATGATGGGGTTCGGTCAGGAGGCTTGGCTTTACGCCGGGCTCGCGCATTCCAAGGCGCAGTGGAATCTGATCGGGCAGGATGTGCTAATGGCCCAGTATCACGTCAAGCAGAGCGACGCCTTCGCCTTCTCCACCGACGATTGGGACGGCTATCCGGCGAACCGCGTGCGGCTCCTCAAGCGCATCCAGGACACGCATGTGTCAAATCCCGTCGTGGTGGGCGGCGATATCCATTCGTTTTTCGCCAACGATCTGAAACTTGATTTCGACGATCCAGGCTCGCCGGTCGTAGCGACGGAATTCGTCGGCACCTCGATCTCGTCCTACGGTCCGCCCTACGACGTGATCGTGCAGGCGCTGCCGGACAATCCGCACGTGCATTTCTTCGAAAGCCGGCTGCGCGGCTACGTCTGTGTCGATCTCGAACGCGCGCAGATGCAGGCGCGCATGCGCATCGTCTCTGACGTGAAGGACCCCAAGGCGGACATTTCGACGCTGCGGACGTTCGCGGTCGAGGGTGGCCGACCAGGTGTGGTGGCCGCGTAGCCACTCCGGGCATGACGAGGGTTGATCTCCCTAGAGCATCCCGCCGGTCTGTCGTAGCGCTTCGCCGGCCGCCATCGCGGCGGCGACCGCGACATTGAGTGAGCGCAGGCCGGGGCGCATCGGAATCCGCAACTGGGCATCAGCAGCTTGCTGCACCTCCGCCGGCACGCCTGCGGACTCGCGCCCGAACAACAGGACGTCGTCGGTCTCGTAGCGGTAATCGAGATAGGAGAGGGATGCGGCGGTCGTGAACAGGACAAGGCGATGACCCCTGCTGCCGCGCCAGGCTGCGAAATCTTGCCATGAGCGGTGGCGTACGATTTCTACGGCATCGAGATAGTCCATGCCGGCGCGGCGGAAGGCGCGATCGGTCGTCGGAAATCCGGCCGGCCCGATAATATGCGCTTCGATGCCGAAGCAAGCGCAAAGGCGCAGAATCGTTCCCGTGTTCTGCGGGATGTCGGGCTCATAGAGGGCGATGCGCATGGGCGTAGGGTCAGATCGAGGGACGGACGACAATCGGACGCGCCATCGCAGCTGATTCCAGCCAGTGCCAAGCGGCAGAAACAGCCACCGGAACGGTCCCCGGCACGGCTCTGGGGTCCCTTCGATGGCACACTTGCGCTCTCCCGGTAAGGGTGCCAATAAAACGCGCCGGATTGCGTCGCCTCTGACCTCCCCCAGGTCGGATGAGACCGGGCTTTCCGCCGCCGCACGGGCCTTCCGGGGGCGGTTCGCAGCGCGGATGGAGTTGCCGGCAAGACGGAAGAGGGTGAGACGGGTGACCACAATCTCCGCAGCGGAGCCTTCGCGGCGTGATTTTCTTTACATTGCGACGGCAGCCGTCGGCGCCGTTGGCGCGGCCGCCACGCTGGCTCCGCTCATCGGGCAAATGAGCCCTGATGCCTCGACCATCGCCGCCGGCGCCCCCGTCGAGGTCGATCTGTCACCGCTTGCCGAGGGCCAGATTGTCCAAGCGTTCTGGCGTAGCCAGCCGATCTTCATTTTTCACCGCACCAAGCAGGACATCGCGCGCGCGCAAGCGGCAGATTGGCGGACGCTGCGCGATCCGGCCCCCGATTCGGCGCGCGTCAAGGCCGGCCACGAGCAATGGCTCGTCGTCGTCGGCATCTGCACGCATCTCGGTTGCATTCCGCTGCCGCATCAAGGCAACTTTGACGGCTGGTTCTGCCCGTGCCACGGCTCGCAATACGATTCCGCGGGCCGTATCCGCCAAGGACCGGCGCCGCTGAATCTGCCGCTGCCGCCCTATCAGTTTGTATCCGATACCAAGATACGGATCGGCGAAACCGCGCCCGCTAACGCATAAGGTTCGACCATGAGCGCAAATTCGATCTACAAGCCGCAGAACCCCGTTATGCAATGGATGGAGCGGCGGCTGCCGATCGCGAGCCTCATCCATTCATCCTTCGTCGTCTATCCGACGCCGCGCAACTTGAACTACTGGTGGACGTTCGGCGGCATTCTCAGCTTCATGCTGGGCGCGCAGATCGTCACCGGCATCGTGCTGGCGATGCATTACACGCCGCATGTCGATCTCGCCTTCAATTCCATCGAGTCGATCATGCGCGACGTGAATTACGGCTGGCTGCTGCGCTACCTGCACGCCAACGGCGCTTCGTTCTTCTTCGTCGCCGGATACGCGCACATCATCCGCGGCATGTATTACGGCTCCTACAAGGACCCGCGCGAGGTGCTGTGGATCCTCGGCGTCATCCTGTTCCTGCTCATGATCGTCACCGGTTTCATGGGCTACGTGCTGCCTTGGGGCCAGATGAGCTTTTGGGCGGCGACCGTCATCACCAATCTGTTCTCGGCAATCCCCGGCGTCGGCGATCCGATTGTCACTTGGTTGTGGGGTGGCTATGCGGTCGGCAATCCGACGCTCAACCGCTTCTATTCGCTGCACTACCTCTTGCCGTTTGTCATCGCCGGCGTGGTGGTGCTGCACGTCTGGGCGCTGCACATGGTCGGGCAAAACAACCCGACCGGCGTTGAGCCGAAAACCGAGAAGGACAGCGTGGCGTTCACCCCCTACGCGACCGCCAAGGACGCTTTCTTCATCGGCGTGTTCTGCCTGTTCCTCGCCTGGTTCGTGTTCTACATCCCCAACTATCTCGGGCACTCCGACAATTACATTCCAGCCAATCCCGGCCAGACGCCGACGCACATCGTGCCGGAATGGTATTACCTGCCGTTCTACGCCATCTTGCGCGCGATCCCGAGCAAGCTTCTCGGCGTCATCGCGCTGCTCTCGTCGATCGTCCTGCTCGCCTTCCTGCCCTGGCTGGACACCTCGCGGGTGCGCTCGGCGAATTATCGGCCGCTCTACCGGCAGTTTCTGATCGTGTTCTTTTTGGTGGTGATCGGCCTTGGATATCTCGGCTCGCAGCCGCCGGAGGGCGGCTACGTGATCGCGGCGCGTATCCTCACCGCCTATTACTTCGTGTTTTTGCTCATCATCCTGCCGCTGCTCGGGCTGTTCGAGACAACGAAGCCGTTGCCGAACTCGATCTCGGAATCGGTGTTGCGCGGAGGCCTATCCGCCGGCGCATCGGCGCCGCCGCCGTCGGGCGCCAGGGGTTAGGGGAGGCCGGCCAATGAACGCTCATCGTAGCATCGCTCTCGCCGCTACGCTCGCCGCTTCGCTTTCGGTGGCGGCCATGCACGCAGCGTCCGCGCAGGAGGCCGAGGCCCCGTCGCGGGAGCATTGGTCGTTCCACGGGCCATTCGGCACGTACGACACGGGGCAGCTTCAGCGCGGTTTCAAGGTCTATCGCGAGGCCTGCTCCACCTGCCACGGCTTGAAGCTTCTGGCGTTCCGCAACCTCTCCGATCCAGGCGGCCCCAGCTTCACCGAGCCCCAGGCGGTGACGATCGCGAGCGGCTTCCAAGTCACAGATGGCCCGAACGATAAGGGCGAGATGTTTCAGCGGCCGGGCAAGATCGCCGACCGCTTTCCGCCGCCGTTCCCGAACGATCAGGCTGCCCGCGCAGCATTAGGCGGTGGCTTGCCCCCGGACATGTCCGTCCTGGCGAAGGCGCGCGGCTATGAAGCGGGCTTTCCCTGGTTCATCTTCGATGCATTCACGCAATACCAGGAGGACGGACCCGATTACATTCACGCCATCCTCGTCGGGTACGAGGATCCGCCTGCGGGTGTGACGCTGCCGCCGGGCGCGCAGTACAATAAATTCTTTCCCGGTCACGCTATCGCCATGCCCAAGCCGCTCAGCGATGGGCAGGTCGAATACACCGACGGCACGCCGGCGACCGTGGATCAATACGGCAAGGATGTCGCCGCCTTCCTGATGTGGGCTGCAGAGCCGAAGCTCGACGAGCGCAAACGGCTCGGCTTTCAGGTATTCGTGTTCCTTATCGTGCTCACCGGTCTCCTCTATTTCACCAAGAAGAGGGTCTGGCACGATGTGAAGCATCATCCCGAGCTGATCGAGTCGCGGCCGCCGCCCGAATATCCGAAGTCCTGAGCCGCCGGCCGAGACATCGGCACGCCGTCGCAGCGAGGCGTATCAGGCTCCCCGCCATTCGCCCTAACGCGCGGGTGTGCTACAGGCATGTCTATTGACGAGATAGGGCTCCGACCATGATGACCGTCACGCTAGAAAGTGACCTCAAGGCCGCGATCCGCGACATCCCGGATTATCCCAAGCCGGGCATCATATTCCGCGATATCACCACGCTCCTTGGCGATGCGCGGGCTTTCCGCCGCGCCGTCGACGCGCTGCTGCAGCCCTGGGCCGGTAGCAAGATCGACAAGGTGGCCGGCATCGAGGCGCGCGGCTTCATTCTCGGCGGTGCCGTCGCCCATCAGGTCTCGGCCGGCTTCGTGCCGATCCGCAAAAAAGGCAAGCTGCCGTTCAAGCGCGTGACCATCGGCTATTCGCTCGAATACGGCATCGACGAAATGGAGATGCATGAGGATGCAGTGATCAAGGGCGAGCGCGTCATCCTGGTCGACGACCTCGTCGCCACCGGCGGCACCGCCGAGGCCGCGGTGAAACTTCTCAAGCAGATCGGCGCCGATGTTCTGGCCGCCTGCTTCATCATCGATCTGCCCGACCTCGGCGGTGCGGAAAAAATCAGGAAGCTCGGCGTGCCGGTACGTACTCTTGTCAGCTTCGAGGGGCATTAAGGGGCGAACTTACGACGCGTAATCGGGGGAGATATGAGCCCCCTGCAACATATTCTATGGACACCCTAGCGGCCCTGTTTCGCGAAATCGGCGCACCGTTAGCGATCGAGCGCATCACGCTCGATCCGCCGGATCCGACCGAAGTTTTGGTGCGCGTAGCCGCCGTAGGATTGTGCCGCACTGATTATCACGTGATGCGCGGCGAGCGGCGCGTGGCGATGCGGCCGATGGTGCTCGGCCACGAGACCGCAGGCGTGGTTGAAGAGATCGGCAACGCGGTCAGCGGAATTAAAGTAGGCGACCACGTCGTGCTCACGTTCATTCCGGCCTGCGGAGTTTGCCGCTGGTGCCGCAAGGGCCTGCACCATTTTTGCGTAGAAGGCCCCCGCATCACGCAGGGGCCACAGCTCGACGGCACGTATCGCCGCCGCGACCGAGCGGAAGCTGCCGTCGGCGCATTCTGCATGATCGGCGGCTTCGCCGAGCGCACCGTGGTCGATCAGGCGTCGGTCGTGGTGATCGACAAGGACATTCCGCTCGACCTTGCCAGCCTCGTTGCCTGCGGTGTCCCGGCGGGCGTGGGAGCTGCGCGCCACCGGGCGCGGGTGAGGCCGGGCGAAAGCGTATTGGTCGTCGGCTGCGGCGGCGACGGCATGAACGTGGTTCAGGGCGCGGCTCTGAGCGGCGCCGCAAAAATTATAGCCGCCGATATCGTCCAGACCAAACTTGATTGGGCGCGCGAGTTCGGCGCGACCCATGGTGTCAATGCGCAGGGCGAAAATCTCACCCGCGCGGTTCTGGAGCTCACCGACGGGGTCGGAGTCGATCACGCCTTCGTCTGCATCAATCCGCCGGAGACCTTGCTGCCCGCCTTCCGCGCGACTACGAAGGGCGGCAACATCGTCGTGACCGCACTCACCCCGGACACCATAGCCGAAATCAAAATCCCGCCGCTCGAACTGTTCGTCACGCAAAAGGCGATCATGGGCGCTGTTTACGGCTTCGCCAGCCCACGCGTGCAAATCCCCGAGCTTCTCGCGCTGTATCGCAAAGGCTCGTTGAAGCTGCGCGAACTGATCACCCAAACCTATCGGCTCGACGAAATAAATCGCGGCTATGCCGACCTTGAGGCCGGCAAAAATCTTCGCGGGGTCGTGGTGTTCGATCGCTGAGTGGCACCGTGGGCAGTCTAGGCAGCCTTTGTGTTCACGCCTCGCCCCTTGAACTCCAAGGCGCTGTCGTTCACGGACCCGAACCGCAGGTTGACCAGGTCCAGCACGTAGTTCTGGTAAAGCTTCCAGGGCTTTTTGGAACCTTGGCGAGGAAATTGATCGATTGCGCGCTGGATGTAGCCCGAAGAGAAATCGAGCAACGGCTCCGGTTTGACGGAGGGATCGCGTTGGCGCGGCGTACAGGCGACATAGCCGTGCCTGTCCATGTAGTTGATCAGCCGGGCCGCATAAATCGAGGTCAGATCGCACTTCAGCGTCCAGGAGGCGTTGGTGTAGCCGAACGCGGTGAACAGGTTCGGCACGTCGCTGAACATGACGCCCTTGAAATTCATCGTATCGGAAAACTTGACGGGCAGTCCGTCGACAATGACGTCGATGCCGCCGAGCAATTGCAGCTTGAGTCCGGTCGCGGTGACGACGATTTCGGCGTTGAGGTCGCGGCCCGATTGCAAGCGAATGCCGGTTTCCGTGAAGGTCTCGATCTGGTCGGTCACAACGTCCGCCGTGCCGGCCTTGATGGCGCGAAAGAAGTCGGCGTCTGGGGCGAGACAAAGACGCTGGTCCCAGGGATTGTAACGCGGCGTGAAATGGGATTGGACGTCGTAGTCGGAGCCGAGCTGCTGCTGCGCCTGGCTTACGATCCATCGCTTCACGGCATCCGGCTTGCGCCGGGACAGATTGTAGAAATAAAGCCCAAACAGCACGTAATACCAGCGGGCAATGCCGTATGCGATTCGGGTCGGCAAGCGGCGCCGTAGCCACTTGGCGAGCGCATCCTCCGACGGCCGCGATACGATATAGGTAGGCGAGCGCTGCAGCATGGTTACATGCGCGGCGGTTTTGGCGATGACGGGGATGATCGTCACCGCGGTCGCGCCGCTGCCGATCACCACCACGCGCTTGCCCGCATAGTTGAGGTCTTCCGGCCATTGCTGCGGGTGGACAAGGCGGCCGCGAAATTTTTCGATACCGGTAAATTCAGGCGTATAGCCGCCCGCATAGTCGTAATAGCCGGTGCAGGTGAAGAGGAAGCTGCAAGTAAAGCGCAGCGGCTCGCGCTCGGGACCGCGCTCGACCTCGATGGTCCACACTGCGTCGGCGGAGGACCACGACGCGCTCGTCACCCGATGCCGGAAGCGGATCTTGCGGTCGATGCCATAGGCTGCCGCAGTCTCGCGAATGTAGCTGCGGATCGATTCGCCGTCGGCGATCGCGGCGTTCGATTGCCATGGACGGAACGGATAGCCGAACGTGAACATATCCGAATCGGAACGAATGCCGGGATAACGGAACAGGTCCCAGGTGCCGCCGATGGCATCGCGGCTTTCAAGGATAACGTAGGATTTGGCGGCGCACGAGGACTGCACGTGGTAGGCAGCGTCGATGCCGGACAGTCCGCCGCCGACGATGACGACGTCAAAATGTTCTTGCGTCATGCTTTAGTGTTCTTGAAATTAGGTGGTCAACGCGCGCCCGGCATCCGCCGCAACGCGTTGCGCCATGCGCGCAATGAGCGTGACGGCGCGATCGGCGGACGAGATGGGTACCATATGTCCGCCGCCCTCGATCAGTTCGAGATCAAGTCCGGCCACCTTTGTAGCCATCGCTGCGCCATGTTTCGCAGGATCGAGCAGGCGGTCGCCAGTTCCAAACAGCACGCCGATCGGAATCGTGAGGCGCTGATAGCGCTCCTGCATGTGGGCCAGGTCTTCCATGGTCGCCATTAAGTCGCGCGAAGCGTTGATGAAGCTGTGCCGCCGCAGGTTCAATAGTCCGCCGCCTAGCGTCCCATAATCGGCCGCGATTGGCTGTGGACTGAACGCCGCTTCGAGCACGAAGTTGCGGTTCCTGATCGACAACGGAATTGCCGACGTCCAGCCTACGAGCCCGCGCAGCAGCGGCGATCTGATGGCAAGCCCCCGAAATAGGGGCGGCACCTCGCCCTCCACATGCGTCAGCGGCGCGAGCAGAGCCAGGCCGGCGACCTGCTCGGGATGGTTCAAGGCCAGCGCGAGCGCAATCGCTCCGCCTAATGAATGACCGACGACCAGCGGTCGCTCCAGTCCGAGCGCCTCTATGAAACGCGCGATAGTGTGGGCCTGAGCGCCGATCGCCGCCGAGGCTCGCGATGGGCGCGTTGAATAGCCGCTGCCCGGCCGATCCAGAATAACGACTCGGTAATCGCGCTTCAGCCTGTCGAGCAGAGAATGAGTGAAAACACGCGTCTGGCCGGCCAGCCCGTGAATAAGCAGAAGCGTCGGCCCGGAGCCTTCATCGAGATAGTGGATGCGCGCACCATCGACTTCGATGAAGCGTCCGTGCGGAGGCAATCTCTTCTCGACCTGCCGCGCCGTCCACGCGGAGAAAAGGGCGAATCCACCCAGCGCAAGTGCAAGAAGCACAAGGACGATACCAACGATCCAGGCGAACGCGATCATCGGCCTGTCTCTCCAGCCGGCCCGGTGGCCAGCGCTCCGGCATGAAATTCAACATCGTTCATTGCTTCGATCCCCGCCCGAGCCAATTCCAGTAAGTCACGGGCATGAGCCGCTCGACGAACGCGGCCATCTTGGCATCGGTGCCGACCACGATGCGCACCTTGCGCCGTTCGACGCCGCGAACGATCGTTTCGCCGGCGACCTCGGGCGGCATTATAAGGAAGGAATTGAAGAATTTCCGTTTTTTCGTAACCTCGTCGGCGGAGAGACTGTTCGGCAGCCGGGCATTTTTCGCGATCGAGGTGGCGACGCCACCGGGATGGACGGCGGTAACGCCGATGCGCGTTCGCGCAAGCTCATGCCGCAAGGATTCGGAAAAGCCGCGTACCGCGAATTTGCTCGCCGCGTAGGCGGTTTGGCCCGGCGGCGCGATCAGGCCGAACAGGCTTGAAATGTTGACGAGACGTGCTTCCTCGCTCTTGTATAGGAGCGGCAGGAACGCCCGCGTCATCCGCACGACGCCGAAAAAATTGATCGCGAACAGCCAGTCGAAATCGCGCTCGGCGACCTCCGGGAAAGTGCCGCCGAGCGCGACGCCGGCATTGTTGACGAG
>Ga0116126_1001107_pt1 | contig 17660 bp, 12 predicted proteins | sample June2015DPH_16_5_FD_89730 | JGI IMG/M metagenome (GOLD analysis project Ga0116126, IMG submission 89730) | Peatland microbial communities from SPRUCE experiment site at the Marcell Experimental Forest, Minnesota, USA - June2015DPH_16_40 | ecosystem: Environmental > Terrestrial > Soil > Wetlands...
CACGTTCTCGAGCCGCTTGCCGGCGGCCGAGTCGACGCTGCCCTCGCAGACGTGGATGTGCACGCCCCGCCCGAGGTCAGCCGCCAGTCCGACCACCGCCTCCAAACTGGCCTCCGAGAGCGTGAAACAGGCATGGGCGCCGACGAAGCCACGCCCGCCGGAGCGCAGGAAGCGCTCGTTCTCTGCCAGTCCGGCGCGCATGCCGTCGGGTCCGTTGCGATCGGTGATCTCATAGCAGCAAGAGCTCCTGACACCGACCTCGGCACAGGCATCCGCGATGACGCTGAGAGAGCCTTCGATGGCGTTCGGGGAGGCGTGGTGGTCGACGATGGTCGTCGTTCCCCGCTCGAGCGCCTCGAGCGCTCCCAACATCGCCGACCACCTGATCATCTCGAGGTCCAGCGCGCAGTCGAGACGCCACCATACGAGCTCGAGAATCTCTTCGAAGTTGTGGGGCGTGCGCGGCGGAGCCGGCATCCCGCGAGCCAGCGCCGAGTAGAGATGGTGGTGGCCGCAGACAAGGCCGGCAGTGACTCCCCCTTCAAGAACTTCGGCCCGGTCTTCACCGGGGACATTGGCCGAAACCTCGGCCGGGCCAGTCCAGTCGGCAGCCATGGGATAGCTCACTCCTCTGTGGTCGCTGCCGTGGCGCCTGCAGGCGTGCGCATCGGCAGTGTCGATCTCCAAAGCCCATCGAGGTCGTGCAGACCGCCGGCGACCGCTCCTGCCGTGGGCACCAGGCCGATCTCGCCCACGCCCTTGATCCCGTAGGGAGACCTCGGCTGGGGTGCTTCGACGAGAATCGTCTCGATGGGCGGCACGTCTTTTGCCCGTATGATCCCAAGGCTCCGAAGCGTCATGTTCTGCGGCCTGCCTTCCTCGTCACAGGGAAAGTCTTCTGAGAGCGCGTAGCCGAGGCCCATGTGCACCGCTCCTTGGATCTGGCCCTCACACAAAAGAGGGTTGACGGCTCGTCCCACGTCGTGAACGGCGACCACTTTCTCGATCTTTCCGGTCTCACGATCGAAGACCACGAGCTGGGCGGCGTATGAGAACACGGCGTGGATCACGGGGTTCTCGAGCCCCTCGTCAAGCGAGTTGGTCCAGTCGACGCGGTACTCGCCCTCGTAGTCCACGCCCGGCCGGCACCCGTCAGCGAGCGCACGCCGGCATGCGTCTTGGACGGCGCCCGCTCCCATCACCGTCCCCCGAGAACCGGTCGTCTGGCCGGCACCGAGCTCGCGGGTGGTATCGACGACGACGCGCACACGATCGGGGTCCACGCCGAGCTCCTCGACGGCGACCTGGAGGGCGACGGTGTGCACGCCTTGGCCCATCTCTGTCCAGCAGTGGCGGACCTCGACACCGCCGTCCTCGGAGAATCGGACGACGGCTCTGATCACCTCGACAAGACCGTTCCCGAGGCCGGAATTCTTGAGCCCGAAACCCAGGCCCACCGCCTTGCCCTCCGAGACGGCAGTGTCGTAAGCGGGCCTGATGGCCTCGAGGCATGCCCTGGCGCCGATCGACCCGATGTCCATCACCTGTCCGGGGCCCCAGACCACGCCCGGGGCGACAGCATTGCGAAACCGCATCTCCCAGGCGCCGAGGCCGACCTCGGCCGCCAGCCGGTCGATGACTCCCTCCATGGCGAATTGCGCCTGATTGGCGCCAAAGCCGCGGAACGCGCCGCATACCGGGTTGTTGGTACGCACGGCGACAGCCTGGACGTCGATCGTCGGCAAGTGGTACGGGCCCGAGGCGTGGCCGGCAGCCCGTTCCATGACCTCGGTGCCGACCGATGCGTAGGGCCCGGTGTCTGAGCTCATGCGTGCCTTGAGAGCCGTGAGCTTGCCGTCAGCGTCGCACCCGGCCCAATACTCCAGGCGGAACGGATGACGCTTGGGGTGCACGAGCAATGACTCCTCGCGTGACAGCGTGCACTTCACCGGCCGCTGCAGCAGCCAGGCGGCGAGCGCCGTCTGCGCCTGGTTGGACATGTCTTCCTTGCCGCCGAACGCACCGCCGTTGGACACCTGCTCGACTACGACCTGCTCGGTCGCGAGCTTGAGGACCGAGGCGATCTGGTTGCGATCATCCCAGACGCCCTGGCCACCCGAGAAGACCTTCAAGGTCCCGTCTGGGCCAGGCACGGCGAGCGTCGACTCGGGCTCGAGAAAGGCGTGCTCCACGCGTTGGGTCTGGAAGACCTCGTGCACGGTGTGAGCAGATCCCGCCAGCGCGGCCTCGACGTCGCCGCGCCGGTACGCCCGGCGGCCGAGCACGTTGCCCTCGAGCTCCCAGACGGCGTCCTCCGGGTCCTCGAGCGCCAGCGCGGGGTCAGTCAGCGGCCGCAGCGGCCGGTAGGAGACATCAACGAGCTTGGCGGCTTGCCTCGCCGCCTCGCGCGAGCTCGCCACGACGATGGCAAGAACATCGCCCAGATAGGACGTGCGGCCACCCTCGGGTATGAACACCGGCCAGTCCGCATGGATTATCCCGACGCGCAGATCCCCTGGGACGTCGGCAGCGGTGAAGACTGCCTGGACGCCGGGCGCGCCGAGCGCGGCCGTGGTGTCGATCTTGAGCACATCGGCACGCGCGTGGTCGGCCAGTCGGAGCGCTCCGTGAAGCATGCCCGGCACCCTCATGTCGTCGACGTACTTACGGTCACCTAGGGCGAGCTCTGTGCCCTCGTACCTGGCACCGCGCGTTCCGACGCCCCCGGTTGGGGTCGCCGCCGGCGTCTCACCGCCCGCCAGCATCTCCACGGCGTCGAGGATCTTGCTGTAGCCGGTGCAGCGGCACAGGTGCGCTCCCAGGTAACGAGATGCCTCCTCGCGCGTGAGCGCCGATCCCTTCTTGTCGATGAGCGATTTCACCCGGACGAGGATCCCGGGCGTGCAAAAGCCGCATTGCAACGCCCCGGTGGATGCGAACGCGGCAGCAAAGCGCTCCCGCTCACCGGCGTCGAAGCCCTCGAGAGTCGTTATCGACTTGCCGGCGATCTTCTCGAGCGAGATCTGACAGCTCACTGATGCCTTGCCGTCGATGAGCACGGTGCAACACCCGCACTGACCCGAGGGGGAGCAGCCGTCTTTGGGCGAGATGACAGCGAGCTCCTCGCGCAGTGCCGCGAGAAGGTGCGGGTGATCGCCGACCTCGACTGGACGCCCGTTCAAGATGAACTGAGTCATCGCCTGCGTGTCCCCCTATCGCCTGGGCGTCCCGGTACCCTGCAGAACCGGGGCCGGTCCGACGCTCTCAGAGTAACGGTTCCACCTGGAGCTCGAGGCCCGACACGGCGCCGCGAGAAACGAGGAGCCTCTAGAGAGCTCCCGAGGGCCGCGCGCTGTCTTCCGCGGTCACTCCCTCGTGAACAGCGTCCCAGTCTCGCCATGCAGGGCACGTGCGACGTTCTCCGGGTTGGTCACGATCGCCGCCGTCCCGCCGTTGGACAGGTAGTTGACGATCGCCTGGATCTTCGGCGCCATGCTCCCCTTGGCAAAGTGCACGCCCTCGTCGAGGTGCGCCTTGGCCTCCGCCAAGGTCATGTGATCGACCTGGGTCTCCTGAGGAGTACCGAAGTTCAGCGACACCTTCTCGACTGCAGTCGAAATGATCAGGAGCTCGGCATCGAGGTCGTTGGCCAGAAGGGCAGAGGCCAGGTCCTTGTCGATGACGGCGGCGACGCCTTGCAGGTTGCCCTCCTCGTCGGCGACCACCGGGATGCCCCCGCCCCCGCAGGTGACGACGACGATACCGGCGGCGATGAGAGCCTTGATGGCGGGCAGCTCCACGATGCGTAGCGGCTGCGGTGAGGCGACGACGCGCCTGTATCCCCGATTCGCGTCGTTTACGATCTCCCAGCCCTGTTTGCGGCGCCGTTCCGCCTGCTCTTCGTCCATGAACCCCCCGATCGGCTTGCTGGGGTTCTGGAAGGCCGGGTCGTTGGCGGCGACTTCTGTCTGGCAGATGACAGTTGCCGCCTCACGATGCATGCCGAGCTGGCGGAACTCGTTGCAGAGGTTCTGCTGCAAGGAGTAACCGATCGCACCTTGGCTGTCGGCGCCGCAGACGTCGAGGGGGACCTCGTGCAGCTCGTGGGAGGCCAGCTCGGAACGCCGCAGGATGAAGCCGACCTGGGGGCCGTTGCCGTGACTGATGGCCACCTTCCAGCCCTCCTGGATCATGGAGACGATGTGGAGGCAGGTCTCGTGGGCAGCGATGTACTGATCAGCAACCGACTGGTGCTTGGTGTCTTTGATGAGCGAGTTGCCGCCGATGGCGACAACGGCCGTCCCTGGGGTCTTGAACAAGGGTTCCATTAGCTCACTTCCATCAGCTCATCGTCAGCGCCATCACGGCCTTTTGGGCGTGAAGGCGGTTCTCTGCCTGGTCGTAGACGATCGAGTGGGGCCCGTCGATCACCGCGTCGGTAACCTCCACGTTGCGATCGGCCGGCAGCGGGTGCATGAACACGGCGTCCTCGCTGGCCAGCGCCATGCGCTGCTCGTCGGTGATCCAAGACTTGTACTTCTCGATGAGGCGCTTGTCCTCGTCTGGGTCTTGGGTCGTCAGCAGAGCGCCCCAGCTCTTCGCATAGACGACGTCAGTCCCCCTGAAGCCCTCGTCGAAGTCGTCGAGGACCTCGAAGGAAGCATGGGCCTTGCGGGCGTTCTCCCTGCCCTGCTCGACGATCTCGGGCATGAGCTTGAATTCTGGCGGATGCACCAGGCGCAGGTTCATCCCGAAGCGCGGCAGCAAGAGCACAAGGCTCTGAGCCGCGCTGACGGGCTTCGAGTAGCTCGCCGCACACGCCCAGCTGACCGTCGCCGTCTTTCCCCGCGGGTCACCGAAGTGCTCGATGATCGTCATGATGTCGGCAAGGGCCTGGTGGGGGTGGTAGTAGTCGCACTGCATGTTCAGCACCGGCACGCGGCTGGCCTCGGCCACGTCGCGGATGTACTTGTTGCCGGTTCCCCAGTCGCACTGACGGATGGCGATGCCGTCGTTGTAGCGGCCGAGGATCTCGCCGATCTCCTTGGCCGTGTCGCCGTGCGCGATCTGGGTGGTCTTGGACTCGATGAACTGGGCGTGCCCGCCCAGCTGTGCCATGCCCGCCTCGAATGAGGTCCGGGTGCGAGTGCTCGAGAAGAAGAACAGCATGGCGAGGACCTTGTCCCTCAGGTAGGCGTGGGGTTCGCCGAGGGCGCGCGCTCGCTTCAAGGCGAACGCAACATCGAGAAAGGTGTCGAGTTCATCCTTGGTGAAGTCTTGAAGGGTGATCATGTCCCGACCGCGAAGATGTGTCTGCATGGTCGCTCCTAGTCGATCGCGCCGAGTACGAGGGAAAGCAGGGCCATGCGCATGACGACGCCATTGAAGGCCTCGACCCAGTAGCGCGCGTGTCGCGTGCTGTCGACGTCCGGTGGCAGCTCGTCCATGCGAGGCAGCGAGTGCAAGATGATGGCGTCGCTCTTAGCCTTCTCCTTGAGCAGTTCCCGGGTGACACGATACGCGGCGGGCGTGAGGCCCTTGTCCTCGGTCGCTTCGTCACGCGACACCGTGTAATCGGCCTGCACGACCGGCTCCATGTAGATGACGTCGGCGTCTGCGATGCAACTCGAGACGCTCTCCATCTCCTTGTACTGCACGTTGACCTCGTCCAGCTCGGCCTTGAACTCGTCGAGCAACGACATGTCGGGTGGGCCGACCACGAAGGCTTGGATGTCGAACTGTGAGAACGCGTACAGGATCGAATGCATTGTCCGCATGCGCATGTCGCCGACGCAGAGCACTTTGAGCCCGTCGAGGTGGCCCTTTTGCTGCCAGATCGTGTACAGGTCGGTGAGGACCTGGGTCGGGTGCTCGCCCCATCCGTCACCGCAGTTGATGACGGGGATCGATGCCCATTTCGCCGCCTCTTGAGGCGCGCCCTGCTGGAAGTGGCGCATGGCGATGACGTCGCCGTAGTACTCCAGCATGTGCACTGTGTCCTTGATCGTCTCCTGGTAGAAGTCACCGGCGCGTGTCATTTTCGCGTCCGAGAACCCCAGCACGTGCCCACCGAGGCGGTGCATCGCGGCCTCCGTCGCGAGGCGCGTCCTCGTGCTCGGCTGATAGAAGGCCGTCAAGAGGGTCTTGTGCTTCAGCAGGTCCCCGTTGCGTCGCTCGGTCGCGAACGGCTTCAGCCGATCTGCTACGGAGAAGATCTGGAAGTACTCCTCTCGTTCCATGTCCTTCAAGGACAGGATGTCTCGGCCCAGGAAACTCCTCATGTCCGCTACCCCTTTCGTTTCGCTGATCGACGGTCCCTCGCGCGCTTCCAAAAGGGCGCGAAACATACTTGCACCGACAATCCTGCCGGGCCGAGGCGCGTCAAAATAGGGTCCTTTGTCCTCACCTTACAAGGCACTCAGCTCTGGCGCTCAGTTCCACAAAGTGCGTGCGCGCCGGGCAAGCTCGGCGTGGGCGGCGCGCAGGTCCACCCCCACGAGCGAGCCGTCCGTGACGACCGCGTCACCTCCCACAAGAAGCTGGACCACCCGGCGCGACGGCCCGAGCACGAGCCCCGCGACAGGGTCGGCGATGTCGGCGATGTCGTCCGCCGGCCACACGGCGATGTCGGCCGGCGCGCCCACCTCGAGATGCCCGAGATCAGGGCGCCCCAGGCACCGCCCGCCGCCCGCGGTGGCGAGCTCGAGTGCCTCGCTCGGCGAGAGCGCGTCGGGTCGACCGGAACGGAGACGAGCGAGAAACAGTGCCTGTTTCATCTCCGGCATGAGGTTGCCACCCTCGCTCGAGGCCACACCATCGACGCCCAGACCGACCGGCGCGCCGGCGTCGAGCAGGTCGCGAACTGGGCAGAAGCCCGATGCCAGCCTTGCATTCGAGCTAGGGCAGTGGGCGACGCCGGTGCCGGCGGCAGCGACCCGCAGCACCTCGGAGGCGTTGAGGTGGACAGCGTGGGCATACCACACGTCCCTCTCCAGCCATCCGAGCTCGTCGACTACGTCGAGCGGGCGGGCGCCAAAGCGCGCCAGGCAGTCGCGCTCCTCGGCGAGCGTCTCGGCGAGGTGGGTGTGAAGCCTCAGGCCGAGCCGGCGGGCGAGCGCCGCCGACTCCCTCATGAGCTCCGTGCTCACCGAGAACGGGCTGCAAGGCGCCACCACGACGCTGAGCCGGTCGCCGTCGTGCAATCTCGCAGCCACCGCCTCGGTCGAGGACAGGATCGCCTCGGTGCGCTCGACGACATCGTCGGGGGGCAAGCCTCCAGCGCTCTGGCCGAGGTCCATCGAGCCGCGGGAGAGATGGAGGCGAACGCCGACGCCTTTCCTGGCCGACGCTATGGCGTCGAAGACCGAGTCGTCGCCGTGGGGCACGACGTAGTGGTGGTCGGCCACCGTGGTCGCCCCGCTCATAGCCAGCTCGGCCATGCCGACGGTTGCGGCCACTTCGACGTCCTCGACCGAGATTCGCGCCCAGACCGGGTAGAGCTCCTGGAGCCAGGTGAACAGGTCGCAGCTCGTGGCACGGCCGCGAGTGAGCCACTGGTACAGGTGATGGTGGGTGTTGATCAGCCCCGCGGTGATGATGCCACCCTCGCAGGCGATAACCTCGTCACCAGGCCGAGACGCGACCGTGCCGATCTCGGTGACGACGCCGTCTTCGACCGCCACCTCGCCGGGCCAGCGCGCCCCGCGCAGAACCTTTCGTGTAGTCACACCTTGTCGTACAGTGCGGCCCGACTGGCTGTCAATTGACAAAGCGCAATGGACAAAGGCCGCGGCTCGGGCACCACTTTCGGGGCCCCAGGCGGGGGCCGAGTCTGAACGCAGCGTTTGCTGGAATCGGGACGAGCGGCGAGAATCAGCTCGTGAACATCTACGGACTCGACTCAGAAGTCATCGATCCCTCCGCTGTGGAACGGACTGCGCAACGCTTTCGCGAGCAGCGCATCGTGCTTCCGACCTTCGGTCAGCTCAGAGACCCGCGCACCGCGCCGAGCGCGCTCAGCGCGCTGTTGAGCGACGTCGACAGGAATGCTGCTTCGCCCGTGAACCTCTGGCGAATCCACTGGTACAACAAGCTCGACGGGGGCTTGACAGAAGTGCCTGAGCACGTCGTGTTGACCAAAGAGCTGACCGGTGTCGATGCGCCGATCGTCGTCGCCTTCGGCGACCGCTTCCCGATGATCGGCGCCCACAAGGTGCTCGCCGCCTACGGTTGCCTCGCCCCGAGACTCGCCACCGGCACCTTCGACCCCACCCGCCACCGGGCTGTGTGGCCTTCGACCGGTAATTACTGCCGCGGCGGAGTGGCCGTCTCCCGAGTGATGGGTTGCCGCGGAGTCGCGGTGCTGCCGGAGGGGATGAGCCGTGAGCGCTTCGACTGGCTCGAACGCTGGGTCGTGGACGAGGGCGACATCATCAAGACTCCGGGCACCGAGAGCAACGTCAAGGAGATCTACGACCGTTGCCACGAGCTCGCCCAGGACCCCGACAATGTCATTCTGAACCAGTTCTGCGAGTTCGCCAACCACATCGTCCACCGGCTGGCGACCGGTACGGCGCTCGAGCGTGTCGCCGAGCATCTTTCGTCTTCGCAGCCCGAGCTCAAGGTCCGGGCGTTCGTCTCGGCAACAGGTTCAGCCGGCACGATCGGCGCCGGGGACCACCTGAAGGACAGGTTCGGGTCGCTTACGGTCGCCGTTGAGGCGCTGCAGTGCCCGACCCTGCTCTACAACGGCTTTGGCGAGCACAACATCCAGGGCATCGGCGACAAGCACGTGCCCCTCATCCACAACGTGATGGGAACCGATGCCGTGATCGCCATCTCGGACAGGGCCACGGACTCCATGAACGTGCTCGCGAACACCGCAGCGGGTCGGGCCTACCTGGCGAGCCGCGGTGTGTCGCCCGCGATGATCGGGGCGCTCTCGTCGTTCGGCCTCTCGAGCTGGTGCAACGTATTGGCCGCTGTCAAGCTCGCAAAGCGGCTCCACCTCGGCGGTGACGACCTCGTCCTCACAGTCGCCACCGACGGTGCCGCCATGTACCCGAGCGGGCTCTCTGACGCGCTGAGGCGCGACTGGCCGGACGGGTTCAACGAGGTCTCCGCGGCCCTGGTCTTCGGCGAGTACCTGCTGGGCACGACCGACGACCATGTCCTCGAGTGCACGGACACAGACAGGAACCGGATCTTCAACCTGGGCTACTACACCTGGGTGGAACAGCAAGGTGTGTCGATCGAGGAGTTCCAAGCCCGCCGGGATCAGAGCTTCTGGCGCTCGTTGCTCGACATAGTCCCCGTCTGGGACAACCTGATCACCGAACTGAACGGCCGCTCGGGAGCGGGCGCGGCCGCCTGAGGTCGCTTCACAGACCGAGCTCGCGGAGCACCTCGGCCGTGTGCTCTCCGAGGCGGGGCGGCCGCCGTCGGTAGGTCACCGGGCTGGACTGCAGGTGCATCGGGTCGGCCACTTGCGCGACCACGTCTCCCCGAGACGGGTCACCCACCCTCACCACCGGACTCAGCCCGAGCCGCTCGGCGAGGGCGAAAGCCTCGCCGAGGTCGTTGACGAGCCCTGAGGGGACGCCGGATTGCTCAAAACGCTCTACCCATGTGGCCGCTGGCCGATCGCGGAGTCGACGCCCGATCAGCTCGGACAGCTCCTCGTGATGGACTAGGCGCGCCGGGTTCGTGACGAAGCGTTCGTCCGACGCCAGCCACTCCATGCCGAGCGCGCCGGCAAGCGCGGCAAACTGGCCGTCGTTGCCGACGGCTATGACCAGGGGTCGGTCCGCAGCGGCGAACATCTCGTAGGGCGAGATCGCAGGATGGCGATTCCCGATCGCTCGTGGCACCTGGCCCGTGGTGACAAAGCTGGAGGCCTGGTTGACCAGCCCGGCCAGCAAACAGGACATGAGGTCCACCTCGACTCGCTGGCCCATGCCCGTGGTCGATCTGGCCAAGAGAGCCGCGAGGATCGCATTCGCCGCGAAGAGCCCGGTGAGCACGTCGGCGACGGCGACGCCCACCTTGGTGGGCTCACCAGCCTCGGGACCGGTGATGTGCATGAGCCCGCCGACGGCCTGAACGATGAAGTCATAGCCGAGCAGCGAAGCTCCTGCGCCCTTGGTCCCGAACCCGGAGACAGTGCAGTACACCACGGCAGGATTGCCCGGGGACACTTCCTCATAGGAGAGCCCGAGGCGCTGCATCGTGCCGGGCTTGAAGTTCTCGACGACGACGTCGGCCCGTTCGACGAGTCGCCGCGCCGCCCGCTTTCCCTCGGGGGCCCCGAGATCGAGAGCGACGCTGCGCTTGTTCCTGTTGATCGCCAAGAAATAAGCACTCTCGCCGTCGACATATGGCGGCCCCCAGGCCCGCGTGTCATCACCGCTCCCGGGACGCTCGACCTTCACGACATCTGCCCCGAGATCACCGAGGAGCATCGTCGCCAACGGACCGGCGAGCACCCGCGAGAAGTCGGCTACGAGCACGCCGCCGAGGGCGGCCGGGGAATCCGAGCGGTCCATCCGGTTGCGAGAATAATGGCAGGTGCCGGGGGATCCCCCATTTCGCCATCATTTTCCAGTACTTTCGCTCCGGTGATGCGACTTGCAAGCCATCTCTCAGAGAGTGACCGATGAACGGACAACCTCCTCAACACCGCCGCAACGGCACCGAAGGCAAGGCAAAGCACGGTTTCAGGAGCTGGTTCCAGCGCCTGGGGCGTGGACAGCGCATCGGCCTTGTGGCCGGTTCGGTACTCGTCGTCGTGATCGTCGTCGTCGTGCTCGTAGCCGTCCCGTCGTCGTCGAACGGCCCCACAAGGCGGGCAGGGAGCTCGACGACCACCTCGAGTGCCGCCGGGACCACCACGACTCACCCACACCCGACGCTGATCGCGAAGAACTGCCCACTCACGGGCATCCCCTCTCCTGGTGGGCGGGTGCTGCCTCGCCCGGCCTTGGCCGTGAAGATAGGCAACGACCCGGCCTCGCGCCCGCAAAGCGGCCTGGAACAGGCTGACATCGTCTACGAGGAGATGGCCGAAGGCGGGATCACGCGTTACATGGCCGTCTACCAGTGCCAGGACGCACCAGTGATCGGTCCCGTGCGCTCGGTGCGCTGGGACGACTGGAACATCCTGCAGAACTTCGGGCACTCGATCTTGGCCTACAGCGGCGGGATCACCTACTGGATGGCAGAGGCGGCGACGCGGCCCTGGATCTACAACGCCGACGGCAGCGTCTATCCGACCGCCAACGCCTATTACCGGTCCACCTCCGACGTTCTGCCCGCGAACCAGGGTCCCCCCTACAACCTCTACACCTCGACCTCGAGGCTCTGGGCACAGTTCCCCCAGGCGAAGTCTCCCCCACCGCAGCTGTTCAAGTTCTCAAAGGCGCTCCCTGCCGGCGCCACCCCGGACTCGTCGGTCTCGATCCCCTTCTCCGGCGCCTCGCCCGTCGTCTGGCAGTGGAGCGCGACGGCCCGCAAGTGGTTGCGCTTCTACAACACCTCGCCGGACGTCGACGCCTCAGGGCACCAGCTCCAGGCCACCGACGTCGTGATCCAGATGGTCACGACCCAGCCGGGACCCTACAACGAGAGCGGACCGGACAGCTTCGACGTCGAGAGCATCATGACCGGAACTGGGAAGGCTTACGTGCTTCGCGACGGATCAGTCGAGACGGGGACTTGGAGCCGCCCCGATGGCTACGCCATCACAAAGTTCACGTTCCCGGACGGCAAGCCGATGCGGCTCCGGCCCGGCAACATATGGTACGAACTGGTCCCCGACTACATCACGGTCAGCTTCAAGAGCTGAGCGGGTGAGCGGCCTTCTCGGCTGAGCGGGCGCGCTGAACCCTGTGCGCGGCGGCCGAGGACCCTCAGAGCGCCCGGACGGCCTTCTCGAGAACCGAGAGGCCGTCATTCAAGAGGTCGTCTGAGATCACCAACGGCGGGAGGAGGCGCACGCTGTTGTCGTAGGTGCCGGCCTTCAACAAGATGATGCCCTCAGCGTGGCAGGCGGAGAGAACCCGCGAGACCGCGACAGGGTCGGGCTGCTTGGTATGCGGGTCGGTCACGAACTCGAGCGCGGCCATGGCACCGATGACACGGACATCACCTATGGCCGGCACTTCCTCGGCGAGGTTCGCGAGCCGAGCCTTGAAGACCTCGCCTATGTGCCGGGCGCGGCCGCAAAGACCCCGGGACTCGATCTCAGACAGGGCTCCGAGCGCGGCGGCACAGGAGACGGGACTGCCGCCGAAGGTCGAGCCCAAGCCGCCGGGGTGGACCGCGTCCATGACGTCGGCTCGCCCGGTGACACCACCGATCGGAAGCCCACCGCCGAGTCCCTTTGCCGTCGTTATGAGGTCAGGGACGATCCCGAAGTGCTCACAGGAGAACATCTGACCCGTCCTCGCCATGCCGGCTTGCACCTCGTCGGCGATGAAGACGATCCCGTGCTCCTTGCAATACTCGGCCAGTCGGGGAAGGAACCCCGCCCCGGGGATGATCACGCCAGCTTCGCCCTGTACCGGCTCCACGAGCACGCACGCGATGCGGTCGCCTCCGATCTGCTTGTCCATCGCCGCGATCGCCAGGTCCGCGCAAGCCTCGCCACAGCGCTCGGGTGGCGCCCCGGCCGTGCAGCGGTAGGGATAGCTGAACGGCACTCTGTAGACCTCGGGGGCAAACGGCCCGAATCCCGACTTGTATGGCATGGCCTTGGCGGTGAGCGACATCGTGAGCAAGGTCCGGCCGTGGAAGGCGTGGTCGAAGACGACGACCGCCTGGCGGCCGGTGAAGGACCGGGCGATCTTCACAGCGTTCTCCACTGCCTCGGCACCCGAGTTGACAAAGAAACTGCGTTTCTCGTCCGCACCTGGAGCAAGTGCATTGAGGCGCTCCGCCAATGCGACATACCCCTCGAAGCCGGTCACCTGGAAGCAGGTGTGAGTGAAGCGCTGCACCTGCTCGTTCACAGCCTCCACTACCAAGGGGGCGCTCGAGCCGACGTTCAACACCGCGATCCCGCCGCCGAGGTCGATGAACGAGTTGCCGTCCACGTCGACCACGATGCCGCCGAAGGCACGTTCAGCGAAGATCGGCATCGTGGCGCCGACGCCGGCCGGCAGCGCCGCCTTCCTGCGCGCCGCCAGCTCCAGTGACCGGGGCCCGGGGATGGCCGTCCTTATCTCGCGCCTTTGAGAGATTTCGACAGATTCCACCACGATCACCACCTGCCGGTCGGGCGAGCGGCCACACACGGGCAGCACTGCTCGCGTCGGTTCGATTCTCAACGAGCTTACCGACGTTGACTTGCACCGCCAACGGGGCGCCCTCGCCTTTGCTGGACGCGGCTCCAGGTAGGCTCCGCCCGTGCTGATCACGAGCCTTCACCATCTGGCGCACCTCTCCCTCGTGGCCCGCTCGGGCGGCCACGGCCCCGGGGTGGTGCAGAGCAAGATCACCTTCTTCCAAGCGATCGTGCTCGGAATCCTTCAGGGTGTGACTGAGCTCTTCCCGGTCTCGAGCCTGGGCCACACCGTCATCTTCCCGGCCTTGTTCGATTGGCACAACCTGGTCGCGTCGGAGAGCAAGCCCGAGTCGTTCTGGCTCGCCTTCGTCGTCGCCCTCCACGTGGGGACCGCGCTGGCTCTCGTGGGCTTCTTCTGGCGGGATTGGCTTGCCATTGTCGGCGGCTTGCTGCACTCGGCTCGCACCCGGACGATCACGACGCCCAGCGAGCGGCTCGGCTGGCTCCTCGTGGTCGCGACGATCCCGGCTGGCATCACCGGGCTCCTCCTCGAGCACAAGCTGCGAGTGCTGTTCACAAAGCCGCTGCTGGCTTCGATCTTCCTCTTGATCAACGGCTTCATCCTCTTCGGCGGGGAGGTCGCCCGACGCCGCGCCCTGGTCCGCGAGCGACAACGTCATCTGGCACCACGAAAAGAGCTCGATTTCAAGGAAGCCGGGGTGATCGGGACGGCTCAGGTGCTGGCTCTTCTTGCCGGCATCAGCCGCTCTGGCATCACGATAGTGGCAGGCCTGGTCCGCGGGCTGGACTACGAGGACGCGGCACGCTTCTCGTTCCTGCTCGCGACGCCGGTGATCCTTCTCGCCGGCCTCGCCAAGGTCCCCGACCTGTTGGGGCCGCTCGGTGATGGCGTCCGTGCTCAGGCGCTTGTCGGAGCATTGTGCGCCTTCGCAGGAGCCTTCGTGTCGGTCGCGTTCTTGACCCGGTATTTCAAGACGCGAACCCTCTGGCCCTTCGGTCTGTACTGCGTCGTGGCGGGAAGCCTGTTCATCGTCCGCTTTGCCTGAAAGCCCGGGCCGTAGTCTGGCGCCATGGCCATGCGCTTGCCCATGACCGAGACCCTCGAAGGGAAAAGGACGAGTCGCATCGGCCTCCAGCTCGGGAGGCGTCCACCATGGTCGACGTGAGCGGCGATCTCGTCGTGACTCGGCGGCTCACCATCCCGGCGAACGAGCTTCAGTGGCGCTTCTCCGGCAGCGGCGGGCCGGGCGGGCAGCATGCGAACACATCCAATACCAAAGTGATGCTGACCTGGAACGTCGAAGAGTCGGCGGTGCTGACGGACCGCCAGCGGGCGCGCCTTGTCAAGGAGCTCGGACCTGTGGTTCGTATCGTGGCTACAGACGAACGCTCCCAGACGCGCAACCGGGACCTCGCCTTGGAACGCCTCCGCGAGCGAGTGCGGGCGGCGCTTGTGGTCCCTCGCCAGCGGCGACCGACGGTGCCGACAAAGTCCTCGATCAATCGGCGGCTCGCCGACAAACGACTGCGTTCCGAACGCAAGATGGCGCGACACGTCGGGCCTGACTCCGAAGAGTAGGCCTCTGACCAGGGAGAACAGCAGTCGCCCGGGTACCGCGACCCCTCGCTTGAAACGCCAGCCGCCATCGCCGCCCACAGCACCGCAGGCTCGCAAGAGCCGACGCCTCAGGACCGATATCCTCAAGTGGGCTCGCGGGGTGTCCGGGGGCATCGTCGGGACAGCGGATTCGAGGTCCTGAGCACGTCGATCACGCTGTGTCCGACAAGGAGCGCTGGAGCGACAAGGATCATGGCAGTGGACACCGCCGATACGGTGACAGCGAGCACTCCTGCACGACTCGACCCGCTCACGCCCGAGGCTCCCGGAGCCGGCGCGCCCGGTCCAGACACGCCCAGCCCAGACCCGCCAGCGGGAAGCGGCGGGGTCTCGGGCCGGCAGTTCGCGTCATGGGCCGCAGCGGCGGTGATCTTCCTCGGGGCCTATGTCTTCTGGACGGCAACTCATCCGAATGGCCAGGGTCACGCCGTCGACGTCGATATCGTCGTCAAGCTCTTCGTAGCTGCCCTTACAGCTGCCAGCTGCTTCGTGTTCGGTCGCCGCGCGGCGCCCGAGGCGCGCCTGGGGTGGATGTGGATAGGGGCCTTCGCCGCTGTGTGGGCGGTGGGCGAGGCGATTCTCACCTGGTACACCTTTGCAAGAAACGGCGCCGTACCGTTCCCATCCGCAGCCGATGCAGGCTTCCTCATCGCCATGCCTCTTGCCGCCATCGGTGTCCTCCTGTTCCCTTCGGCGCCGAGGCTCGGGGTCTCGCGGGCACGCATGCCCCTCGACGGCGTCATCGTGGCGGGCTCGCTCTTGATCGTGAGCTGGACCACTGCGCTCGGGACCGTCTACCACTCCGGCTCGGGCAGCGTCTTCTCCCAAGCCGTGGGACTCGCCTACCCGATCAGCGACGTGATCGTCGCCACCGTCGGCATAAGCGTCCTTGCCCGAGGCCGCAACCGCCAGCGCGTGGCAGTGGCGCTCGTGGTCGTCGGCTTGCTGTGCTTCACCGTTAGCGACAGCAGCCTCGCCTACCTGAGCCATGTCGCCTCGTTCCGGTACGACACTCTCGTCGATGCTGGCCGCGTGGCCGGCCTGCTGCTGATCGCCCTCGCTCCAATGTGGCCGTCGGAAAGGGCCGCGAGCGATCAGGAGGAGGTGGAAAGCCCTTCACTGTGGCAGGTCGCGCTCCCCTATTTCTTCCTCGCCTTAGCGATCACAGCCGCGGCCATAAGAGACACCCAGACTCATCACCTCGGCATGTTCGTTGTGATTGCCGGATTGTGCGTCATCGCCGCCGTGCTCGCCCGCCAAGTCCTCACCATGGTGGAGAACCTCCGTCTCACCGACCAGATGCGCTATGCCGTGAGCACGCTTCGCGCGAACCAGGTGGAGCTCGTCCACTTCGCCCTTCATGACTCACTGACCGGCCTGCCGAACCGGGTGCTGTTCGGCGATCGCATCGAACACGCTCTCGCCCGGCGGGCCTCGCCCACTCGCCGAGTCGCCGTGCTGCTGTGTGACCTCGACAGCTTCAAGGACGTGAACGACACTCTCGGCCACTCGAGCGGTGACGAGGTCCTGATCGCGGCCGCGGACCGTTTGAGCTCTTGCGTCCGCCCGGCCGACACGGTTGCACGCATCGGGGGGGACGAGTTCGCCATCCTTCTCGATGACGCCTCGGGAGCCGACGAGGTGGCTTCGGTCGCGGCCCGAGTATGTTCCACGATGCGGACACCGTTCACGATTGCCGGACGCGATTTCATAGTGCGGGCGAGCGTCGGCATTGCGGTGGCAAGCCAGCAGGACACCCACAGCGAGAAGCTCCTCCAGGACGCCGATGTCGCCCTGTACGCAGTCAAAGATGCCGGGGGTGACGACTACACCTTCTTCGAACCACGGCTCGGACGGGCCTACATCGACCGGCTCGGTCTACAGGCCGAGCTTTCGGCAGCTCTTGACAACGGCGAGCTTTTCATGGAGTACCAGCCGGTTATCGAGCTGAAGTCAGGGCGTACCGTCGGTGTCGAGGCACTGTTGCGGTGGCGTCATCCCCGGCGCGGCGTGCTGAAGCCAGTGGACTTCCTCGCGATCGCGGAGAGCTCCGGCATCGTCGTGCAAATCGGTGCTTGGGTGATGGGCGAGGCATTGCAGCAGCTTTCGGGTTGGCGGCAGCGGGTTCCGGCCGCAGCCCGACTCTGGACGGCGGTCAACGTCTCGACTCGACAGCTCGCAAGCGGCGACCTTGTCGGGGCCATTACCAAAGCCATTGCGGCGAGCGGGCTGGAGCCCGAGTCGCTGCACATCGAGCTGACGGAAAGTGCCGTGATCGACCTGGTCGACTGGTCCCGGCTTGCCCTTGCAGACTTGAAGAGGCTTGGCGTGACACTCGAGATCGACGACTTCGGCACGGGGTACTCCTCCCTGGCATATCTGAAGCAGTTACCCATCGACGGCGTGAAGATTGACCGCGCCTTCGTGGACGGTCTCGGTACCGAACGCCGGGACGCAGTCATCGTCGAGGCGATCGTGTCATTGGCGCACGCCTTGCACCTCAGGGTCGGGGCGGAAGGAGTCGAGAACAGCCGCCAGGCCGAGTGGCTCGGAACTCTCGGTTGCGATTGCGCACAGGGCTACCACTGGAGCGCTCCGCTCGCGGCCGGCGATTTGGAGCAGTGGCTCGGCTCCAACTAGTGTTCTGAGTTGATAGATCGGTGAATATATCTAGTCATGCAGCCCCTCAGTGTTGGGTGCCGCCGCGGCGGAGACTTTCTGGCAGTAGCGGGCCAAGGC
>Ga0116126_1001121_pt1 | contig 17520 bp, 12 predicted proteins | sample June2015DPH_16_5_FD_89730 | JGI IMG/M metagenome (GOLD analysis project Ga0116126, IMG submission 89730) | Peatland microbial communities from SPRUCE experiment site at the Marcell Experimental Forest, Minnesota, USA - June2015DPH_16_40 | ecosystem: Environmental > Terrestrial > Soil > Wetlands...
GACGACAATGATCGTCTCTTCGTTTCCGATCCCGGCCTGCGTCACATTCTGGTATTCAACGCCGCCCACAAGGCGGAAGACGTTATCACCGACGGAATGGTCAGTCCGGGCGCGCTGGCCATCGATCATGAGAACCGCCTGCTCTATGTTTCCGATGTCGAACTCGATCAGGTGCTGGTGTACGATGCGGACACGCTCAAACTGAAACGCACGATGGGCACCACCGGACACAAGCATGCACTCACCAGCCCCGGGGATTTCGCCAAACCAACCGGGTTGGCGGTCGATCCGGAAGGCAATCTCTACGTCGCCGATACCCTGAACGACCGCATTGAGATCTTCGACGCCGACGGCAAATTCATCAGCACCTTCGGGAAAAACGGCGATGGCCCCGGATACTTCGCGCGACCCAAGGGAGTGGCGATTGATAGTGACGGCCACATCTGGGTCGCCGATGGCATGCAGGATCGTGTCCAGGTGTTCAACCAGGAAGCCCAGTTACTCATCGCATTTGGCGGCCACGGCCTGCTCCCCGGGATGTTCCAGGGACTGGTCGGCATCACCATCGACAAAATGAACCGCGTCTTCACCTCGGAGATCTACCCGGGGCGGGTGCAGCAGTTTCGTTATGTCACCGACGCCGAGGCCGAGCAGTTACGCAAGGAACGCGAGGAGCAACGCGAAAAGAAGGTAGGAGCGTCGGAGAAAGACGCGACGCCAGCCGCGTCCCCTGCTCCCCCGAGCAACGCTCAGCAGAGCCGCTAAGAGCAGTCTGAAGCGCCAAAGCAACGAAAAAACGCAGCAGTTCGAGCCATGCCGGCCTGCTGCGCGCTACGCAACTGCCGTGTTTTGCAAGACTTGCCCTAGGTAACCCCTTAGTAACCTCGCAACTGTGGGATTTCACCAACCCGCCTCGTCCAGTTGGCTCTTTTCCCACAGTTCGCAGGCTACCCAATTTGGAACACGACCGACTCGGCAGCAGCTTAAATTTTAGAATCAATAACTTACAGAAACCTCGCCGAACGTGTGGCTTGCGCCGGTTTCGGACACCCAGTTGCACTAGCAAGCCCGAGGGGCGGCTGCAAAGAATGCACAGGCAAGCGCAGCCTAAGGCCTAAGCCTCTGAGAGCTTGTGACACGCTGAACATCCATGGAGGATCTTAAATTTTATGAAAAGAGCGATATTAGTCGTAATGTTTGTTCTCGCGATGGCAGGGTTTATGCTGGCGCAGAATGCGTCGTCATCAATTGACGTCCTCGGCGCCCACAACAACCAGGGCCGCGGTTGCGCTGGCTGCCACGCTCCGCACAGCGGCTCGTGGGGCTCCGGTCACGCACAGACAAAGGGAAACGATACCGGCAACTATGCATTGTGGGGCCAGGACGCCAGCCCAATGTACGGCGCCACCCTTAAGTTCGGCGACAGCGGAAGATTTGTCGAAGTTCTGCCCGCCAGCCTGACCGCCGGTGGCGTAGAAGTCAGCGGCATCATGCTCTGCCTGAGCTGCCACGACGGCAACCTCACGGCCCAGAACATGATGCTCAACTGGTCGTATGAACAAAGGATTGGCTATCTGACGAATAGCGCATACGGCAGCGCCCATATTCCAACCCTGCTTGGCAATGATGGCACTACAGCCGGCAACTACAACAACGATCACCCGGTGGGCTTGAATGCCACCATCAGTACCACCGCAAACGGCTTGGTCTGGGCTAATAGCCAATTTACTGTGACCCCCGGCTCGCCCTACGCTCAGTTTGTAGCTCACTACGGTTATCCGGAACTGGCGCCTGGCGCGCATGGAAACCCCTTCGGCGTCACCCCGGGTGGGCTACCATTCGTGGCTTGCACCACCTGCCACAACCAGCACGTGATGACCATTTACAGTTCCAGCGCAAAGAGCCCGATCGCGAATGACGGCGGCGGCAAGTTCTATGCCACCATGTTCTTCATAAACGCCCCCTACAACCCGAACATCACCCAGGGAACTACATCGGGGGGCTACACCGGGACATCAGCGCCTTCCACGACGCAGTTCTGCCGTCAGTGCCATTTTGGCGAGGCGAACGAGTCTAACAACAGCTACGGCATCACAACGCAGTTCCAGTAGAAATCGCCGTGGTGCAAGGGGAGAGAGAAATTCTCTCCCCTTTTTTTTCGGATTCGGTTTTCGATAGAATCGGCAAGCGAGGAACTATGAAGTACCTACTCCCTATCTGCGCATTGCTTCTGGTGGTGCTTTCGGCCGCCTCGGCCCAGGTCGCCTCCCATGCCCCGACGGCGGCCGCGAAAACGACTGCTCCTCAGGCGTCGCCCCTCCAGGTGAGCGACAAGCCGGTGGCCCGCGTGAACGGAGCCGTGCTCACCGATCGCGACCTGCTGCGTGAAATGTACGCCATCTTCCCCTATGCCCAGCAGCACAATGGATTTCCCAAGGCACAGGAGGCCGCCATTCGCCAGGGCGCGCTGGAAATGATCATTTTCGAAGAACTGGTGTACCAGGAAGCGGTGCGGCGCAAGCTGACCATTTCGCCGGAGAAGCTCAATCGCGCGGAGGCGGATTTTCGCAAGCAGTTCAACAGTCCCGACCAATACCAGCAATACTTGCAGGAGGAAATGCACGGCTCGGAGCAGAACTTGCGCCAACAGATGCGGCGCTCGCTGCTGATCGAGCAAGTCCTGAAGACCGACGTGGAAGACAGGTCTGGGGTATCGCTGGCCGAGTTGAAAGCCTATTACGACAAGAACCCGGCGCGTTTCGAACAGCCGGAGTCGTTCAGCTTCCAGAGTATTTCCGTGCTGCCGCCGCTCAAACCGACAGCCGAACAGGCAAAGGAAGCCCAGAAACGCGCCGACGATGCATTGCGTGAGGCCAAGGCGACTCGGGGCTATCAGGAGTTCGGACTGCTTGCCGAGAAGATCTCGGAAGATGATTTCCGGGTGAACATGGGCGACCACAAAGTCGTAGCGCGTGAGAAGTTGCCGCCTGATGTCATCAAAGCCTTCCTGGCCATGCAGCCCGGGCAAATCACTGGATTAATCCAGCTTGAGTCGGCGTACACCATCCTTCGCCTGAATGCGCACAATACGGCCCGGAAGCAGAGCCTGGAAGAAGTGAAAGCCGATCTGAAGGTGGAGTTGCAGAAAAGGAAGTACGAGAAGCTGCGTTCGGGCCTCGCCAAGCAACTGCGCGCCAAGGCGAAAGTCGAAGAAGTGGGCTAGGCTTGCTGGTGGAGCGCCGGGCGTCCCCGCCCTTTTTCTGATTTCTGAATCCAAAACCGTGCGGCGCGTTATCATCCACCTGCACCGCCTATGATCGGCAAGGCATTCGGCGTGGCCACGATTTCGGTATCGCTAAAGCGATACCCTGATACGAAACCACAGCTTTTCCGCAGCCTGCTAAGGCCTCCGATCCGCCGTGGGCTACCACGTTCGTTTACCCCCTTTCGTACTACGGTTGGGTTTTCCGACTCGCTCAGCGGGTGATATTCCCCACTAGGCGTTCTGAACCCAACTTTCCTTCGTGGTAATCACCTTTGTTTTCAACCTCGTGTAGGACTTGTCGGATCGAGATCTTTGGCAGTCGTTGTGCCTTTTAGAGGCTAAGGGATCCCCGGGGTTTGAGCCTCTGGCGGAAGGGGGTAAGGTCCATGAAGGTCGCGAATCTCATCATCGGACTTGTCGTTCTGGTGATGGCGCAACTGGCCCAGGCGCAGCTCGGCGTGGGTGAAAACACCAAGATCACCGCTGGTGGCCTGTTCTCCTTCGGGTACTCCGGCGACTATGGCGACGCCATCCCCTCCGACCATGGCTTAAACCTTGGATTCGACGGCAAGATCGGTGGCTACTACTACAAACCCAACTTCCTCTCGTTCACCGCGACCCCCTACTACAACCAGTCGCGGGCGGATTCCAATTATCAATCCATCACCGGTGCCAGCGGGGTCGACGCTACAGCGAATTTCTTCTCGGGGAGCAAGTTTCCTGGTTCGTTCACTTACCACTATGACGACAACAGTACCGGCACATTCGGTTTGGCCGGACAACCGAACTTCACGACCTACGGCAAGGGGCAAGGCTTCGGAATCAACTGGAGTGCATTGCTTCCTGGCTTGCCAACACTGTCCGTTGGGTATTCCCAAGGAAGCGGCCATAGCACGCTCTATGGCGTCGACCAGGAGGACAATTCCAGCACGCGCCTGTTCAACGTGCACTCGAACTACCAGATTTCCGGCTTCCTTCTCAACGGTTTTTACAATCACAACAGCTACAACTCGGAATTCCCTGAGTTTCTGGCGGGCGAGCAAGCTGCCGTGGAGGAATCAAGCGGCAACGATTTAGGTTTCGCGGCACAGCACAGCCTGCCGGAGCATGGGTCGCTTTCTGCCACTTATAACTGGGCGTCGACCAACAGCAATTACCTGTCGAACCAGGGGCAGAACGAGAGCACCTCGAATAACTCAAGCTACACCGACAGCACGGAAACCGTGAACGCCATTTTCTACCCGACGCGGAAGCTGAGCTGGAATGTCACCCAGACCTATACCGACAATTTGAGCGGCTACCTGGCGCAGAATCTCGCCAACGGCGGGGCGGCACCGCCCGGAGTGAATTTGGGGTCGGGAGCGCGTTCCTTGACAGTGGGTAGTGGAGCCAGCTATTCGTTCACAAACTTCCTCTCAGGCTCGGCGCAGGCCACATACTACGATCAGTTCTACTTGGGCACGAGTTATACGGGCGAGTATCTGAGCGGCACGCTGAACTACGGCAAGAGGCTCTTTAACATGTTCACCTTTTCCGCATCGGTGATCGACAGTTCAAGCGGCCTGGGGAACAACGCGGTGGGATTCGCCGGCAACGTGAACTTCTATCACCGCTTCGGAGGATGGCAGACGTCGGGCCAGTTTAGCTACGCGCAGAACGTGCAGACACTGCTGGTTACCTATACAGCTTCCTACTACAACTACACCGCCAACGTGAATCGCCGCTTGTCCGACCGCACGCGGTGGACGGTGGCTTTCAGCGGAAGCCACAGTGGTTTGACAAACGAGCCGGGTAGCAGCAATCACAGCGAGAGCTATTCCACTGGGCTGAGCATGCGGAGATTGGCAATCGACGGTTTCTATACTCAATCCAGCGGAGTTTCACTGCTGGGAGCGGGGGGCCTGATCTCGCCGACGCCGACGCCCGGCCTGAGTAATCTCATTTTATTCAGCGGTTCCAGTTACGGCGGCGGGACCTCGGTTACGCCGTTGAAGCGGCTCTCAATTTCGGGAAACTTTAGCCGCGCGATCAGCAATACCATCGCCGCCACGAGCTCGTACAACAACACGGAAGTTTTCAACGCCCAAATGCAGTATCATCTGAGAAGGATCGGCCTGCAGGCCGGTTATCTTCGATTCACGCAAGGGATCAGTGCAATCGGCGCGCCCGTCAACAGCACGTCGTATTATGTCGGGCTGACGAGATGGTTCAGCTTTTTCTAACCATGCAGGGCAAATCAATGCGGGGAAAATCAGTGCGGGGAAAGTCAGTGTTTCGAGCAGGGCTGGCCGTTGCCGGGCTGGCAGTTCTGCTGGTCGCACCCGCCCCGGCTTCCAAGCGTTCGAAAGACACGATAAGCCCGCCGCCCCCGGATTTGCTGCTCGACGGCGGCCGCAAACTCTCTTTTGAGCGCACCTTCAGCCTGGAACGCGAGGTCAAGCCCAAGCGCAGCTTCTGGACGCGGGTCGTGGACGTGATCGCGGGCCAGCCGGATTTCCACTACCTGGTGGGTCCGTATAGCGTGGTCACCGACTCCCACGGACGCATCATCGTCACCGACGTGGCTGCAGCCGGAGTTCACATCTTCGATTTCACGCAGCAGAAGTATAAGTTCATTTCGCGCCGCGACGCCGGCAAAGATCCGATGCTCACACCGCAGTGCGTGGCGGTCGACGCGCAAGACAACATCTACGTAACCGATTCCCAGACAGGCAAGGTGTTCGTGTTCGATGCGAACGGTAAATTCCGACGCGTCATCGGCAGCCTGAAAGGTGGCGAAGGATACTTCAAACGTCCCACCGGAATCGCGGTGGATTCCGCGGCACAACACATTTATGTCACCGACACCCTACGCAACAAGATCTTTATGATGGATATGCAGGGTAGCGTGCTCCAGATCATTGGAAAGAACGGTACGGGAGAAGGCGAGTTCAATTTCCCGACCGAACTGCGACTGAACGGCTCCGACCTGGTGGTGGTCGACGCCATGAATTTCCGCGTGCAGGTGCTCGATCGGTCGGGCACGTTCCGCTATGCGATCGGCAAGGTCGGAGATGGGGCCGGATGGATGTTCCGTCCGAAAGGGATTGGCTTCGATTCCGAAGATCATCTCTATGTCGTCGACGGACTGTGGGGCATCGTGCAGGTCTTCGACCGGGAGGGCCGCTTGCTCTATTACTTCGGCCAGAAGGGGACGGGGGACGGGGAGTTTCAATTGCCGACCGGGCTGCAGATTGACAACCAGGATCGCATCTACGTCGTGGATTCCTTCAACCGGCGCGTCCAGGTGTTTCACTACTACGGCATCGCCCAACCGGGGGACGGAAAGAAACAGTGAAGAAGATCCTGGCGCTTGCTTGCACGATGATCGCGATGATGATCCTGGCGCATGCTTTCGTCGCGGCGCAGGTGACCGGCGATGTGTTGGGCATGCATAATATGACGGCGGCGAGTGGAGCGTCGGTCAATTCCCGGGGAAGTCTCGGTTGCACCTTCTGTCACGCTCCCCACAGCGGATTGGGAGGCATCTCGCCACTGTGGAACCAGAAGTTATCGACGCACACCTACACACCCTACACCAGCACGACCTATGTCGAGCGAGGCAAGACCCAGCCGACGCTCGGAATAACGAGCAGTCTGTGCTTGAGTTGTCATGACGGCACGGTGGGAGTGGGACAGTCGTATGTGTATGGTACGCTCCCTATGAGCGGCTCATTGAATAGCATCGATTCCTTCGGGACCACGTTGACCGGTTCGCACCCTTTCAGTCTGGTGCTTCCATTGAAAGACGCGCCCAACCTGGTGGCGTCGCTGGTGTTGAGGGGTAAGACCGCCGATCCTACCGGTGCTGTGAAGCTCGTGAACGGCAATATCGAGTGCACCAGTTGTCACTCCCCCCATGTGCAAGGGATCGACAGGATCGCGCAGAATTTTCTGGTCCGAGACAGCTCGAACGCGCAGATGTGTCTGGCTTGTCATGATCCGAACCGGGTAGTGCAAGGACAGATCAACCCGCTGGCAGGTTTCACGGGAAGTATTCATCGGACCGCGACCAACCAAGTTTCATCGGACGGTCACGTGGGTTCTTATTCGACGGTCGGAGTGAACGCGTGCACGTCCTGTCACATGTCGCACAATTCGGTTGCGCCGGCACGGCTGCTGCGCCCGGCAACGCCTGCGGCGGCGGGAAACGATCCGGTTACGCAGGATTGCATGACGTGTCACAACGGGGGCACGTACTTGTCGCCCGTGCCTTTGAACGTTATGGCCGAGGTTGCAAAGACCGGCCATCCCTTGCCATCCGGGAACAACTTCCACGATGCTGCCGAAGCGGTACTTTCGAACCACAACCGTCATGCCACGTGCGTCGATTGCCACAACCCTCACGCCTCCAACCAGACGACGCAATTTACCGCGCCGCCGACGCTGCGCCCATCGCAGGCGGGCGTTAGCGGGATCAGCGCGGCAGATAGTGTCACGGTTCTTACTCCGGCGATCAATCAGTATGAGAATTGTTTGCGCTGCCACGGCACGAGCACGGGCAAGCAGCGGCTGATCGTCTACGGGTACGCACCGACGCGAGTGGTGTCGGTGCCGGATCCGCTGAACATTATTCCGGAATTCGCTTCAACGGCAGCGTCGAGCCACCCCGTGACCCATGATCGAAGCAGTCCCCTGCCGCAGCCCAGCCTCCTGCTAAACATGCTGAATCAGAATGGAATGGCGTCTCCGCGCGCGATGGGGATGCGCATCTTCTGCACAGATTGCCATAACAGCGACGACAATCGCGAGTTCGGCGGTACCGGCCCGAACGGTCCCCACGGATCAGTCAACTCGCACATCCTCGAGCGCAACTATCAATTCAGCCAGGCCGCAACGCCGGGCGGGGTGGTCACGAACCTTTTCCCCAATCCTGACCTGACGGTGACCGGGCCGTATTCCATGTGCGCGAAGTGTCACGGCCTGACCCAGATCCTATCCAATTCGAGCTTCTCGCAGCACGGCCTGCACATATCCCAGTACGGCTTCACCTGTTCGGTATGCCACAGTGCCCACGGTATGGGCGCAACTTCCCCGAATATCACGGGGGAGCGGATGGTGAATTTCGACGCGAACGTCGTTGGAGAAAACAACGGCGCTCCGATTACATACAACCGCAGTACCAACACCTGCACGCTGATGTGCCACCAGGTCGGCCACAAACCCAATGGTTCAGTCTCCAATGAACAAAAGTCGAAGCCCCGGCCGAAAATGAGGTAGGTCACTCGGCACTGTTCCGAAACAGATGAACTCCGCCCCGCGAAGAACAGATCCTCCCAACTGGCGAAACAGTCTGTTGGTCACGGCGATGCCGCGGATCGGGACGATGTTGCTGTTGTTCGTTTCAGCGGCAGTTTTCGAGGCCAACAATCTCTCTTCTCTATCAGCTCTCTCGAATAGCGACATCTGGTGGCACCTGCGCGGGGGAATTTGGATCCTCCAAAACCAAGGCGTGCCGCATAGTGGGCTTTTCTCGCAGTCGCCGGAGCTTCCCTGGTCTGCTTCAAGCTGGGGCTATGATCTGCTGGTTGCATTCGCCTTCCGAATGCTGGAACTCCGCTCCATCCCAGTCTTGCTGATGGTCCTCAAATCGGCCTTTGCGGTGGTGACATTCCTCCTGGCGGGTGGCTTACGCGGAAGATTTTGGCCTGCGGCCGCACTGTCGGCCACCGCACAATACATAGTCGGCGGCGTTCAGCCGGGCCCCAGCTACTGCTCGATGCTTTTGTTTGCTGTCGAATTGCTCCTGCTGAACGAAAGCCGCGGCACAGACAGCGTTCGACCTCTTTTCTGGTTGCCACCGCTTTTCCTAGTGTGGGCCAATCTGGACATTCAGTTTGTGTTCGGGATCCTGCTTCTTGCGCTGTTCCTGACCACATCTTTCATCCAGGATTTTGGACGTCGCCCAGGTATGGAGCACCTGCAACAGAAATGGGCTGCCGTTTCGCGAAGGAACGTGGGGATTGTAGCAACGCTATGTCTGATTGCCACATTCGTGACGCCTTATTCCTATCACCTGTACGGAATTTTCTTCGCGAGCGTCACGAGCGCGGCAAACCGTTACTTCCCGGATTTTCACGCCATGAGCTTCCGCCGGCCGCAGGACTACGTTCTGATGTTGCTGACGATGGGAGCGTTTCTGGCACTCGGTCTGCGTCGTTCTCGCGACCCATTCAAAATCGCGCTAATGATCGGCTGCGCGATGCTATCATTCCATGCGCAGCGCGACGCCTGGCTCGCCGCGCTGGCAGCGATTGCGGTGATCGCCGAGGCGATCCGCGATACCGGCGGAACTGCAGACGCGGACCACAAGCGCGCGTTGAACCAGCAGGCGCTGATTGCCGGCGGATTGTCGGTCGCGATTTTGACGCTCGCTTCCACGCTGCGAATTCCCAGCAGTCACGACGCGTTGATGGCAAAGACCGCTCAAACATATCCCGTTGCCGCCTGCAATTACATTCGCGAACATCAGCTTCCACAGCCCCTGTTCAACTCCTATGAATGGGGCGGATTCCTGACCTGGTATTTGCCGGAATATCCCGTGGCCATCGACGGCCGCGCCGGCTTGTACCACGACGACTTCATCATCTATTTCAAAGCGATGAACGCCGATCTGCCTTACACGGCTTATCCCGCGTTGGCCCAGGCTCGCACGCTCTTGTTGCAGCGAAACTCGTTGATGGGGGAGGCGCTCAGCACGCTGCCGGCGTTTCGAGTGGCGTACAGCGACAGTGTGGCGGTGGTGCTGACCAGACCGTAGTTCGTATGGTGTTCATAGTTCGGGAACCCGGCCGAAGTCGCGCTCCGTTACAGCGAAGCGGCCGTCACGGCCAACCGAATCTTCCATCCGGCGAGGCTCAGAACACGCGATTCTCAATAGAAGGCACTCCTCCTGATGTTGAGGGTGTTGTTGCCTTCGTTCGCCATGTCCAAGTGGCCCTGGCGGCAGAACTGCGCCGTGGATGAGGGCTGGGGACAGCGTGTCGAACTCCTTGTAGGGACCTGTTTGCCCGCCGCTAGCGGCGGAATCAGTACCCGCCAGGCCCTATTCGTGGATCAAATTCGATCACGGCAATGCCATCAAATTCACCAAGCACGTGAGGTACGTGGGTCATCGAAGTCAGGCTTGCAAACCAGTCCAGAGTGGGATATGAGGGTCCGAAACCGAGTGCAAGGAATCGCTCGTGGTTGAGTGCAGTTCGTAACAGAAAGCGCCTGCCGATAATCTGGGCCTGTTCATTCAAGGCCCGAGGCATTGGAACGACGGTGGCCGAACCTTGTACTAGCTCAATGGTGCGAACAGCACACTTTCGCTAGCCGGTCCCGTGGGCATACTCTGAAAATCCGCTTCCGGCAGGTCGCTACAGATCACGAGGGGGGAGCCATCTTGAGCGGCATTAGCATCAGCAAACTCTAGAGCATACTTCCACGAATAGCCATGAATGCTGGCCATCGGCGAGGTGTAGTTCTGGTATGCGCTCCAGGTCACGAGTACAACGCACCCCAAAACGCGAAGCAGCCGGGAATCGATCAGGCTGAAAATATCTTATACTCATAACGACGAAGATCTTGGTGGGAAAGATTCAATGGTTGCAGCCATTCGGTGGGGAGCTCTCTCGTGGAAACTTTCGACACTGCTTCAGAAGCTCAAATCGAAGGATCTGAGAGAACCGAGGCACAGCCCGCGAGCCTCCAGTTCATTCATGACCGCGTGCAGTACGCGATTTACGCACTAGCACTTGCTGTATCCATTTCTATCTGGTTCATTGCCGTCCGCGCCCCCCTGTGGCTGGATGAGACACACTCGTTCTTCGTGATCAAAGCCGGCTTCTCCCAGATTATGTCTCGCATGGGGTGGCGGATCGTACCCGTTTATCCGTACATTCTTTGGCTCTCGACCAAAGTTATGGGAACGAGCGAGGTCGCACTCAGAATTCCTTCCATTCTCGCAATGCTTGGGGCGGTCTATCTGCTGTACCTTGTCGCGCGGGAACTGTTCGACCGAGATGTTGCCATCATCGCTGCCGTCGTCTTCTGCCTTCACCCCATTGTCATTTTTGCGTCCATTGATGTTCGGCCCTATGCGTTTGCTGCCCTGACAATCAACGCGTCCATTCTTGCCCTGGTTCACTTACGACACAATAACTCGAACTGGCTGGCGGCCCTGTTCGGCCTCTCGGCAGCATCCATCGGTTACTTCCAATTCATATTCACTGTCATCCTACCGGCCCTCGCCATCTGCTTCTTCGCAATCAAAATTGGCGACCGCAAGGCCTTATGGCGGCAGGGTGGGGTTGCATTAGCGGCTTTTACTTTAGCGTTCCTGCCGGTTATTCCCGTTTTGCGATTGATGTTTCATACCAGGGGCACCCACGTTTTCGACGAAGCTCCGAAGCTGGCGGATCTATGCTGGACGCTCGCGCCAGGTTGGCTGGCGTTTATCCTGCTCGGTACCATTCTTGTTGCCGCCGCAACCCGGCGACTTGATCTGCAAAACCGTTTAGAGGGCTGGCGCATCTTACTTTGCGCATTATTGGGGCTCGTGCCGATTCTGATCCTCTATGGCGTGAGCGTGGGAACATCGATCCACGTTTTTGTGTACCGCTACCGGCTGGTCGCGATTCCGGGAATCGCGCTCTGCTGGACTTTAGTCTTCAGTCGGATTGATTCCCGCGCTTTGCGATTGCTGTTCTGCATGGCCGTTGTTGCGACTACCGCTTACCAGTACTTCAGCTCCCCGTTTTCCCAGCACCACGGTTATACATGGAAATACGCCCTGGAATTTGTTGAAAAGAACGCTTCTACCGACAACGCTTCCGTGCTGATCTGTAGCGATTTCCCGGAGGCCGACGTCGTGCCCATGCCAGTCGGTGCAGCAGTAAAAGACAGCGGCCTTTTTGCACCGCTCACCTATTACAAACTCAGCGTGCCGGTTGTGGGGCTGCCACGGGCACTCAACGACGAGGCTATTCGCGTCGTTTCGAGCTTCCTGCAAGAGCCGGCGCGGCGGCGGGAGCGCTTTCTGGCCCTTGGGTTTGAGCCTTCATATAAAACCCTCCAGTTTATTGCGGATAGCGCTTCAGGAACGCACTATGTCCGCACTTTGGGTGTATTCGACGGAATAGCGGTCTTGGAATTTATACCGCGCGCCCAAACGGATGCCTCGCGCTGACTCTCGGGGCGAGTGTTTGTCTTCAGAACCTACGAAAGTTGGTCTGCTCAGTCTTAGCGCAACTTCCTCACTGCTCGAGTGAGTGGGCGCTGAATCCTATCCTGGTCACCATGGTTCGGGTCATCCAACATGCCAGACCTCGATTACTGGGATAGCGCAGGCTGTTGGCGCCGCGCGTATACCGTCGCGATCTCATCGCGGTAGACGAGCTGGAAGCGCGGATCAACGGTCAGTATCTTGGCCAGCGGAAGCTGCGAGTCCAGCAGCACCAGGCCCGCCTCATTGAGATAAGGGTCGGTGGTATACGATGTGTCAGCGTTCTGGGAATTAAAGAAGAGGCGGTCCAGTTCGTCCCCGTAAAGATCGTTGCGCCCGTCGATCGCCACCGGGTAATCGGGCATGTACCACATCAGGAAGCCGCCCCAGTTGAGATTGTTGTAGAGCGGGCCAGGCATCGGATTTCTGCGCAGGAAGTTGATCGCGTTCACCGGATAATGGGAACTGATCGCCTGATCGAAGCCACGCTGGTTGAAGTCGGTACCACGAGAGAACACCGCCAACAACAAGACGACGGCCGCCGCCACTCCCGTTTTCTCGAACCAGGTCTCGGGACGGTCGCACTCCGCCTCCGGCGCGGGAAAGTCTGCGATGCAAGCCGCGGCCGGAATGCAGATGAACCAGGCGTCGCGCATGGTGCGATAAGCAACCACGCTCGCGACCGTCAGCAACGCCAGCTTGAATGGGTCGAGCTTCCTTTGCCATCCCACGGCGAAGAAGCCTGCAGCGGTGAGCGAGAGTTCCACGTAATGGTTATAACCACGGAAGGTGAGCGGCAGTAGTTCGATGATGACGGAGTAGGCAAACTTCGCTTTCGAATATTCGTAAACCGCCTGATACGGATGATAGAAGTTGGGGCCCACCAACGTTGCCAGTACGCAAGCAGCGAACAAAACCGCTAGATTCGTGGCGTGAAGCGTGGGAGGAGGCAGGAAATCGAGAGCAATCCCGAGCCTATTCGTTAGCCGTTGCGCCAGCGATACGCCAACGAACAGACCTACGAGGAACAAACCATAAATGAACTGGATGTGCAGGTTGGCCCACACCAGAAAAATCAACGGCAGCCAGTACAGGGTTTGCACACGGCCGCTGCGATTCGCCTCCAGCAGGAGAGTCAAAGTTACTGAGAACAGCATCATAGAAAAGAAGAAAGGCCGCGGCATTGTGTTAAAGAGGAACGCCGAGCAAACTACACCGGTCAACACACACGCCAGCCAGAACCGGCCCGAAAGACGGCGGAGCATCCAGTAAATGGCATATGCGACAGCCAAGGTGAGAAACGTTCCGAAGAGGCCAATACCAAGGAGACCGAACCAGGCGTAGGCCCGCGACAGCAACACCTCATAGCCCCAACTGTAGGCGATCCACGGGCGATTGGCTGCGGTGCGCGACAGGATGCCGGTATGAGGAACGGCCAAATGCTCGACCATCCAGTCACCGACCTTGAGATGCCACCAAATGTCGAAGTCGAGAACCGAGAATTTCAGCTGGAATGCGATCGTTCCCACTCCAGTCAGCAGCGCGGCCAAAGCGCATAACTGCAGCCAGCGCAGCCGCAGCAGCGGACGCATCTCCTCAATGAAGCTCAACCGTTGGGGATCCTTGACGTCGAAGACGGGGGCGGCGCTCACGACACAACAGCCGGGACCTTGCAGAGTTCGGTTCTCAACACGCTGAGCGACCCGGCGCCACCCTCTCCGGCCTCGTGGTATTCGGCATCCTGGTTCACTGCCCAGACATCATACTTCCGCTCGCCCGCCAGAATATTTTTTGCGGTAAGCATCGCGGTCATCATGGCGTGGTCCTGATTGTTGTACTTATGCATGCCATTGCGGCCCACCAGATGAAGGGTGGGGCAGTTTTCCTCGAGGGCTTTCCGAATCGTGTTGACATGCTGCTGATAAGCGTCGTCATAAACCGGGTATGCCTTGGGTTGCCGGATGACACAGCCATCGACCACATCCGCACTGGCAGCCAGATTTACCTGTTGGATTTCCCGCTTAGCCAGTTCGATCAGCTCACGGTCGCTCGTTGTCCATAGTCCATCGCCCTCGAAGCAGAAGTATTCGAGACCGTAGGAGCAATAGCTGGCATTGGGAACCATCTCGGGCGACCACGACTTGTAATTTTGCACGCGCCCAACCTGCACACTGGGATCGTGGATGTAAATCCAGTTGTCGGTGAAACGTCCCCGGTCATTCACGATAAGTCCAACGGTCAGGAAGTCCCGATACCGCAAAGAGCGCCCAGCCTGGATGGCGGCTTCGGGAAGCTGCGGTTCGATCTGCGCCACCAACTCCCGGATGGGCATGGACGAGACTAGGTGTTCGGCGCGATATTCTTCCAAATCGCCACTGGCATTGCGGGAAGTCACAATCCAAAGATTGCTGGTGGAGTCGAACCGGCAACCAACTACTCTGCGACCCAGCATTACTGCGCCGCCCAGCTTGCGAACTTTCTCTGCGCATGCTTCCCACATCATTCCGGGTCCCTGTCGCGGATATCGGAACGTGTCGATCAGAGTCTTCACAACCTGCTTGCGATCTTTGGATTCGGATTTTCGCTTGGCGAAGAGAGCGTGCTTAATGGCCGAACCCAGCGACAGCCCCTTAATCCGTTGTGCCGCCCAATCCGCGGAGATCTCGTTGCAACTCATCCCCCACACCTTCTCGGTGTAGGTCTTGAAAAAGATACGGAACAAGCGCTTGCCAAACTGGTTAGAAACCCAGTCTTCAAAAGTCTTGGCGTTGCGCGTCGGGTGGAGGCGCGCCGCCAAGAACGAGAAAACGCAGAGCACCGACTCGATCAAGCCGAGCTTCGACAGTGCCTCGAACGGTTTCAAAGGATAGGTGTAGAACTGTCCACGGTAGTAAATGCGCGACGACCGGTGACGATCAAGCATGTCGCCGCCGGCAATCTCGGTCCAAAAATCTTCAACCTCGCGGGACTTGGAGAAGAAGCGGTGCCCGCCGATATCGAAGCGGAAACCTTTGTATTTGACCGTGCGAGAGATTCCGCCGACATATTCGGGGTCGCTCTCCAGGACAACCACTGGAGCATGCCGCTTCGACAGCTCGTAGGCGGCAGTCAGGCCCGCCGGTCCTGCGCCGACAATCACTGCCTTGAAGATCGCTCGTTCCATAGTGTATTCGCCGGGAGTGAATCGGGAATCCCCACTCCGATTTACCAACCTTGCACGGGATGGCAGTCACCGTGTGCGAAGGATGGAATGCGCCCGCTCCCCAGGAACGGAGTGGCAATCGCGATGCCAGCCCAGCATAAGGACTAAGCGCAAGATTCGCAAGGTCTTGCACCATCAAGCTGACGACGGACCGCGAGTGGGCGAAGGGGCAAAACGCGCCCTCGGTGGGGAGAAAGACCCGATTCGGGACCGGTTTCCACAGGGGAAACCGCTTCCGGTCCTACTCATAACTAACTGAAATCAGAGCTGCACGCGGCCCAGCCGACCTGATCTGTGGTTTTGGCAATTCCGATGCACTCCGAGCGAACGGGTCTTTGTCCGCCCGGATACTTACTCTCAAAATGATCACGCAGGCGAAACAAGACCCGAAGACCGCAAACGAGGGAGAAAAGACGTAACCTCCATAGCAAGTCGAATAACAGCGAGACTGATGGATGCCAGTACGGCCGTTTGGATTTCGGCTTTCCTCGGCGTGACGTTATCCACTGCGAGTTGCTTAACGTCTTGCACGAGGGACCTGCAGGGCTGGATAACGACGGGTTTGAGGACGCGGTTAGGCCCGCGGAATCAGATCAGATCCGATCCAGCCCTGTTTCGTCAGTAGATGACGGTCAGGCCGTCGGACTTGTGGGGACGGTTGCCATGATGTTGGCGGCCGCTTTGTGAGGAAACCGCGAAAATAGCTTCCGGAAGTGCGCAAGCGGATAGGAGGTGGGCAAGCGGGTCGGAACCGCACCGGGCCCCCTCGCGCAGTGAGCAGCCTATTGCGACGGCTTTGCGGGCGTCCCCGGTTTGACGCCTGAGTGCTCTTTCGATTTGCAAGTGCGATCGGCCCAGCGCCCGTTCCAGTTGCTTGATCCGCTTCTCCTGCTCGGCACCGTAGTCTGTAGTTACTTGCGTACCGTTTACAGAACATCCCGCAGTGTGCATTATGGGCAGAGTTTTTCCCTCCGATGGAACGGCTCATTAGTAGCTGGGACGTAGGCACGCGGCTTAACGGTTTTCGCTGCTCTTTTGATTGAACGCCCGTTGGCGCAGTTGCAACGCAGTGTTGTTATTGGGGTCGATCTGCAACGCCGCCGCTAATCTCATCTCAGCGGTTTCGTAATCACCGAGGTCCAACAATATTTCGCCAGAATTGATCAAGCATGAGAGTGCGATGCCCCTGCTGGTGGTAAGACTCCCCGCGAGCTGATACTGTTCCAGGGCATCTCGGAGCTGATGTCGATTAAACAGAATTTCCGCCATCGCGTAATGGCAAAATGCGTAGTTCGGACGTAATATACACGCCTCTCCGTAGTGCCGATAGGCCTCATCATACCGGCCGGCAGAAACCATGGCATCCGCAAGAGCCTCTTCGAGTGCAGGGTCTGGTCGGCCTGCAACGATCGCTGCCTGCGTAAACAACTTCACGCCGCTCTGCCAGTACTGCAGGTAGCGGGTGGTAGCCTCAGCCGATGCCAAGATCAGGCACAGTGCAGCCAACGCTGGTACAACCCGAGGTATGGCGGTCGCAACGGCGAGATCGCTTAAGCCCCATGCGAGCATAATAAAAAGGCCAATGCTAGGAACGTAAGCGTAACGGTCGGCCATGGCTTGGCGTCCGACCTGAACAACTCCGATTACTGGAATCAGAGTTATGACAAAGAAAAACCAGCCCATCGCCAAGTAGCGAGTGCGGTGAAAATACAATACCGCCATCGTGATTGCCACCAGGATGATCGCCGCTGCGATTACGTCCGACCATGGCAACGAGTGCTCGGGGTGTGGATAAAAGACAGACAA
>Ga0116126_1001130_pt1 | contig 17427 bp, 20 predicted proteins | sample June2015DPH_16_5_FD_89730 | JGI IMG/M metagenome (GOLD analysis project Ga0116126, IMG submission 89730) | Peatland microbial communities from SPRUCE experiment site at the Marcell Experimental Forest, Minnesota, USA - June2015DPH_16_40 | ecosystem: Environmental > Terrestrial > Soil > Wetlands...
CTGACCGGCGCGAAACCCCTGCACCAATAAATTGTAGTAATTGTCAGGCGCACTCATCCTCCCCGATACAGGAATGCCGGAGTGGGCCGCGCACGCATAAACCCCGATGACCAGCGCGCACACGCTGTCCAAGATTCCGCACTGCATCCACGAGCATCTTGCTCCGGGTGTCTCCGCGTTGCGGCAATCTGACCGGCTGTCGATCATGTTTGGCCGAAGGTTCCCACGCTCCTGTAGTTCTCGCTGATCGGAAAATAAGCGCGCCGACCAAGTAATTCCGTAAGGTTAAGTGGACAACTTCAATAGAATCAAGAGGAATACATATTGCGGTAGAGCCCAAAAGTCGCACTTCGCTGTTGCCAGCCTGAACCATTGGTAGCCATGTGGGCCTTTATTTTATTGACTTGTACGGGCGTCAGATCGGTGATACAGTACTAACAGGTGAAGCGGTTGGGTGTATTCGTATCTGAATACGCCCTTAACAGGGTGGATATCGGCATGAAGAAAACAATTCTGAAACTCTGCAGAGCACTCCGGTCACGAAAGGCCCAAAGTCTCGTCGAATACTCGCTGATTCTGGCTCTCGTTGCCGTCGTGGCAATCACAGTGTTGAGAGGCCTCGGCAGGCACGTAAACAACACGTTGTCATCGGTCAACGCCAACCTGCCGTGAGAGGGGGAAGGGTCCCGTCTCACAAGCTCGACCCGGCGTCGGATGCTGCCGCATCCGCGCGCAAGATATGATCGTGCTCTATCAGAATCTGATCGCGATGTGACCACGCAACCGTCAGCGGGTTGATCTTGGTTGCATTCAGAGAATCTTCACACCCCAGATGCGCCGCCTCCGCTAATCCGTTGACCCATTGAAAACGTGTCGTGCCGACCTTGTTGCTTGCCCACCCCCCTTGTGAGACGCACACGCCGCAGAACATGATCGCAGAAAGCCTTGCGTCGATGACACCAAGTGGTTGTCGTCACCACACTTCCAGCCCTGGCCTTACCGCATATATTCGCTTCTTGCATTGGCAGGGAAACCTGTCACACTAGCGGCGCTTCCGAAGGAGAAGAGGTTTCTCGTGGCCGGAGTCAAAGCCTGTCCTTTGACACACGGAGTTCACCGCATTTCACGTCGAAATCGTGACAGGCATAGAACCGAAAGGAAACGATCATGGATCAATTGGTGGATGTTGAAGGTACGGTGACCAGGGTCCTGCCCGGCACGATGTTCCGCGTTGAGTTGATCAACAAACACGAGGTCCTCGCGCATATCTCGGGCAAAATGCGCAAACGATTCATCCGCCTGTCCGTCGGCGACCGTGTGAAATTGGAAATGACGCCCTACGACCTCAGCAAAGCCCGTATCGTCTATCGCCTGAGCTAACACTAGACCGTCAGCGGCAACTCTCAGCACGTCAGCGTGAGCTTGTAGCGTAGCACGTTGTGACAATGGACGGTTTCGATAGTGGTCTTGCTGCGTCAACCTTCAGAGGTCATTCCACTCGGACGGCGGGGCTACGGCCCCTGCTTGTCGTGTTCGTGGTCACGGTCGCGGCCCGTGGGTTCTTCCCGTCGCGGTTCGCCCCGAGATTCGCCATGTGTGACTCGCTCACGGTCAGTCCGCAGCACCTCGCGTTCGCGATCCCGGACTTCTTCATGTCGTACCGCGGTAATCGACCGACCCGTTAGATGCTCCAGGTGCTCGCGATCCAGACCTTCATGGATGAATCGGCCATGGTCATCATGAAACCGGTTGATCGCACTCACCCGGAACACATTGTGCAACTCGTCGCCGCGCAAGGTGTAGTGCCGGTAATCATGTTCCCACAAATGTCCGTAGCCAACGAATATGAAGAGCGACGCGCCGAAACCAAAGTCGAAGTCCGCAGCATATCGATGGTCGTGCCACGCCCAGCCTCCGTCCACAAACACAGCGCCGTACGGCAGCGGCGCCCAGCCCACATAGTCCCCGCTGTGACGCCAGAACACCCACGCGGGCCCGTATTCGTAGGCCGGCGCCCACACCCATCCGTAACCTCCCACATACGCCCAGCGGCCATAATGGAATGGGATGGCTCCCCATGCGTAACCCGACTGCCAGTATAAACCCGCGTCGGTGTAGACCCAGTAACCGTTGTCATAGTACGGACGCCAGCCATACGGAATTCCGTACGGTTGCCAGCACTCGCCATATCCCGGCACATGAATCCACGAGCCGTAGGGTGAAAGTTGCTGCTGGAAATAATCGAAATTCACGGCGCCTTCGGGAGCCGGGGCCGGGGCGGGCGCGGTCGTCGGCGCGGCACTCCCCACCTCCGGGGGCTCGGCCGAAGGCGGAGGAGCCGTCGGGGGAGTCACGGTTGTAGCCGCGCTGGGCGCGGGTGCCTCTGGCTGGGATGGCGGTGGCGGAGCCATACCGGCGGCAGCCCCTGGGGCGCCGCCCGATCCCCGTTGGAGCAACACCGAGATGACATTTTGGGAGACCCCCTGCCCTTTGAGATACACGATGTCGTCCGCGCTCAATGCATACGACGCCCCCGAATTTCTGATGTACGCCGTAATGACATCGTCACCCAGGTGGGCCTGGGCGAGCTTCACCACCTCCTGCAATGCCGGTGACAAATTTGCCGGGGGCGCGGCGTCGCTGCCGAACGCACTTCTCGCGTTCCAGAACGCCACTGCGATGGTGATGCAGACAACCGCAAAAGCAACCGTGGTCTTGCTGTAAGATAATTTTGTCGTATTCATGTGCTGTATTCGTTTGAAACTTCCCGTGGCTTTTCGTTCAAGATACATAAACACCGCGATTCCAACGCGGTTTCCCCCCATTACGGGTCGAACCTCCTGTCGTGCTCACCACTTCTGCAGGTAATGCAGCAGAAGTGTTACTCGAAGATCGGCGCTTTGCTGCGCTTGCGGACGCGGCGCATCGCCTCGCGATAGCTGCGTTGACCGGCCCGAGGCAACGAGTCGCCGGGCTTCCGCGTGGAGGCAGGCGTATCGGACAACTGTTGGGAAACTGGCTGCCTCGCACCACTGTTTCAGCCGCATCCCGCGAAAACGCTTTACCAGAACCGCAACGAAATCGCAGTGGTTTCGCTAACATTTCTTCGATCCACGCTGTCTCCAACCACAAGCGCTCCGACCATCACGACCGCCAGAATGGCCAGCAATGTGCCCGCAGTCCAATCATCTCTTGATTTTGTCCGGCGAATATGAAAAAACGTTGACACCTCGATGGGGAAAAACCTGAAGATTGCCGTCGGCTCGGATCATGGCGGGCTCGACCTGAAAAATCAGCTTCTCGGCTACTTGCAAAGCCGGGGCTATTTCGTCCAGGATTGCGGCACGCACAGCAAGGATGCCGTGGACTACCCGCGCATTGCCTATACGGTGGCGCGCCTGGTCTCCAGTGGCTCCTGTGACCGCGGCATCATGGTCGATGGCGCCGGTATCGGCTCGGCAATGGCCGCCAACAAAGTCCGTGGCGCGCGCGCCGCGGCGTGTTATAGTGTCGCCCTCGCGAAAAATTCGCGGGAACACAACGACGCCAACGTGCTCACGCTCGGTTCGGGACAGACCGACTTCGAAACGGCGAAGCAAATTATCGAGACATTTTTGGCGGGCGAATGTGTTGAAGAGCGACACCGAAAGCGTGTACAACTGATCAATGCAATCGAAGATGGTCCAATTGGAGTGGGAGCGCACCAGGCGACGTTGCTGGCCGCAATCGGAGACCCGCGCGTGAACGCCTCGCCAACCGACCTCGAACGCATCGCCAAACGCGTCCAGGAGCTTCTCACGGCGCAGGGCAATCCGCCCATCGCCGCTTCTACGCCAAAAACCAGACTTTCTCCGCAGCAGGTCGCACAACTCATCGATCATACCGTGTTGCGCCCCGATACGACCCGCGCCGACATTGAGCAACTTTGCCGCGAGGCGCGCCAAAACAAATTCTATTCGGTGTGCGTCAATCCGACGTGGGTGTCGTTTGCCCGTCAGGCGCTCGAAGGCTCGGGCGTGAAGGTTTGTTGTGTGGTCGGTTTCCCGCTGGGCGCACAACCGCCCGAGACAAAGGCCATGGAAGCCCGTGCCGCCATCCGCCAGGGCGCGAAGGAAATCGACATGGTCATTAACGTCGGCGCGCTCAAGAGCGGCGATGACGAACTCGTGCTGCGTGACATTCGCGGCGTGGTCGAGGCCTGCCGCGACGGCAGCGCCAGGACCAAGGTGATCTTGGAAACCGCCCTGCTAACGAATGAGGAAAAGGCCCGGGCCTGCGAGCTGGCCGTCAAAGCGCACGCGGATTTCGTCAAGACCTCCACCGGTTTCAGTTCGGGCGGCGCGACGGTGGAAGACGTTTCCCTGATGAGCCGGATTGTTCGCGACAAGGGGCTCGGCGTGAAAGCATCGGGCGGCGTGCGCTCGCTGGCAGAACTGCTGAAGATGGTGGCGGCGGGCGCAACGCGCATTGGCACGTCGAGTGGCGTGAAGATTTTGAAGGAAGCCGCGGGCGAAATCGTTTCCGGCGAGGGTGCAAAGTATTAGATGGACATGAAAGGAATGGAACATGGCAGATCTACGGTCGTACATATTTCTCGATAGTTTGCAGCCGCAGGTGGCATCGTTCTTTGCCACGGTGTCGCAGGGCTTTCTGCCCATCGCCGGTCAGGCCTCTCTGTTTGTCGAGATTTCGCCAGGCATGGAAATCAACCGCGTCACCGATGTCGCCTTGAAATCCACCAAGGTCACGCCGGGCATGCAGATCATCGAGCGGTTGTACGGCATGCTCGAAATCCATTCCGAATCTCAGGCCGATGTGCGCCAGGCCGGCGCCGCCATTCTCCAAGCGCTCGATTTGAAGGAAGAAGGACGCTACAAGCCCGTTATTTACAGCAACAGCGTCATTCGCCGCATCGACGATTATCACACGATGCTCATCAATCGCACGCGCCACGGCAACATGATCCTCCCGGGTCACACTCTGTTCACCATGGAATGTGCGCCGGCCGCGTATGCGGCGTTTGCCGCGAACGAAGCCGAAAAGGCCGCGGAGATCAACATTCTCGAAATCCGCGCGTTCGGCAGTTTCGGTCGCATCTACCTCGGCGGAGACGAGAAAGACATCGATGTTGCCGCCAAGGCTGCCGAGCAGGCGATCAATAGCGTCACCGGTCGCGAGATGAAAGGCGGCGGCGGCGCGTAGGCTGACATTTTCAAACGATCACAATAACGTAAGGAGACACAGACATGGCAGATGCATTAGGTCTATTGGAAGCGCGTTCCTTCGCCGCGATGGTGGAAGGGGCTGACGCGATGGTCAAAGCGGCCAAAGTCGAGCTGGTCAGCTACGAGAAGACCGGTGGCGGATACGTCACCGCCGTCGTTCGTGGCGATGTCGCCGCGGTGAAAGCCGCGACCGATGCCGGCCGCACCGCCGCCAGCCGCGTGGGCGAAGTTGTGGCGGTCCACGTCATCGCGCGTCCTCACCAGAACGTCGACGACGTCATTCCGCTGGGACGCGGCGCCAAAGCTGCCAAGAAGTAAATTGGACAATCAACCGCAGGGGCGGGGCCCAGGCTCCGCCCCTGACGCGAGGTTCCATTTATGAATCTTGGCAAAGTTGTCGGCACCGTCGTCGCCACGCGCAAAGAGTCCAGCATGGACGGCTTGAAATTCATGCTGGTCAAACACGTGGATACCGAGGGCAGGGAAACCGGTGGCCAGGTCGTGGCGGTCGACGCCGTTGGCGTTGGCCCCGGCGAACTGGTTCTGGTCGCCACGGGCAGCTCGGCGCGCCAGACCCTAGCGACCAAGGATCGCCCCTGCGATGCCGTGATCATGGCGATCGTGGACAGTTGGGAAATCGGCGGCACCGAGAAGTATCGAAAGGATTAGTGCGCCATGGCTGGACTTAGCGATCAGGAAATCGAGCTTATCGCGCAACGCATCGTCGCCGACCTCACGGGACGCGGCGGTGTAACCCCGGCGCCATCGTCGGGTTCCTCCGCGGCGCCGCTACGCGATATCGGCATCTTCGATACCATCGACGAGGCGGTAAAGGCCGCCAGCATCGCCTTCTGCCAGTTCGACCAGTTGGGATTGAAGAAGCGCAACGATATTATTGCTTCCATCCGCCAGTCGATGCGCGAACACGGCAACGCCCTGGCTCGCATGGCCCACGAGGAAACGGGCCTCGGCCGGTACGAGGATAAGATTCTCAAAAACCAACTTGTGACCGAGAAAACGCCGGGCACGGAAGATCTCTTATCCAACGCCACCACTGGCGATGACGGTCTCATGCTCACCGAGGCTGCGCCATTTGGCGTCGTCGCCGCCATCACGCCGACGACGAATCCGACCTCGACAATCATCAACAATACGATCGCCATGCTCGCCGCGGGCAACTCGGTGGTATTCAACGTCCACCCGAGCGCGAAGCGAGTGTCCTGTCACAACGTGGCGCTGATCAACAAGGCCATCGTGGCCGCCGGCGGGCCGCGCAACCTGATCACATGTGTTGCCAACCCGACCGTCGAGAGCGCCCAGGCATTAATGAAGCATCCCGGCGTCCGCCTCGTGGTGGTCACGGGCGGTGGCGCCGTCGTGAAAGTTGCGATGGCCAGTGGCAAGCGGGCAATCTGCGCCGGGCCGGGCAATCCACCCGCTATCGTGGATGAATCGGCTGACATCGACCGCGCGGCGCGCGATGTCGTGTTCGGCGCGTCGTTCGACAACAATATCATCTGCGCCGACGAAAAGGAGTGTCTGGTCGTTTCCAGCGTCGCCGACAAACTCATCAAGGCGATGACCTACAACGGCGCGTACTTGATCACCAGGGAGCAGTTGCCAGCCGTCGAGAAGGTCATATTCACAAAGACTGAGGGCCCGCGCCAGGAAGCTCACATCGAACGTTCGCTGATCGGCAAGAGCGCCAGCGTCATTCTGCAGAAAGCCGGAATCCGTTGCGACGACAGCATTCGCCTCGGGATTTGCGAAGTGGACCACGATCACCCGTTGCTGTGGACGGAGCAGATGATGCCCATTTTCCCAATCACGCGCGTGCGTGACGCGGACGAAGGCATCGATTTCGCCTTGCAGTTGGAACACCCGCGCCGGCACACGTTTGTCATGCATTCGGACAATCTCTCGAACCTCAGCCGCATGGCGCGCGAGTGTAACGCCAGCATTTTTGTGAAGAACGGGCCGGCGCTGGCGGGTCTCGGCTTCAAGGGCGAAGGCCCCACGTCGTTTACCATTGCCAGTCCCACGGGTGAAGGAATGACGACGCCCAAGAGTTTCTCGCGCTGGCGGCGCTGCACACTGGTCGGGGCGTTTCGAATCGTGTGAAAAAATACCCCGCCATCGCTGTCGTTGAATTCAGCAGCATCGCCGACGGCATCTATACCACCGACGCGATCCTGAAGAAGGCTCCGATTGCCATGATCAAGGGCGGCACGGTCAGCGGCGGGCGTTATCTGATCATTTTCGGTGGCACCACCGGCAGCGTCAGCGAATCGCTCACCGAAGCGTTGACCATCGGCTCCGGCAGCGTGCTCGACCATGCATTCCTGCCCGATGTGCATCAGAAAGTGCATGACGCCGTGCTCGGTGAACGCGCCGGCAGCGACCAGCAGACGGTGGCGATCCTGGAAACTGATACCATCGCCGCCAACGTCCGCGCCGCCGAGGTCGCGGTGAAAGGCACCGAAGTGGAATTGGTGGAGCTCCGGCTCGCCGAGTATGAAATGTCGGGCAAGGCCATCAGCGTTTATGCCGGCGAACTGCATGAGGTCCAAGCCGCGATGACTCTCGCCAACGATTTCCTGCGGGGTCGCCAGGCGTTCACGCACCATCGCGTTATCGCCCGTCCGCACGAGATCATTACCCAACAACTCGACCAGACCACGCGGTACAATGACGCGAAGCTGCACGAACTCGAAGGCGAGGAGGCGTCGTAATGCTCCTCGGCAAGGTCATGGGAACGCTGACGCCGTGCCGGGTGTATCAGGGACTGGAAGGCGTCCCGATGTTGTGGGTTCAGCCGCTCGACAAACAGGGCAACCCCAAGGGCGAGCCACTGGTCGCGTGCGATTCGACGCGCATGGCCGGCCCCGGCGAACTCATCTATTTTGAAGGTGGACGCGAAGCCGCGCTCGCGCTGGAACCGTGGTTTGTGCCCGTCGATCACACGATTGTCGGGATTGTCGACGAATTGCATAACGTACCATGATCCTCGGCACCGTCAGAGGTGACATCGTCTCGACGATCAACCATCCGTTCTACGACGGAAAGAAAATGCTTATCGTTGAGAAGGAAGATTTTGGCGGCAAACCCGGTGGCTATCTCATTGCCGTCGATGGCGGCGTGGGCGCGGGCGTCGGCGAACGCGTGCTGGTCATCGACGAGGGGAATTCCGCCCGCCAGGTCGTGAAAAACGACAAGGCCCCGCTCCGCTCCATTATCATTGGCATAGTTGACCGCGTCGACGTCGAGGCGTAAGTTTGTTGGTGTTGTAGGCCGCGTGCCCTCACGCGGCGATTATTTGAGGTCGCAATGCGCTTCGATGTCACAGTGGAGTCCAGCAGCGACGGCTTTGTCGCCGAATGCGAAAGCATGCTGTGCAGCGCGACGGGCCTCAGCGCCACCAACGCCCTCGACTCCCTCCGCGACGAAATCCGCTACCGCCTCGAACTCTGCCCCTGCACCACCGTCAACGACGATTATGTCGAACTTAACGTCGTTTCAGCCCTATAGCGCAGGCTGCGGCCAGACGGTACAGTAGCTCTGCCAATCAATCAGATGAGGGCAATTCGTCGAGGTACTTGACCGTCATTATCACTCTCGATCCGAGCTTATACAGCTCAGTCGCAATGCCCTCCTCCTCAACATACAACTGAATACGCCCATCAGGCTTAACAAGCGGCGGCCCAAGAACCGTTCCTGTATTTGCTGTCTTCAGATGAGCGTATACTTGTTCAAGAAATACTCGTATGGCTGTTAGTCTCTCCCGGCTCGGACTCTCCTGAAGTCCATGTCTATATCGGTCAAGTTGCCCCGCCTCCCGCTGTAGCGTCGAAGTTACCGGCGTATAATAAAGAATCTGCAATGGCCTTTTTGTTTCAAGATCGGTGAATGTCAATTGCGCCACGCGGTCGCCCAAACGAAATGCTTGCTCGAGATTGTGTCCCAGTTTTGGGATTTGCCATCCCTTCCTCTTGCTCGCAGCCAAATGCTCTTGAGCTTCAAGATACTCTTGCATTCGCACCTCGATGCCACATCGCAATTCAAATGCCGCATAGAATAGGGCCTCAGTAGTGTTCTCATCCAAGCGGTCTCTCGCTCGCTGCAAACAAGATCGTGAAAAGACATCGTAGCCTTTCATGCCAAGAGTCTAGCAGTCCGGTACTGTCGAGTCACCTCGTGATCCTATCTCTGAAACGTTAGAAATCTCTGCAAGGCCACTGGGGTTTTGAGCCGCGTCAGCAGTGTCATTCCGATGGCGAAAGCCGCAAATATCAAGTCGCCAGCCAAGTGTGATGTACGAGAATCGGCAGCGATGGCTTGCTCATTATTCCTAGCGGTTGCTACACTCGCTGACTGTGAAGTCGCCACCACTGCCAGATGATCGACTCGCCAGCGAGGCCGGGCCAATTCCCCGGCGCGTCATCGTGGCCGCGCTGCTGCTGGGGCTGCTTACCGTCGCGCTGTTCGCGCCCACGTGGAAGGACCAGATGCTGTACTGGGACGACGACGAAAACGTGTTGCACAACCCGCTCGTTGTCATGTCGCCCGCTGCGGGATTAAAGCGAATCTTTATCGCTCCGTTCTCGACCGACTACTATCCGCTCACCTATATCAGCCTCGCCGTCGATCATGTGCTGTGGCAGGGCCAGTTCTTCGGTTATCACGTGACCCAGAGCTTGTTGCACGGCGCGAACGTGTTCCTCATCGTGTTGCTCGTATGGCGGTGGACGGAGACGCTCCCCGTTGCCCTGCTGGTGGGGGCGTGGTTCGGCTGGCACCCCGTGCAGGTTGAAACCGTCGCCTGGATCGCCGAACGCAAGAACGTCCTCGGGGCGTTCCTGTTTCTGCTCGCGTGGCTGGCCTACCTCAAGGCGGGTGACTCGGAGCGCGGCAAGCGGTGGCGGTGGGCGGCGCTGGGATTGTTCCTGCTGGCGGCGCTGACGCATGCGCTGGTCATCGTGATGCCCGGCCTGCTGATCGCCTACGAACTCTGCCTGCGCCGCACGCGATTCACCGAGGCGCTCCGCCGGACATGGTTGTTTTTCGTGCCGACGGTTTTCGCAGCGGCCCTGCGCGTGCTCGGTCACGCGCAATCGGGCCAACTCGTCCGCCCATTTCGCAGTTTGACCGAGGGAATCCTGACGATGACCAAGGTCGTGGGGCAGTACCTGGACACGTTGTTCTGGCCCACGCAACTGAGCAATCATTACACCGTCACCACCGCGAACAGCCTCGCCAACACAGGTGTGCTTATGGCCCTGCTGTTATTCATTGTGTGGGCGGCGCTCCTGTTGTGGGACCGCCCTCTCCGCCGTTGGTCGGCATTTGCACTGGCCTGGTTTCTCATCTGTCTCGCGCCGGTGCTGCAACTCGTTCCGCATCCAACCTTGCGCGCCGACCGCTATCTTTACGTGGCCGCTCTCGGAGCCTTCCTGCTGGTGGCGCTGTTGTTGAACAAGAACCGCGCGGTATTCGGCGTCGTTGGCCCGCTCTCGGCGGTTTGTCTGGTCGGACTGACGCTTGTGCGCATTCCTGATTGGCATGATCCGAAAACCTTGTGGACCGATTGCGTCAAGAAGAACCCGCGGTCGGCCCTCGGCTACTACAGTCTCGCCGGTTGCGCCATTGGGGAAAAAGATTGGCCCACGGCTGAGGGACAACTGCGGAAGTGTATCGACTTGAAACCCGACTTCGCCGAGGCGCAGGCCCGGCTCGGCGCGGTGTGTCTGCTGGAGGGAAAGAACGCGGACGCGCGCGAGCCTCTGGAGCGGGCGCTGGCGTTGAACCCGCAGCTGGCCGAAGCGCAACATAACCTGGCGATCCTTGAACAGGCGCCATGATCAACCAGTTTCTCACCCTGCCGGATGATGAGCGGCTGCGCATTGCCTGGCCAACGCCGAACCACTTTCTTTTCGACGCGCCCGACAAATTCTTTGTCCGCACGCGGGTCAATCCCGATTACGGCAAACCCGGCTGGACGCGCGACTGCGGCAAGCGTTTCCACCGCGGATGCGATATCGCGCCGGTTCAGGTGACGGCGACGGGACGGACCACGCGCGTCGTCTTCACCAATTGCTCGACCAACACGGACTTCGAGAGCGAGGAACCCACATTCGTTCCGCATGACAATGTCTTGTGCGTCTTCGATGGCACCGTCACGGAAGCCATCGCGGACGAAGACGCTTCCGATTTCGGAAGGCACGTCGTCATCGAACACCTCTGGCCTCTGAGTCGTGCGAAGTTCTTTACGCTCTACGGCCACCTCGCCGAGGTGACCGCCCTTCCCGTATCATCAAGGATAGAGCAAGGCGCCAAGATCGGTCGAATGGGACAGACGAGCCGTAGCGCCGATGCGCGCAACTGGATGGCCATCGCTCCACACCTGCACTTCGAAGTGAGGGATGCAAACGGTCGATCCTACGATCCAGTAGAGTTCTTGAAGCGATTCTTGCCGCCGGCGGTCTGAAACCTGACAGCCAATCACGCCTCTCCGAAAAGTCGGACGCAGATCCGGTGCGCGGCGGCCTCGCGTCCGCTTGTTCCATGCGGCACGACCCCCAACAACGGTGTGCGGCACAATTCGGGCACGATTTTGATGTTGGTTTTGGCTGCCACATCGCGCCTGCCGCCAACGGTATCGTTCAGCACAAGGCCGCGCACCTTCAACCCCATCTGCCGTGCCTGGCGAACCGTCAGCAAACTGTGATTGATCGTGCCCAAGCCAAGCCGCGCAACCACGAGCAGGGGCAGTTTCAGTGACCTTGCCAAATCCGCCACGAAATAGCCATCGCGGATCGGGACCAACAATCCGCCCGCTCCTTCCACAAGCACGATGGAGTAGGCGGATGCCAATTGATGATAGCAATCTCGAATCCGTCGGAGGTCGATCCGCTTGCGTTCGAGCCCCGCGGCAACGCTCGGAGCAAGTGGATGGCGCAAATAGACAGGATTGATGACCTCGATCGTCTGTTCGCGCCTCATGATTTCGGTATAGATCTCAGCGTCGCGCCGTCCGCCAGCGCCGCACGCGATCGGTTTGAATGCCGCCGTGCGCAGGCCGCGCCTCCGCAGTTCAGTCAGCATCGCGGCGGTGACGTAGGTCTTGCCGACGCCGGTGTCGGTTCCCGTGATGAACAGTCCCGCGCTCACCTCTTCTTCTCCGGCCCGTACGCGCCCGCCACCGCCAGCACGGCGAGCATCGGCGTCACCGGGACGCGAAACCGGCTGTTGGATTCCGGACCGCCTGCCAAGGCCACGAAGTACAGGAGCAAAAGTGCGGGGAGGATCGATTCGCGTCCCAGTCGTCTTGCACCGACGACACTGAGCAGAACTACAGCCAATAGCGCCAGGCTGTAGAGCGGCGGCCACCATCTCGATGGTGGTTCCGATTGGCCAAGGGAATAGCCCAGTGCACGCACCCCAGGCCCGAAGAGCAGCTTGCCCCAGCCCAACACGGTTTGTTCCGCCAAGGCGACCGGTGACGAGCAAAGTTTCGCGATAGCAGCCCGTTGGCTGACAGCCAGTGACTGTTGGAAGCGTGCTCGATCCTCCACGTACTGGACGTCTCCGTATCGCGCGCGGAATTCCCGTTTCACATCCTCCAGTTGACGCCCCTCAACTTGCGCCTCGACCCCCGCCGCGCGGTACATCAGCAGGTTGTAGGTGGAAATGGATGAGACAAAGTCGCAGCCTGTCACCGCGTAATTACGGCCCACCCAAATCCCCAACAACGGACAGTATCCCGCCAGGAACATCGCCAAGCAGCCCATTCGGTCGAGCCGGGAACGGCGACGCATACCGATCACAACCACGACCACCACCCAAATCCACAAGGCGATCGGGCGGTCCAACGCCGCCAGCGACCAAACAAGCCCTGCGGCGAACCAACTCGACTTCCTGCCGGGCCACCACGCGACAAAACAGGCACCAGATACCAGCAGCAGGGTGAACGATGTCTCGGTCCGGAGATCAGCGCATCGCATCACGGAGTTCGGATCCACCGCCACCAACAATCCCGCCAGCAAGGAGATCTGCGGCCGCAACCATCGGGCTGCGAGCACGACAGTTAACCCGGCCGTCAATGCGCCGAGCACGCACTGCACCGCAAGAAACAGCCCGAGCCGGTCTCCGCCAATGCGAATCAGACACGCGAGGAAAAGAGGGTACGTGGGCGTGCGTCCGACGTTCGGCAATTCCCGTCCATCGGGAGACGGGGCGACAAACCCCTTTCCTGCTGCCAGACTGCGTCCCAGCGAACGGTAAGAATCCAGATCCACATCAGGCCGCAATTTCGGCAGCGTAAAACTCAACATACTCAGGCGTAGCGCGAGCGCGAAGACAAAGACGACAACGGCGTATTTCGTGGTTGCGTTCACAGCAGCGAAATCGGATCAACATCCACCGCGACGCTGACATCATCAGGAGGTTTCAAATTGGCGAGAACCCGGGTAAGTGTTTCGACAAATTGTATAATGTGTTGCGTGCGCAACATGACCTGAAAACGGTACTGATTCTGCACTTTCGCCAACGGTGCGGCTGTCGGCCCGGCGACGACTCCCAACGTGCTCGTGAGACGCTTCTGCAATTCGCGCGCTAGCGCCCCGGCGTAGAACTGCGCCTTCGTTTCGCTGCGGCTGCGCGCCGTAACGCAAACGAGCCGGGACACCGGCGGATACTTCAATTGCTCGCGAAACTCGATTTCCGATTCGTAAAACCCGATAAAATCGTGCTGTCGCGCATATTGCACGGCGGCATGGAACGGCGTGAAGCTTTGCACAACGACCTCGCCTTCGACATCGCCGCGGCCCGCGCGGCCAGCGACCTGCACGAGCAGTTGAAACGTCCGCTCGCCGGCGCGGAAATCGGGCAGATGCAGCGCCATGTCGGCGTAAATGATGCCCACCAGCGTCACGTTTGGAAAGTGCAATCCTTTCGCGATCATCTGCGTGCCGACGAGAATGTCGATCTTGCCCACGCGGAACGCGCCAAGAATCTCGCGGTACAGCGTCTTGCGCGTCATCATGTCGGAATCCATGCGTTGCACGCGGGCCTTGGGGAACGCGTGTTGGATCGCCGACTCGACTTTTTCCGTCCCCATGCCGGCGTACCGAATGGCGGGGTCCCGGCATTCGGGACAGCTTGTCGGCACGCTGCCCACAAATCCGCAGAGATGACAAAGAAGACGCTCGGCCTGGCGATGATACGTGAGCGAGACGCTGCAGTTCGGGCATTTCGGGATGTACCCGCATTTCGGGCAGAACAGGTGCGTCGCATACCCGCGCCGATTGAGAAACAGAATGATCTGTTCGCTCTTGTCGAGCCGCGCCTGGATCGCGTCGCGCAATCTACCGGAGAGAACAACATTTCGTCCCTTTTGTCGAATGGCCTCCTGGCGCATGTCGACAATGCGGATCACCGGCATCTTCTTGTTGTCGACGCGCGTCGGCAATGTGGCCAGTGTGTACCGTTCGCGCTTTGCGTTGTAGTAGGATTCCAGCGATGGCGTCGCGGAACCGAGAACGACCGCGGCGCGCTCGATTTTGGCGCGCATGACGGCGATATCGCGGGCGTTGTAGCGCGGCGCTTCGTCCTGCTTGTAGCTGGTCTCATGTTCCTCGTCGACCACGATCAGCCCCAGCGCCTGTACGGGCGCGAACACCGCCGAGCGCGCGCCGATGACGATGTGCGATTGGCCGTCGCGAATCTTGTGCCACTGATCGTGGCGCTCGCCCGCGCTGAGATTGCTGTGCAGGACCGTGATCTGCTGGTTCTGGAACCGCGCCCGGAAACGCTCTACGGTTTGCGGCGTCAGGGCAATCTCCGGCACCAACACGATCGAGTCCCGGCCCTGGTGCAGCGCGTGCTCGATGGCTTGCAGATAAATCTCGGTCTTGCCGCTGCCGGTTACGCCGTGAATCAAGATGGGGGATGGAGAATGCGTGATGGGTGAGGAATTCGAAACCTGATCGATGGCCGCCTTACACAAATCGAGTGCCTTCTGTTGATCGGGCGTGAGAGCCAGAGGCGTCGTGGGTAGAAACACCTCTCCGCCGAACGGGTCGCGATCATCCACCTGCTCACTCAGTTGGACGTAATCCTTCTCGGCAAGCTTCTTGACCGTGGTGGCATCGGCGTCGGCAAGCTTCAACAGCTTGAAGACAAACATCCCCTCGGATTTTTGGAGAATGTCGAGAACGCCGGCCTGTTTCGGCGCACGTTTCCGCAATTTGGCAAGGTCCTCGGCGGAGATGTTGCCCGGCTTGACGTACTGGCGCTCTTTCCAACTGATTTTGGCCTTCCGCACCACCTCGGGCAGCGCGCATTTCACACATAGTTCGACGGGGCAACAGTAGTACTTGCCCATCCAGCGGGTGAGTTCGAGGATTTTGTCGTTGAGCAACGGCTTCTTGCTGACGACTTCCGCGATCTCCTTCAATTGCGCATGTTCGGAGCTGGCCGCCATCCCCACCACGTAGCCTTGCGCCGTGGTCCTGCCAAATGGCACCGCCACGCGCGAGCCGATCTGCACCACCCCCGCCAACCGCGATGGAATGCGATAATCAAATTCGCGGTCCAGCGCGAGATCAACGACGACTCTGGCGATGGTGTTGGTCACGGCGTCAGCATACTACAGGAGAGGAGTCGCTGTCAGCCGTTGACGGTCTTTTTGATTGGTCGAGTTGCCGATTTGTGTTTTTCTGTCGTCACAAATCGGGCGCGCCCGATGAGGAAATGAATACGAAACTACAGTTCGTGCTGTTTGATTGGGGCGACACCTTGATGTCCGAGGCGGGTCCTCTGGACATCCCCATGGCTGACTGGCCGGAGGTTCGCACCATCGACGGCGCCCGCGAGGTTCTCGCACAATTGTCGAAGAGCTACCGCATCGCGGTTGCAACGAACGCGGCGGTGTCGAGGAAGCGCGACATCGTGCGGGCGCTCGAGCGGGTTGGGCTGAATGCGTTCATCACCGAGATCTTTTGCTACACCGAATTGGGCCACAAGAAAGACGAGCCGGAATTCTGGGAGGCGGTGCTGGCCCGGCTTGGCGCCCACAGGAGCGAATTGGTCATGATTGGTGACTCGTTGGAACAGGATGTCCTTGGCCCGATGTGTGTCGGAATACGCGCGATCTGGTTCAACTGGAAGCGCGAAAGCTGCACGGTGCCTGTTTCCATCCAATCCGTCCGGTCTTTGCGCGAGGTGCCTGCTGTGATCGGAGCGGTCACCTAATCTGCGATGGGTCCGGCCTGTCCTATCGAAAACTCCATTATTCCATTTTCGCGGCCTGCGCTATACTGCGCGGCATGTCCCGGCGGCGAGCGAACAAACTGGAGCGGATCGGGAACTGGCTGGCCTTCGCGTTGGTGTTGGGGGCGATTGGCTCAGCGGCGTTCGTCTATTGGCGCTGGGAATACCGCGAGCAACGATTCGACCGGCTCATCGAAGAAATCGCCCCGAAGTATGGCGTTGACAAGTTCCTGGTCAAAGCGCTGATCCGCCGCGAAAGCAAGTTCGATCCCTTCGTATACGGCAGCCACGGCGAAATTGGGCTGATGCAAGTGACCGATGGCGCGGGCCGGCAGTGGGCGCAAGCCGTCAAGCGACGCGATTACGGACGAAGTTTGTTGTGGGATCCACGCGCGAATATCGAAGCGGGCACGTGGTATCTCGCACGGGCGCTGAATCGTTGGACGGACAAGGATCCTGACGACCGTATTCCGTTCGCGCTGGCGGAATACAACGCCGGCTACGCCAATGTCTTACGCTGGCTACCGCACGCGCAGCAAACCACTGCCGAAGAGTTCATGCAGGCGATCACCTACCCGTCTGTGCGCGATTACGTGACCGACGCGATGGAGAATTATCAATTCTACAAGGCACGCGGCCAACTCTAAAAATTGGCGGGTGCCCGCAAACTAACGGTGGTGTCCTGGGTGAGGCCAGGTGAGGCTAGGAGAAGCGCAGCCACCATTGCGGATGTTCACAGGCACCCAACTACTCACTTCTCTCCCACATAAGATGAGACAACCCGCCCGTTCGTTTCGCTCAAAAAAACATTTCCCTCCACAACCCACAAAACATCTGCCTTCCCCGCCCCATAAAAAAATAATCACCGCCCCAACTTCGCATCCTTCCCCCGCGATTCCTCCGCCAGCCGCGCCTTAAACTCCACCAGCCTTCC
>Ga0116126_1001132_pt1 | contig 17379 bp, 14 predicted proteins | sample June2015DPH_16_5_FD_89730 | JGI IMG/M metagenome (GOLD analysis project Ga0116126, IMG submission 89730) | Peatland microbial communities from SPRUCE experiment site at the Marcell Experimental Forest, Minnesota, USA - June2015DPH_16_40 | ecosystem: Environmental > Terrestrial > Soil > Wetlands...
CGAAGTCGTAGTCGCTCTTCGGAAGCAGAAGGACAGGCACGGTGAGGACGCATCTCTTCAGGGCTACACTGTAGACCTCGATGGTCCCGCCTGCCACTGGGGCATCCACATCAAAGACCCGAGCCATCCTCTCACCTCTTAGTCGCTGCACGCCAACTGCAAAAGAGACGCCGCTCTGCGCCACCGTGGGCAGCGAGTCTACGAAGTGGTTCCTCTCCGCGTCGTTTGACACAACGGCTTGGCCGCCGGCGTAGGAAATGGCTACGTCGCGGCCTTGTGTCACCAGCAACTTGTCGGTGACGAGGGTTGGACTGCCTGACGCAGCCGGCACACGCCTCCATGTGTTGCTGCCAAAAACGCTCAGCATGACGCCGTCCCGACTGCCAACCGCGAGCATTGTGTCCGAGATGGAATTCACCCGTCGCAGAGGCGGATCCTCGTCCCACGACTTCTTCTGTTCGAAGGTGCCTCCGTCCAGCAGTAGGAAATGGCTGGCGATGGCACCAAGTGGGCCTTGGCTATAGTAATTGAGCAGTACTGTTCTCCGGCTTGCTGAGACCCACATTCTAATGATCGCATCTTCCTGGGGATACAGCTTCGAGAGCTCAACCCGCCGGGTCTCTTGCAGGTGGGTTGAACAGACTCTCAGCACGTTGCCCGTTCGCACCAGGATTCCGCCGAAGGCGACATGGAGTTCCGAATCCCTGCGACGGGTGCCCCACTCCCTTTGGCACCGGGATTCCCCCGACGCCGCGCTCATCATGTACACTCGCAAGCGGTACCTGGATTCGTCGGGATTGTCGCGTGAGGAGAGCGGTCCGGGACCAGGGTACACTTCGTAGACAACAAGAGATTCCCCGTCCACAAAGGCGAGTCCGGCGCGACTGGGCTCCCTAAGCCACGGCTGGCTACGGTCCCGCATACGGCTAAGGTCGTGGATCGGCGACACGCTCCAAAGGGCGGGAGCGGTGCCCTTGCCAGCCCGCTCGTCAGCAAACGTAACCGGAAGCGTGCCGATCGAGAGGGCGAGGCATGCCAGTCTCGCGGTTCGTTGTATCACGGCCGGGGTATACCTCCGCTCCACCAAGTGTTGCCGCCCACCAGGTCAACGACGAAATGGATGATCGATCCGATCGGCACGAAGAATGGGTTGATGCTCACAGAGTTTCCTCAAGCTCGAAAGCCTCGATGCTCAGATCGCCCCAGACGCTTGGATATGCTTTCGCCATTGCGGGCGTCGCGAGTATCTGTACAAGCATAAAGGAGGTAGGTCTCCCGGTGGCAAGTGAAGAATTTTACATGGGGCCGTCGTCTACTGGCCGAGGACGGCGAAGCGGCTGATCGAATAGCCGAGCGCGGCGCCCATGAAGGTGTCCGAGACGTAATGCGCCCCCAGGGGAAGCCTGGAGAACGCGACCAGTGCGGCCCCGCCGTAGGCGACGTAAGGAACCCAGCGGTGGTTCCGGTATCGGCGCGCGACGACGGTGGCGATCGAAACAGCCGCTATGCCGTGCCCGGAAGGGAAGCTGCCGCTGCCCCGAAGCCAGTCGCCGTGGGTCTTGAACCAGGTATCGGAGAATCCTTGTTGCGGAGGGACGGAGGCCGGGAACAAGCGCCGGTCGGCGTCCTTCATGAGAATCGTGAGAACCTCGGAGTCGGCGACGGCCTCGCCAGCCAGCAGAGCCGTCTTCCACATCTTCGAGTCGCGCCGGCCCAGCCCCACAACCAGCAGGGAGGACGGCACCGCGACCATCCCGAGAGCCGTGGCCTTCCCGGTGAACACCTGCTTGAATCCGTCAAACGAGGACGTCCGGCGGAAGTAGGAAGCCGTGGGAGCATCCGCTTCCGCGACCAGCAGGGCGGTCGCGCCCACCACGGCGGCCGGCGCAATCCAGTTCTTGGGATGAGCGAGCCGGCGCGGGGACAGCCAGATGTTCTTCTGGTCGCTAAGAAGGTTGGAGGGCAGCAGCTTCAAGGAGACCGTCCGGTCGAAGTCTGGTTGCTGCTGGCCGGAGGCCGCCGAAGCCCAAAGGGTGAACAACAGGACCGCACCGAAGGAGCCCCGCATTACTCCTAGGCTACCGCGCAGAATCTCCCCGTGGCGCACGCTTCAGAGAGGCTGCTGAAAAAGTCCCCTCAGCGGTTGGGAGAGGACAAGCTGAAGCTTATCCCACATGGCAAACCAATGACTTGCGGCCGCACGTGGGGCATGCTTCAGCTTGCCCAGGGACTTTTTCAGCAGCCTCTTCAGCGTGCCGCCGTGGGCTTCAGCCAACGGTCCGGACGGCGAACTGAAGCTCGCCGCCGCACGCTGAGGAGGGTGCTGAAGAAATCCCGGAAGACAACCTGGGCCGCCGATGAACGCCGATCAACGCGGATAGATCATCTGTTTCCAATCGGCGTTTATCGGCGTTCATCGGCGGCCCGCAATGTTTTGGCCTTCTTTGCGAAGGCCAGGCCTACTGTTGCGCCGGCGGAGCCGGGGACTTCGGGGTGCCCTGCGCGCCGGGGTGCCTCATCATGCCGTGGGGACCGCCGGGCCCGTGCGGGCCAGCACCGCGGTGTTGAAACTCCTCCCGCATCTCGATGAGCTTCTCGCGCTGCTCGGGCGTGAGCGCGCCGCGCATGGCGAGACGGAAGTCAATGTTGGTCTTCTGAAGCGCCATCTGGGCGGCGCCGACCTCCTGCAGGGCGCTGTCGATTGCGGCCCGGTCGGGCGTCTCGGCGGCGAGCAGGCTGTGCAAATCGAGCCGCTTCACTTGGAGATCGGCCCGGGAGCGGATCTCGGTCTTCCGGAAATCGAGCGACTGCTGGCGAATCTTCGCCGCCTGCTCCTCGGTAATCCCGAGCCGCTTCCGCATCTCCGGGTTGTTGACGAGAAACGCCAACCTCATCCCCATCTCGTGCCCGCCCCGGCGATGCATCCCCATGTGGCCGCCGCCCCAGCCCTGGTGGCGCATGCCCATTTCACGGCCTCCGCCCTCGCCCCAGCCCTGGTGCATTCCCATTTGGCGGCCTCTCCCGCCCGGGCCGTCCGGACCGTCCGGACCCTGAGGCGCGGGCCCCTGGGCCAGAGCCAGCGCCGGGATGATGACCGCCGCAGCCAAAGTTACCGCAAGCTTCGTGTGAACCCTCATTTTGTTCATGACTCTCTCCGTCGCTTCTTACAACCCGGAAGCCGGTTGAAAGACTCGCTCCGAGCCGTGTTCCTCATATCCAGCGTACCGCTCAGGCGTAAAGCCGCCGTCTTCGACTTGTAAAGAAGTGTAAAAGCGGCCGGCGACGCCGTGCCACCGGTTGTGATGTAATTCTCCATAGTCGCTCTTGGAGGAATCATGACCGCAAGGAACCTGAGCGCCCGCTTGTGGATTGTGGCGGGCATCCTGGCCACGGGGATTTCCGCGCTGGCGCAAGACGAGTTTAAGGAGATCGAGTCCCGCGTCAACGAGTTCACGCTCGCCAACGGGTGGAAGTTCATCGTGCTCGAGCGGCACCAGGCGCCGGTGGCCGCCTTCCTGACCTACGCCGACGTCGGCTCGGCCCAGGATGCCAGCGGCCGCACCGGCCTCGCGCACGTTTTCGAGCACATGGCGTTCAAGGGCAGCAGCCACGTTGGCACGAACAACGCCGCGGCGGAGAAGGATGCGCTGGCGCGGGTGGACGAAGCCTACTACGCGTTGCGCGACGAGCGCCGCAAAGGCGGCAAGGCCGACCCGGAGAAGCTAAAGAAGCTCGATCGGGACTTCAAAGCCGCGCAGGACGCCGCGGGGAAGTTCGTCGTGCCCAACGAGTACGGCGAAGCGGTCGAGCGCGCCGGCGGACGCGGCCTGAACGCCAACACCGCGCCGGACGCCACCAACTACTTCTTCAGCCTGCCCTCGAACGAAATGGAGCTGTGGTTCTATCTAGAAGCCGAGCGCTTCGGCGACCCCGTGCTGCGCGAGTTCTACAAGGAGCGGGACGTGGTGATGGAGGAGCGTAATCTGGAGGAAAGCCAGCCCATCGAGCACCTGATCGATGAGTTCGAGGCCATTGCCTATAAGGCCCACCCCTATCATGAGCCCACGATCGGCAACCTGAGCGATCTCCAGAACCTCACGCGGCAGGATGGCGAGGCGTTCTTCAAGAAGTACTACGCGCCCAGCAACCTGATCAGCGTGGTGGTGGGCGATGTGACGCTGCAGCGGGTTCGGGAGCTGGCCGAAAAGTACCTCGCCTCCCTCCCCGCGGGCCAGAAGCCGGAGCCGTTGCGCACCGTCGAGCCGCCGCAGACCGGCGAACGGCGCATCACGCTGCGCCTGCAATCGCAGCGCGTGTACGTGGAAGGCTACCACAAGCCCGATATCAACGACCCGGACGACGCCGTTTACGACGCCATCGCCAGCCTGCTCAGCGCGGGCCGTTCCTCGCGCCTCTACCGCTCGCTGGTGCGCGACAAGAAGATCGCGACCGCGGCGGGCGGGTTCCCCGGTTTCCCCGGACAAAAGTACCCGGGCCTTTTCCTGTTCTACGCATTCGCGTCGCCGGGGCACACCAACGAGGAGGCGCAGAAGGCCATCGGAGCCGAAATCGAGCGGCTGAAGACGGAGCCCGTGAGCCAGGAGGAACTGGACGGGGTGAAGCGCCGGACGCGGGCGGGCATCATTCGCGGCCTGGGCGACAACTTCACGATGGCGCGAACCCTGGCCTCTTACCAGGCTTTGACCGGCGACTGGCGGAGCGCCTTCACGCGGCTCGAGAAGATGGCGGCCGTCACGCCCGCCGACATCCTGCGGGTTTCCAAGGCGACGTTCGTTTTCGACAACCGGACCGTCGCCGAGATCGAGCCGCTCGGGGCGGCGTCCAAGTAGGGAGGCAAACGACCATGCGCACCAAACTTCTTTCGACTCTCGTCATCCTGTTCGCGCTCGCGGCCGCGGGTGCCGCGCAAGAGCCGGCCGGCGGTTACAAGAGCCTCAAGTACCCGCCTCTGAACCAGATCAAAGTGCCCGTGCCGGTGCGGTTCGAGCTGCCCAATGGCATCGTGGTTTACCTGGTGGAGGACCACGAGCTTCCTAAGATCACCCTGCACGCGACGTTTCGCGTAGGCTCGCGCTGGGAGCCGGCCGCCAAGGCGGGGCTCGCCAGCATCACCGCAGCGGTGATGCGGACCGGCGGCAGCACCACCCAAAACGGAGACCAGCTCGACGAGGAGCTGGACCGGCTGGGCGCGTCGGTCGAGACCGGAATCGGGGAGGACAGCGGAGGCGCCTACGCCTCGCTCCTCAAGGAGGACCTGGACCGGTGTTTGGCGATCATGGCCGACGTCCTCCAGCACCCGGCCTTCCCGCAGGACAAAATCGACCTGGCCAAGATCGCCGAGCGCGACGACATTGCGCGGCGCAACGACAACCCGAACGGAATCGCTTTCCGCGAGTTCAACCGCGTCATTTTCGGCAAGGACAGCGCCTACGCCCGCATGGCCGAATACGCCACCATCGACTCCATCACGCGCGAAGATCTGGTGGCGTTCCACAAGCGTTTCTTCCAGCCGGAAGACCTGATCTTCGGCGCCGAGGGCGACTTCAATGCCGCCGAGATGCGCGCCAAGATCGAAAACGCCTTCGGCGGGTGGGCGCGCGGCGGAGCGGCGAAACTGGCGCCGCCGGCGGTGGATGACGCGGCCCGAAACCGCGCCGGCTTGTACTCGATCGACAAGGACAGCATGGAGCAGTCCTGGGTGGTGATGGGAATGCTCGCAGGCCGGCGAGACGACCCGGACTATTGCGCCCTGCAGGTGATGAACGAGATCCTGGGCGGCGGTTGGGGATCGCGGCTGTTCAGCAACGTGCGCTCGGCGCAAGGCCTGGCCTACGGCGTCTTCTCGAGCGCGTCCGCCGGATGGGACCGGCCGGGAACGTTTCTCGTGGGAGGCTCGACCAAGCCCGAGACGACCCTCAAGATCTATGGTTCCATCCGGGAGCAGTTGGAGAAGCTGGCGGCGGGCGGCGCCACGGCAGATGAGCTCTCGCGCGCCAAGGACGGCATCCTGAAAGGGATGGCTTTCGACTTCGATTCCACGGCCAAGATCCTCACGCGCCTGATGAACTACGAATACTACGGGTATCCGCGCGACTACCTCCAGCGCTTCCGGGCCGGCATCGAGAAGGTGACCCTGGCTGACGTCGCGGAAGTGGCCGCAAAGTACCTGAAGCCGAAGGAATTCGCGGTGGTCGTCCTGGGCAAGGAAAAAGTGTACGAGGGCCCGCTCTCCTCGCTCGGCCCGGTGGCCGCAATCGACATCGCGATCCCGCAGCCGAAGCAGGAGACGACCGCGGCCGCGACCCCGGAGGAGGCAGCCAAGGGGAAAGCGCTGCTGCGAGCCGCCCGCACCGCCATGGGTGGCGCGTCCCTGATGAAAGTGAAGGAGCTGGTGGAGGCGTCCGACGCCATCATCGCGACGCCGCAAGGAGACGTCTCCGTCAAGACCGAATCCACGGTGAACCTGTCCGGAAAAATGCTGAACAAGACCGTCATGCTGACCGGTGACATGACGGTCGGCTACGACGGGCAGGCGGGCTGGATGGGGATGGGAGGACAGACGCACGACATGCCTGCCTCCCAGAATGCCGAACTCAGCGCCTCGGTGCTCCGCCAGTCGATCGCGCTGCTTCAAAACTTCGAGAAGCCCGCGTACACAGTCCAGGCGCTCGGCCCGGCCGATGTGGAGGGCGCACCGGCCCAGATTGTCATGGTGAGCGACGCGGAGCGGGCGCTCCAGGTGAAAATCTACATCGACCCGGCGACCAATCTGATCGTAATGAAGCGCTACACGGCAGCGCTAATGGGCCCGCCGTCGGAGATCGACGAGTTGTACTCGGACTATCGCGACGTAAAGGGCGTCAAGGTACCGTTCAAGAGAGTGGTCAAGCAGGGCGGCAAGGTCGGCGCCGACATCACCGTGACGGACGTGCAGGTGAACCCGGGCGTCCCCGAGGCCTGGTACAAGAAGCCGCCCGCCAAATCACCGGCTGGGGCGGCGCCCCGCTGACCTTTCGGTAGTTGCGGAATAAGAACTCTCCAATCGGGCCCGGCGGTGTTATGCTGTCAACTGGTCGGGGACCTGGGGTGAAAAACCCGGGCGAGGAGGGTGTCATGAAGTTGGCTGCGTTCGGTTTTGCAGTTCTTCTCGGCGCCGGATCGGGCTTCGCAGCTTCCGAAGACCTGAACGGCGCATTCCAGGAATTCAAACAGGTACAGGCGCTGAATGATAGCGCCAAACTGAAGGAATCGGCGATCGCCACGTACGCGCTGGCTCGCAAGGTGGCCGAGGCGACTGCTCCGGAAGACGTCGACAAGGACGCCTTCGCCACAACCGTCGCCAACGGCAAGGCGGTCGAACTGTACATCGAATATGCGCTCCTGGCCGCCGCCGTCCAGGGCCCGGCGGCGACGACGGTGGACCTGCTCTCCACGCTGGAACAGCAGAATCCCAAGAGCAAATATCTCGGCGAGAATTACGGCCTCTACCTGGAGGCGTTGAGGAAGACGGGTGCGACCTCGAAGATGCAGGCGGTGGCCGAGAAGGGCCTTTCGAACTTCCCCGAAAACGAGGACCTGCTGCTATGGCTGGCGGACACGGCTTACAGCCACAAGCAGGCCGCACGCTCGCTGGGTTACTCCAAGCGGCTGATCGCCGTGCTGAACAAGCGCTCCAAACCGGAGAGCGTCTCTGCCGCCGACTGGGAGCGCAAGCGGACCGCGGCCCTGGGCCACGCCTATTTTCTGGCCGGATCCGCTCTGAGCGACCAGGGCCAGTACCAGGAAGCCGACAAGAACCTTCGCGCCGCTCTGCCACTTGCCAAAGGCAACGACGTGTTGAGAGCCCAGGTGTTGTACCTTCTCGGCGTGGCGAACTACCAGTTTGGCCTGATGACGAATAACAAGGCGATGGTGGTGGAAGCCGTCAAGTTCAGTAAGCAGGCGGCCGAGATTCCCGGTCCGACGCAACAGAACGCGGAACACAACGCCTACGTCATGGAGCAGCAGACCTATAAGATGCGCTAGCGCGGGTGGTGGTGAACGCGGTCGCGGGCGGGCCTGAAGCCCCGCCCGTATTCGCTGTCTCCGGTGCAACAGAAGGCCGGCCAAACACCAGAGCACGAGTAACGCTGCCGCCGATGCCCCGACTACCCGTGGGACCTTCCGATCCATGGCCGCGATCATCCCGCGCACAATCCATCCCATGCCAACGAGAAGCACGTCGGGGACATGGCAAGAGCTATTGCAGCCACCACATCGACTATTTTCTTCCCAGACCCATGATCTGTCCATTAGGTAGGACCCAGTTTATGGGCACGTAGTGCGGCGGCAACTCCGCCCAGGCCCTTTCCGTCTTATGGACGGAGCCGAGATCCCACAGGTAGTGATTGAATCCATCGGAGGAACCGATAGCGAACTGATAGGGAATATGCCTCGCGGAAGGGGACCTTCGCCAAAACCACTCATTACTCGGCAGCGCAGCTTTCGCAGATCGCACGAGGCGCCTTCGCTTCCTAAGGCTCAGGGCGAACACTGTCGTGGTAAGTGCTGCCAGTATGAGAAGTCCCGCAACCGTCAGCCATGGGACGTCGGCGGATGTGGCGACAGGTACGAGATGGAAAACGACAAATGCCATTACGGCAGCATACGCCAGTCCCCCCAGCCACATAATAGCTAGACTATTATCCCGCTGATTGAGGGCGTCCATCTCATCATTGGATCTCTCCCTCCGACAACGGGTTCCAATCGTAAATTGAAGGCGGCATGCGGGACAGGTGTGCCGGACCAGTTCATCTTTTCTGAGATCGAAAGAGACCTCAAAGGTCGGCACCTTATAGGTTGTTGTCGTCGAGGGAGCGGTCCAAATGATTCCGCCGGAATGAGTCTGGCTAACCGGTTGTGCACTTCTCCCGCAGGCGAGTTGCGCCTTCCACGCCCGCCCGGCGGGCAAGTCAAACCGTTCAGAAGCAATGGAGGCCAAAAGGGATCTCAGTCCGGGTGTATCATTTAGCATCGGGGTTAGGGGAGCTTTGTTCTCAGTGGCGGTGCGCTCCTGCGCCTCCCGCCGCCGAGCCCTCTCCGCGGCGCCCTTCTGCACAAGCTCCTGCCGGTTGCGTTGGCGCCTCTGCTCGAATTCCCGCTCCTCCTCCGGAGATCCCTTGACGACGCCACAGCCAAGACACTCGCCACACAACTCGTCGGCCACCGCGGACCGCAGCAGTTTCCGGCTGACGTCCCGGCGGACCCTTCCGGAGCCGTTACAGGTTGGACATGTCTTGGGCACCGGTTTTCTCCCGTCAGGGATACTACCACAGTCGCCTGGTTCACAGTCCAGACGGCCAAGACCGGACGCTTACCGAGAAGCCAGACTCGGCCAAATATCGTGTGGTGACCCGCGAGATCGAAGACCCCAAAGCCAGTGCAGGCGATCCCCAAGAACCATTCAGTTGATGAACTGGCCCGCTGCGCTCCGTGCTCTGCAGCAACCGGAGGGCTTTCTGGCCCGGGAAACGGCGAGCTTAAGCTCAGCGTTGCAAGCAGAAGCGGGCGCCACGGGCGAGGCTACCCGCCACCCTTGACCACGGCCTCTGCCTCCGCGGGCGTGAAGGTCTCCACCTTGGCCGAGATGTTCATCGAGCAGAACTTGGGACCGCACATGGAACAAAAGTGCGCGTCCTTGAAACCCGCGTCGGGCAGCGTCTCGTCGTGCATCGAGCGCGCGGTCTCGGGATCGAGCGAGAGCTCGAACTGCCGGTTCCAGTCGAAGCGGTAGCGGGCGCGCGACAGCTCATCGTCGCGGTCGCGGACGCCCGGGCGGTGGCGGGCGACGTCCGCGGCGTGCGCTGCGATTTTGTAAGCGATGATTCCCTGCTTGACGTCCTCGCGGTTGGGCAGGCCGAGGTGCTCCTTGGGCGTCACGTAGCAGAGCATCGACGCGCCGTACCAGCCGATCATCGCCGCGCCGATGGCCGAGGTGATGTGGTCGTAGCCGGGCGCGATGTCGGTGACCAGCGGGCCGAGCGTATAGAACGGCGCCTCGGCGCACATCTCCATCTCCTTTTCGACCTGGAGCTGGATCTGGTCCATGGGAATGTGGCCGGGGCCCTCGATCATCACCTGGACGTCGTACTCCCAGGCCTTCTGCGTGAGCTCGCCCAGAGTCTTCAGCTCGGCGAACTGCGCGTCGTCGCTCGCGTCGGCGATCGAGCCGGGCCGCAGGCCGTCGCCGAGCGAGAAGCTCACGTCGTACTTGCGGAAGATCTTGCAGATGTCCTCGAAGCACTCGTAGAGCATGTTCTGACGATGGTTCTTCACCATCCACTCGGCCAGGATCGAGCCGCCGCGGCTGACGATGCCGGTGACGCGCCGGGTGGTGAGCGGGATGTGCTGGACCAGCACGCCGGCATGGATGGTCATGTAGTCCACGCCCTGCTGGGCCTGCTCCTCGATGACCTCGAGCATGAGCTGGGCGGTGAGGTCCTCGATGCGCCGCACGCGGGTGAGCGCCTCGTAAATGGGAACGGTGCCGATCGGAACGGGCGAGTTGCGGATGATGGCCTCGCGAATGCGCGGGATGTCGCCGCCGGTCGAAAGGTCCATCACCGTGTCGGCGCCGAAGTGGACGGAGTAATGGAGCTTCGCGAGCTCTTCCTCCACGTTGGAGGTGACCGAAGAGTTGCCGATGTTGGCGTTGATCTTGCACCGCGACGCCACACCGATCGCCATCGGCTCCAGATTCGCGTGATGGACGTTGGCGGGGATGATCATGCGGCCGCGGGCGACTTCGGAGCGGACCAGCTCCGGCGCGAGGCTCTCGCGCCTCGCCACATACTCCATCTCACCGGTGAGGATGCCCTGCCGCGCGTAGTGCATCTGCGTGCGGACGGGATCGCTCTCGCGCCCTGCTATCCATTCGGTTCGCATACGGTTCTCCACGGAAAACCCCGCAGCCCCTTCTTCTATGCAGTCTACCAGCTTGTCCCGCCCTCGCGGCGGGATATTCAGCACCGAACCGCGACCGTCAGGGAGCGGCCACCCGAACACTTCGTGCACCCCCCGCGGCCTGGACAAGCTGAAGCTTGTCCTACCTATACTGTGAGGTATGGTCCACATCCGGGGAGCGGTGGCGGCGCTCGCTTTGGCCGCCTGCACGCTCACAGCCCAGATCCCGCAACAGGAGTACCAGTCGCGCCGCGAGAGTGCGCGCAAATCTCTCGACGGCGCCGTGCTGGTGCTGTTTGGCCGCGCCGCCGCGGAGATGGAGGAGCACTCGCCGGCGGTGATCCAGGAGCCGAACTTCCGCTACCTCACCGGCTGGACCAAGCCGGGCGCGATTCTGCTTCTTTCGCCGGCCCGCGAGATTCTATTCCTGCCGGGGCACGATCCGACCCGTGAAAAGTATACCGGGCCGCAGCCCGCGGCGAGCGATCCGGATATCCGCGCCGTCACGGGATTTGAGGAGGTGCTGCCGGTCGAGCAGTTCGAATCGCAGTTGGCCAAGGCGCTGGAGTCGAACGCGCACATCGCGGCCTTGCTGCGGGAGCCCTACGTCGCCAGGCTGAAGAGCCTCGCGCCGCTGCGCGAGTTGGCCGACGCGGAGAGCAAACTGGGGCCACAGCGCGCGAAGAAGTCGGTGGCCGAAATCGAGTTGATCCGGAAAAGCACGGACGTCGGCGTCGAGGCGCATCGGGCGGCGTGGCGGCGCATCGCCCCGGGCCTGTTCGAATACCAGGTGGCCGCGACCACGACCTCGCTCATGCTCGAGCGGGGCTGCGAGGGCAACGCGTACCCTCCCATCGTCGCCTCGGGGCCCAATGCCACGGCGCTGCACTACTCCGAAAACGCCCGGCTCATGCAGGCGGGAGAGTTGGTGCTAATGGACGTGGGCTCGGAGTGCGCGGGCTACGCCACCGACATCACGCGGACGGTTCCGGTGAGCGGCAAGTTCACCCCACGGCAGCGGGAGTTGTACGAGATCGTTCTAGGCGCGCAGAAGGCGGCGATCACCGCGGTGAAGCCCGGCGTTGCCATGCCGCAGCTCAACCAGATCGCTCGCGACTACCTCGATGGACATGGGCGGGACCTCAGCGGCGGTCCGCTCGGCCAGTATCTGACCCACAGGATCTCGCACGGAGTCGGGCTCGAAGTGCACGACCCTCCCTCCGCCTCTTCGACCGAGCCGCTGCTGGCCGGGATGGTCATCACCGTCGAGCCGGGCCTGTATATCCCCGAGGAAAAGCTAGGGATACGCATCGAGGACACGCTGCTGGTAACCGAGGACGGATCTCGCAATCTCAGCGGAGCCTTGCCGCGCGAGGCCGCCGAGATCGAGCGGGCAATGGAGCGCCAGTAAGGCTCGTAAGCCGTTCCATTGCAAGCCCAAAGAGCTAGGACCGAAGTTTCCCGGGTCCCGGTACTGAAGCCCGAATTTTTGCGTTCTTTCCGTCTGAATTGGGAATAGAATGAACTCGCAGTACCAAGTCCGCCGGGCTCCCCGGGGAGCGGGCGGCGGGGTTTAGGAGGCGATGGCCATGTTCGACACTCTCGACGATACGATGAAACAAGATGACCAGGCGGCGTCTTCGGTAGCGGCGCGGCTAGTGCCGTGGGCTGTGGGAATCCTGGCTACTGTATTGGTTCTGGGCGGGTTATATCTGGCGATGAAGTCACTTGGCTGAGCCTTGCCTCGGTGGTGAACCGGGGCTTCGCCTGGCCGGAGGGGTCGAGTTGTTTCATCACGGAGCGCACCAGGCCGGCATACTCTGGCCTCGGGTTGTAAGTGGCAAGAACCTTACCCAAGTCTTTGCCACGGTAAAGCTTAGAGTCACCTAGTCGGGAAGCGACCAGGCGGATAGCCTCCCGGAAGGAGGCAAACTGCTTTCTTCCCGAATCCCACCCGAAGATGTTCCTCCCGACCGCTGTTCTGCCGCATCCGGTTTCCACCATCGAAATGCTGGGGAGCAGACGCCAGTCCAGGCTGTGTCGGTCCGCGGCCTCCAAGAAGTCCGGGGCGAGGGGTAGCAGCGAGCTGTGAGCGTCCCGCAAGAACGCCTGCAGGAGAGAAAGCCGGGAATCGTTCTTATATACGGACTGGCTGGGCAGCTGGGCAAGGTTCGGCATGGTCGGCAGCCCGAGAAGTCCAGCACAAATGAGCAGTTGTCTCAATACGCAGCACCTCGATTAGAATCGGTCCCAGTTGCGAGCATTAAGTCGCGTTAAGAAAAACTACAGGCAGTTCTCATACTATACCACAGCGGAGGTCGGGGAAAACGCCCCAGATGAGGGTATAAGTCTTTGGAGACGGAAGGGTTGGAAACAGATGCGCCTCCGCCCGAGGCGGAGGCGCGCGAGTGCGAGGAGATGGCCTCTAACGGCTGATACTGCTGGAGCCGCCGGTCCACGCGACGGCGGCTGCAATGCCGCCCCCGGTGGCTGCTACGGCTGCTCCGGCGATGATCGCGGTGTGGTGGCCGCCTGAGACTGCGGCGGCCTTGGTTCCCCCGCCGCTCGCGGTCACGGCCTTGATGCTGATCACGTTGACAACGTGGGAGGCGGACTCGGCTGCCTGGGCGGCGGTATCGAGCGTTCCGGTCACTTCGACCACCTTGCCCACCAGCTTGCCAAGGTCGGAGCCAACCAGTTCGACCCGGACCCCGGCGGTCTTGTCCGTAAGGAAATAGTGGCCGTCACTCTCGGTGAGGACGCCGGTCAGCTTCTCGGGCGCCGCAGCGCCGGATGCCTGCATGGTGAAAGCTAGCGCCTTGCCCGGCAGGACCTGCGCCAGCAGAACGCCCGTCCCGTTCTTCACCTGAACCGCGCCGGAGATGGCGGAGACCTCGATGCCGCCTGCGCCCGTCAGATTGATCTCGGCCGCCGAGTGGGGCGCAGCCTGCACCTGGAAGCCGGCGGCATCGACCGCGTATCCCTGGCGGGCCTCAACTTGCGCCGCTCCCTGTTCGAGGACCAGACGGCTGTGGAATACCTTCCCGCGCGAGTCGCCGGCAAGCCGCACGCTCGTCCCTTCATACAGGCGCAACTCCGAGCCTGCGCTCCCGGTCTCGATCAGGCTTCCATCGAGAATGGTCCCGTCACCGGATACGCTGGCGCGGTCGATCCGGAAATCCCCGCTGGTGGTGGCGATGCCGATGGCGCCTCCAGCCGCCCAGGCGGCGCCCAGAACCACGGCCATAACCAGCGCGATGAGAACTGCCGATCTTGAAAGCATGTCTCCTCCTGATGAATCGGGCCAGCCCTTTGCGGCCTCTACTTTGAGGATCGGTAGCGGGGCTGCGAAGGGAGAGGGTAATAGGGCAAAGACGGGCCGCTGTCTAAGGGAAAGCTCTGAAGCGGACGCCGCCCAGGTTCTCCCGATGGGAGGCCGAATGCCTCCACTGCTCTCCCGCATCTCAGGCGCCGTCGCCCTGGCGGCGCTGATCTGGTGCCTGGGCGCGACGGCGGTCGCGGGTTGGGAGGACCACCTGGCGCGCTCCGGGCGCCGCGGGGCCATCGAGAGGGCGGTCCGCCTGGCGCCCGGAGATGCCAGAAACTACGGCGCCCTGGCGTCGCTCGGGGGCACGGACCGGAGCCGGAACCTGGAGCTGGCCGTAAGGGCCAGCCCATACAATTCACAGGCATGGATCGCGCTTGGTCTGGACGCCGAAATGCTAGGTGACGAGGCCCGCGCCGAGCGCTGCCTGCTCCAAGCTGCCCGGGTGGATAAGACCTACGCCCCCCGCTGGTCGCTGGCCAACTTCTACTTCCGCCGGAACAGCCCCGAGAGGTTCTTGCCGTGGCTGCGTGAGGCGGCGCGAATGTCCTACGGCGACCCGCGCCCGTTGGCCGCGCTCGCCTGGAATCTGGCCGGGGACTCACCGGAGACGCTGGCGGCCCTGAGCGACCGCCTGCCGGTTCTCGAGAGCTACGTTTCCCTCCTGCTGGACAATGACCGGCTGGGTCCGGCCGAGACGGCAGCCGGCAAACTGCTGGAGGCCGCCGGGAAAAACGCCGCCGGAGCCGTCCTCGTCTACTCGGACCGCTTCCTGGACGCCGGCCGGCCGGAGGCGGCGCTGCGCCTCTGGAACCGGCTGGCCCTGGAGCGGTTCATCCCTGGACAGCCGCTCGATCCGGATCGCGGTCCGCACCTGACGAACGGCAATTTCGACAGCGAACCTCTCAGCCGGGGCTTCGACTGGCGGCCGCAGGCCGTTGCGGGCGTGGAGATGGTCCGGCAGCCATCCGGGGCGGCTTGCGGTTCTCGTTCTCGGGAGGGCAGCCGGAATCCTGCATGCTCGTGCTCGAACGAGTCCCGCTGGCTCCTGGCCGGTCCTGGCGGCTGGCGTTCGAGTACCGCAGCGAGGGGATGGCCGGGGAGACGGGCCTGCGCTGGCGCACCATCGGGGAGGAGTGGCAGGCGCCCGCGAGCGAGGCCTGGAGAGAGGCGGACTTCGAGTTCAAGACCCCGGCCCGCGGCGCCGTCGTGCCCCTGGCGCTGGCCTACGAGCGCGCGCCCGGAACGGTGCGAACGACGGGTTCCTTCTGGCTGCGCAGGGTCCGGCTCGAGGCGGCGCGGCCCTAGCTGGAAAGCCCGGCGCGGCGGGCGCGGAAGCGGAAGGCGTACGGGTTGGTGTCCACTTGCACCTCCGTGAAACCGGCGGCCTCGAGACGCTTCGGAAAGCCGCCTGGATCCACCGGAACCATGGTGTCGAAGAGGTGGAGCAGGCGAAAAGCGAAGCTGTAAAGGCTGTCGGTGCCGGCGAAAACGGCGCCGGGACGAAGCACGCGGGCGACTTCGGCGAGCAGGCGATCCTGCATGGCCGGCGAGGCGACGTGGTGGAGCATGGTAAGGCACACCGCTCCGTCGAAGCTCGCGTCGGCGAACGGCATAACGGTGGCGTCCTCGCACAGGACGGTGACGTTCCGGCCGGCCACCCGGAGGGCAAGCGAATCGGCCAGGCGCCGGTCGATCTCCACGCAGGTCAGATGCGCGACACGGGGCGCCAGCAGATCGGTAGTGACGCCGGGGCCGGGACCGACCTCGAGGACATCCGATCCCAGTTCGACGCCCTCCAGGGTCCACGGCAGGATGTAAGCCTCGACGGTTTGCCTCCAGCGTTCCGAGCGGCACAGCCGGCGGTGCAGGAAGTTCATGAGCTTCGCCCACAGTCTACCAGAGGCTACGCCTACTTCACCAAGGCATCGGCGGCGTTGGCCGCCAGGATGAACTGGGTCACAGCGGGGACCACGTATTCGTTCTCGAACCACAGGAACGGCCAGTCGTCCTTCGACTCCGGGAAGTCCGGGTCCACGACGACGAAGCCCGGAACCAGGCCGCCCGGAATGAACGTGTAGTCGGCGCGGTTGTTGCCGTAGGCGATCAGCTTGGACCGGGTCCCAATGCTCGACACCCAGGAAACGCTCGAGACCGGGTGCGTCCCGAGCAGGTAGTTGACCGCCCGCAGGGTGTACTCGGGTCCCACGATCTTGGGGAACGCCGCGTGGAGGAAGTACATGCGGGTGGCGAAAGCGGCGACGGATCCGGCGCCGCCCCAACTGCCCGCGCGCATGGGCACGCCGAAGGGGTTGCGCGCCAGCACGGCGTCGAGCCCGGTCTTGTAATCGCCGACCGCGGCTTCGAGCTGGCGGGCGAAAGCCGCATCCATGTAAGGAAGCGCGCGCACGGCAATCCATCCCCAGCCGCCGATGCGCCGCCGGATCTCGGGCGCCAACTCATCGAGACGAGCGCGGTACACCGCGCCGCCTTTGGTCGCCAGCAACAGCTCGACCGCGGCCTTGATCTCCTCGTCCGTCAGTTCCCCGCCCGTGGTGTTGAAGGAGTGGAATAGCGACGGCGGACCTTTGTGCTCCTGCTCCCAGGCGCGCTGGGCGGTGGCGAGGCACTCGGAGGCGAGCGCGTCGTCGTAGCCGGCGAGCACGCGGCTGGCGGCGGCCAGGGCGGCGACGGAGGCGTACTGCAGCGGCGTAGTGCGCGTGGTGAAGGCCCAGCGATCGTCGGGGATCGTGGACTCCAGACCGTAGATCCTGCCGTCGGTCTGCGAGGCGGCATCGCCCAGGTGCGTGTACTCCTGAAGCGTCGGCTCGATGATGCCGGGAATGCTGTGGCCGATGACCTGAAACTGCGCCAGCACTTGCAGAACGCCGTGCTCGACTTGCTGGACCGCGTCCGGAATGCCGTCCGGCTTGCGGATCTCGACCGTGCGCGCCTTTTCGTCTACGGTGGTTTCGTCCCAGGCGAGGTGGAAGGTCTCGATGGCCCAGGCCAGGTCGATGATGGCGGCGTCCTGGCTCGCGGTGCGTATGTCGAAGTCGCCGGCGTCGAACCAGCCGCCCACGTTGAGGCCA
>Ga0116126_1001138_pt1 | contig 17332 bp, 15 predicted proteins | sample June2015DPH_16_5_FD_89730 | JGI IMG/M metagenome (GOLD analysis project Ga0116126, IMG submission 89730) | Peatland microbial communities from SPRUCE experiment site at the Marcell Experimental Forest, Minnesota, USA - June2015DPH_16_40 | ecosystem: Environmental > Terrestrial > Soil > Wetlands...
CCGCAAAAGAAATGTCGAGACGAATCTCGACACAGCAGGCAAGACTGCCCGCGCCACGCTTGAAAGCGAGGACATGAACCGCTATAGTAGGCAAAGAAAAGGCGAAGCGTGGAGGATCTCCAGGAACAACTCGCCGTCCTGCGCAAGCGCCTGGCGCGCATTGACCGCAAGTATGCGGCGGGGCCGCCCGCCGTGCCGCGCGCGACGACGGCGGAGCGCTGCTCCATCGAGCAGTTGATCTCGGGCGAACTGGTGCGCACGCCGCACGGCGAGCACTTCGAAACCGAAAAGCTCTGGGAGCGCCATCGCCGCCACGGCAGCGTGGACATTTCGGACCTTGCCGAATTGCCCGCGGACCTGCTCGATTCGCTTTCGGGCGGCGCTATCCGCGAGAGCGCGCCCGCGCGGTGGGCCTTCCTCGATACCGAAACCACCGGCCTGGCTGGCGGCACGGGCACCTGCGCTTTTTTGGTCGGCGTCGGCGCGATTGAACCAGCAGGATTCCGGTTGCGCCAGTTCTTCATGCGCGATTACGGCGACGAAGCGTCGCTGCTGTGCCGGCTCGCCCGACACCTGGCGCAGTTCGACGTGCTGGTGACCTACAACGGCAAGGCGTTCGACCAGCCGCTGCTCGAAACGCGCTTCCGCATGTGCCGCTCGCAAGGCGCGCCGGCGCATCCCTTCGGCCGCATGGAGCACCTGGATCTGCTCTTCGGCGCGCGGCGGCTCTGGAAGCTGCGCCTGGAAAGCTGCCGCCTGGTGGAATTGGAGAATCAGATTCTGGGCGTGGAACGCCAGGGCGATCTGCCGGGCGAGATGATCCCGTACGTCTACTTCGAATATTTGCGCACCGCCCAGGCGTTCAAGCTGGTGCCGATCTTTCACCACAACGCTATCGACATTCTCTCGCTCGCGTGCCTGACGGCGATTGTGCCGTTCGCTTTCCGGTCGCCTGGCACGGCGATGTTGCGGCACGGCGCGGATTGGATTGGCCTGGCGCGCTGGATGCAGCAGGCCGGCCGGCGCGAGGAAGCGCTGGGCCTGTTTCGCCGCGCGGTGGAAGCGGGCCTGCCGGACCACCTGCTGTTCCGCACGCTGTGGGACGTGGCCGCGCTTGAAAAACGCCTGGGCCATGGCGAAGCCGCGCTGGCTGCGATGACGGAATTGGCCGCCGCGCGCAATCCATACCGCGCGCTGGCGCTAGCGGAACTGGCCAAGCACTACGAGCATCGCGAACGCAATCACGCCATGGCGCTGGAGATGACGCGTGCAGCGCTGGCGATCGAGGATTCTCCGGAGCTGCGGCGGCGTGAGGTGCGGTTGCGGACGCGGCTGGCACGGCAAGGTGCGAAGCTGGCGCTATAAGGGGGCGTTTACCTCATCTCGTGGACCGGCTTACTTGTGCAGCATATTTTGTAGATACCGTCCAGCTCTTTCATGTGGCCGCGCGTTAGCCTGACACGGCACACCAGCTCTGCGCTGGGGCCGCCAGTGCCTCCTCCATACTGATGATGAGCTGCGGTGCAGACCGCATCGATATAAAGCCGCCGAGCCTGCTCGATGCGGTCGAATTCTGCCACGTCTTGCTCCGGCGTCGTTGGCATCCCATCCGGACCGGCGTGAGCCGGGAAACCGGCATCGGGCATTTTCAGGCCGAGTATTTCGCGGATAGCGCCCGCATACGCCTTCAGATTCTGGTTCGTGGCTGCGAGGGCCTTGTTGGCACAGACGTTGAGGTCGTATCCGGTGCCTGCGTCAGTGCAGTCGCCGGCCTTTTCCTGGGCCATCTCTGCGTCAAACGCCTGTTTCGCCGTGACCTGTAGGCGTTCGCGCTCTGCCCAGAACTGCTTTACCGGATCCTGGTAATTCTGCTGCTCAGGCGTGACCTTCTTTGGTCCGGATGGAGCTTGTTGTCCGAAAAGGGGAGATAGAAGACCGAATACACAGCCGATGAACGCGGTAGCTCTACGCATAGCCATTGCTCTTTACCTCGTCAGGTTGTAAATCAAGCCGTAGGGATCTTTGACATAGCATCGCGGAAATTCCGGCTCATCCTTGACGATCACGCAGCCATTCCTTACAAGTCTGGCTTTGGCTTCTTCGACACTGCCTACCGTCACTTCCAACACCGGGCCCAGCGCCGGGCCGCGCTCGATGAATAGGTTGATGTGCTCGCCGTGAAGGCTGATCATGTCGGGCTGCTCATCGGTGATCTCGAACCCGAGCTGCTTGACATAGAAGGACGCCGCGAGTTTTGGATCCGGCGCTTGAATCAGAATGTCGGTACCGAATTTGTTGGCCATGTTAGCTCGCTCCTACTCAGTCGAGGTCGACTATTCTTTAGGCCTCGCTTCATAATAACCGCGCCAGACCGCTCCCTTTGGTCGCGGCTCCGTTTGAGCTTCGGCAACGACGCATTTCGGAGCCGCGACCAAAGGGAGCGGTCTGGCCTCGATGGAACCGATTGCTTCACGATGGTGCTCAGATCGCGCGCGCAATGATCTCATCGAGCTCCTCACGCGTCAGCTTGATCGGATTGCCTTTCATGCTGCTGGCCTCGGCTGCGCGGCTGGCCAGAAGCGGAGTGTCGTTTGCGGTCACTCCGTAGGCGCGGAGTGCCGGGATTTCGAAGCGGCGACACAGTGCCGCTATCCATTCGATACCGTCATCGGCCGTTGCGTGAGACTTCCCCGTTAACAGCCGCGCGACTTCGTCGTACCGCCCGAGCGCGCGGCTCTCCGGCGCGCGCCGCCGCAAGGCTTCCACGTTGATCGCGATCGCTGGCGCCAGCAGCGCTGCGCACACCGCTCCGTGCGGCGCGGGAAACATGCCACCGACCGGCGCGGCAAAACCATGCACCGCGCCCAGCCCGGCATTGGCCAAGGACAGGCCGCCGAGCAGGCTGGCCCAACACATGCCACTGCGCGCATCCCGGTCGCCACCGTTGGCCCACGCGCGCGGCAACGACGCCCCCGCCGTGCGCAGGCCTTCCACCGCGTACAGGTCCGTCATCGCATTGGCGCGGACCGATACATAAGGCTCGATGAGCTGTGTCAACGCATCGAGACCGGTCGACGCGGTGAGCGCCGGCGGCAGATCCAGCGTCAGCTCCGGGTCCACCACGGCCAGCCGCGGCAACAGGTGCGGGCTGCGCAGGCTGGCTTTCACGCCGCGTTCGGGCGCGGCCAGCACGGCGTTGCGCGTGACCTCCGAACCGGTACCGGCGGTGGTGGGAACCGCGATGAATGCGGCCGATGGCTGCCGTAGCGGCTGGCCGCGCCCCACCACTTCGAGATAATCGAGCGGCTCGCCCGGATTGGTCAACATCGCGGCCAGCGCTTTGCCGGCGTCGATCGCGCTGCCGCCGCCCACCGCTACCACCACGTCGCAGCCTTCGCCGCGGGCGTAGACAGTGCCGGTTGCGATCGTATCGATCGACGGTTCGCCGGAGACGCGAAACTGCGAAACCGTCAATCCAGCCGCTTCGAGCGCCCGCACGAACGCGGCCGCCCGGTCCGCCCGTTCGCCGGTCACCAACAGCGCACGCCGGCCCATGGCGGCCGCCGCCGGAGCCACTTCGCTCGCGGCGCCCTCGCCAAACACGATTCGCGCCGCCGTCGCGAACTCGAAGGGCATCGTCTTTACCACTCGCCATCAGGCGGATCGATGGCGCGGTACAACTGCCGCGTGCGCGGCTCGGGAAACATGTCGACCGTTTTCGCGGCCCAGGCGCGGTAATGCGCCGTTTCTTTGTGAGCCGCCTGCGCGGCGGCGTCCCTATACACTTCGTAGAGCATGAAGCGCGCCGGGTCGTCGGCCTGCTCGATGAAATCGAACTGCGCCACTCCCGGTTCGCGCCGGCTGTTGCGGGCGTTTTCCGTCGTGGCTTCCCGAAATGCTTCCACTGCTTCCGGCTTCACGTGCACGTACACACAGAGAATCAGCATAAGAATCGCTCTTTACAATTATCGACAAACCAGGGGGAGCGCGGATGGCAGGGTGAAGCGTGCTGTGTGGTGCGCGGACTTGAAGCCGGGGAAGAGGTGCGCCCCCAAGCGGGCGCTGGCAGGTCGGGGACCTGCCCCACCGGGCGTGGCAAGCTGAAGCATGCCCCACCAAGGGCATAATGAGGTATGCGGTTTTTTGGCCTTCTGGCCTTGGTTGCGGCGCTGGCCGCTCCCGTGGCGGCCCAGGAAAAATGGCGCCTCATCTGGCATGACGAGTTTGACGGGCCGATTGGCGCGCCGCCCGATCCCACCTTGTGGGTTGCCGAATCGGGCGCGCGCGGCTGGGGCAATCATGAGCTGGAGCACTACACCAAGCTGCCCGAAAACGCTTCCCTGGATGGCGAGGGCCACCTGGTTATCATGGCGCTGGCCAAGCCGAAGAGCGTCTACACTTCCGCGCGCCTCAAGACCCAGGACCGGTTCAGCGTGACTTACGGCAAGATTGAAGCCCGCATGCAGATTCCTTACGGCCAGGGAATGTGGCCCGCGTTCTGGATGATGGGCGCCGATTTCGCCGACAAAGGCTGGCCCGCCTGCGGCGAGATCGACATCATGGAGAACATCGGCAAGGAACCGTTCAGCATCCACGGCACCGTGCATGGGCCCGGATACTCCGGCACGGGCGGCATCGGCGCCACGGCGACTCTGACCAACGGCCGCCAGTTTGCCGACGACTTCCATGTCTTCGGCGTCATCTGGGAGGAAGACAACATTCAGTTCCTGCTGGATGGCGAGCCGTACTTCCATGTCACGCCGTCGCACCTGCCGGCCGGCGCGCACTGGGCGTTCGACCATCCCTTCTACCTGCTGCTGAATCTCGCCGTGGGCGGAGACTGGCCCGGCGCGCCCGATCGCACCAGCGAGTTTCCGCAACGCCTGACAGTGGACTACGTCCGCGTCTACGCCGATGCCGACCGCCTGCTGCGCCGCCAGCAGTACGGACCCGCGCACGGGTCTGATAACTTAAAGCCGCCAGGGCAGTGACGTGCTTCCGGCGGTTGAGACCTTCGCGGCAGACCGGGCCGGGCATGCCCGGCCCCTACGAGCGACAGGGTCGAAAAATCGCACCGAGGTTCCGGGAATCCCAGCAAATCACCGGCGGCAAGACCGCCGGCGTTACCGAGTTTTCATGGAATTTCGCGGGCCGGCGGCCCATCCCAACAGGCAAAGAACGTCTAGTTCGCCGCTGCTCCGGTTAGCGCCTTGAGATAGCGGTAGTAGAAATCCACGCCGTCATAGTAGGAAGTTACGCGCAGGCGCTCGTCCTTGCCGTGGGCGCGCACATCGTCGCGATCGATGGCGAGCGCGGAGAAGCCGAAGCTGGGAATGCCCGCGGCGTTGGTATATTTGCTGTCCGAAGCGCCGGTTTCCATGTCCGTCACCACTGGCGCGCCAGGCCAGAACTGGCCGGCAAGCCGTTCCAGCGGATCGAGCACGTCCTTCCGCAGCTCGACCGGCGCCATTGGCTTGTCGAGCGGTGCGTGGTCCGCGATCTGGTTGGTCAAGTCGCTGATGTGCCGCACCGAGACCGCCGGATCGGCCAGGATGCGCACCAACTCCAGCCGCACCTCTTCGGCCGAGTGGCCGGGCAGAATGCGGCAGTTCACGATCGCCCGCGCGCTCTGCGGCAACGCATTGTTGGCGTGACCCGCTTCCAGGCGCGTGGCTACGCAAGTGGTCCGCACCAGGGCGTTGAACTGGGGCACACGCCCCAGCCGCGCGATGGCTAACTGATCCGGAAGTTGCGCCAGCATGGCGCGCATGTCCGCCGCGTTCTGCGCGGATTCCACCTTCGCCAGGCCCTCAAAATAGGCTCGCGTCACGGCGTTGAGCTCGAACGGAAACACCGCGCGCTCCAGGCGCGCCAGCGCATCGGCTATGTGGTAAATGGCGTTGTCCGGGACCGGCAGCGAGCTGTGCCCGCCGGGATTGGTGGCCTTCAGCTCGAAATCCGCGTAGAGTTTTTCGGCGGATGCCACCTCCACGGCAAGGGCCTTGCCATTCTGGGTGGTCACTCCGCCCGAATCCGGGTTGAGCGCGAAGTCCGCGTCCACCAGGTCGCGATGCTGCTTCAGCAGCCATTCCACGCCGTTGGAAGTGCCAGTCTCTTCGTCGGCGGTCAGCGCCAGGATGATGTCGCGGTCGGGCCGGTATCCTTCGCGCTTGAACCGCATCAGCGTGGTCACCATGATGGCGTCGGCGCCCTTCATGTCCTGGGTGCCGCGGCCGTAGAAAAAACCGTCCTGCTCCACCAGGCGGAATGGATCGGTGGTCCAGTCCGAGCGCCGGGCTTCCACCACGTCCAGGTGCGCGATGATGAGGATCGGCTTCGCTCCACCAGCATGCGCGCCGCGCAGGCGCGCCACCAGGTTCCCCCTGCGGTCGTTGGGTCCCAACACCGTTACGTCTTCGGCGGCGAAGCCGGCAGCGAGCAGACGTTTGCGCATGGCTTCGGCGGCCACGGTGGTGCTGCCCACGGAATCGGTGGTGTTGATCTCGATCAGTTCCTGGAGAATATCCCGCGACAGTCTGCGGGTGGGTTCGTCGAGCGAAGCTGCCCAGGCGGGCGCCAGCAGCAACGCGGCAATGAGAAATCGGGGAATCTTCATGATGACTCGAAGCTACGATTCTAGCGTATGCGGGGGCCGGCGCGCGTCCTTTGCCGCTCCGGCAAGCTAAAGCATGCCCCACCTATGCACGCAATATAAGTCGCGGCTGACTTCAATTATGTAGAATTACTGTGCAAATCTATACAGCGCATGAATAGTACTTAAGCGCACAATCGAAAAGGAGCAGCCGGACTATAAGCCGGTTTCTGTGCCCGTTAAGGTGACAGTCATTCCTCTAGGCCCGTCATTGCTGACAGGCTCAAGCGACCTACCCGGGAGTCAAGTGGGGCGAGCCACCCCTTCTCCCCTATTTGGTCTTGCTCCGCGTGGGGTTTACCCTGCCGGCGGGATTGCTCCAGCCGCGGTGCGCTCTTACCGCACCATTTCACCCTTACCTCTGATGGTGGGGCAGGCCCTTCGGCCTGCCCGGCGTGGCAGGCTGAAGCCTGCCACCACCATTCAAGGCGGTATATTTTCTGTGGCACTTTCCGTATCCCGCTGGGGACCCCGGCCGTTAGCCGGCACGCTGCTCTATGGAGACCGGACTTTCCTCCTCCGTTTCCGGAGGCGACTGCCCATCCGGCAGCTCCCGCAACCGATTATCTCATGTTGCGCGGATTGGGTTGCGGAGCCGCGCGAGTTTCAAAGTAAGTTGGTCCAATTGTTGCGGATATTCCGCATTTCCGGTGTAAAATATAAATCGTTATCCCGCTTAGGTCTCGAGAGCGTGGCAATGCCGGGACCAGCGTTGTAGTTCGGGCATGGCTTTGAGAGTTTTGGCTCGCCCTTCATTGGAGGACGGGAAAAAAGGCTTCGATACCCGGTACTTATGCCCAGCCTGTTTGTGTTGAGGAGATCAAAAAGACAATGAAGAGAATCGTAGCGTTGAGCGCGCTCGGGGTCATGGCCTCCGCACTTTTTGCTCAGGGCCTGAATGCGCCTGCCGATCAGACCAAAGAGGATTGGGAAGAGATTAATTTCGAGTTCGACTCTTCCGTTCTGTCGGATGGCTACCCGAGCCTGCTTCGTCTCGCCGATCTGTTGAGCCAGCATCGCGATTACAAGGTGGCGGTGACCGGAAACACCGATTACATGGGCTCCGCCGCTTACAACGAGAAACTGGCGCTCCAGCGCGCCGATACGGTAAAGCAGTTCCTCACCAAGTACGGCGCCAATGCCGATCAGGTGACGGTAGCCGGCGAAGGCAAGCGCCAGCCGGAGGTCGACAACAAATCCAGGGAAGGCCGCTTCATAAACCGCCGCGTCTCCCTCAGGGTGACGGATGGACAAGGCAAATTAGTGAAGGATGGCGGCATCCGGGAGGTGTTGCAGGCCTTGCAGGACACCTTGGGGAAGAAGCAGCAGGAATGCTGCGATGCCATCCTCAAACGGCTCGACAAACTGGATGATATCCTGGCCGCGCTCAAGGCCCTGCAGGGCGAGAACGCGGCGCTCAAGGGCGAACTGGCCGACCAGCGCAACCAGATCAACACGCTGCGCGACCGGATCGAGAATCCGCCCAAGCCCGCCGAGCCGGCAGTCCCACCGCTGCCGCCCGCTCCGCCGGTCCAGGAGGCGAAGAAGCATAACGACAAGTTTTCGCTGCTGGGGATCAACGTGGGTCCGACCTATGGCTCGACCGCCCGCGGCAATGCGACCTTCGATGCCAACGGCCGCTTCTTCTCGCCGTTCGGCAGTGACGGCACGACCGCCGTACAGGCACAAGGCGAGTACATTTACAACCCGCAGGCCCAGGAAGGCCAATTCGATCTCGGCTTGGTCAATCGCTGGGGTAATGTGCAGGCCGGCGTATTTAGCAGTTTCAAATACCTGGACTACAAGCAGTATCAAAACGGCGGAGCGCTCGCCCAGGGAGCTTTCCTGCTGGATTATATTTTCAGCCGCGGCCGCATCGGCGTCTTCGGCACGCAGGGCTTCAAGAATTACGCGGTGGTCAACAGCGTGACGCTGGCGCCCGGCGCTTTCCTCCAGACCTACGCCAAGGTAGTCAACCAGTACGGCGCCGATACGCTGTTCGGCGTGTGGGGCAACGCTTACCTGCAAGGCAACCTCGGCCTGCTGCGCCGCCAGGTTACCGGCGGCAACACGGTCGGCGGCGAAATCAAGCTGACGCAGCCAGTCAGCTCGCGCGTCGCCTTCACGGCCGCCTTCGACTACAATCAGACCGGCCTCGGCTCGACGGGCAATGGCCAGGTGATGTTCGGTCTGGAAATGGGCACCTACATCCATCCCAAGGATTACGGCAACGTCAAGACGCCGGTCCCGATGGACGTTCCGCGCATCCGCTACGAATTTGGCACGCGGCGCGTCGGCACCAGCCCGCCCATTGCCAACGCCGGTCCCAGCCAGTTTGGAATTCCCGCCGGTACCGTCACACTCAACGGAAGCGGATCGTACGATCCTCTGGGCGAAGCTCTCACCTATGCCTGGTCGCAACTCGCCGGGCCCACGGTGACGATTAACAACGCCAACCAGGCGGTGGCCACGTTCACCGCTGCCGCCAGCCAGAGCTATACATTCCAGCTCAAGGTCACCAACACCGACGGCATCTCGGCCCAGGCCACCACCCTGGTTACCACGGCCGCGCCGGTACAGGCGCAGATCCAGCAGTTCACCGCGCAGCCGGCGGCGATCACAGCCGGCCAGACCACAACCCTGAGTTGGGTGATCCTGAACGCGACCTCGGCCAGCATCTCGCCGGGCGTGGGCACCGTCAGCGCCACCACCGGTTCGGTTCCGGTGTCGCCCACGGCCACCACCACTTACACCCTCACGGCGACTGGTCCCAACGGCTCCACCACGCAGACCGTGCAGGTCACGGTGGGCGCCTCTTCCGCTCAAATTCTCCGCTTCGCGGCAAGCCCCAGCAGCATCGCCACCGGCGGCCAAAGCACGTTGAGCTGGAGCACTGCCGGCGCCACCACCGTATCCATCTCGCCGGGCATCGGCACTGTCGCCGCCAACGGGAGTACCACCGTCTCGCCGGCCAGCACCACCGTCTACACAATTAGCGCCACCGGCACGGATGGCAAGACCGTCACCGCTGCCGCGCAGGTCACGGTAGGCGCCGTGACGGCTCAGATTGTCCGCTTTGTGGCAAACCCGGGCAGCATCGCCACCGGCGCGTCAACTACCTTGAGTTGGAGCACCTCCAACGCCACCACCGTTTCCATTTCGCCGGGCGTCGGCAACGTGGCTGCCAACGGGAGCGTAGCCGTCTCGCCGGCCGCTACCACGGTCTACACGATCAGTGCCACCGGTACCGATGGCAAGACCGTCACCGCTACCGCGCAGGTCACGGTGGGCGCCGTGACGGCTCAGATTCTCCGCTTCGCGGCCAGCCCGAACACCATCGGCCTCGGCGCGTCAACCACGCTGAGTTGGAGCACCTCCAACGCGACCTCCATCTCCATCTCGCCGACCGTCGGCACAGTGACCGCCAACGGAAGCACAACCGTCTCGCCGGCCACCACCACCAGTTACACCCTCAGCGCCACCGGCGCGGACGGCAAGACCGTCACCGCCGTGACCACCGTGACCGTGAGCGGATCCGCCATTCCGCAGATCGTGACCTTCGTCGCCACGCCGCAGAGTATCGCGCCGGGCGGATCGACCCAGATCTGCTGGCAGGTCACCGGAGCGACCAGCATCTCGATCGCACCCAGCATCGGCACCAATCTCAATGCCAACGCATGCGCCACGGTTACGCCGAGCGCCACCACCACTTACACCCTGACCGCCACCAACGCGGTGGGCACGGTGCAGGGCAACTTGACGGTCAACGTCGGTCTGGTCCAGATCCTTTCGTTCCAGGCCAACCCGGTGAGCACGCAGGTTGCCGGAGCCCCGACAACGCTGTCGTGGACTACCGCGAACGCCACTTCGGTGGTGCTCACCGGCGCCGATATACCGCCGATGACGCTGCCGGTCAACGGCTCGTACACCGACAACCCGATTACCAATGAAACCTACACCTTGACCGCTTACGGACCTGGAGGCCAGAACGTCAGCGTCAGCATATCGGTGTTCGTCAGGTAACCCGCGACCCAGTAACGCGCTAGTCATGCCGGGCGGCCCAAGCAAGCCGCCCGGCTTTTTTGATGGAAGGATTTTGGACGGTCATGCGGGCTGCAACGGGAATTCTGTCTTCTAACTTCTGACTTCTGACTTCTAGCTCCTCACTTCCACATCTCGCCCGGGATATCTACCAGGCGAGACGCAGATGTTCGGCCGCGAGCGGCGCCACAGCGCCTTCCTGGTAGATGAATTCGCCGCGCTTCATGGTGAGATGCACCAGGTTCATGCCGGAATGGTACCCCAGTTCCCGATAGTCCGAGACGTTGAACACGACCAGGTCGGCCGGCTTGCCATGTTCGATCGACCCGGCGGTGGCCACGCGGTCCAGCGCATAGGCGCCATTGATGGTGGCCGCGACCAGCGCTTCGGCCGGTGTCATCCCCAGTTCCCGGCACGCCAGCGAGACGACCGTCTGCATGTTGAGCATCGGACTATCGGAACGGTTGAAATTGCTGCCCAGCGCCACTGCGGCGCCAGCCTCGAGCAGAGCCCGCGCCGGGGCCCGGCAGCCGCCTGTGTGAAAGGCCCGGCCGGGCAGCAGCGTGATGACCGGACCCGATGCCACCATCCCTCCCAGTTCCGCGACCGCGATTTGCTCCAGATGGTCGATGCCGGCGATCCGGAGATGGCACGCCAGCGCCGCCGCTTCCTTGGAGCCATCGCCGAAGCCATCGCCATCCGCATGCACCCGGCAGCCCAAGCCGAGCCGGCCCGCCGTCTCCAGGTAACGCCGAATCAGCCGCTGCCGCCTCTCGCTGGGGCTCCAAACGATATCGGCAAACTGGGCCAGCCGCTGGCGATGGAGCAGCGGCAGGAGCTCCGCACAGGCCCACTCCACGGCTTCCTCCGCCGGATCCGGCCCCGCGGTGGGCGCCGGCAGACAGAGGAGGAACGTGGCGACCACGTCGACTGGGTCGCGATTCACCAGGGACAACGCTCGTAACAGCTTCAGCTCGGCGCGTGGGCCGCCGCCGCACCCGGATTTGACCTCAACCGTGGTGGTGCCGTGCCGCGCCATCGCCTGCAGGTATTTCCGCATCTGGCTGGCGATGCTTCTGGCGCTCGATGTTTTGACCGCGTTCAGCGCCGACGCCGTGTCGGTGTGCGCCCAGCCTGGCGGCGGAAAAGCCAAATGGGTGTGGCTGTCCACGAATCCCGGCATCACCACCCGCCCGGCCGCGCTGATCTCCACCGCGTCACGCGCCGACTTCAGGTTCTCCACCCGGCGCGTCAGGCCCACTTCCTCGACCAGCCCATCGCGGATCAGCACCGATCCGTCGTGTATCAGCCCCGGATCGTCCAGGAGAGAACCGCGGCGGGCCTCCGCTGGGCCGCGCATGGTAAGCAGGTGGTGCGCGCCCCGAATCAATATGGCCCGCGTTTGTTTTCCCCTCCAGACTTAACTGTAGCAGCAGGCGGAAGACAGCAGTCAGGAGTCGGAAGACAGGAGTCAGGGGGCAGAAGGCGGAAGGCGGAAGACAGAAGTGCGCCATTCAGGTCTTCTGACTTCTGACTCCTGACTTCTTTCTTCTGCGCCAATTGCGCAATGATGGACTAAGGGTCAGTATTGAAGCCATTTGCACAGCAGCCGAATCAACGCGTTCTCAAAACGCTGGAACGCGTGTTTTCGAAGGCCGGAAGGGGATCTCGCACCGAGGCCCGGCGATGGATCGGCGAAGGACGGGTCGCGGTCAACGGCGTGACCGCGCGCAATCCCGACCAGTGGATCGATCTCGCGCGCGACAAGGTCACCCTGGACGGCAAGCCAATCGCCACCGCACGCGGAATCTACATCGTCCTCTACAAGCCGAAGGGCTATCTGACCACCTATCGCGACCCAGAGAACCGTCCCACGGTTTACGACCTGATCGCGGACCTGGACGCCTGGCTGGCCCCGGTTGGACGCCTCGATTTGGATACGAGCGGCCTCTTGCTGATGACCAACGACACGGCGTTCGCCGATCACGTCACCAGCCCCGCGCACCTGGTGCCCAAGACCTACCAGGCGAAAACCGCGACGCTGCTCAGCGAGGAGCAAATCGAGCGCCTGCGCCGTGGTATCGAACTGAGCGACGGCCTAACGCGCCCGGCCGAGGTGCGCCGGCTGCGCGACAGCGCGAAGCACACGTTTGTCGAAATGGTCCTCACGGAAGGCCGCAACCGCCAGGTGCGGCGCATGATCGAAGCCGCCGGCAGCGGCGTGTTGAAACTGGTTCGCACCGCGATCGGCCCGCTCCGCATCGGGGACCTCGCAATCGGCAAGTGGCGGCGGCTGACGGAAGAGGAAATCGGCGCGCTCGGAGGGCGCATGCGCCCGCCGGCTACTTCGAATACCAGCGAAGCGAAACCTGCGGCACGATCAGGGTCCCGCGCAAGTAAAAGGGGCCGTTGGTCGAAGTCTTGAAATGGAAGGCGCGCGCTCCGCCGCCCAGTTCGAAATGTCCGAAACGGAGGTTGATGGAACCGTCCGTGTCCCAGATCGTCCAGCGCCGTGGGAACGCAAAGCCCGAACCGTTCAGTTCCAGCCGCACGAACTTGGAGAAATACTCCGCCACTCCCAATCCCAGCGTGGGCGAGACAAACCAGCGGCTGCCTGCCGCCTGATAGCTCACGGGCGAGCCGTTGGAGCCAATGAGGGGACCACCCCCGGGACCGGTGATCGGCAACAGCGGTGCATCAAACCCCGTATTGATGTTGAGGTATTGCACCTGCCATAACGTTTTCAAGCGGAAGTGCCGGCTTTCCACCGGATACGGCCAGGTCAGATATTCGAACGAGAGCTTGAGTTCCTGCAACTGGTAGTTGGTGGAAATCAGTACGCCCGGGCCGTAACTCTGGCTCCACAGGGTAAGAGCCGTCGTCGAAGTGAAATCGCCCGCTGAGCGCGTGCTAAACCCGGAGACCACCAACGCGTTATGCAAGCCCATCGCGAAACCGATTTCCGCGCTTTCTCCCAGTTTCGGCCTGCCCTGGAAAGTGATCAGGGAACTGGTGGTAATCCCGGAGGCCCGCCCCTTATCGAAGATCGGGTTGTTGGTGGGCTCGGATCCACTGATGCCAACCCAGACGCCGGATTCGCCGGGCATCCGCACGTCCGGGTATTTGGGCAGCTCCGGCGGCGCAAGAATGGTGGGCTGCCCGGTCTGCGCCGGCGCCTGGCTCGCCGGTTGCGTGGCTGGCGGACTCTGCTGATCGGCCGGCGGTTGCGCGGCTGGCGGCGGGCTCTGCTGATCGGCTGGCGCGGCGCTCGTATCGCCCGCCGGAGCGTCCGGGTCCGACGGCCGCGCCTGCGCCCAGCACGCCAACAACAAAATACAAACCAACACTATGGCCGATTTCTTCACGTATTCCTCTTTGTTCCGATTTATAGGATGGACCCGGATGCCGCCAGACCCTGCTGCACGGGTCAGGCCAAACGTCTGCCTTCGACGCCGCTCTACTATTTTGCCTCAACCGGGTGCTGCCGCGCATACCCTCGCCCGCGCCGGCCTTGTGAAGGCCGGGCCACAGGTGTGAATAACGCGCCGATGGCGCGACGGCGGAAGTCCAGCCCGCGAGGGCGACAGAATCGCGTCAAAGTCGCTCTTCGGAGATTCCGGTCTGGCTCGAAGCCGTTGTCGGAAGGAAAAAGGGAAGGACTGGAAGGACGTCAAAACTGCGAGGCAGGCCGCGGACCTGCCCCGCGAGTCTCGTAACTACATGCCGCTCTGCGCGGTCTCGGTGCTGAACTCGACCTTGGTGGTCGAGCCGCCCAACTCGATGGCAGCGACGCGATCCGTCTTACCTTCGCGGATGGCATCGACTACTGTACGAGCGAACTTCTGAGTGGCAGTTTCCACCTTGGCCGGCGCCGACACCGACTTATTGGTGCCGACATCGGTAAAGGTTGCAGTGCCATTTTCGACTTTGAGTTTGTACTCGCCGGGAGCCAACTGCACCGTGCCGACGACCGCAGTCTGACCGAAAACAATGTCATAACTCTTGGTGCCCGCCAGAGCGAAGCTGCAAGCAGACACAATTCCAACCAACAACAGCGACTTTTTCGTCATATCCGAGAGTTTCCTTGAAGTTGAAATTCCTGTGGCTCGATAATCCTTGGCGCACAAGATGTTTTTGTCTTGCGTCCAACCCCGAGGGTAGGTTGCGGTTTCTGCCTATAAGACGCCACGCCCGCGCCCATGGTTTCAATCCAAGAATCTGATGCGGGTTATTCCGCACTTGCGGTTTTGTAAGTGACTTAGCGTCGGGCCGAGGCGTGCCCAGCCCCTACAGTTCGAGCGCGCGAACGATCCGCGACACATGGGAGATGCCCTGGCGGCGCAGGAAGCCGGCCAATTCGCGCGCGATGCAGACGGGAGACTGAGGATCCCGTGCGCCGCTCATTCCGCCAGGGCCTCCGCCAGAACGCGGCCGGTGGATGAAGAAGGCGGGGCGACGCCGCAGGCGCGAGCCAGCGTGGGAGCCAGGTCCACCGCCTCCACCGGCGATTCGAACGACCCGCTGCGAAAGCGCGGGCCATAAAAGCAAAGCGGCACGCCGGTGTCATAGTTGTACAGCGAGCCGTAGGAAATGCCGCGGCCCTGGCCATAGTCTTCCACGTATTCCGGCCGGTAGGACAGCATGACGTCGCCGCAGCGCCTGGGGTGGAAGCTGTTCCGGAAGCGGCGCTCCCATTCGTCGCGGCTGGAACAGGCGCCGCCAGCAGTATAGTATCCGGCGACGGCGGGGTGTTCGAGGGCGGCGGCCGCAGCCGTTTGCCACATCGGTTCCAGGTCGCGCGCCGTTCCGCCGTCCAGGTACAGGAAGGGGTAGAGATACTTCTCGACGTGTCCGAGATTGCGGTCGTGCAAGGCGCTCTCCACGGCCTGCGCCACGCTCTCGCCCGCCACGGCCATGCGAGGGCGAGCGCTGGGGCTGGGCGCGGGCGGCGCTCCATGGCAGCCGGCCAGGGCGAGATCGAATCCCTTGTCGCCCAAGGTTCGCCGCAACTGCGTCAGCAGCGATTCCATCTGCAGGTCGAGTTGCAGCGTCATCTGCTCGATCAGCGGCGAGAAGGCGCCGGTCTCGAATCCCAGCCGGGCCGGCGCGGAGACCACCAGGCAGACGAAATCGAAGCTGCCCGACTGCCCGAGCCGCTCGTTGGCTGCCAGCTCGCGCAAGAAATCGAATTGCGCCGCCGCCGCGAACGGCGAAGACTGGTACAACTCGTCGAAAACCTGTGGGCGGGCCGCGTCCCAGGTGAGTTCGCGCAGCGGCGGAGAGCCCGCCGGCGCCCCGGCCGCCAGCCACCCGGCGCCGTGCAGCGCCTCAATCGGCCGTTCGGTGTTGAACGGGCCCAGCCAGTCCGGCGCCGTGCCCAGCGTGTCGAAGCGGCCCTCCCGATCCTGCCAGAATAGCCGCGCCGCCGGGTGCGGAGCCACCAGACCGGCGCGCGCCATGTCCGGGGCCACTACGTAGACTCGCGTACCAGCCTCTGCGGCGATCTGACTGGCCACGGTGGTCGCCAGCATTTCCTCTGCGGAGGCTTTCACCGTTTGCCGCCAGCGGCGATCCCACCAGGAATCGGCCACGATGCCGTGCTCCGCCGGCCACGCGCCGGTGGCCAGCGTCGCCAGCGTGGTCGACGGAAATGTGCTCGCCAGGTGCCGGCAGTCGGGAAAATATGCACCCGAAGTTAATAGTTTCCGAAACCCCCCATTGGATAGTTTACCCCATGCGGTTTCCAGGAAATCCGGCCGCAGGAGCTCGATCAAAACCAGTACAAACAAGTTGGGCCGCGGCGTTAAACCCCAGGTTTTGAAGGACATGCCGCCCATCATCGAGAGCGTGAAAGTCCGCCGGCATAGGTCCATGAAAAAAGAGTTTATCAGAGCCGGAGCTTGATGTTATAGTGTTCCTTCTTTCGACACTGAATTAAGGTCAGTACCGGGCTATGGCGTGCCCGGCTGAGGCGTGCGCGATGAACAAGGATGATAGCGTGCTGGGACTTGCGGAAATCCGCCGCAACCGGGGCATTTCGCTCCAGCAGATTGCCGAAGTCACCAAGATCGGCGTCAGGTCGCTCGAAGCCATTGAGCAAGGAGATTTTCGCAGGCTGCCCGGCGGCATATACAACACCAGCTACATACGCCAATATGCCCGCGCCATCGACTACGATGAATCCGTCTTGCTGGCGTTCTACCACCAGCAGACCGGTGCCATGAAGGACGTGTCGCCGGCGCCGCAATCCGCTAGCGGCAGTTTCCGCCCGGTGCCTTCGATTTTCAACTGGTAGCACCGTGGCGCGGGCATTCCTGCCTGCTGGGTCGAGAGTCGTCTCGACCTTTCTTCTGTTCTGCGTGACACACTGGAGCCGGGCTATCCCGACGCTTGCTTTTCCGCCATCCGTGCGGCGAATTTGGCTACATTGACAATGGCGCGCTGGTGCGTGCCCTCGCCGATCTTTTCCTGCTCGTCCCAGGCTTCCACGCGAAACTCGACACGGCGCTCCAGCACCGCGGTGATTTCCGCGGTGATGTTCACCGTCGCGCCGATGGGCGCGGCGGCCAGGTGGTAGACGTCGACGTGGGTTCCCACCGTGTCGTATCCGGGCGCGAGTTGTGGCAGCACGGCGTCGCG
>Ga0116126_1001143_pt1 | contig 17264 bp, 18 predicted proteins | sample June2015DPH_16_5_FD_89730 | JGI IMG/M metagenome (GOLD analysis project Ga0116126, IMG submission 89730) | Peatland microbial communities from SPRUCE experiment site at the Marcell Experimental Forest, Minnesota, USA - June2015DPH_16_40 | ecosystem: Environmental > Terrestrial > Soil > Wetlands...
CGCTGGCGCAGCCGGCTCAGTGTCAAGATCAGCGTCTTGAGTTCAGCTGGCAGGGCTCGCTGAAGCAGTGCGTCATGAACGCTCAGCCCTACATCGCCGAATGGATCGGCGACCACCCAAAGTGGAGCGTCAAGAGCTTCCATTGCGAATACCCCCACATGAAAGCGAAGGCCGATGCGCGCGGACCAGCGCGCCAAACGTGACGCATTTCTCGACAAGATCGGCAGTCGTCCGGTCGTCATGGGAATCCTCAATCTGACGCCGGATTCCTTTTCCGACGGCGGGCGGTTCGTTGCGGCAGAAGCGGCGCTGTCCCATGCCAAACGGATGGCGGCAGAAGGTTGCGACATCATCGACGTAGGCGGGGAGTCGACTCGCCCGGGGGCACTACCGGTCGCCGAAGCCGAAGAGCTTGCCCGCATCGAAGCGGTTTTCACCGAACTCGCTGGCAGGCTCGACGTGCCGCTGTCGATCGATACCTACAAGGCGAATGTCGCCACGCGCGCGGTTGAGCTCGGCGCCGTTCTGGTGAACGACGTTTGGGGCTTGCAGAAAGATCCGGCCATGGCCGATGCCGTGGCTGCTGCTGAAGCGGCGGTCGTGGTCATGCATAATCGGGCTGAAAAGGATCCATCGATCGATATCATCGCCGATATCCGACGATTTTTCGCTCGGTCATTCGCGCTCGCTGAGAAGGCCGGAATTCCGCAATCGCGCATCATCCTTGATCCCGGAATTGCGTTCGGCAAGACCTCGCGCCAGAACGTCGAAGTGATCGCGCGACTGGGCGAGCTTAAGGAATTTGGCTGCCCCATTCTTATCGGCGTATCGCGCAAGAAGTTTCTCGGTTCGCTGATCCAGGGCGGGATCGAGGGGCAGCTCATCGGGACGATTGCCACAAGCCTCGCCGCGTTCGCCGCTGGCGCTTCGCTCTTTCGCGTTCACGATGTCGCGGAACATGTCGCGGCCTTGAAAGTCTTTCACGCCGTTCAGCCCCACCGACGTGAAGACCGCCCTGGCCGGTCAGCTTCCTGAGCCTTGCGGCAAGTTGTCGCAGGCCGAGTGCTGCGATGCGATCACCGCCGGCAACTCGCTCATCGAAGACAGCACCTGCCGCGCGCCCGCGGCCGAAAGCTTTTGGGCGAGGTCACTGGTGGCGTGTGCACCGCCGGCGAAGCCCACGACCGTCATCCCGGCGGTGACACCCGCCTTCACGCCGACAGGCGAATCCTCAACCACAATGCACTGGCTGGGAGTGACACTCATCGTTCTTGCCGCGAACAGATAAAGGTCGGGCGCGGGCTTGCCATGAGCGACCTGCGTGGCGCTGAAAACGTTGCCGTCGAACAACGACGCGAGGCCGGTAACTTCGAGCGATAGCCGGATGCGTTCGATCGAGGACGATGACGCCACGCAGCGCCGATAGGGGAGGTTAGCGATCACCGCTTTCACCCCCTCGATCGGCTTGAGGTCGCGCCGCAAGCGCTCCGACAAGCGCCGGCCGAAGCGCTGGCCCACCTCATCGGGAACCTTTCGACCTAACACGCCCTCAATCAGCGCCAGAACATCCGTCAAACTGCACCCGGTAAATTTCTGGACGGCGTCGGCCGTCGTCATAGGGTGGCCCAACTCGGTCATCATACCCGCGAGCAGCTCGTTAGCGAGGATTTCAGAATCTACGAGAACTCCATCGCAGTCGAAGATTACAAGGGTCATGATCCCTCGAACGCCCGTTGCGGTTTCATCCGCCGCCAAGATATCTTGATCGCGTTGTCGTAACGTCGAGAACGCAAGGCGAAGTATCGCTCTGTGCGACGGAAAGCGCGAAGGAAGTTGCTGATGGCTCCTGTAACAAGATCGCTCGCACTGGGTATCACCCTGTTCGTCGCTTGCGCCGCGCACTCATTCGTGCAGGCCGACGATCTCAACGATTATCCAACCAATGCGCGCGTCGATTATGTATTCGGGTGCATGAAAGCCAATGGCGAAACGCAGCATTCGCTCGATCAGTGTTCGTGCTCGATCGACATCCTCGCCTCGATCCTGCCCTACGATCGCTACGTCACCGCGGAGACCGTGCTGAGGATGACGGAGGTGCCGGGAAACCTTGGCGGGGAGTTTCGTTCGACCGGGCAGGCCAAGACGGCGGTGGACGACCTCCGCCGCGCGCAGGCGGAAGCTGAGGTGCGCTGCTTCTGACGGCAGTACCTAGGTCGCCGGCTCGCCAGGCCATTCGCCCTTGAAAATATGGCCGTCGGTATCGACCGCTTCGGCGCGGAATATTGTGGCGTTATTTGGCCGATATGAAAAACGGATGTTGGGATCTTCCGAGATCGATATGCCACCGTCCATCTCGAGCACGAGTTGATCGCCCTGCCAGACGCGCAATTCGCGCACTATGAAGAGCGGAATGTAAAGCAGCGAAACCTGATCGCGCTGCAGGCCCGAATTGTTGGGATGGCGGATCATGATTTGCGCCTCGCGGGGAACGCTGGCCGGCGCCGTTTTGGGTTGGGCAAACTGGCGAAAGCGTATCAGCCCCAGGCTCGCCTTTGCCTCTTCGGGATTCTTGGCCATGGGGGCCGAGCAGCCTCCCGAGGCTTTCACGTAGGTGTCGACGACATAAAGCTGCCCATCGCTCAGCTCGGCCACGGCGTGGACGTCGGTATAGGCGTTCACGCGCACCCGCGTTGAGATCGTCGTCACGCCGGCACCGACCTTGAACGCGGCAGCAACAGGCGCCGGGTTCTCATCGATAACGAGCGTGAACGCCTTAAGCACGCGCGTGTCGCCGGCCGGCAACGTGGCGCGCAAGGTGACCGGCACAATTCCTGCATCCTCGGCGCGTTCGGGCATCTCGATCGCGATCAGGCCCGTGCCATCGGCAAGTTGGCGTCCGTTGAAGATATCGCGCGCGAGATCGGGCCATGGATCTTCGGATTCGGCCGCCATTGGCGATCGAATGGCGGCGAATGAAATCGCAGCCACAAGCCCGATCAAACCCATTGCTCGTAAGGTTATGCCGATCATCATGACCTCCGCTCTAGCAGCTTAACGCGTGCTGTCTATTCCCACTCCAGCTCAGAATAGGCGGCCGTGGCGTTGCGAGCATTATAATCCTCGAAAAGTTGCCAGTGGGATTTTTCCGAAGCTCCGGCAGTTTGGGCCGCGTCCGCCAGCGGCACTCCGCGCTTGATCAGATCGCGGCAATCGCTCGCCAGGCGTTCGAGGTAGTTCCGTTCGCCGACGAGCGCTTCGGGCCACTCCGCCGCAGGGCCGTGACCCGGGATGACCTTTTTCGCCGGAATCCGGGCAAGCTCATCAATAGTCGTAAGCCAACCGCGAATACTGCCATCAATAACCGGGACGTGCTGTAGGAACAGCAAGTCGCCGGCGAATAGCGTTCCAGTCGATTCGTCGAGTACGGTCAGGTCACTGTCGCTGTGTGACGCGCGCCACGCCTTGAGAGTGAGACTTCGGTGTCCGAGATCGAGTTTGATCTCACCGTCGACCGTCACTGTGGGCGGCACGGTTTTCACATCATCAAGCAGCGATCCCATGCTGCGCCGAAACGCATCGAGGTAGAACGGCATATGCGCCGCCATTGCTCGCGGCAAGTTGCGGTGGCCGACAAATATTGTCGGCGCCGCAAATGCCGCATTGCCAAAGACGTGATCCGGATGCCCGTGCGTGTTGATGACGAATTTGATGGGCTTGTCGGTGACCTGGCGGATGGCGGCGAGCAGACGAAGGCCCTCGCGCACGCTGCCGCCGGTGTCGATGACCGCCACCGCATCGCCGCCAACCACAAACCCGACGTTGGCAATCGCACCCTCATTTTCAGCCGTCATCAGCGCGATCGCGCCGAAATGAACGTAGACGTCAGGCGCCACATCAGTGACCGCAAGCGGCTCGATCCGCTCCTGCGAATAGGTCAGCGTTGCTGTCCTGCCAGACGCTAGCACTACGATCGAGAAAGCGATGATGGCTGGATTCAAACCACGGCCGCGGAACGGATAATGCATGAAAACTCCATCGCGCGTCGTTCTTCTGTCCCAACGTTGCATTGCGTGGACATTACGGCCGAAAGTTGGGCCGGCAGTGCCCACTACCAATTGCGGTGCGAATTGCTATTGCGCAAAAAAAAACGTGGGCTTACCATTTAGGTTTCCGGCTTCAAGGACGCCAGCTTTTAGGGAGGGCTGACGTTTCTTCGCAGGCCTAGGCAGTCTACGAGAGAAAAAGATCTCGCGACTTGCTGATGCCGTGACACGCTGTCGGAAATACTTCCCAGGCTTGGGTTTGCGCCGTGAGGTCAAGCTTGCTTTTGGCTTGTTCGCATCGGTGCACCCCCCACAGAACGTCTTAGGGAGGACACGCGATGCGTTATCGTTCGCTTACGCTCAGTATCTGCTTAGGCGCGGTCGCGGCACTTACCGCCGGATCCGTTTACGCCGATAGTGATCTCGACAAGGCGGCGCAGAACCCAGCCAATTGGGCGATGCCCGGACTGAATAACAGCGCCACACGCTACTCGACACTCAAGCAGGTCAACGCCGGCAACGTCGGCAAGCTGCAAGTGGCGTGGACGTTCTCGACCGGTGTGCTGCGCGGTCATGAAGGTGCCCCGCTGGTCATCGGCAACATGATGTATGTGCATACGCCGTTCCCAAACATCGTCTACGCGCTCGATCTCGATCACGAGGCGAAGATCGTTTGGAAATATGAGCCGAAGCAGGATCCGAACGTCATTCCGGTGATGTGCTGCGACACAGTCAATCGCGGCCTGTCCTTTGGTGACGGCAAGATCTTCCTGCACCAGGCCGACACGACGCTGGTTGCCCTCGACGCCAAGACCGGAAAGGTCGTGTGGTCGGTGAAGAACGGCGATCCTTCGAAGGGCCAGACCGGCACCTCGGCGCCATTCGTGATCAAAGACAAGGTCCTGATCGGCATTTCCGGCGGCGAGTTCGGCGTGCAGTGTCACGTCACCGCTTACGACATCAAGGACGGCAAGATGGCCTGGCGCGCCTTCTCGGAGGGACCCGACGATCAGATCATGGTCGATCCCGTGAAGACCACTGCGCTCGGCAAGACCGTAGGCGCGGATTCGAGCCTCAAGACGTGGCAAGGCGATCAGTGGAAGATCGGCGGCGGCTGCACTTGGGGCTGGATGGCGTTCGATCCCCAGCTGAACCTGGTCTATTACGGTTCAGGCAATCCCTCGACCTGGAACCCGACTCAACGGCCGGGCGACAACAAGTGGTCGATGACCATCTGGGCGCGTAACCCGGATAACGGCATGGCCAAGTGGGTCTATCAGATGACGCCCCACGACGAGTGGGATTACGACGGCGTCAACGAGATGATCCTCACCGATCAGCAGATGGGCGGCCGTGAGCGCAAGCTGCTCACCCATTTCGATCGCAATGGTCTCGGCTACACCCTCGATCGCGACACTGGCGAGCTTCTCGTCGCCCAGAAGTACGATCCGAAGGTCAACTGGACCACCGGCGTCGATATGGACAAGAACTCGCCGAACTATGGCCGGCCGTCAGTCGTAGCCGAGTATTCGACCGAGCACGGCGGCCCGGACCACAACAGCAAGGGCATCTGCCCGGCCGCGCTTGGATCGAAGGACGAGCAGCCGGCGGCCTATTCGCCGGAGACGCAGCTCTTCTACGTGCCGACGAACCACGTCTGCATGGACTACGAGCCGTTCAAGGTGAGCTACACGGCGGGCCAGCCCTATGTCGGGGCGACGCTCTCCATGTATCCGCCTGCCGGCGAATCGAACATGGGCAACTTCATTGCCTGGGACGGCAAGACCGGAAAGATCGTCTGGTCTGACCCGGAGCAGTTCTCCGTATGGTCCGGCGCGCTGGCGACTGCTGGCGGCGTCTTGTTCTACGGGACGCTCGAAGGCTATCTGAAGGCGGTTGACGCAAAGACGGGCAAAGAACTCTACAAGTTCAAGACCTCGTCGGGCATCATCGGCAACGTCATGACCTACGAGCACGGCGGCAAGCAGTACGTCGCGGTCCTGTCGGGCGTCGGCGGCTGGGCCGGGATCGGCCTCGCAGCTGGCCTGACCGATCCGCACGCCGGCTTGGGCGCGGTGGGCGGCTACGCGGCGCTGAGCAACTACACGGCGCTCGGCGGAGAGCTGACGGTCTTCACGTTGCCGCAATAAGGCTCATGCGAAACTGATACGCGGTCCCTCCGGTGCGTCACCCAAAGTGGCGCGCCGGAGTCGCTATGCGAGCACTGTTAGTCTTTCAAGGAACCCGGCAGTGAAATCATGTCCCGGCGCGACCGCGTTCGTGTTGGTCGCCACATTGCTTTGGACTGGCGTCGCACTTGGGGATGGGTCCGGAGATCCGACCGCCGTCAAAAATGAAGACGGCAAGTATTTCGACAAGGACGGCAATCCCACCTACAGCATCAAACCGGACGGCACGGTCGACTGGTATACGTATTCCGGCTTCCGCCGCTATCATTCCGAATGCCACGTCTGCCATGGCCCGGACGGCATGGGCTCTTCCTATGCGCCCGCGCTCGCGTACTCGCTTAAGACGCTAGGCTACAACGATTTCCTCGGCGCGGTTGCGGGCGGCAAGAAAGAGGTGAATACCGCCCAGAACCTCGTGATGCCCTCGTTCGGACCTGATAAGAACGTGATGTGTTATGCTGACGATATTTATGTTTATTTGCGGGCGCGCGCCAACGACGCTGTCCCCCGTGGCCGACCCGCAAAACACGAAGAAAAACCCGAAGCGTTCACGAAGTGGGAGGATTCCTGCATGGACATGGGCCATTGAAAGTGGACGCGGTGGGAAGAATCTCCGGATACCGCTTGCTGGCTTACGCGGCCGCGTGCTGCGCGGTGATCGCGATTGTCGCACCAGCTGCGTCGCAAGGGCAGGGGGGCGGTGCGGCGGATGTAGGTCTCGAACTCGTCGATCCCAATGTCTTGCGGGTCTGCGCCGATCCAAACAATTTGCCGTTCTCCAACGAGAAGAGCGAGGGTTTCGAAAATAAGCTCGCCGAGCTGTTCGCGGCGAAACTCGGCAAGAGGCTCGCCTATACCTTTTATCCGCAGGCCACCGGCTTCGTGCGCATGACCCTTAATTCGCACCGCTGCGACGTCATCATGGGCTATCCCCAAGGTGACGAGATGGTGCAAAACACCAATCCCTATTACCAGACCGCTTACGCACTGGTGACCAAACGCGGAAGCCCGATCGAGGGGGCAGAGACGCTCGGCGATCCGCGTCTTGCGGACAAACGCCTCGGTATTGTCGCCGGCACGCCCCCGGCAACCTATCTGGTGAGCCATGGCTTGATGGCCAAGGCCAAGCCGTATCCGCTGATGGTCGACACGCGAATCGACTCATCCGCCGTGGCAATGATCAATGACCTCGCTTCGGGTGAAATCGACGCCGGTGTGCTGTGGGGCCCAATGGCCGGGTACTATGCCGCGCGCGCCAATCCGCCGATGCGTGTGGAATTGCTCCTGAAAGATACCGGCGGCCCGCGTCTCGTCTATCGCATCACCATGGGTATTCGTCCGTCCGATCAGAACTGGAAAAGACAATTGAACAAGCTGATCGCTGAGAACCAGCCCGCCATCAACAAACTGCTGCTAGACTTTGACGTGCCGGTTCTTGACGGCGGCGGTCAGCCTGACACCGGCGATTCATCGACGCAGAAGCCGTGATTTATCGGGCCGTCATCCTGGCAATATGGTTCGTCGCGTTCGCCGGCCTTGAAGCGCACAGCCAAAATCCGCCGCCGGAACCGCCCGGCTACCGCATGGAGGATTATCGCGCACCGACGCCGGCGACGCTTGCCGGAGCGCGCGTCGTCACGACGGCCGAGGCTGAAAAGCTTTGGAAGGCGGGCGCGGCTTTCATCGATGTTCTTCCGCACATTCCGCGTCCGGCCAATCTGCCGCCCGGAACGATCTGGCGCGAGAAGACGCGGATGGACATTCCGGGCAGCATCTGGCTGCCGGACACAGGATATGGCGAGCTTGCCGCGGCGACCGAGAGCTATCTGCGCAACGGCCTCGAACGTGCCACCGGCGGCGATCGGGCAAGATGGCTGGTTATCTATTGCCGTCGGGACTGCTGGATGTCCTGGAATGCCGCCAAGCGTGCGCTGACGATGGGTTATGAAAATGTCGCGTGGTATCCGGAAGGCACCGAGGGCTGGGACGCTGCCGGGCTTCCAATGCAAAAAGCCAAGCCCGTCCCAGCCGAAGCCGAGTAGGGCGGCGCCTCAATCCAGCGTTTGCCGGATCGCGCGCCCAAGCGCGAACACGCGCTGTTCGATAATGGTCGGTGCCTCGCAGACGTAGCGGATCGATTTGCGCCGATCCTCGAAGATCCGCGTGCTCCATTCGACTTGACTGGCGAGCGCGCTGATCTTGGATTGGTCTTGCTCCGGCTTATCCTGCAGCTCGCGCAACTCGGCCACGTCGGATCGAATCTTGTCGGCAAGGTCCTTCTGTTTGCGAGCCACTCGTTCAACACCGCTCATGACTTCGCTGCGTTGCTGGCTCAAGCTGTCAAACAGGCCGGCAAAGAGCTTTTTCGCCTTGTCTTGCTTTTCGGCGACAGTGCCGGTGATGAAATCGGCGATGGCCTTTTCAGCGCTATCGAGCGGCGTGCGCCGCGCGGCCAACCGGGCGACAAGTTCCTTGATTTTAGGATCGTCTTCCCAGGCATTGCCGACATCGGCGATCGAAGGGCCGTCCCACATCGCCGCGACCGACATCTGCGGCACCTTAGGCTGCACACACGGCCAGTCGGGGTAACGCGGGTCGGCGGCGCGCAGGGGAGACAGCAAAACCGCTTCAACGGCAAAAAAGGCGAAGAGAAATCCAAGGAGCTTCATCGTTTTCTCCGGGCCGGGCATGCCAACGCGCTGCGGCACCAGCACCTTTAGCGCTCTGACATGGTCACGCCCCAGGGCAGCTGACCGACCTGAATCGTATTGATGACCTTGAGCGCGGCAACGTCGATGATCGAAACATCGTTCGATACGCCGTTGGTCGTCAGCAGATATTTCTCGTCAGGCGTGAACGCCATATGCCAGATGCGTTGGCCGACCAGCAGGTATTTCGTGACCTGATGCGTCACGCCATCAACGACGGCGATGTGGTTTGCGGGGCCCAGCGCCACGAAGCCGGTTTTGCCGTCGTGAGTGAGATTGATGCCGACCGGCTGGATCGGTTCCGGGCGCATGCCGGCAATTTTAAACGTGACCTTCTGCTTAACCTTGTGCTCGACCGGATCGATGATGCTCACGGTTCCGCCGACCTCCGACGACACCCAAAGCTCCGAGCCGTCCTCCTTGAACGCCGCGAAACGCGGCCGCGCGTCGACCAGCACGTTGGCCACGATCTGACGCGTCGAAGTGTCGATAAAATGCGCCATGTTCGTGGTCTCGGACGTGTTCACCAGTATCTTGCCGTCGGGGCTTATGCCCATGCCCTCAGGCTCCACGCCGACCTGAACATCGCCGACCTGCACCCTCTTCGCGATGTCGATGATGGTTACGGTGTTGTCGTCCTCGTTGGCGACGTAAAGAAGCTTGCCGGCGGGATCCTGGATGAAAAGCTCCGGGTCTGGACCCGACGGCAGAGTATCGACCACTTCCTGCGTGGCGGTGTCGATCATCTGGATCGTATCGTCGTCGCCGACCGCGACCAGAACGTATTTTTGGTCCTTGGTGAAGGCGATTCCGCGCGGCCGTTGGCCGACCTTGATCGTCTTTACCACTTCCCACTTGTTCGTATCGATGACGGAGACGGTGTTGCTCTTCTCGTTGGAAACATACGCCGTGAAGGCGCCCGCCTTACCGGCGAGTATCATGGACAAGCACACGCCAAGCGTGAACCGCAGCGACATGGGCCTCATCTCCCAAATGATTATTTGAGCTGACACTTGGTTTCCGGCCGATCTATGCCCAAGGTGTCGAGTTCTGAATACTGGTGCAGGAACCCCTCCTGCGGCGATACCGAAACGATTACCCGGCCGTCGGCGAGAAGGATGGGCTGGCGAAGCTGAAGGTCCCAGTCGCGTACAGTAAGCTTGCGACCCTTGAAAGCCGCCAGCGCAAAATCCGGTCCTTTTATGAAGTCGAGGATCGTCTTGGGGTCCGCCGATTGCACCCTCCCTACGGCCTCGCCGATCATGCGTGCCGCCGTCCATGCCTGCATGTCGAGCGCGGTCATGCGCCGTGAGAACGACTGAACGAATCGTTTCTGCAACTGGATCGCGCCCCATTGGTCATGCGAGGCGTCCCAGCTCGTAGGAACGAGGCCGGCCGAGCCTGCAACGGGCCTCGGGGTGCTGGTCCGGTATGGCAGATAAGGGGCGAAGACCTGACTTTCGTCGGCCGCGACCAATATATCGTAATCCGGTGCCGATTGTGTGAAGAGGGGGATCTGGCTCTGGATTTGCACGAGGCCGCTGTCGGTGCGCCGAGCGCCTCCACTATCCTCGAACACGCGCTCCTGGACAATCTTGGCGCCGAACCGCCCCGCCGCCCGGCGCAGCGCGGCAGCATACAGTTTGTCCGATTCGTGGGAGCCGACGACGAGCAGCCATCGCCCCCATCGCTTCAAGACGAGATATTGCGCAAGCCCATCGGCGAGCATGGAACGAGTTGGCGCAGCATGGATCACGTTGGGGCGGCAATCTTGTTGGCGCAGCTGGTCGTCGATTGCGCCGGCATTGAAGAAGATGAGGCCGCGCGCCCCACCAGCTTCGGCCGCCTTGAGCAGCATGTCCGCCGGGAGATCGGTGATGAAAAGCGAGATGCCGCGATCGGCGAGCTGCGTCACCGCGGCGGCGGGGTCGTCCCGATCCTTGAGGCGCAACGCTTCGACCGAGAACGACTGGTTGAGGAATTTGCCGGTCGTGTTGTTGTCTTCGATGGCGAGTTGCACGCCGGCGATCCCATCATTGGACGCCGGCTGATCGAGCAGCGAGATTGTCTCGATTCTTTCCGCGCGGCCGAGGTATCCGATGGGGACCTTCAACGTCTCTGCCGCCGGCACGGCCGCAGTTGCGGCCCATACAAAGGCAGAGACCAAAATAACCCGGATCAAGCCTTCACTCCCGTCGTCTCCCCCTGCTAACCTCTTATAATACTTGTTATAATATTTGGAATTCTATTCTATCTCACTTACTATCCAAAGGGCCCGAGGGCGACGTTCCAAGAGGATCGGACGAGGGCGAAAAAAGGCGTCATGCGCGGCCGCTGGACAATCGCAATCGCTTTCCCGCTCGCACTGGCCTTGACTGGCGCCCGCGCGAGCGAGCCGAAGGTTGCCATCTTCGACTTCGAGATGGTGGATACAAGTCTCGAAGGCGCGGCAAATGGTCCGCGCGCCGATGAAGCGGCGCGCCTTGCCCGGTTGGCTCAGGAACTGCGCCAGCGGTTGGCGCAATCTCGGCGGGTGGATGTTGTCGACATTGCCGCCGTCGCCGCGCAGGCCCGCGCCAGCAATCTGCAAAACTGCGGCGGCTGCGATGTGCGCTTTGCCCACGAGTTGGGGGCAAAATATTCTGTCACCGGCTGGGTGCAAAAAGTCTCCAATCTCATCCTCAACGTGAACATCGTGATGCGCGACGCCGACACCGGACAAATGATCTGGGGCAAGAGCGTGGACGTGCGCGGCAACACCGACGAGTCCTGGTCGCGCGCACTTGATTACCTGGTGCGCAACTATCTTCTGGCGCCCGGTCAGGGAGCCTTTTGATGACTTTCATGCTTGCCAGCGTCACCGGTCCGGAGGAAGCGGAAATCGCCGTCCGCCACGGCGCCGACATTATCGACCTCAAGGACGTTAGTACCGCGTTCGGTGCTGTTACCCCCGCGGTGGTCCGCGCAACGGTCGCTGCAGTTGCGCGCCGGCGGCCGGTCAGCGCCGTCAGCGGCGAGCTCGAGATGGAACCGGCGGCGGTCGCGCGAGCAACGGCGGCGATCGCCGATGCCGGCGCCAACTATGTCAAGGTCGGATTGTATCCGGATCCCAGGCGCGACGACTGTATCCGCGCCCTGTCATCCCTGGCGCGCCGCGCCAGCCTGATCGGGGTCATGTTTGCCGATCGCGGCGCCGACGAAGCGCTCATTTCGCTCATGGCACAAAACGGCTTTGCCGGCATGATGATCGATACCGCCCGCAAGACCGAAGGCCGCCTGCTTGATCACATGGACATCGCCGTGATCGGGCGCTTCGTCGATGCCGCGCGCGCGTGCGGTCTGATGGCGGGGCTTGCAGGCTCCCTGGAGGCGCCGGACATTCCCCGTTTACTGTTGCTGTCGCCCGATGTGCTCGGATTCCGCCGCACGCTTTGTGCCGACGAAGATAGGAACTCACGCATCAGCGCCGATTCGGTCGATGTCGTGCGTGCGCTCATCCCGGCGGACTCGCGCACGACCAAAGGCGCCGCGGCGGCTTCGGCAAAAATCGATTATCGCCTTCTGGCGGCGCGCGGATATTCGCCGTGCAAGGACGCTTCCGAGACCGATCGCATTTTTGTGCGCGATTTCGTGCTGCCAATCCGCATTGGCGCATATGCCCATGAGCGGGACAAACCGCAAAACGTTCGATTCAATGTCGATGCTCACGTCCTCCGCCCCGATCGCGCCGCCGAGGATATGCGTGACGTGTTCTCGTATGACGTGATCACCGATTCGATCCGCATGATCGTCGCCGAGGAGCATATCGCGCTGGTCGAGATGCTGGCGGAGCGGATTGCTGCACTCATCCTGACCCATCCGCGGGTCACTGAGGTGAAGCTTCGCGTCGAGAAGCTCGAAGTCGGCCCCGGCGGAACCGGCGTGGAGATTGTACGCCGCCGGCCCCAAGAAGTGGCCAAGGTACACCAGCTTTACCCCGCGGCCGGAGAAGCCGATCCGAAAGTGGCCACGTAAATGGGCGACGGCAACGGTCCCGTCGTCGTCAAGCTTGGCGGCAGTTTCGCCTTCTCCAAACATTTGCGCGATTGGATCGATGCACTCGCGGCTTGTGCCGGTCAGGTCGTCATCGTGCCCGGCGGCGGTCTGTTTGCCGATGCGGTACGCGCCGCGCAACCGCGGATGGGATTTGACGATGGAGCCGCCCATCACATGGCGCTGCTCGCCATGGAGCAATATGGCCGCGCGCTCGTTAGCCTCAACACACTGCTTGCGCCTGCGGAATCGGCCGACGCCATCCGCCGAGAACTCGCTGCGGGGCGGGTGCCGGTATGGATGCCGGCACGAATGGTCCTGAGCGCGACCGACATTGCGCCATCCTGGGACGCGACCTCCGATAGTCTTGCTGCTTGGTTGGTCGGCCGGATCGGCGCCAGCCAGCTGATTCTCGTCAAGCACGGTGAATTTCCTTCCGGCCGGGCACGCGTCGAGGATTTGGCCGCGCTGGGCGTTGTGGACACGTCATTCGCGCGCCATGTCAGGATGAGCGCGGGCACCGCTTATATTCTCGGCCCGTCTGATCATCATGCGGCGATCCTCGCCATCCGCGACGGCGCCGCTGCCGGCATTCCGGTGGATTAATGTTGGCGCGGTGCTAATGCGCTAGGATGCGAGGCCATGGCCAAGGTCAAAACGCCGCGCTGGGGATGGGCACTGACTGGATCAGGGCATTTCTTCAAGGAATGTCTCAAGATGATCGGCGAACTCGACGAAGTCGATTTGTTCATCAGCAAGGCCGCGAGCGAAGTCGTGCGCATGTACCGACAGGAATTGAAGCTGCCAAAAAACGCCCGCGTCTTCCGCGATACGACGGCGAGCGCCGCGCCAGTCGGATTTTTCTACTATGGCATTTATCATACGCTGATTGTGGCGCCTGCAACGTCCAACACCGTAGCGAAATGCGTGTTCGGAATTTCCGATACGCTTGTTACCAACGTGTTTGCTCAGGCGGGAAAGTGCCGTGTTCCCGCGATCGTATTCGCTTGCGACACGGCACCCGAGCTTGAGACCGAAGCACCCAAGGGCATGGTCAAGGTCTATCCCCGCGATATCGATCTGAAGAATACAGAGCGGCTGAAATCGTTCGACAAAACGCTCGTCGTCGAAGCGCTTGAACATCTCGAAATCGCCATAATACGACGCAAACGCGAACTGCATGGCTGAGCGCATCCTCTTCCTGACGGGCCATCTTGCCCGCGCGCGATTGGAAAAGGTCCTCGTCGAGACTCGCGATCTCGGTTTCGAGTGGTCGGTGATCGACGTTGGCGTGAAGGTCGCCGCGCTCATGACCGAGGCGATCATCGCGCGGCGCCTGCCGCGCCCGATCGATGCCAACCGGGTCATGCTGCCTGGTCGTTGCCGGGCGGATCTCGGGCGCCTTGCGGCCGAATTCGGCGTGCCGTTCGAGCGCGGCCCGGATGAATTAAAGGACTTGCCGGCCTTTTTCGGCAAGCGCGGCCGCGGCGTCGATCTGTCACGGCACGATATGCGAATCTTCGCCGAAATCGTCGACGCGTCCGCGCTCGGCGTCGACACGATCATTGCGCGCGCAGCGTCGATGCGGGCAGCCGGCGCCGATGTCATCGATCTCGGCTGTCTGCCGGACACCCCGTTTCCGCACCTCGAAGACGCCGTGCGCGCCTTGCGGACGAGCGCCTACGACGTCAGCGTCGATTCAGCCGACACGGAGGAATTACGCCGCGGCGGCAAGGCTGGTGCGAACTTTCTTTTGAGTCTGACCGAAGCAACCATTCACCTCGCCGATGAAACCGGCGCGGTTCCCATTCTGGTCCCGGCAACCCATGGCGAACTGCCGTCTTTGCTGCGGGCGGCGGAAGCGGCCGACAAACGCGGAATTTCAGCGATTCTCGATCCGGTTCTCGATCCAATCCATTTTGGATTCATGAAGTCGCTTGGACGTTATGCGAAGCTGCGGCGAACGCTTCCTGACGCAGAAATACTGATGGGCACGGGAAACCTGACGGAATTAACCGACGCGGATTCAGGTGGCATGACCGCAGCGCTGCTCGGCATCTGTTCGGAACTCTTCATCCGCAACCTGCTCGTCGTCCAAGTCAGCCCGCATACGCGCCGCACGATCCAGGAACATGACGCGGCTCGACGCATCATGTTCGCGGCACGCGAAGACGCGAGTATCCCCAAGGATTACGGCAGCGCTCTGCTCGCATTGCACGATCGCAAACCGTTTCCCAATACGCCGAGCGAGATCGTCGAGCTTGCGGCACAGGTCAAGGACGCCAACTTTCGCATCGAAATCGCCGAGGACGGTATTCACGTTTATAATCGCAACGGTCACCACGTCGCGCAGGACGCCATGTCGTTATTCGCCGGACTCGGTGTCGACAAAGACGGCCCGCACGCTTTTTATCTCGGCAGCGAATTGATGAAGGCGGAAATCGCCTGGCGCCTGGGCAAGCGCTACGCGCAGGATTCTCCTCTCGACTGGGGATGTGCCGTCGACCGCCCGACTGCAGACCTCACGCGCCTGGCCGAGGCCGGGCACACTCTGCGTGCCGCAAAGAGATGACCTGATGCCGATGATCCGGGAGACCATCGTTTCGACCGTGGATGGGGTGGGGCGGGTTCACTTCGCGCCATTGGGCATCATTGCGGAGGGCGATGGCTGGATCATTGCGCCATTCCGCCCTTCGACGACGCTCGACAACCTGCGCGTTGTTCCGTTCGCAGTGGCAAACTTCACCGATGACGTCCGCGTCTTTGCCGGTTGCCTGACGGGACGCGGCCAGTGGCCGACGGCCGCGTGTGACGACTTTGCGGTGCCGAGATTCGCCTGGGCGCTTGCGCATGCGGAGCTCGCAGTCACGCACATCACCGAAGACGAGCAGCGGCCGCGCTTTTATTGTCGCGTGATGCGCAACGTTGCGCACGCGCCGTTCAAGGGCTTCAATCGCGCGCAGGCGGCGGTGATTGAAGCGGCAATTCTCGTAAGTCGTATACAAATGTTGCCGCGCGAGAAGGTCGAGCGGGAAATCGGCTATCTGGAAATCGCAGTGGGCAAGACCGCCTCAGCCGCCGAGGAAGAGGCATGGAGATGGCTGATAGATCGAATACAGAGATTTTACGCCGAAGCGGACCTATAGAAGCACAAATAAAATTATTGGCGCCAGCCGACGGGAGTCCGTCTGGCCGGCGCCAAAAAACTCAGCACTCAACTGTAGAGGATTAGAACTCGGCCGGCAGGTAGCCGTTGATCTCGAGCCCGATGCAGATTTCCACTAGAACTGGCATAGTCCAGGCCATTGGTATCCTCCGTTTTGCGGCTGCCGCTTGTGATCGACATCCGCGGCTGCTCTTAAAATACAATATACCGAAAAAAGCAGCCTGCAAGGTTTGTGCAGAAATTATTGGATTATTCCACATGTCGATCAGAAATTCTTATGAAGCTGATAAGGCGCGAAACCCTTGCGCAAGCGCGGTTTTGGCAGGTTGACCGACGTCGCCTTATGGGCTCCGGAAGTGGCACAGGCGCTGCTCTGCTCGAATACTTCCTCGTAATGCCTTGAAAACAGGCTATCATCGTGGCGGATAGGATCATGACACTCGGGAGGGGAACGGCACGCCGCAGCCTGTGGCGGCTGGGAGTTGCAGTGCTCGCCCTGGCAGCACTCCCGGCTTCCAGCGCGGCCGCGACCGACCGCATTCGCATTGCCGTGCAAAAGACCGGAACGCTCGCCTGGGAGCTTGAAATCCTCCGCGCCCACGACCTCGATCGGGAGGCCGATCTGGCGATCGAAACCACCGAGCTCGCCAGCACCGAGGCCGGCAAGATCGCGCTCAAGGGCGACTCGGCTGACCTCATCCTGTCCGACTGGCTGTGGGTCACGCGCGAGCGCGCGCTCGGCGACGACCTGGTCTTCTATCCGTATTCGAGCGCGCTGGGCGCCGTGATGGTGCCGGCGAATTCGCCGATCAAGGACATCGCCGACCTCAAGGGCAAGAAACTCGGTGTCGCCGGCGGACCGCTCGACAAGAGCTGGCTGCTGCTGCAGGCGCTGGCGCGCCGATCGGGCGTGGATCTCAGAATGCAGGCGGCGATCGCCTACGGTGCGCCGCCGCTTCTTACGCAAAAGGCATTGCAGGGCGAGACCGATGCGACGCTGACGTTTTGGAATTTTGCCGCCGAACTTGAGGCCAAAGGCATGCGGCGCGTCGTATCTATGAAGGACGTCGCGAAGCGCCTTGGCGCCACGGGGCCGGTGGCCATGGTCGGCTACGTGTTCGACGGC
>Ga0116126_1001170_pt1 | contig 17042 bp, 17 predicted proteins | sample June2015DPH_16_5_FD_89730 | JGI IMG/M metagenome (GOLD analysis project Ga0116126, IMG submission 89730) | Peatland microbial communities from SPRUCE experiment site at the Marcell Experimental Forest, Minnesota, USA - June2015DPH_16_40 | ecosystem: Environmental > Terrestrial > Soil > Wetlands...
AGCCGAATTGGTGAACGCGGACGCTCCGCTTTCGGTACGGAGCTGGATCGCCAATTCTCCGGCTTGGCTTGAGGTACGCGAACCGTCAGGCCCTCAATTCGAGTATGGTTCCGTGGAAGGGCTCGATGAGGGTGAGACCGCAGCAATCGCCTTGGCCATTTCGCTCGGTGCCGATCTGCTGCTGATGGACGAGCGTAAGGGCGTGAGTGTGGCACGAGGCAAGGGACTCCGTGTAACGGGCACGCTGGGTGTTCTTGATATTGCGGCTGAGCGCGGCCTGGTTGACTTCGCTCGGGTAGTTAGCCGCCTTCGGCAGACGACTTTCAGAATCCCGGAAGCGCTTCTCGATTCGCTGGTGAAGAAACACGCGCAGGGCAAAGTCTAGATCCGAATTGGCGACGATAGGTTCAAGCGTAAGCCGATACCGGCGACGCGTGACTTTGCCGCGCCCTTGCGCCTATACTTTTGAAGGAGAAGCTCGCGAGTGGTCAAGCTGCGCAGTTTGGAGCCGGGTGACATCGACGCGGTTCACGCCTTGATTTCGAGAATGGATGTGGTCCGCCACGACGCGGTTCACGCCTTGATTTCGAGAATGGATGTGGTCCGCCACATGCTGCTGCCGTTGTGCTCGCGCGAGGAGAGCGAGACATTCCTGCGCGATTCGCTGCTTGAATCCCCATCGAGTCCTTGGAGGTCCGTCGTCCGGGCAATTAGCGATAAGCCACAGGGTGATCTGGTTGGGCTCTGCGGCGTGGCGATCCTGAGAGGCGCCGAAGAAGGCGAGATCTGGTATCTGGTCGAGCCGGAATCCTGGGGTAAGGGATTTGCGACTGAAGCAGTAAGATATCTGCTCAGTTTTGGCTTCGGGGAGCTCGGGCTGCATCGGATTTGGGCCACGTGTCTTCCGGAGAATCCCGCGTCGGCCCGGGTCCTGGAGAAGGCCGGTATGAGGAAAGAGGGTTTCCTCGTCAAGAACCTGAAGATCCATGGAGCGTGGAAGAGCAGTTTCCTCTACGCGATCCTCGCCGAGGAATGGAGCCGCGCCTCCTCGGATTCGGTGCCCGAATAGAACCGAATCTGCCGGTCGAGACCTAAAGGTTCCCGACCGTGTGATGTCGTACTTTATTCTGTGTTCATCTGTGTTTATCTGTGGCCAAGATGCTTTTGGTGTTTTTCAGCAAGCTCAAGCGTGCCCTACCAAAGTTATTCAACGTTTGGCGGCGGTTTCCAGTTCGGCCAGGGCTTCGCCGGTTGACTTCTCCACGTCGGCGTGGAGGCTGTTGCCGTGGGCGTCCATGGTGACGATGGCGGGGAAATCCTTGGCGCGAAGGTGCCACATGGCTTCGGGGACGCCGAACTCGATCAGGTTCACGCCCAGCACCTCGGGCAGCGTGCGCGCGTAATACTGGGCGGCGCCGCCGATGGCGTTCAAATAGACGGCGCCCGATTCCTTGAGCGCGGTCAGCGTCTTGGGTCCCATGCCGCCCTTGCCAATGACGGCGCGCACGCCATAGCGCCCGATGACATCGGCCTGGTAGGGTTCCTCGCGAATGCTGGTGGTGGGGCCGGCGGCTTTCACCTGCCAGCGGCCTTCTTCCTGCAGCATCACGGGGCCGCAGTGGTACAGCACCGCGCCGTGCAAATCGACCGGCGGTGGGTTTTTCATGAGATAGGCGTGTACGTTGTCGCGGCCGGTGTACATCTCGCCGCTGATGAGCACCACGTCGCCGACCTTGAGCGAGCGCACCTGCGCCTCAGTGAGGGGGGCGGTGAGAATCACTTCGCGGCCGGTCAGCGGGAAACCTTCGCCGCGCGCCATGCGCTCGACGGGATTGGCGGGGTCGCGGTACAACCACTCGGTGATGGCGCCGGTCGAGGCATCCAGGCGCACGCCCAGGCGGCGGAACGCCCAACATTCATAGGCTACCGAAACGAAAAAGCTCGCCGGGAGGCGATTGGCGGCCGTGATCTTACATCCAATCAGAGAGGCTTTTCCGCCGAAGCCCATGGCGCCGACACCGAGGCGGTTGGCCTCCTCGAGGATTTCCGCTTCCAGCTTGGCCAGCGTGGGGTCGGGGTTCACATCGTCGAGGGTGCGGAAGAGCTGGCCCTTGGCGAGTTCGTAGCCGTGCGCGCGGTCGCTGCCGACGCAGACGCCGAGGGCGCCCGGCGCGCAGCCTTGCCCCTGCGCCTGCCACACCGCGTGCAGAATGCACTTGCGTACGCCCTCCAGGTTGCGGTCGGCGCGGCCGAGGTGATCCAGGTTGGCGGGCACCGAGTATTGAATGTTCTTGTTTTCGCAGCCGCCGCCCTTGAGGATCAGCCTGATTTCGATCTCGTCCTGCTCCCACTGCTCGAAGTGCATGACGGGCGTTTCGGGCCCGAGATTGTTGCCGCTGTTCTTGCCGGTGATGGAATCCACCGAATTGGGGCGCAGCTTGCCGAGGCGCGTGGCTTCCGCCACGGCTTCGCGAATGGCCTGTTTGAGGACGAGCTGGTTGAAGCCCACCGGCGCGTGCACGAGGAAGGTTGGCATGCCGGTGTCCTGGCAGATGGGGCCGGTGTCGTCGTGGGCCATGTCGATGTTGGTGAGAATGATGTTGAGGGCCTGCGAGGACTGCGTCCCGGGCGTTTCGCCCTCCGCGGCGATTCCCATGGCGGCGCGCACGTCCGGCGGCAGGTTGGTGGATGTCTGGACAATTAGTTCCAAAAGGCTGTTGGCGAGGAATTTCATGGTGAGAACTCTATTTTAGGCCAGGGCGCGGGGGCGCAGGGCAGAGGGCTGCGGTGGCCGGGCTTGCGGCCGGCGGTTGGCCGGCGAAATCCGCAGCGGACCCGAAAACCGGGGCGCCTGCCCCCACGGATCCGCTATCCGACGATCGCGGCCGTATTGGCGAGCTCGCCGATTTCGGGGACGCGGATTCTCACGATATCGCCGGGCGCGAGTGCGGCTTCCCGCGGAACGATGATTCCGGTTCCGGTCAGCAGCACGGTTCCCAGGGGCACGCGATTGGCGAAGGTGAGCGCCGCGATCAGCGCATCGACGCGCCGATGCAGCGTGGATGTGGAAACGGAGCCCTGGAAAATGACCTGCCCGCCGCGCTCGACGGTGCAGGTGATTTCGAGCGCATACGGATCGGGCAGCGCGTCGGCGGTGAGGATGACGGGCCCGAGCGCGCAGCAACTGTCGTAGACCTTGGATTGCGGCAGGTAGAGTGGATTCTCGCGCTCGATGTCCCAGGCCGAAACGTCGTTGGCGAGCGTGTAGCCGGCGATGCTGCCACGGTTGCCCAGCACCACGGCCAGCTCCGGCTCGGGCGCGGTGAAGCGCGAATCGGCGCGAATGCCGATGGGCTGACCCGAAGCCACGCAAACGCGCGCGGTGCCCTTGAAGAAGATTTCCGGCCGCGGCTCGCGATAGACGTAAGCGTACATACCTTCGCGCGTGCCATGCTCGGCGTCGCGAAAGCTGGAGCTGGCTTCGTACGTACACCCGCAGGCCCAGACTTCAGGGGGCTGCACGGGCAAAGCCGGCGCGAGTTTTTCGGCGTGGCGGCTGGCCAGCTCGGCAGCCAGAGCGGCCAGCGGCCGGTTCTCGGTCCCCGCGCGCTTGATCAGATCCAGCGTGGTGTGGCTGGGGATGGGCCGCGCCAAGTCTCCTTCCCAAACCGCCGCGATCAACCGGCCTTCGACTTTTACTTGTCCCAAACGCATGATGCTTCTCCGAGGCTCAAGGCCGCTCGCCCGCTGGCTGGCTGGCTCGAATCAAAACTGCACCTTCGGCGCGGTGCGGGCTCCGGGTTCGGTCTGGAAATAAGCGTCGTTACGCGTCATGCCCGACATTCCGGCCACCAGATTGTCGGGGAAGAGCGCGATGGAGGTATTGTAACGCTGGAGCGCTTCATTGTATTTGCGGCGCTCCACCGCGATGCGGTTTTCGGTGCCGGCGAGCTCGTCCTGCAAGCGCAGGAAATTCTCGTTGGACTTGAGCTGGGGATAATTTTCGGCGATCACCAACAGCCGAGAGATGGCGGTATCGAGCTGCTGATTGGCCTGGATTTTCTCCCCCGGCGTGCGGCCGCCGGCGAGCCGGGCGCGGGCGTCGGCAATATCCTTGAACACTTCCGTTTCGTGGGCCGCGAAGGCTTTCACGGTGTTCACCAGGTTGGGAATCAGATCGGCGCGGCGCTGGAGGGCCACATCCACGTCGGACCATTGACTGGTCACCGCTTCGCGCTGGGTCACCAGGTCGTTACGGGTGCCGACGAATTTCGCGCCCACAATCACCACTAGCAGCACCAGCACCAGAATCACAATCAGGGCAATTTTCACGTCTCTCTCCTATTTCTCCAGTCGGTCGACTGCGTCGATCACCGTATCGATGGCGCGCAGGTAAGCGGCCAGCACGGCGAGCGGGTCCATCTCCTTGGGCTTGATGCGCGCCTCGCGCACATCCAGCAGTGTTTCGAACGGCGCCGGATCGATGCGGAAACGCTCCTGGGCCAGCCGCACCACCTCGCGTTTTTGCGGAGGCACTTCCACGCCATGGAGCAGCAGCGCGTGGCGGAAGAGCACGCAAAAAGTGGACACCGAATCGAGCAGCAGGCGGCGCAGCAGGTTCTGATCGGCCAGCATCCCGGAAGCCTTCTGGCGCAGCCGCAACAGCTTGGCGCGCAGATCATGCTCCACCTGCGCGCGATAGAAAGTGTCCTCCACCACCAGGGCCGGAATGACGTCCTTGCCGAAAAGCAGCCGGTGATGGCTTTGCATGTCGTGGAACTCGATGGCGAAGCAATCGGCGGAAGTGGCCAGCTCGTGTTCGGTGAGGAGCAAAGGCGCCGGGCTGCCCTGCTCGCGCCACCAGCGGAACGGCTCGGCGGCCGCGGCCAGCTCGCGCGGCGTCAGCTCGCTGAGGACGCACAGAATGTTGAAATCGGAAAAGCCGGCGTGATGATCGCCGGCGGCGGCCGAGCCGTAGAGCACCACCGATACCAGCCGCTCGCCGAAGGCTTTCTTCAGTTTTTCCACCAGTTGATCGAGTCGCTTGTCCATAGCCGCACCTACCAGTCGCTGGAGGCGCCGCCGCCTCCGGAATCGCCGCCGCCAAAACCGCCGAAGCCGCCGCCGGAATCGGACCCGCCGAATCCGCCGCCGCCACGTCCGCCCCAGGAGCCGCCCATCAAATTACCCAGAATCAAGCCGGTGAGAATACCGCCGCCGGATCCACCACCGCCGCGCCTTCCCGCGCGCAGCAGCCAGAAGAGCAGGACGATGCCACCCAGGATCATCGGCCAGGGAATGGAATCGGAAGCGCTGGGCCGGTAGCGGCGCTGCAGGCTGGCGGTAACCGTCACATGCTTGGCCTGCGCGATGGCGTTGCCGATGGTTTCGGCGGCCGCCAGCATGGCGTCGCCGTAATCGTTCTGGCGCAGGGCGGGGCGCATCTGGCGCAGGATGCTGCCGCTGAGGCCATCGGGCAGAATCGGCTCCAGCCCATAACCGACCTCGAGCCGGCTGCGGCGGTCACGGACCGCCAGCAGCATCAGGATGCCTTCATTCTTGCCCTTCTGGCCTACGCCCCAGGCGCGGAAAATGGTGTTGGCCACGTCCTCGATGGGTTCGTCTTCGAGCGACGGAATAGTGACCAGCGCCATCTGCGCTCCGGTCGATTGCTCGACGGCGGCGCAGTAGGCTTCCAGAGGCGCGCGGCTGGAATCCGGGATGACGCCCGCGAAGTCGCTCACGTAACCTTGCGGCTGGAGCGTCTTCCAATCCACCGCTTGAGAGGCCGCCGCACACGCCACGAGCGCCAGGCCTGCCCGCAACCAGTTCCGCATGTTGAAGATCCAGTGTACTACGCGCGGCGGATGAATTCCGCTACCGGCGGGTGCTAAAATGAGCTTGCAGTTGGGACGTCGTCTAACGGTAAGACTGCAGACTCTGGATCTGCGTATCGGGGTTCGAATCCCTGCGTCCCAGCCAAATCAACCACCGGCCGTCGTCGACCCTGGAGATCCCCCAAACCATGTGGCCGGTGGAATTCCCGCACCGGCATCCGCGGCGCTCCCGTTCCGTCATGATGTTAGAATGCCGGCGGAGTGTTCTTCGAGGTCTGCGGTGAGATTGTCGGCGCGGAAACGTTCGCGGCAGGCGGTTCCATTCGCGAACTGCCCCGGCTGCGAAAGTTGTACGGCCCAGGACGGTGGAGAAAGCGCAAAGGGTATGCGGCAGTGAAGCTTCCCAATGGTACGATACGGGAAGCAGAGATCCACTGGTACGAAGCAGCCGGCATTGGAAAGAAAGAACTGAAGATTAAGCGCTTTGTGGATTAGCCATGCGAGCTCATAGGGCGAGAACGGAAGGCTTCGCGGTGTGCCTCCGGAATCGCGGCTACGCCGCGTCACTCGAGGTCCGCAAGCTGTATCCAGTGGTGAGCGACCCAGATGCGGCGGCGAACGATCTCATCCGCGTGATCGACGAATCGGGTGAGGACTATTTGTACCCCGCCCGTCTTTTCCGGAAACTCGTTCTGCCAATCGAACTCCAGCGCGCTTTGCGCGTGGCTTCGTAGTGGGGCGCTTCGTATAAAGAACACGACGCAAACTAAGCTCAAGGCGAAACGAGGCAACGAGCTTCGCGCCGAATACCGTTTCGATTACGCAAAGTCCAAGCCAAACCGGTTCGCCCAGTACACTCGGCCAGGGGCGGTCGCGATACTGCTGGACCCGGACGTGGCACGAGTATTTAAGAGCGCGGAGTCGGTAAACACTGTTCTGCGCGCGTTAGTGGTCGCGATGCCGGCCCGCCGTGCGTCGACAAACGGGTGATCCGGGTACATACGAGTTCAGTTTCATGCCGCGATCTTGTTGCGCCTGTCCGTGCGTCTGTCACCGCACCGCCCAGCCCCTGATGAACGAACGGTCGACGGAGAAGGTCAGCCTAAACGGGTCGGACGTGTAAGTTTTCGCAATGCCACCGAACGCGATTCTGTCAACGCAGCGCGGGTATCTAGCGCGCTTTGCGGGTGGCTTCGTAGCGAGAAGCGCGCAGATCGGCCGGCCCGGGCGACGGCGGGTAGCTCGAAAGAGCCCTGGTGCGGAGAGCAGCCATCGGTCAGACTGAAGGTGTGCAGGCAAATGGCGTGATCAGCGGCACCCCAACCGAAACCGGTTCGTTCACCTTCACCGTGCAAATCACCGACGCGGCAAAACTGGCCGCCCTGGGCCAACTCCAGCTCAAGATCGATACTCACCTGAGGGACGTTCCCGTCCAAGGCCCTGGCTGCGAGGTAAGGGAGAGAAGGGCTCCGCTGTAGTCGGTTGGTTGGCGTGAGCTTTGCCGAGGCGGCTTCGGTGTTCGGCAATCCTCTGGCGCGAATTCTCCCGGGGTCGTTTTGTTACGATTCGCGGCGCGCCCCTTGCGCCCCGCGCGGGGCGCTCGTAGAATCGATAGATTCGCATGAGCCAGCCGCAAACAGTGTTAATCGTGGACGACGATCCGCAGATACCGCGGCTGGTCGAACGGATGCTCGGCGGGCGCAAGGTGAACGTGCTGACGGCGCCGCGGCCTTCGGCGGCGCTCGAAATCTGCCAGCGGGAGACGGTCGATCTGCTCATCTCCGATATCGTCATGCCGGAGATGGATGGAATCAAGCTGGCCGAGCGCGTGCTGAAACTGCATCCGCATGCTCAGATCCTGCTGATCTCGGGGGAGGCAAAGGAAGCGCCGGTTTTGTCCAAGTCGCGCCAGGTCCGTTTCCTGCGCAAGCCGTTTTTCCCGGCGCAACTGATCGACTGCTTGCGGGAACTGCTGCCGGAGGCGTAGAGCGCGCCGCGGCATGCCCGGCGTCCGGAGTTTCCAGTTTTTCGATCCCGCCGGCGTTCCCAGGGCCTCTGCTATGATGAACTCTCTTTCGAGGCTTGAGGCAAGTGCCGCCCGATTCGCTTGAGGATATCTACCGCCGACGCCGCTCGACGCGCTGGCAGGACCGGCTGCGCCGGCTGCTGGCTCCGCCCGCGCCACTGGTGATGAACCCGGCCGAGCCCAAGGACTTTCCGCTGGGGCGCTGGAACCTCTACCTGGGCGGGGCCGGGAGCCGGCCAGCCGGCTACGTCAACCTGGACCTGTTTGCGGTGCCGGGAGTGGATGTGGCCGCCGACGCCGAATGCCTGCCGTTTCGCGGCAACCAGTTTCAACGGGTGGAATGCGATGCGGTGCTGGAGCACGTGCGCCGTCCCGAACGGGTGATGGCCGAAATCGAACGCGTGCTCGCTCCCGGCGGCTACCTGCACCTGGTGACGCCGTTCTGCCATCCCTTCCACGAGTATCCGAAGGATTACCGGCGCTACACGCTGGACGGATTGAAGGAGTTGGCCAGCGGTTTCGAGCCGGTGGCCGAGGGCTGGCGGACCGGCCCCACGGCGACGATGCTGGTATTCACGATCGAATACGCAAAGCTGCTGCTGCCGTGGCGCGCGTGGCGCGGACTGGTTCATGGCGTGCTCGGCTGGCTGTTGTTTCCGCTGCGCTACCTGGACCTGCCTTTGCTGCGGACTCCGCGCGCCGCGCGCATCGGCAACGATTGCTACCTCTGGCTGCGCAAGCGCTAGGCGGCTCAAGTAGGACCATCGCCTTTGGTGGTCTGTCACGCCTCGCCGAAGCGCGGCGCCTTGACAGGGTCGAAAGACCGCCTCGAAGCTGCGGGGATCAACGGCAAATCACCGGCGGCAAGACCGCCGGCGTTACCGAGTTTGCACGGAATTTCGCGGGTCGGCGGCCATCCCAACAGACGACATGGCAGACGACAAAAACCGATCGTCTGTCCTACTGCGGATTTCAGACGGCGGGGTTGCCGTCGCTGGTGTTCCAGTGAGCCAAACCGGCGGCGAGCGCGAGCTGCGTCAGCCCAGCCACGTTGTTGACGCCGAGCTTCTTCATCATTGTCTTGCGGTAGCTGCGGACGGTTTGCAGGCCGAGGTCGAGCAAGACCGCGATGTCCTTGCTGGTTTTGCCCTCGGCCACCAGGCGCAGCACCTGCAACTCGCGCGGCGAGAGGGATTCGAGCGGGCTGCGGTCATGGGTGTCCAGATCGCCGCGCTGAATGCGGGCCAGCAAACGGTCGGAAACCTGCGAGCTCAAGTAGGAGCCGCCGCGAGCCACCGTTCGCAGCGCGTCGAGCAGTTCGGTGGAAGACGCCTTCTTAAGAACGAAAGCGCGCGCGCCGCTGCGGATGGCGCTGACGACGGAGTTCTCGTCGTCGTACATCGAAAGGATGATGACTTTCACGGTGGGGCAGTGGCGCAGCAACTCGGTGGTGGCTTCGATGCCATTCATGCCGGGCAGGCCGATGTCCATCAAGGCGATGTGCGGTTGGGTCTTCTTGCACAGATTCACCGCGTCGGCGCCGCTTTCGGCCTCGCCCACCACGCGGAACTCGCTACCCCGCTCGAGAATGCCCTTGATGCCATCGCGCACCAGCTTGTGGTCATCGACGAGGACAATATCTAACATGGCTGTTCCCCTCCGGGCGCCGGCACGGCCGCCCGCACGATGGTTCCGGACTGGCGGCTGCTCGTAATCGACAGACGCAGGCCGGCCTCGGCGGCATGGTGTTCCATGCTCAGCAGGCCCAACCCTCTCCCCATTTCCTGCAGGTCCGCCGGATCGAAACCTCGCCCGTTGTCGCGAATTTCCATCGAGGCACCGCGATCGGTGGACTGTACCGCGATTTCGATCAAAGAGCAACCGGAATGGTGCGCCGCGTTTTCCACTGCCTCTTCGGCGATCCCGTACAGCGCCACGGCGACTTTCGTCTGGAAGCTCACGGGGGCGTCCACGTCGATGCGCACGGCGCCTTGGAAATGCTCCCGTTTGCGGACGGCCAGCCGGTCGAGCGCCGAACGCAGGCCGACACGCTCCACCGCGGACGGGTTGAGCTCATAGCTGAAGTTGCGGACCTGCTCCATGACGGATTCGAGCAGCGTCTGTATCTCCGCCAAGTGCCCGCTCACAGCGCTTGGGCTGCCATCGAGGTCCATGCGGACCAGGTCGAGCTGGAGTCCCAAGGCGGCCAGGTTCTGGCCCACCACGTTGTGCAGAAACTGGGCAGTCCTGTTGCGCTCAGACTCTTGCGCATTGAGCGCGCGCGACACGGTGTGGCGCAGCTCGTGATCGGCCTTGACGAACTCGGTAATCTCGCGCACCATGCAGCCGGCGTGAGCCGCGCCGGCTCTCAGGCGGAGCGGAAATACCGCTATGCACCAAACCCGGTCGTCGCGCCGTTCGCGCAGCGTCAGGGACTCGCCGGATAATGCGCGGCTAAATCGTTCCTGCCAAACTGGCAAGGCTTCTGGCTCCAGTACGCTGGCCGCGGTCCGGCCGGCCACTTCCCCAGCGGGCTTGCCGAGTATCGGCATCGAGTCGCCATAGATCTGCTCGAACACACCCTCCTGATTCACGATCCATTGGCACGCCGGGCCCTGATCGAGAAGGACCTCGGCTGGCGGACGGTCGTGTTCGGGCATCGGAATTCGCACTACATTCTACCACTGGGCTGGCGGGCGGCCACCTGAGCGATATTGCTCATGAGCGGTATTGCTCACCGGCGCGGGATCGAGCAGCCGGTCAGCCCAGCAGGCGCGCGGCGGGTTTGGCGAAATAGGTGAGAATGATGCCGGCGCCGGCGCGCGCGATGGAGGTGAGCGATTCCATCATGGCGCGATCGTGATCCAGCCAGCCGTTGCGCGCCGCGGCCACGATCATGGAATATTCTCCACTCACCTGATAAGCCGCGATTGGCACATCGAAGCGCTGGCGGGCCAAGGCGATCAGGTCGAGATACGGCAAGGCCGGCTTCACCATGACGATGTCGGCGCCCTCTTCGAGATCGAGCGCGATCTCGCGCATGGCCTCGCGGCCATTGGCCGGGTCCATCTGATAGCTGCGCCGGTCGCCGAATTGCGGCGCCGAATCGGCGGCCTCGCGAAAAGGGCCGTAGAACACCGAAGCGAACTTGGCGGCATAGGCGAGGATGGGAGTCTTCTCGAAACCGGCGGCGTCGAGCGCGCGGCGGATGGCGGCCACGCGTCCATCCATCATATCGGAGGGCGCCACCACATCCGCGCCGGCGCGGGCGTGCGAAACGGCGGACTTAGCCAGCCAATCGAGGGTAACGTCGTTATCGACATCGCCATCCTTGATGTAACCGCAGTGGCCGTGGCTGGTGTACTCGCAGTTGCAGACGTCGGTAACCACCAGCAGGCGGGGGATCTCTTGCCGGATGGCGCGGATGGCGCGCTGCACGATCCCAGCGTCGTCATAGGCGCCGGAGGCCAGTTCGTCCTTGGCTTCCGGCAGGCCGAACAGGATGACGCCTCCCACGCCGAGCGAGTGGACCTCGGCGCATTCCTTCACCAGCTCATCGATCGAGAGCTGGTAGTTGCCCGGCATGGCGCCGATTTCGCGGCGAACGCCCTCGCCCGGGCAGACAAACAAAGGAAGGATGAATTGTCCCGGATGAAGCTGTGTTTCGCGGACCAGCGCGCGCAGCGATTCAGTGGCGCGCAGACGCCGGAGGCGGTGAATGGGGAACGGCATATCAACCAGGATTGTACCGCGCCCGCAGGCGTGTCCTGGAGTCACCGGGGCGAAGAAAGGTCGAGACGAATCTCGACCCTGCACGCAGGAATGCGTGCGCCACGCGTACAATAGGTTTTTGATCGTCACTCTCACTATCAATCCGGCCATCGATCGAATCCTCAGCGTCGACCGGCTGGCGTTCGAAGACCGCGCCTACATCAATTCGATCCGGCAATCGGCCGGAGGGCGGGGACTCAACGCGTCGAGCGTGATCCACTCGTTCGGCGGCCAGACGCAGGCGGTGCTGATTTCGGGCGGCGCAACGGGCAAGCGCCTCGAAGCGCTACTCAAGGACTGCGGCTACCCGATCATACAGGTGCCGGTGAAGAACGCCATTCGCACCAATCTCACCATCACCGATAAGCAGGGGCTGACGGTGAACCTGAACGAAGTGGGGCCGGCGCTGACGGGGGCGGAAGTGGCGAAAGTGGAACGCGCGGTGCGGCAGGCGCTGGATGGCGCGGACTGGCTGATGCTGTGCGGCAGCACGCCGCCGGGCGTTCCCTCGTCCTTCTACGCGAAGATGATCGCGCTGGCGCGGCAAAAGCACGTGAAGACGCTGCTGAACGCGGGTGGAGATTCGCTGCGGGAAGGCATAGAAGCGCGGCCCACGGTGGCAACGCCGAACCAGCCGGAAGCGGAGCGGCTGCTGGGGCGCACCATCCTGACGCGCTCGCATTCGCTCGAGGCGGCGGGGCAGCTCCGCGCCATGGGGCCGGAATCGGTGGTGCTCTCATTGGGCAGCCGCGGGGCGATCGGCGCATTTGGCATCGGACTGGTGGAAGCTCTGCCGCCGCGGGTGGACGCGGTGAGCCCGATCGGCGCGGGCGACGCGCTGACGGCGGTCTTCGCCTGGTCGATGAGCCGCGGGCAAAACCCGGCGGAAGCGCTGCGCTGGGGCGTAGCGGCGGGCACGGCATCGGCGCGGCTGCCGGGGATGAATTTCGCCTCGCTCGCCCAGACCGAAGAAATTTACCGCCAGGTGGAAGTCCGGCGCGTGGAATGAAACCCGGCGAGGCGGCGGGCGAGCACGGCCTGCTGCGTTCGGCGGGGGTGGTCTCGGCGGCGGTTCTATTGAGCCGATTGACCGGCCTGGTGCGGGAAGCCGCGATGGCGCGGCTGTTCGGGGCGGGTGCGGTCTACGACGCATTCCTGACCGGCTTTCGCATTCCCAACCTGACGCGCAACCTGTTCGCCGAAGGGGCGCTATCCTCCGCCTTCGTCCCCACTTTCTCGGAAGCGCTCGCCACCGGGACTGCGCTCGAAGCGGCCGAACTGGCGCGGGTGGTGGCGACCGCGCTCACGCTCGCTGCGGGCGCGGTTTGCGTGCTCGGCATGATCTTCAGCCCGCAGTTGGTGCGGCTGCTGGCGCCGGGATTTGCGCGCGTGCCGGGCAAGTTCGAGCTCACCGTACTGCTCACGCGCATCATGTTTCCCTTCCTGCTGCTGGTGGCGCTGGCGGCCGAAGCGATGGCGATTCTGAACGCGCGCGGGCGGTTCGGCGTGCCGGCGCTGGCTTCCACGTTCTTCAACATCGGCTCCGTGGCGAGCGGGTTGGCGCTGGGGCTGACGGTAGGCAGGCGCTGGCCGCAGGGGATGATCGTCTCGATGGCGGCCGGCGTGGTGATCGGCGGCGCGCTGCAATTGGGTTGGCAGATGCCGAGCCTGAGGCTCGCCGGAATTTCGTTCCGGTCGCGCATCGATTTCCGGCACCCGGGCCTGCGGCGGATCGCGCGGCTGATGCTGCCGGCGCTGATCGGCAACGCGGCGGTGCAGATCAACGCGATGGTAAACGCGAATCTGGCTTCGGGCCTCACCGATGCAGCCGGCCGCACGCTGAACGGGCCGGTGAGCTGGCTGGGGTACGCATTCCGGTTCCTGCAGTTTCCGCTGGGACTGTTCGGAGCGGCCTTGGCCAGCGCCACGCTGCCGGCCATTTCGCGCAGCGCGGCGCTGGGGCGCGTGGACGAGTTTCGCGCCACGCTGGCGGTTTCGTTGCGGATGGCGCTGCTGCTCACCATCCCGTCGTCGGTGGGGCTGGCGGTACTGGGCGAAAGCATGATCGGCGCGGTGTACCAGGGAGGCCGTTTCGGAGCGTGGGACACGCACCAGACCGCGGTGGCGCTGGCGTGCTACAGCGTGGGGCTGGCCGGCTACGCGGCGATCAAGCTTCTGGCGCCGGCTTTTTACGCGCTGGACGACGCGTGGACGCCGATGGCGGTAAGCCTGGCCTCGATCGGCTTGAATCTGCCGCTGGCAGCCGGCCTGGCGCGAGGGATGCGGATGGGTCACGCGGGGCTGGCGCTGGCCACTTCCGTGGTTGCGCTGGCCGGCGCGGCCGCGCTGGCCATCGCGCTACGCCCGCGCATCAAAGGACTGGAGGGCCGCCGCCTGGCGATGAGCGCGGCAAAAATCACGCTGGCGGCGGCAGCGATGGGCGGGGTGTGCCGGGTGTCGAGCGTGGCGATTCACGCTAGTGTGCACGGGCATCGCCTGCCGCACCTGGCGGATCTGGGCGTTTCCATTCCGCTCGGTGCGGGAGTATTTTATGTGCTGGCGCGCACGCTCCGCATTCCGGAACTTCGGACGCTGGAAGCCGCATGTTACACTGCGATAAGCCATGCTCGCAGACCTGAAGCTGGCGATCCGCCTGCAAGAGATTGACAATCTTCTAGTGAACCTGCAGCGCGAGATCGCGGCTTTACCCGTCCACATTTCCGTTATCGAAAAGAAACTGGTATCGCATGAGCGCAAGCTCGAAGCCGACCGCGCCGCTCTCACCGCCAACCAGAAGGAGCGGAAGCAGAGCGAAGGCGATATCCAGGTGTGGGAGCAGAAGATTTCGAAACTCAAAGGGCAGATGGTGGAGGCCAAGACCAACGAGCAGTACCGCGCCTTTCAGAGCGAAATCGAGTTCTGCCAGAAGGAAATTCGCAAGCTGGAGGACCGGATTCTGGATTTGATGGGCGAATCCGAACCGTTGGACCGCAACGTGAAGGCCGCCGAGGCCGCGCTGCGGACCGAGAAGCTGCAAGTGGAGACGGAAAAGAACAGCGCCAGAGACCGCACGGCGGCGGACCGGAAAGCCGCAGCCGAACTGCAGCAGGAGCGCGCCGCCATGGTTCCCCAAATGACCGCCACCACGGTTCAGCGGTACGAGCGGGCGCGCAAAGCGCGCAAGGGAATCGCCATGGCTGAAGTGGTGGATGGCCGCTGCTCGGCGTGCCAAATTGCGCTGCGGTTGCAATACTTCCAGGACGTCAAGAAGGACAACCAGATCCTCTCCTGCGAAAGCTGCCAGCGGCTGCTGTACTACAATCCCCCGGTTGCGGTCGAGGATTTGACCGGGGAACCGGCGCCCGCAGTGCACGAATAGCGTAGTTTTCCGCGCGCTGCGGAAAGCCAGGTAGGACAGACGATCAGTTTTTGTCGTCTGTCGCGTCTCGGCAAGGGCACGCCGCTTGACAGACGACAAAAACCGATCGTCTGTCCTACCTCTGACCGCGCCCACCTGGCTCAACTCAAATTGCGCCGCGTCAGGAGTTCGGAGAGTCGTCTCGACTCTTCTTCCCGCGGCGTGTTTTGCTACTGCGAGCCGAAGGTGTAGCCCAGCCAGATAGTTTCCGAGGTGATGAGGTTGCTGCCGTATTGCGTCAGGTTGGGAACGTAGTGGATGTCGAACTGGGGGCGGAGGAAAACGTGCTCGGTCAGGTAGAACTGAACGCCCACGCCGGCATGCACCTGAAAGTGATTGTTGCTGCCAAAGTACTGGGTATAATTCGAGGCGCCAATAGCGCTGCCGGTCGCGCCGGTTTCGTAATAACGGAGACTGGCTCCGCCGACGCCGCCGGCAATCTGAAAGGCAACCTTCTTGGTCCGCACCGGCTGGTAGATTCCATCGAAGTCATACAGGATCATGCGCGATTGGAAGTTGGTTCCGACACTCGCTGGGAGCTCGAGGTAATTCTGTTTGCCAGGCTGAAAATTGACCTCGCCGCCGATCCCGAAATGTTTCCAGGCCATGACATTGCCGCTAATGCCCATGCTCAGTCCGCTGAGGCTGCTGGTGGCCACGCAGGTGGGGTCTGTCGAGCCGACTGCGCACGCGGCAAGGTTGTTGTTGTAATCGAGGCCGGTCCCGGCTGCTTTGTCCTGCATGGCTCCGAAGCCAATCCCGACGTCGAACCCGTACTGGGCGTGGGCAAGTGGGAGGAAAAACACCGGCAAGAGGAACAGCGGTAGGTAACGGAAGATGCGTTTCACGTGTGAAATCTCCTTCAACTTCGCAGAATCCGCGCACGCCCCGGCGAGGGGGCGGAAAGCCGCGGGAAATCGTCAATCCTTAATCATACGCAAGATGGCGAATCGTATGCATCACTAACGACGCGACGCCCCGGCAACGGGTTACAAGGAGGTAGGACGGACGATCGGTTTTTGTCGTCTGTTGGGATGGGCTCGCTCCAGCGGGCACGACAGACCACGAAGACCGATGGTCTGTCCTACCTGGTTCACCGTTTCTGGCAACGCGGGCAAAAGTGCGAGGATCGCTGGGCGACCAGCACGCGCCGGACGGCGGTGCCGCAATTTACGCAGGCTTCGCCGGTACGTTGATACACGCGGTGACTGACCTGGAAAAAGCCCCGGCGCCCGTCGGCATCCACATAATCGGAAATCGAGGAGCCGCCGGCGGCGATGGCCTCGGTGAGCACTTCGGCGAGGGCCTGGTGCAGGCGGAGGGCGCGATCCTGTCGCAGCCGGGCGGTAATCGCCATGGGGTGAATCCCGGCGCGGAAGAGGGCTTCATCGGCGTAGATGTTTCCCACGCCGCGGACGAAGGTCTGGTCCAGCAGCAGCGCCTTGACGCGGGTGCGGCGGCGGCGGAGGGCGCGGGCGAAGTCCTGAGCGGCGATCTCGAGCGGCTCAGGGCCGAGGCGCGCCACGCGAGGGGGGAACTCTTCGTGCACCTCAATCGAGCCGAACTGACGGCTGTCGTCGAACTGAAGCACGCCGCGATCGAGCGTGAAGATGGCGTGGGTGTGTTTGCCCGGCGCACCGCCGAGCAGCAGGCGGCCCGTCATGCCGAGGTGCAGCAGCAGGTAACCGCCGCCGGAGAGCGTCACCAGGATGAACTTGCCGTAACGCCGGATGGCCGCGATGCGGCGGCCGGCGAGACGCGCCGCCATGCGCTCGGGGTCGCCGCCGCGCAGAATCCGCGCCGCGCGGAATTCGGCGCTCACGATGCGGCGGCCCACCAGCGGCGCAATCGACCGCACCACGGTTTCGACCTCAGGCAGCTCCGGCATTTATGGCACCTCGATGAGGATTTGCCCGTCCTCAATCCGCACCGGATAGGTGGCGACGCGGCGCGCGGGATCGCGATCATACTCGCCGGTGCGGCAATCGAA
>Ga0116126_1001171_pt1 | contig 17033 bp, 21 predicted proteins | sample June2015DPH_16_5_FD_89730 | JGI IMG/M metagenome (GOLD analysis project Ga0116126, IMG submission 89730) | Peatland microbial communities from SPRUCE experiment site at the Marcell Experimental Forest, Minnesota, USA - June2015DPH_16_40 | ecosystem: Environmental > Terrestrial > Soil > Wetlands...
ACAGCTCCACCTTCGCTCTCCTCTCCATCCCAAGCCTCCTGCCTCTTCAGCAGGATGCTCCGCTTTGTAGCGGGTGGGCCATTTTTCAGTATCAAAGTGGGCCGTTTCACCGTATCGAAATCACCGCTGTGGGCGTCCAAGACAACAGCGGGCATAGCGCTTGGCTGCGCCCAAAGGGAGCAACCTGACCTGGGCATCCGTATCCGATGGAGCCACAGACCTCGGCGCAGCCCGTCATCCTTGGTCATTTGCGATTCCTGCTTTCGTTGAGGATATCTCGACAAACCGGGGAACGGATGTGTTGCAAATTTGCCAATTTCGGACTTGCCGAAATCAGCGTCGCCAGGATCGTGTCCCCGAAGCCTGTAACGCGATGAAGATGGCCGGTCTCGTTGACGTAGGGCGTCGAGTTCATCACCTGGAAGACGGGCCGGGTGATCAGATTCCAATCGTCAGTGAGTGCGAGAGGAAGCACGGGCTGCAACTGCAGGTTCACAACGTTACGATCGGGCTTGTTAAGCCAGTAGGCGTTTTCCTGAAGCTGAAGCGCCCAGATGCTGGAAATCGGGTTCGACAGTTCTTTACTGACCTTGTCGAGCGATTCGCTGCCGCCGGTCTGCGCAAAAGCAGGGGGCCCAAACATCAAAACTGAAATCGCGAGACAAATAGACAAGCACACGCATCTGGGTTTCATTCTGGTCAGTGCTTGCCTGGTCACGGACGCGCCGAAATGCAGGAAGCGAAGGTCTTTTCCAGCACGCTGGCGTCGATGGTACCGGCCGCGCCAATAACTACGATCTGCGTGCGCGGTGCGCGCGGGCCCCAGTCGTCTTGTAGCGAGATATCAACTCGCCGCCCGACCACTTGCAGCACCGCCCGCCGCTGCGGCGCGTCGGTTGTGTAGACGACCCCTTTGGCCCGGTAAACAGTTTCCGGCAACTTACGCATTGTTTCCCGCAACTTTTCCAGCGCCAGCGGCTGACCTGTCTCGTAGCTCCAGGTGCCGAACACCTTCGAGTGGTCGTGTCTGTGATCGTTGTCATGACATGTCCGCTCGGTGCAGCCATGATTAACGGCGCGCGAGTTGAGGCCTGCTTGAGCGGGATCGAAACGCCCGACACCTAACAGGATCTCGTAAGGCACCTCACAGTAATCGGTCTCAACGATGCGCAGTCGGTTGAAATGGGCGTCGAGCCAGGTTCTGACCTTTGCGACTTGCGCGGTACCCGCAAGGCCCACCTTGTTCAGGATCAGCATGTCCGCGAACCCGACCTGGCGCAGCTTGAGGTCCATCAGAGGCGGATACTCGGGGTGGGCGAAGACCTGGTCCGCGTCGACCACGCAGATGACGCTGTCCAGCCTGATCCGGTCCCGCTGATTGGGGTCGTTGAAGGTCATGAAGATGCCGGCGGGATCGGCGACGCCACTGGCTTCGAGCAGGATGTATTCGAGGGCCTCCGGGCGCGCGAGCAAGGCGTCGAGCGAGTCGATGAGGTCGTCCCGGATCTGGCAGCAGACGCAGCCGTTGGCCAGGCTGATCATGTTACCATCCACCCCGACGACGAGTTCGGCGTCGATATTGATCGAGCCGAAGTCGTTTACGAGGACTCCTACACGCAGGCCGTGATTGCCGGTCAGGATGCGATTCAGCAGGGTCGTCTTTCCCGCTCCGAGAAAGCCGGTCAGGATCGTCAGCGGAACGGTTTTGCCACTGTCGTTTACGATCTCCATAACTGTTTGCTCCCAAAAGGCGCCGGTCCAGAGAATCGAAACCTTCCGCGATCGGCGTGGCGGCACTGCACCACTATTTCTTGAACGTACTCAGATCGAATCCCATCACCCGCGCCATCTCGATGAGATCGACCTCCTGCGGGTTCGGGAGCTTGGTGAGCGGCTCCCGATAAACGTCCGGCGGATAATACTTGTGCGGATCAATTTCGAGGTCGCGCGTCAATTGCTCCTGCTGATCCTCTCGGGGCAACCGAGGCTGAGGAACGATGCCCCTGCCCGTTGCGATCGGCAGCGGGTCGCCGAAGAGGATGGTGGGATTCGGTAAGGATTGACCGGAGAATCCCGGTAGTGCGGCATCGCGGTGCCAGATCGCGTCCTTGGTCACGTTGACCACCACCACGTCTGGCGCGCCATACAGAAATAGTCCATTCCAGTGGGCGCGAACGTCGGCGCTGGCCTCGTTGAGCGTGTCATTGTCGAACGCAAAGTGTGTGACCATGCCGCAGCTCGGGTTAACCTGCTTGATGAGATACCCGGCCGCATAATTCAGCGTATGGTGGATATCCACGGTGTAGTTGAAGAGGAATTCGGGCAGTCCGTACTTGAGCAGATTGATGCGCGCAAGATCGGGTTGGAACTCGGTGACAAAGACATCCACTCCCTTGGCGTATTTTTCCGTCAGTTCGTCGGGCCGGCCGTCGCCGGTCCACACAAACGAAAGGCCGTTCCAGTCCAGACGGTACGCCGAGGCGCCATCCTTCACGTGCGAGCGCCGCCAATGGCGAATCGTGACGCCGTTCTTCTCGTAGCAGATGCCGTTCTCGTCCTTCCAGTCGAACTCGTTGACCTCAACCTCGTAGCCGTCTCCGATAGGGCACGCATCGAAGGCTTCCAGGTGCCACTTGAGCATCTGCTTCATGCCAGCGACCATACCTTTGGTCCCAAGCTCCGGGGTGCGTCCCGACGGCCCCGTAACCCGCAGTGGTTGCTTCCATCGTCCTGCCCACGCCGAGAATGGGAGAAGATAGGAAAGGTCGTGGTAGTGATCAACGTGCAAATGAGTAATGAAGATGTCGTTAATACTCGGGACCGGAACGCCCATGGCGAGAATATTCTTGATGCAGCCGGGGCCGAAGTCGAAGAAGAAGCGGTCGCCGTTGCCCAGTTCGACCATGATGCACGTGCCGGCCTGGTCGCGCCGGGGCGGGAAGGGGCAACTGCCCACGAATGAGATCCGCATCTCATCCGGCCCGACAATCTCACTGTTGGGGAAGTAGTTCATCCGGCTACGGACGGACGGTGTTGGCTTGTAGTATGGGGGGAACTGCAGGCCGGTGCCCGGTCCTCCGCCGTAAGGATTCTTGGGCTGGCTTGCTCGCGGCTCTGCTTTGGCTGCTTCCGTCGAGTTCGGCTCGTTCTTTTCACTGCTCATATTCGGTTCCTTATGTTTCTCTCCAATTCCGTTTTCTCCAATCATCCGGCTGCCGACGTTCGGCGCGCGTCCTATGAGTTAGGCTACGGCTTTGGACCAATCAACAGATTCATTAGAAATTCACTACGGTCAAGTTAAGAAAGCGCGCTCTCGCCGTTCAGGCGGCAGCTTGTGCGCCGGAAACCTGGCGCAGGCGCTTCCACTCGCGTGGCGTCAGCTCCAAGACGAGCCGCGCCGGATGGGTCGAGACGCGCTCGATGACATCGCGCAGATACACGAACGGATTGATCTGCAGGTGCTTACACGTCTGCACCAGCGAACAGAGGATGGCGGTTCGGTGCGCCGCTGCTTCGCTCCCGGCGAAGAGCCAATTTTTACGGCCGAGCACGATCGGCCGTAGCGCCTGCTCCGCTCCGTTGTTGTCGATCTTGAGCCGACCGTCCTCGGTGTAACGTGTCAGGGCAGTCCAGTTGCGCAGCGTATAGCCGAGGGCCGCAGCGAGCGGGCTCTTCGGTAACGCCGCCGCCCGCTGCTCCTGCAGGTATGCTTGCAGTTTCTCCAGGGTCGGCCGCGCCTGTTCCTGCCGAACACGCTGTCGTGCCGGCGCATCGAGCTGCCTGTCGCTGGCCGCCCGCTCGATCCTGTAGAGCTGCCCGATGATCGCTAACCCCTGCGCGCACGGCACCGCCGCCGTCGGCAGCGCCTCCTTGAAGTACCGGCGTGCGTGCGCCATGCAGCCGACTTCGATGATCCCGGGATATTGCGCGAACACGTCATCATAGGCGGGCGCCGCATCCACCTGGAGATACCCACGGTAACCCGCCAGCATCTTCAACGGCCCGTCCCGATTGCGGGACCAGGTGAAGTCGTACACCACCTCGCCCAGCTCACCCCGATAAACCCACAGATGCCCGGTCCGAATCTCTGGCGCTCGACTCGGGTCCTGTACATCCAGGGTCGTGTCGTCGCATTGAATCCAAGGCGACTGGCACACCTGTTCCCGGTGCATGGCGCGCACGACGGGTTCCAGTAAGTCTGCCACAGCCCCGTTCCATTCCGAGAGCGTGCGCCGGGTGATCTGCACGGCGTGGCGCACGAAGATCTGCTCCAGCCGATACAAGGGCAAATGATCCGCGTACTTGGAGGTGACCACGTGCGCCAATAACCCCGGCCCCGGTCGTCCCTTCTCGATCGGACGCGCCGGCAGGACGGCTTGCACCACGCCTTGCTGGCAGCGCGCACAGGCGTACTTCGGTCGCACATACTCCCGGATTACAAATGACGCCGGTACGTAGTCCAGCTCCTCGGTGATGTCCGCACCGATGCGTGTCTTCGCGCTGTCACACGCCGTGCAGTGCCGCTCACCGGCCGGCGGCACTATCTCGATGCGCTCCCGTGGCAGATCGGATGGCAATCGGCGCCGACTGGGATGGCGCCGCCCGCGCGATGCAGGTTCGGAGGTTTCGTCCCGCCGTTATTCATCGGTGGTTTCGGGTTGTACTGGTCCCGCCGCCGTGGGCTCCAACGGCAGCACGCCTTGCTCGATTACCGGCACGCCTTTCTCGCTACGCCGGCCGAACAGGGGATGCGTTAGCAACTGCACCCGTTGGCGCAACGCCGCGTTCTCTTGGTTGAGCCGAACGATCTCGTTGCCGAGTTCGTTGAGGACTGCTTGAGTCGCTGCGCCGCTTGCCGCCGCCACGTCCCACCACCACCCGCAGCTCCTATTACTACAGTGTGTGGGAAATAGCTACATTGCACTGAGTATCGTCATAAATTAATGGGTAATCGAGTGTAGCGTCGACGCTCGCGCACGACCTCGATCCCTTCCAGCAACAGGTACAGCTCCCGGGCGTTGATCTCATCGCGGTCCAGCACCGCGAAGGTCCCGGCCTCCAGCCGCTTGTACAGCAGCCAGAACCCGTCGCGCTCCCACACCAGCAGCTTCACCCGATTGCGTTGGCGGTTGAAGAAGACAAACACGTGGCCGGACAACGGGTCCTGGCGCAGGACCTCTTGCACTTGTGCGCTCAGCCGATCAAAGGACCGGCGGAGGTCGGTCGCGCCGCGCGCCACAAAGACCCGCACTGCCGCCGGCAGCGTCAGCATGTCGTCCGCAGGGCCTGGAGCACCCGTTGCAGCGTGCCGATATCGGCTCCCGCTGGCACCCGCACGATATGCCCGCTGTGCAAGACGATCTCCAGTACCGCTGGTGTCCCTGGAACTTTCGCCGGCGGTGGTACTTCGGTGAACACCACCCCGTTCTCCGCCGCTGCACCGTTCACCTCGTCCTCGCCGGCACGCCGGAAGACCCGCCGCCACCAGTTCAGTGTGCTCGGTGGGATTCCGCGTTTCTCCCCAAACTCGCGCAGCGTCAACCCGCTACGCTGCCAGCGCGCCAACACGCGGCGCATCTGCCGTGCCCGCACTGATGTTGTTGATCCCATCCTCCCCATGGATTCGTACCTCCGAACCCATGTTGCGCTATCGGCCGATCACCGGGGAGATGTAATTGGTCACCCAGTTACGTTGAGATTGTATTCGCCGATACCGTTGAGCCAGGACAACGGCTCCCATCCAGAGAGCGGAGCCGATAAGTCCGGCTTTAGAGTAAAGAAATCTACTCGCGGTGTGAGTATTGTATAACCATAAGTCGATCCGGGGCGAAGCGAGGTGATTTTCTCTTCGGCTGTATTTCCTGCCGCTGCTAAGCCCGAATCGTGGTGACCAGACTTGATATCTAGAGGTGCAGAGTCACTTGCTACAACGAACGAGCTCGCATCCCAGTGCAACAGACGACGCCGTGCTCCGCCAGTCGGGCAGCACATCGCGTCCGAATCCCTATAAATTGGCTGCCGTAGAACGAGATCGGGCGAATTGTTTGACGATTGAGATAGGTCTCCTCCTTGAATCTCCGTTAGATTGTCAGGTGGTCTCCACAATAGTTCCCATTTTCCTGATTCTTCCAGGAAAACATCCCAGTCAAGGAACGCGCCGGAACCGCAGCTCCATGAAACTATCATCCGGAGTGTTGCGCCGTGATCGCCTCCTTCACATATCGGTGGAGAAAGGCTGCATCCGGGAAAGCCGATTTTCGCTGGGTCAGCTTTTATGACCGCAGCTTTGGCTGCCTGAGCATTGCATGCTCCTGAGGACGCAGCGCACCAGCCAAATCGTTCGGCGACGACTATCTGCAAAATGCAGAAGCTAAGACTCAGGAAACCGGAAAAGATCCTTGTCATGGTTCTACAACAAGCAGCCGAGCCGGACGCCAGAATCAACGCGCACGCGACTCGCTTTCAGGAACGTCGAGCTGCGCAGCCAGCTCGGTCTTGTCGCGCCGCGTCATGGTAAATCGACCGCACATTTCAGCTACCCTTCGCCAGGAGTTCGCGCAAGCGATTCTTCAAGATCATCTCAGCAGGGGAACGGGGGTTAGCCTCCAGCCAGCGCTCGAAATCCTGTACGCGGACCGTGTGCTCGATCTCGGGATGCTTTACTTTAACAGAGATGGGCGTCTGGCCGCGCCCGAGGTCCTCGACCCATTCGTTGTCACGGAAAATTCGCAGAGCTTGGGCGACCGCCTCGTAGACGCTGCCGGCAGTAACTTCAACCGTATGTTTAACTTCCTTAAGATCGAAACAGGACACTGTGTACGTCTTCAGAGCCACAACGAAGATTTATCATATTTCGCTTTTTCTTCGCCAGAGAAGAGCCGAAAATTGGCGCTCGAAGTCAAAAACCATGAATTGAGACAAAAGAAAAAGCGGGCAATTGAAGGAGGGGGGAGTCTCCTTAATGCCCGCTTTGTTCAAACGGTCCGATCGCAAGGGAGGAGTTTGCAAACGGACTATTTAGGTTCTGGCTCTCATATCAACTGACGACACCGCGGCGGAATATATTCAAGCGCGATTCGAACGAGAGCGACCCAAAAGCCGAAGCGGGGTAGGGCGATCGCTGCGGAGTACTGAGGTCACAGTGAGAATAACTCGACATTCCCTATGACATTTCGATGCTCAAAATGCCGAGATGCTTCTCCCATCACAATATCCGTTTTTTGGACAGGCGGGTGCAGGATATAAAGGCGAAGCTGCCGAACTGGGAACCCACGCGTGTTCGAGATTGGGTATTCAAAGATACCCGTCGTCGCACTTGAAATAAATCATCCGCTCTCCACCCTGAAAGACGGGCGCGCAGACGGCGGGGATTAACGGATATTCTCAAGCCGACCCGCCAGTGGCAACATTAATTTTGCATAACGAAATCCCGGGCTGCCGGTGAATCTCTGATGCTATCAATCAAATAGCTGAAGATGATTACCGCACCGCCGCGCACGAATGCGGCGGTAAAAGGGGGCCTTGATTCCTCCGCTATCGAGAAAGGGCGGAGCCTGGGGACCCCGCCCTTTGGTTTCTTGCTTTAGAAAGGGATGTCTTCGTCGATCGTCCCGCTCGGCGGTTCGACGTCGCTTAGCGGAACGTCAGTGGGACGTGCACCGAGAAATTGCACGCTGAATGCAACAATCTCGGTGCGGTACTGCCTGGACCCGCCATCGCTGGGCTCCCACGCTCGCGTCCGCAAGCGCCCTTCGACGTAGACCTCGCGGCCCTTGTCCAGGTTCTTTGCGCAAGTCTCGGCCAGCTTTCCGAAGACTACGATATTGTGCCAGTCGACGCGCTCTTGTTTCTGTCACTGCTTATCAAGGAACACGTCGTTGGTCGCGACCGAGAAGCCCGTAACCGCTGCGCCACTGGTCGGGATGTAGCGCAGTTCCGGCTTCTGTCCGAGGTGTCCGATTACCATTGCTTTGTTCAATGCCATTATTCTGATTCCTCCGGTTAGTTGATTACTGTTGAACCGCTGGCGTCATCCGAGACACCACTCACATACGATCGAGGCGGCTGTTGGCCGCCCCGCGCACCGTGCACACCTGTACTCGAGCCGTCCGTGCTCAATGTCATTGAGCATTTCCATCGGGATGCCCATCGTGGCCGCCCGCTCGCGCTGCGACTCGCCCAGCCGCACCCGTTCCCGGCGCCGTCTTTCACCCTCCCGCCACCGCGCCGCACTGGCCTCGTCCACCACACCCGCACCCTCACAAAAGCGACAACGGAGCGTTACTGGCCGGCACCCACCAACCCCGCAACCAAGACCAGTCGATTCTCTGGCGCCACGACAATCGGGACACGTCACCATGATGGGATCCCTCCGGGTTGGTCTCCGCTTTCGCGGAGCGCGTTGAATGGAATAGCCCCAAACATTTTCTTTCCCACCCTCGCCATCTTCACCAAAAGAGATGGCGACGGCGGGATACGCCTCTTTGCTGCGCAGCTACCAATGAGCGGCGTGACGCAACTCAAGAAGCCGTGCCAGAGCGCAGCGGTCCATGAGGACTGGCGCGGCGACCTTGAGCAGAGCGACGCAAGGTGTGGAAGTCGGGGATCCTGAAATGATCAGAAGATGTTCGGAGCGCGGACGCAGTTCAGGGGGTCTGGGCGTCTGGTTCAATAGCCGGACATAACGGACGTTATGTTGTACTACCCGGTGACCCGTGATAGAGTGGGTTCATGGGTGAGCTGGCGGTCATTGGGAGCACTGGTGGGGGCCTGAGCTGCCGGTCTTGATTGGCAGGGCAGGGGACTATGTTGGAGCAGGTGAACGAGAATACACGGTTTCATGTATTCAAGCTGCCGAGGACGCAGAGGTTCGCTTGCGCCAAGCGGGATATTAAGGCTGTTTTCTCCAACAATGAACTCGGCTGGGTTAGCATCGGGCTTTCCAAAACACTAACGCTCAATGCCCGTATTCAGCAGCCGAAATTCACCGGGCCAGTTGTCGCCGATATTAGTATCAGTCGGGCTGCCGTCAGCATTAGCCTCTCCGTCGACCGGCCGTACCTGTGCCTCTATCCTGTTCGGATCGACCAATATCCAGAAGAGGCCGCCGCAGAATTCAAGCTGGCCATTTTGCCGAAGATGAAGAAATGGCTAACCTCCGAACTGGTCAAGCCAGAAACAAGGGTATTTGGCCACGCCGAGTGTCTGGTTGTTGAATGGACCGGCAGCCATCACAAGTTCCATCAGCTTCGGTGGCACTGAGGGCATCGCATGAATCAGCTAATGCCCGTCCGTGTTTCCGCGCAACTACCAAAGCTAATCGCCGTGGCAGGGCAGGGGGCCGCCTCCCGTTTTCTCGAGTTCTTCACCGTCAATATTCGCAACCGGAATACACGGGCTGCCTATGCTCGCGCCGCCGCCGTGTTTCTGCGCTGGTGTGAAGGGCAGGGGATTACTCGGTTGCAGAACGTGAAGCCGGTGCATGTGGCCGCTTACATCGAGCAGCTCGCCCGTGAAATGTCGCCGCCCTCGGTCAAGCAGCACCTCGCCTGTATCCGCATGTTGTTCGACTGGCTGGTGACCGGCCAGGTGATGCCGTCGAACCCCGCGCATTCCGTCCGGGGGCCGCGCCACTCGGTGAGCAAGGGCGTGACGCCGGTGCTGTCTTCCGAAGAAGCAACGGCGCTGCTCACGGGTATGGATGTTTCAAGCGTCGTGGGGCTGCGCGACCGCGCCGTCATCGCGGTGATGACTTACACCTTCGCCCGTGTCGGTGCGGTCGTCACGCTCACCGTCGAGGATTACTACGCGCAGAAAAAACGCTGGTGGCTCCGGCTCCGCGAGAAAAACGGCAAGGTCAATGAAATGCCGTGTCACCACAAGCTGGAACAATATCTCGACGCTTACATCAAAGCGGCTGGTATCGAGGACGACCGCAGGGGGCCGCTGTTCCGCGCTGCCATTGGCAAAACCAAGAAACTCGGGACGGGCGCGATGTCGCGCACCGATGTCTGGTACATGGTGCGCCGCCGTGCTGCCGATGCGGGCATTGAAAACGCGATAGGCTGCCACACCTTCCGCGCCACCGGCATTACGGACTACCTGACCAACGGCGGGCGCATCGAGGTCGCGCAGCGCATGGCCGGTCACTCGAACGCGAAAACCACTGGACTTTATGACCGGCGCAACGATGATGTGAGCGTGGGCGAGGTGGAGCGGATTGGGATTTGAATTTTCTAAAATATAGGGAAAAAGGTTGGGGAATATACGTCGGACCGACCCCAATCTGCAGTCTCTAAAGGACGCGCTGCAAGACCTGGTTCGCAAGTTAGAAGAGCTTAAAAATTAATGAAGATTCTCACACTGGCCACGTGCGCAGTTGCGATTATAGTTCTCGGACACACCTCTCCGGTGTACAGCGCAGATTGTGCCGATTTGGCCCAATACTGTTCAGCTTTTGCCAGAATCTATACTGCAACAGTCAATACGGGTGCTCAACCTGATTTTGACACCAGACTGCAAGGCATCGAGCACTGACGATCAAACGGTGGATCCGCGCTTCGGCAAGGTGGGCAAGCAGGTGTGCAAGGACACTGGCCCACTGACCAAGAAGCGGATGGAAACGATCGACGACGACATCGCCGCCCGCGCCGTAGATTTCATCCAGCGGCAGAGCAAGGCCGGCAAGCCCTTCTTTGTCTGGGTCAATTTCACCCACATGCATTTCCGCACCCACACCAAACCGGAGAGTGTCGGTCAGGCCGGACGCTGGCAGGGCCCCTATCACGACACCATGATCGACCACGACAAGAACGTCGGAACGGTCCTCAGGGCGCTGGACGATCAGGGCATCGCGGACAACACGTTCGTGATGTACAGCACCGACAATGGCCCGCACATGAACTCCTGGCCGGATGCCGCGATGACGCCGTTTCGCAGCGAGAAGAACTCGAACTGGGAAGGCGCCTACCGGGTGCCGGCGATGGTCCGCTGGCCGGGCAAGATCAAGCCGGGAAGTGTGTCTAACGAGATCGTCGCTCACCTCGACTGGCTGCCGACCTTTCTCGCCATGGCGGGCGACTCTCATGTGAAAGAGGAGTTGCTTAAGGGCTACAAAGTCGTCGACATGACCTACAAGGTCCATCTGGATGGCGACAACCTCGTCCCCTACCTGACCGGGCAAACTGCGAAGAGCCCGCGGGAGTCCTTCTTTTACATCAACGATGACCAGCAATTGACTGCCCTGCGCCACGACAACTGGAAGCTCGTGTTCATGGAGCAACGGACCCCCGGAACAATGTTTCTCTGGGCGAACCCGTTCACCAACTTGCGGCTACCAAAGATGTTCAACCTCCGCATGGACCCGTACGAACGTGCAGACATCACGTCGAACACCTACTGGGACTGGGAGATCGATCATGCTTTCCTGTTGGTGCCCGCGCAGGCCTACGTTGGCCAGTTCTTGGCGACCTTCAAGGAATACCCACAGCGGCAGAAGTCGGCCTCGTTCAACATGGATGAAGTGCTTCAGAAGCTGAAGGAAAGCGACGGGTCGAAGTAGTACGGACGCGGCCGTGCGCGTCGATCGAAGTGCCCCGTTATTACGCGCGCCACGATCGGCACGCATGCGGCATTGCTAGACATAACTAGGGGGAAGCAAATCTCGCGGAATGGAGATGATCTCGATGAAACGATACTTGCCGGTGCAGGTCGCGAATCTGCTCGCCCTTTGCGCAATCCTGCTGCTCAGTACGTTTGCCCTGGCTCAGACCGATCCGCTGCCCTCGTGGAACGACGGCAAGGCCAAGCAATCCATCATCACCTTCGTCGAGAAGGTCACGACACCCGGTTCGCCGGATTTTGTGCCGGTGCCGGAACGCGTCGCGACGTTCGATAACGACGGCACGCTCTGGTGCGAGCAGCCCATGCCCGTTCAGTTTTACTTCGCGCTCGACCGCCTCAAGGCGCTCGCGCCGCAGCATCCGGAATGGAAGGCCAGGGAACCGTTCGCCGCGTTGCTCAGGGGTGATTTGAAAACCGCGCTGGCCGGTGGCGACCATGCGCTCCTCGAACTGGTCATGGCCACGCACACTGGCATGACCACCGCGGAGTTCGCGCAAATCGTCAAGGATTGGATCGCCACCGCGAGACATCCGAAGACCGGCAAGCTCTATACCGAAATGGTTTACCAGCCCATGCTCGAATTGCTCGCCTACTTGCGCGCGAATGGCTTTAAGAACTTCATCGTCTCCGGGGGCGGCATTGAGTTCATGCGTCCGTGGGTCGAGCGGGTTTACGGTATCCCGCCGGAACAGGTTGTCGGCAGCAGCGTCAAGACAAGGTTTGAAATGCGTGACGGCAAGCCCGTCCTCGTGCGCCTGGCGGAACTAAATTTCAATGACGACAAAGGCGGTAAACCTGTAGGCATCAACCAACACATCGGCCGTCGGCCGGTCATGGCCTTTGGAAATTCCGATGGCGACAAGCAGATGTTGGAATACACGCAGGGGGGCAGCGGCGCGCGGTTCATGCTGTTGGTGCTGCACGATGATGCGGTACGCGAATACGCGTACGGTCCGGCACTAGGATTGCCGGAAGTTAAACTGGGCGCCTTCACGACGGCGCTTTATGAGCAAGCGAAGAAGGATGGCTGGACCGTTGTCAGCATGAAGGACGACTGGAAACAGGTCTTCCCATCAGAGCAAAACCAGGTCACGGCTATCGACATCTTGCTGGAGCCGGACGCCACGATGCTCCAGCACGCAGCGGCCAACAACGCTCGCCTGCTCGCGGTCTTTCCAAAGGGTTTCGCCCTGGACGCTGCGCACCGTCCGCACATCACGATGATCCAGCGCTTCGTCCGTACCGCTGACCTCGAGAACGTCTATGCCGCGGCGGGCCAAGTCTTCGCGGGCGCGAATGTGAACGCGATGAGGCTTGAGGCCTTCAAGTACTACTACGCTCCGGCCGGCGCAGTTGGCGTTGCGGGCATTTGCGCGAAGCCGACGCCGGAAATTATCAAGCTGCAAGCGGACCTTATTGCCGCCGTGAAGCCGCTTACGGTGGAAACCGGACCCATTGGAGCATTCACCACTCCTCACGACGATCCCGCCACTGACGCCGCCCTAATCCAATACGTGTCGTCGTTTGTGCCGAAGCAAACCGGAGAGCACTTCAATCCGCATGTCAGCACCGGCGTTGCCCCCCGCGACTACCTCGACAAGATGCTCACCGAACCGTTTGAGCCATTCACCTTCTCGCCTGCAGGCGCGGCCGTGTATCAACTCGGCCCGTTCGGCACGGCCGCGAAGAAACTCCAAGAGTGGAAGTTGAAGCCTTGAAGGGGTGAGCTGGAAGAAAGATTATGAAACCGACTACATGGTTCGGCATGCTGCTCGCCCTGTTGGGCATTTTCGGACTAGCAATTCCCACATTTACGACCTCACATCACAAAGATGTGGTAAAGCTGGGAAACCTCAGGATCCAGAGTACCGAGCAATATACGCACGTGGTACCCACGGCTCTGTGTGGCGGTGTACTTGCCTTGGGAGTTATTCTTATGAGCGTAGGCCGTTATCGAAGCCGCTGACACTCGTTTGCTCATCAACCAGACCTGATTGATTGAAAGGCACCAGCGACACTCACATGGCGAAAATAAAGATTCTCAGCAAAGAGCAGCGTCACGAAGCAGGCAAGTCACTGCGGGAAAAGTGCCCGCGTACATCACATGGTGAAGTCGTGCTCGGGCAGGGCGAGAAGCGCGATATCGTCAAGTTGATAGAAGCTTCAAATAAAGACCGGCTGCCGAATCTCGTCCCGATTCGCCATGGGCGGATGGTGCAGTCGGCGTTTGCCTACTTTCGGGGCACCGCCGCGGTACAAGCGTACGACCTCGCGGGCACGCCAAGCAGCGGCATAATCGTTCAGGCGTGCGGTGACTGTCATCTGATGAATTTCGGCGGCTTCGCCACGCCCGAACGAAACATCGTCTTCGATATCAACGATTTCGACGAAACCCTGCCCGCACCCTTCGAATGGGATCTGAAGCGGCTCGCCGCGAGTTTCGTGATCGCAGCGCGATGGCGTGGTTTCAAGGAGGATCAGGCCAGAGAAATTGCGGTCCAGACCGCAGCCGCATATCGCGAGTCGATGAGAAAGCGTGAGAGTACCGGTGTCCTGGAAGCTTGGTACTCAAGGATTACCGCGGCTGACCTGCAGGACCTCGCCGGCGGCAGTGCCGACCTGGGGAAGCGAGTCAAGAAGAAGGTCGCTGAAGCGCAGAAGTCGACCCATGAACACGTTTTTCATAAGCTCACCACCCCGTCCAGAGGCCTGCCGCGCATCGTCGATCAGCCGCCTCTCCTCTACCACGCCGGCCTCTTTAAGGAACGTGATGTAGCGGCGTTCTTCAGGCAGTATCGCGAAACTCTCGCCGAGGAGCGTCGCATGCTGTTCGACCGCTTCAAATTCGTTGACGGAGCGCTGAAGGTCGTTGGCGTAGGGAGCGTCGGCACGCGCTGCCTAGTGGCGCTTTTCCTTGCAGCACCGGACGATGCTTTGTTCCTCCAGGTAAAGGAGGCATGCCCCTCAGTGCTCGAGCCTTACACCGGAACTAAGAAAGTGGCACACGACGGTCAACGGGTTGTGGTCGGGCAGCGCCTGATGCAGTCTGCGAGCGACATCTTCCTGGGCTGGTCCAGAGGACCGGCCGGTCGCGATTTCTACGTTCGTCAACTCCGTGACATGAAGATCGCACCTGATGTCGAAAGTCAGCCGCCGAAGATAATGCGCGCGTATGCCACGCTCTGCGGACTGGCGTTGGCCCGAGCCCACGACAAAGCGGGAGACGCTGCGATGATCGCGGGCTATCTTGGCAGCAGCGATCAATTTGACGAAGCGATTGGTGACTACGCCGTCGCCTATGCCGATCAGGTTCAGCGCGATTACAAGACGCTCGTCCAGGCGGTCCGCAGTGGCCGCCTCAAAACTGATGTAAGCCCGAGCCGTCTGGCGACCGCGTTGAGATAAATTCAGAAGCGTTACCTTCTGCTTGTCATTTAGTGCTCGCCGGAAAGAGGAACGTTAAGCTCAGACGGACTATCCATTGCGGGGAACCATCGGAACGCTTCACAAGGTCATACGCGCCAACCTGAAAACTCATCGCATGTGATCCGACGTTGAACGCTTTGCCCACGTCCACGCCCATCGGGATCGTCCATCCGTTGGCCGCGTCTGCGCTCCAATCGAAGGTCATTGGCGGATCGCAGGCGACGTACCATCTGTAGCTGATCAGGCGCTATGTAGGTCTGATTCACGCTGCCGGGCTCGCGATTTCCGGCAAACGACATGAGTTGGCATGCCAGGATAGCGTCGAACCACGGACCCTCCGAGTAAACGAGCGCAGCGGTTGGTGGTGTACGACTTGTCTAGGATGCTCGGGGCAGCGCACTCAATAGACGCGGGTGGGGTTTGTCACCCGGTTACGAACAACGCCGCCGCGCTCGGTTCCGGCCAATCCCCACGCGGCCACTTTGCGCATCGCAGGGACTGCAGTTCACTGAAGACCTTGGTGCGTTGGCGCGTGCCATCCCCGAGGATGCGCGCCACCGCCAGCTTGCCGTTATCGTAGAGGATCGAACGCGGCACCCCGCCGAAGAACTCGAAGCCGACGTTGTGCCCTTCGCAGAAGGCTTCGCTGCTCTCGGCCGGATAAGCCTGCACCAGACACGCGTCGCTGTGCGGCAGATCCATCGCGCGGAAGTGGATTTTGCACTCCTTGCCTCCGATTACCGCGAGCGCTTCGCCGAAATCGACTTGCGCGTGTCCAGGATCGTGGCGTGACGGCACGAACATCTCGCGCACCCGCTGGCGCTGCTCGTGCACGTAGCCCTTACGATCGTGATCCCGCCGTTATACCCGTGCTCATCGCGCAGCCGCTCGAAGATCCGTTTCGAGGTATGCTGCTGTTTGGCCGGCTGTCCCTTATCCTCCTCCAGGATCCGCTCGATGATCCCAACAAACGGATCCAGCTTGGGCCGAGCCGGCGGCCGGCTCCGCCGATACCCTGGCGGCACCGAGAACATCAGCATCTTCGCTACCGTTGGCCTGCACCCCAATTTCCCGCCAGTTATAAGTAGAGTCCGCCGGTTATTGCGGCCCTCCTGGGGCGTGTCGTGTGTGGTTGTGGTTTCATGTTCATAGCAGTTTTTCTGGCCGCCCTTCATTCTCTGAGGGCGGCCGAAGGACTGTCTGGTTTTGGATCCGAGGCTGGCGCGCCTTGCACCGCGCCGGCCAGCATCTGTGCTGGCCAAGCGGTGCGCGCGCTGGCCGAGTTCCCTTGATTCCTTGCCGCGAACTCCTCCGGCGCCAGGTAGCCGAGACTCGAGTGCGGGCGCAGGTGGTTGTAGTCGTGCCGCCACGCCTCGATGATCACGTGTGCTTCTCCTAGGCTAGTGAACACGTACTCGTTGAGGCACTCGTCGCGCAACTTGCTGTTGAACGATTCGATGAATGCGTTCTGCACCGGCTTGCCTGGCTCGATGTAGTGCCACGCGACCCTTCTGGTTGCCCAGCGCAGCACCGCGCCGCTGGTCAGTTCGGTTCCATTATCGCTAACCACCGTCTCCGGTGTGGCTCACGATCGAGCGAGGTGTCGACCATCGCAGCCAGGCACTCACGGCTGAAGTCGTCGACGATGCATAGGATGCGGAAGCGCCGGCCGTCGCTCAGTGTGTCCGAGACGAAGTCGAGCGACCAGCGCTGGTTGATCCCGATGGGCAGCGCCATTGGTGCGCGGGTACCCAGTGCCCGCTTACGCCCGCGGCGACGGCGCACCATGAGCCGCTCTTCGCGGTACAGCCGATAGAGCTTCTTGTGGTTCAGCGCGTGACCTTCGCGCGCCAGCATCCAACCTATTGACTCTTGCATAATATAGATACATATGGTAGCCTGCTGCCATGGGTAATGCAGCAGGGGTGCGGCGGGACTTTGAGGGACTGGAACGGCGGCGGATGGCAGCGGCGGATCTGCTCAAG
>Ga0116126_1001177_pt1 | contig 16992 bp, 13 predicted proteins | sample June2015DPH_16_5_FD_89730 | JGI IMG/M metagenome (GOLD analysis project Ga0116126, IMG submission 89730) | Peatland microbial communities from SPRUCE experiment site at the Marcell Experimental Forest, Minnesota, USA - June2015DPH_16_40 | ecosystem: Environmental > Terrestrial > Soil > Wetlands...
GGCATGTCCTATGCCGTCTCCGGCCTGGTGCGGGATTACCGGGCGCCGGGCTATGGCGCCGAACATCCTCTGGTTCCGCACGGAATCTCGGTGATTCTCAACGCCCCGGCGGCATTTCGCTTCACCGCGCCCGCCTGTCCCGAGCGTCATCTCAAGGCCGCCGAAATACTCGGCGCCGAAATCAACGGCGCGCGCCCGGATGACGCGGGTAAGATCCTAGCCGAGCGGATCATCGGATTCATGCAGGATCTGGGCATTCCTAACGGGTTGCGAGCGCTCGGCTATCAAACTTCCGACATCCCCGCACTCGTCGAGGGTACCCTGCCTCAACACCGCGTCACCAAACTCTCACCACGCCCGTTCGAGCCGGAAGACCTGGCCCAAATCTTCAGTGAAGCCATGGTGGCTTGGTAGGAAGAAGCCTCGATTGCCAATTGGAATTATTTCGCAGGCACCCGGGGGAAGGGGCGGGGGACAATCCCGGTTCCCTCTTTTACGGTGATGATCTGGTTGATGGGAACGCTCGTGAGCTTATCCACCGTACCGCTGGGCCACGTGATTTCCAGGCGCTCGATCGTCTTGCGCTTTCCGAGGCCGAAGTGAATGCGCGGATCCTGGGCGGACATGTAACTCATGCCGCCTTTCCGCTGTTGGTATTCGGTGAATCCTTCCGAAACCAGCTTCAGCGCTGCGCCCACGCCGTCGCGATTCGACTTGGTACCTACCAGCATCACTTCCAGCCAGTTGTTGGCATTGCCGCCGTCGTTGCGCAGCAGTTGGGGGTAGGCGCCGCTGACCGAAATCGCGATGTCCAGGTCGCCGTCGTTATCGAAGTCGGCGACGGCTGAGCCTCGCCCCACAACCGGCTTCATGAAGTCGGGTCCGAGAAGTTCCGAGACCTTCTCAAATTTTCCCTGGCCCACGTTGCGGAACATCAGTTTAGGTTCGGGGAAGGTTTCTTCGCTGTGATAAAGCTTAATATTATCCAGCATTGATCCGTTAACTTGGAAGACATCAATCCAGCCGTCATTATCGTAATCGAACAGCTTGGCGCTCACCCCGCTCAGGAAGATCGCCTTGTTGCCCATCCCGCAACTGTAAGTGGCATCGTCGAAGGAATTGTCGTGATTGTTGTGGTAAAGGCGGTTCAGCTCGAAATCCAGGTGCGTAACGTAGATGTCGAACCAGCCGTCGCCGTCCACATCGGCGGCGTCGGTGCCCATTCCGGCCTCGTATTTTCCGTCTTCGCTGGCGGCCACCCCGGACATGAAGGAGATATCCTCAAACGTGCCGTCTTTCTTGTTGATGAAGAGAGAATTCGGCCACGTGTCGTTGGCGATAAACACGTCGGTCCAGCCGTCGTTATTGAAATCCGCGAGGACCAGGCCCATGCCTTTTACCTCGGGGATGCCGAGACCGGAATTTTCGCTCACATCCGTAAACGTGCCGTCGTGGTTATTGTGGTAGAGCTTCAGCCGCAGCCCGCGATAGTTGTCCGGATGGCAGTAAGCGCGGTAGCCGGGCCGGTGCTCGCCGCAATACAAGTTGTTCTTGGGCGTCCAGTCGATGTAGTTGCACACCAGCAGGTCGAGATATCCGTCCTTGTCGTAATCAAACCAGCCGGCGCTGGTGGACCACTGGCCTTCGTCGGCGACGCCGGCCTTGGCGGTCACATCCGTGAAAGTCCCGTTGCCGTTGTTGTGGTAAAGGATGGCGTGGCCGTAGCCGGTGACGTAAAGGTCGGGGTAACCGTCGTTATCATAATCTCCCACGGCCACGCCCTGACCGTAGAGGCCCACGGCGCCGACCCCGGCCTTGTCTGTCACGTCCGTGAAGGTGCCATCGCCATTGTTATGATAGAGCGCGGAATGCAACGGGTGAGGAGGCTTGTACCACGCGGTCTCCGCCGTCTGCACCAGGTAAAGGTCCATCAACCCGTCCTGGTCGTAATCGATCCAGCCCAAGCCGTTGCCCATGGTCTCGATGTAGTTCTTTTCCGCCGTGAAGGTGTGATCGTGTTGGAAAGTGATGCCCGCCGCCTCGCGGATGTCCGTGAAGCGAACCGGGACTGAGATGGAAGGCGTGGCGGCCGGTTCGCCGCTCAAGTATTGGAGCGCCATGAAGCCGGCCGCGAAAGACAACACGATGAGGGCGGGCGGAATGAAGCGCCTGAGTCTCATAATGGGATTACTCAACAAGCCAGTTCTCAATTGCGAAACTTCCAACGTGAGAGAGACGCTCGAAATCGCTGTCGGAGGTAACGAGGATCAACTCGTAACGCTCGGCGAGAGCGGCGATCCATAAATCATTGTCCTGAAAACCTAACTCTCGGAGCTGCGCCCTTCTGCGTTTCACCTTCTCTCTCGGTCCATACCTCTCAAGTACCGCCGCCTTGAGCTCTCCGTAGCGATCGGCTGCGTCGCGATCGAGAGGCAAGACTTCAATGCCTCTCAGGAATTGGCCGACGCGTTCCGCGTTTGCGGACGGGTGGTCGGATTTGCGTGCCATAAACACCAGTTCGCCCTGGACGATCACGCAGGTCGCAGCGGGAGCATCCCCCAAATCCTCCAACTTCCGGATCAGGCTCGGGTGTCCCTTCAGAAGAAAGCTGCAATGGTTGGTGTCGAGGAGATAACCACTCAAAATGCCGCCCGCCCCCGCCAGGCATACACTTCCTGAAGCCGCTCCTCCAGGTCGTCACCGACCCAGGTGCCCGCGAACTTGAGTAAGGAGCGGGCGGTGGAAGTTCCGGTGCGTTGGGCCGGCTGCTGGCCCAGAGGTTCTTGAGGTGGATGGTTTTGGTTGGCCAAGTTGGTGATCCCTTCCCGCTGAAGAGCGCCGCGCGGCTTCGCTTCACCACGCTCCCATCGCGCCCAGGTGTTGGGGCTTACCCGCACTAACGCGGCGGCCGCCGCTTGCGTGAGCTTGAGGCGCAAACGAAGTTGCTTAAGAGATCGTGGGCTCATAAGGCCGTTCAAGAAGTCGCGAAGCTTAAGAAATCTACGGCCGCACAGATTGCAGAAACCGGCCGCAGACCTAACTATACATACGTATGGGCAGGCGGTCAACCCCACGAATGCGAGCGAACACCACAGGTCTTGAATTCGTATGAAATTCAAATCATACGCAACAATATGAAAATAGGCGAGCGAGGTCAAGTCACTATACCTAAAGACCTTCGGGAGAAGTTTGGGTTGAAGCCTGAAACGGAAGTGGAATTCAAAGTCGTCAATAACTCCATTCTGCTACGTAAGAAACCGGGAAGGCTGAACTTGGCCCGGTGGAAGGGCCGATGTGGGAAGCGCTTTAAGGAGTTGGGCTACGCTCGTGTAGACGAATTCATTGAAGACGTACGGCGACGATGATCGACGCCATCGACCCAAATGTTCTTCTCGAGATTCGCAGCAATTTAAAGCGCGAACACCAACAATGATGTGTGCGCAAGGCGAGGAGAGACCCCTCACCCGTCCCGTTCCGGCTGATGCAAGCGCCGGAGCGGGACACCCTCTCCCCTGGGGAGAGGGTTTACTTCTCTGTTGCCCCTCACTTGCCCAGCAGCTCGAAATACTTCCCCACCGCGTCGATCCCGCGATAGAAATTCGGCAGGTGGAACTTCTCATTGGGGGCGTGCAGGTTGTCGTCGGGCAGACCGAAGCCCATCATGACGCTGGGTATTTTCAGGTTCTTCTGGAAAACGCCGACGATCGGAATGGAGCCGCCGGAACGCGTGTAAACGGTCTTGTTCTTGAAGACCTGCTCCATGGCTTCGGCCGCGGCGGAGATCCAACGGCTCTCCGTGCTCACCACGGAAGCGGGCGCAGAACTGATCACTCGCACCGCGGTCTTGATTCCCTTGGGCGTGATCTTCTTCACGAAGGCGGTGTACTGGCGAATGACTTCCTTGGGGTTCATCTCCGGAACGAGGCGCATGCTGATTTTGGCGACGCCTACGGCGGGGATCACCGTCTTGGCGCCTTCGCCCGTAAAGCCTCCGCGGAAGCCATGGACCTCGAGTGTCGGCCTGGCCCAAGTGCGCTCGAGCACCGAGAAGCCTTTCTCGCCGGTCAGGGCGATCGAGCCGACTTCTTTGCGCAGGTATGCCTTCTCATTGAAGGGCAGCCGTTTCCACGCGGCCAATTCCTTCGCGGTGGGTTTCTTTACGCGCTGGTAAAAGCCCGGTATACGAATCTTCCCATCCGGCCCCTTGAGCTGGTTAATCATCTCCGCCAGGGCTTGGAAGGGATTGGGCGCCGCTCCGCCATAGACGCCCGAGTGCAGGTCGTGATTGGCGCCGCGCGCTTCGAGTTCCGTGTAAACCAGGCCGCGCAGGCCGGTAGTAATGGTGGGCAATTCGGGCGCGAACATTTCCGTGTCGCAGACCAGCGCCGCATCGGCTTTCAGCCGCTCCGGGTGGGCCGCCACGTACTCCTCGATGTGTTCTCCACCTACTTCCTCTTCGCCTTCGAGCAGGAATTTTATATTGATGGGAAGCTTGCCTTCCGTTTTCAGAAATCCTTCCACGGCTTTCGCCAGAAGATAAGTCTGCCCCTTGTCATCCACGGCGCCGCGAGCATAGATGTTGTCGTTGCGGATGGCGGGTTCGAAAGGCGGCGAAACCCACTCCTCGAGCGGATCGGGCGGCTGCACATCGTAGTGCCCGTAAAGCAGCAGGGTCGGTTTTCCGGGAGCCTCCAACCACTCCGCATAAAGGAGCGGATGCTGGCCTTCTTTGCCCGCGATGATCTCGACGTTCTTCATTCCCATATCGCGAAGCTCGCTGGCCAGAAACTCGACGGCGCGCTGCATATCCGGTTTGTGTTCGGGCAGGGTGCTGACGCTGGGAATCTTCAACAGATTCGTCAACCCTTGTAGAAATTGGTTACGATTCTCGTGATAATATTCGAATATGGTAGTTGCCACAGTTAGTACCCCCGATGTTGAAATTTTCAGTCCTGTGGCACGGGCATCCTGCCCGTGCACGATCACGGCCAAGATGGCCGTGCCAAATCAAAGTGAGTCACTACTTAACTCCTCGACTCCTTGACTTCTCGACTCATTCCCCGTGCTGCCCGTAGCGCTTGCGGACCACGGCCCCGTAATGAATGCCAGAAGCAATGGTGAGGGCCGCGGCAAGGTATGCAAAGGTCTGGACCAAGCCCCTCAAGACAAACGGCACGTGGGCCTGGAAACTGAGTGCCACAAAAACCGTCAACACCTGGACGACCGTGGAGGCCTTTCCCAAAGCTGTGGGGTAAAAAGGCCGATAACCCGCCACCAGGCTGATCAGCAGCGCGGTAATGATAATGGCGGCATCGCGGCTGATTACTATAATGGTCAACCACCAGGGGATTGCCTCGCGAAAAGCCAAGGCGAGATAGGCGGTAGTCATCAGGAGTTTATCCGCGATCGGGTCAAGCGCCACGCCCAGGGGAGTCTCTTGCTTGAGCAAGCGTGCCACAATCCCGTCGATCATATCCGAAAATGCCGCCGCAGCGAGCACCGCCAATGCGCCGCGATACCGCTGGTCAACGACCAGGATGGCGAAAAACGGAACGAAGGCCAGGCGCAGGATAGTGATTTGGTTCGCGGGCGTCAGGATGCGCGAAGTCATGGCTACGAGACAATATTGCGGCCCCGCGTGGCAGATGTCAAATTCACCCGTCGTTGCACCGCGGGGCTGCGCAGTTCCCGCAACGCATCCGAGGCGATCCAACGGGCGCCCGGCGAATCCAACTCATGAATCTGCTGCGCGATTTCAATCGCCGCCCGGTTTAGTTGCTGGTTTCGCTTGCCGATTTGGCGAAGCGCCCAGTTTACGGCCTTTCTCACGTAGTTCCGCTCGTCGCTTGCTTCCCTCTTGATGACGGTCAAGAGGCGCAGGAAGGTCTGGTTGGAGGCCGCTTTATCGCTCACTGCCAGGCAGGCCATCAGCGCGAACGCCGCCCTCTTCACGAATTCCTCCGGGCGCCCGCTCCACTCCCGGCATTTCCGGTAGGCGAAGGGGGTATAGCGGAAAAGGTTGAGGCACGTTCCATCGCAGACCGCCCAGGAATCGAAATCCTTCACCCAGCCTTCCATCAGCCGTTCGGACACGCACTGCCGCTCGGCGACCAAGCCCGCGAGATAACGAGCTTCCAGAATGCCCGTCGACCACAAGCGCTCGGCCAGGGCGTGGTCCTTGCCGATCTCTCGAGCCAGCTTCTTCAAGGCCGGCGTGGACCAGCCGAAGGCCTTGGCCGCAGTAATCCCGAAGCGTGCCATGCCACGCACTGCCGCCGGATCAGCTTGCGACTCGAGCCTTTTCAATACCTGATTGAATGTCATGTTTGCACTATTTCCTGGCGACCCCCTCACCCGGCCCCGTCAGCTGACGGACTGATGAAAGCGCCGGTTCGGTCCACCCTCTCCCCCAAGGGGGAGAGGGCTGCTTTCACAAGGGGGGTTCTTGACTGTCGACTCTCGACTCTTGACTCTCGACTGCCCTTCAGCCCTGCGGTGTCTCAATCCCGAGGTATTCCTGGATGCTCAATCCAACCAAGCTGCGGAATCGTTCTGAAAGCGAAGGGATCGAGCCGGAGGATTCATCCAGCGCCACGCGCTCCACACGGTGCATGGGGTAGAAAACCTGAGTCATTCCCACGCTGCATTCTTCCCGCGCCACGATCTGACGGACGAAGTCGTCGAAGGAGTTGAGTTCAATTCCGCGCGCCGTTACGCCCTTGGCGTCGAGCTCGAGCAGTTGCCCCCAGATTCTCTCCTTGGGCGATCCCAGGCTTACAATGACAATGCTATTGAGTTCCATAAAATGCCTCGACTGCAAAGCGTGCGTGAGGCGCTGCCTGGCGCCGCGCCAGGGCCATGTAGGTTGCCCAAGGGGTTGCCGTTCACCGGGCTGGCGGGTCCGCTCTCATGGCGCGGACTCCCTGCGCCCTCCCGCCCCAAAACGAAGAGAATACGCCCCTCCAGGCCGAATAGCCAGCCTGAGTTTCTCGCCACCGCTCGGGAAGAGCGGACCAGAATAGAGAATTGGAGTCGTGATTTCGGCGGGGCTGACGCCCCGCACCCAAGGCGAGCAACCCGGCTCAGGCGGGCATTTTCAAAGTTTCCGGGTGCACAGTGCGGCGACGACCGATTCATACGCTAGAGCAGGTCGCACAATCTTCCCGACAGCCCGCAAGTCAATCTACGATGTTGCGACAGTCCAAGTGCCGGTCACATTGAACGGTATCAGCCGGGCGGTCTCGAGCATCGAGCCGATGGTGGTGAAAACCTGGCTCAACTGGGTGATCGGCACCGCGCCGCTGCATACAGTGCTGGTCTTTCCACTTATCGTTTGGGGAACCGAAAAGAAATACTGTGACAACGGCGACGAGGCAATGCCCGCCATCGTGGAGCAGGGAGTATTGGCGGCGTTGCCCCCTATGGACGGTACGGATTCCCCAGAGGTGCACCCCGACGTCTCCGAGCCGTAGGAGATGGAGTAAATCTGAGTTGAGGTGCCATCGGATTGCGTGACTCCCCTGGCCCAAGCCGCGGCGTTGACGGCCTGTGTGCACTCCGCCGTGTCTGAGAAAAGGTGCCCATTCATTCCTTTGATTTGACCATTGCTCTCGGTCTGGTGCACGGTTCCCCCCATTTGCGTGGAGCTAGAACTTGCGTTGCCATCGCTGAGGAGAATCATGATGTCCTGTACATGCGAGGTGTGGTTATTGGTGAGGTAGGTTTGTGCCGCTACGATGGCGCCCGCATAGAATGTTCCCTCGCCGCCCGGAGTGGGCATCCCACAGTTATTCGTCCCCGCCCCGACGGTTTCAACGAGGTCGGAGCTCCAATTTAACGCCGCAGTGTCAGAAAGCCGATAATCGTTCCCAAACCCGAGGACCAGGTACTCCGGATTGTTGTTATACGCTGCGATGGGAGGGTTCGTCGCGGGGCACGTGTAATCGTCGGGTGCATATCTAGAATTAGCGGCCGTATTGGTCAAGCTTGAGGCAGCCGGGCAGCTTCCAGTCGTAACTCCCGAACTGGAGTCGCTGCATATGCCTGGAAACGCCATGATACCGACCTGGTCGATGGGCGTGCTGCTGCCGCAGCTCGACACTCCCACAGCGCAGGGGGCGAGTTCGGAGAGGAGGGTCTGAACGCCATACTGCGCACACTGCTCGGGTGTGTATGACCCGCTCGAACCGGTCACGCACCCCGTGTCCGTACCCGAACCCATGGACTCAGTGGTGTCCAGGATCACCATGACGTGGTACGGAATCGCTCCTCCGCCGCTGGCGCTGGCGATCGAGGTTGCCGTCAGGGTGAGCGTTTGGATGCCGAATATCTTGGCGAAAAACGTGGGCTCCGTCGCTGTCTCCACCACTTTGATGGCGTTGCAGCCTCCGGCCGGATTAGAGCCTGTGACTCCGCAGGAGGGATAGCTGGTGGCAGCAGCGCAGGGGGGAAGGTTATAGCCGGGGTACGTGGTGGCCGAGAGGCACGAAAAGCTGACATTCACGTTCGTGATGTTGAGGTCGTGATGCACGTTGTACAGAGCGCTGTACTTCGTGCTGCCGCTGTATTCAGTCACTACACTGTAGACCGATGTGGTGGTGGCACTGGGCATGGCAGCCCCTCCCGCGCTCGCCGCCGCATCGGTGTTGGCCTGCAGCTCGCGCTGGGCGTGCAGGGCGAAACCGATATCGATCGATAACGCCGCCATGCCTAGAATGGCGACCAGTGAGGCCGCTACCAGATAGAGGGCCTGCCCGGTTTGCTCGCGATAGAGCCTGCTAAAGAGAGATTTCATGTTCCACCTCATTCGATATATACCGTCGTTGTCGCGCTGATACAGTAAGTGGAGGACGGGCACAGCTTTACCCCGCCCTGCACGGGACTTTTGGAGCCACCCGGCATCGGACAAAGATTGATACTAGTGAATGGGATCGGCAGGTTACACGGATAGGTGGCGGTTACGGTCCCGGCATCGCCCGGCAGTAATGTCGCGGTACAGGTTGAGCCGTTGACGAAAGTCTGCGGCGCGATCGTGATCTGAGAGGTATTGAGGTTCCCCGCGGCGTTGGTGAGCGCCGTGTTCGCCTGCGTGCAAGCGATCGTCCCCTGCTGCCTGCCGGTTCCTAACACCCTTGCGCCGACCGCCACCGCATTGGCCAACTCGATGTGGTTGAAGAAGGTGATCCCTCCAAAGATGATCGACACCAGCATCATCGATAGAAACGGCAGCGCCATCGCGAACTCATACAACGCCCCGCCATCTTCTCGTCCGGGATGTATGCTTGAGCGCAGAACTCTGCGCCATGACTGTCGGGAATCCCATATCGTAGAACGTTGCATGGAACTGTAACCGTGCCTTTCTGACATTCAGAGCCGCCTCGACGTTGAATTTTCGATGGCGGCCTGCAATTCCGGATAACTCGTCGAAGGTCTCGGAAATCTCGTTTAAACCCGCCGCCTCAATCGATTCGCGCCGTTGCAATTGAATAAACGCAATAGGTGTATGGACAATTCACCGTGATCGTGCCGCCCGAGTTCGTGACTACAGTATTGCCCTGGGCTATGGAACAAAGGTTGATCCCCAGGCTTGGAAAATACATGCTGCACGGGTAGCTGGCGGCAACGGTTGCCAACTCCCCCATCGCTAGAATCTGGCAAGGCGAAGCGACCGAGCAAGTGGCGCCGGTGTACGGATTGGTTCCGGTGGTCACGTCCAATGAAGAGGTTCCGGCCCCGGAGCCGCTGGCGGCAGTGAACTCCGGGGGAGTCACGATCGTAATCTGCGATGTCTTCAGCCCGTAGGCGGCGGAGGTGAGGGCAGTCTGGAAGTCTGCGGAGACGGTCGGGTCGCCTCGTCCTCCGGCTACGGCCCTGGCGCCGATGGCAACCGCATTGGCCAGCACCGCCCGGTCGTAAGCCATAATCCCGCCGTAGAGGATGCCAACGAAAAATGTCGAGAGTACGATCGCCCCCACTCCAAACTCCAACACCGTCGAGCCTTCCTCGACTCGTGCGCGGGCTAACCAGCGTGGTCCCACGCGCATTTTCGACTTGATTTCAGGCACTTCAGGTGGCTTCATTGGAGTGTAACCGTACCTTTCATCAAAATATCATTCCTAGCAATGTGCCAGTCGATAAGTTAAATCTGTTCGGCTACGGACGGCAAGGTTACCGCTGTACTAGGCTTGAAGTACTGGCTTGCTCGTACCAGCCGGTATGGCAGCAGTCTTCGAACGGGAGAAGGTGATCTCCTACAAAAGCAGGCCCGGCAAGTATTCTCCCCACCTGCCAAGCCCGTTGCGGCAGAAGCTACTCCCATCAAACCTTCACTTCGGCATTTTGAGCGGAAAGATCAGTGGGCTGTATCGAGAATTCGAGAAGAGAGAATAGTCGGTGTGCGGAAGTGGCTCCGGTCGTTAGAGCCTGCCCTGAGCGGAGCGAAGGGTCGGCAGGTGTCAGCCGAAATAGGCCGCGGAATAACCCGTTTGACAGTCATCCTAAGGAGTACCCATGCGCTTGCAGGCCACCCGAGCGACTGAAAATCACCTCGTCGTCACCCCCGCGAAAGCGGGGGCCCATTTGCGGTCCGGAACGCAATGGATTCGAGCTTACGCGGGAATGACAGGGATGGATGGCTAATTGGAAGAGAGTTGCGGCGGTCAGAGACCGCCGCAACTACGTTGTTTGGCGCTACCAGATACCGCCGTTGTACCACGAAACCGGGAGCAACCGCGTCGTCAGGAAATCATAGCTGATATTTTTAAAAATCGAGCTCAAGCTGGTGATCGAGGGGTGAGCTGCGGATTGGCAGCCAGCAGAATCGTCGGAGTAGAATTTATTCGGGTCGGACGCGATATCCTCCATCGTGGTACACCCGGAGATGGGTTCAGACGTGGGATTTGGATCGGTTGAAGTGGGAGGGGGATTGCGGTCGTAGGCGCAACTGCTCGACGATGAAGTGGAGGACTGATAGGCGATCGCGTACACCCAGGTTTTGAGGCCTGCAGCATTGGTGGTGTTGGCGGCAGTCTGGGCGTTCGTGATGGCTTTGTGACACTGGTACTGTGCATCGCTCTGCGGAGTCGAGGTCGTGAAGTCACTGCAGTTTTGAGTGTATCGATTGCAATTACCCGAAGGGGCAGGAGGACCGTTGGTGTTCCATTTCGCCTGCGAGTCGCCGTCGCTGAGAAGGATGATGGCCCCTTGCATTTTCGCACGTTCGCCGCTTTGCGCGGAGAGACCGGCCTGGGCCGCATTGATCGTCGTCGCATAGTACGTGTTGTAGCCGTACGGGTTGTTACTTGCCCCAACCTGCAAGCCGTACGCGTTGGTCCCGCACCCCGCACCGTCCGCCCAGTCGACCGCCTTGACCGCGTCCGAGGAGCTGCCGTTCAAGCTGCTTGAGGCAGAGGTCTTGTAGTCGCTCGAAAGTGGAACAATGGAGATATAGGGAGGAGTGGACGTGCTTTCCGGTTGGTACGCAGCCATTTGATTGGTTACGTTGGTGGATTGGCAGTTCAAGTAGTCATTTTGAACAGCCGAACTGCTATAGAGTCCCGGGAACGTCAATATCGCCACCTCATCGACCGCGTTCGGGACGTTGCCGTTGGTGACCGAACCACAGGAAGACAACCCTGCGGTGCAAGGCGCGAGTTCGTTCAGTAAAGTCCGGACACCGTACTTGGCGCAATCCTCTTTGGTGGGGTTGCCGATACCCGGAACTGTGCAGTTTGAATCGGTTTGGAGCATCGACGGTGTGGTGTCGAGAATAATCTCGAGGTTGGCCGGCGACGGCGTCCCTCCCTTCATGGCCACGAGAGACTGCGCCTTGAGCGTGATGTAGTTAATGCCGAACAGCTTGCCGAAGAATGTCGGTGCATTCACGGTTTCTTCAACCGCCATGGCATTTGCGCTCGCCGTGTTATTGCACGCTAATCCCAGAGCGGTCAGTTGACTCAGGCACGTTGCTGTGGGGTAGGTGGCCGTCGAGTCCGAGACCATCGTCACACCGCCGCCCAGATCGTTATAAGCATTAATCCCCGAACTCAACACCGCGCTGTTCGGCGGGCAGGTGCGGCTACCGCCGAATCCGCCGCTCCCGACGCCGCTGAAGCAGTATGCGGTATTGATGGCCGTGGCGGAGGACAGGTTGTTGGATAGATCCAGCGCACCCGCAGTCGCTGCCGCATCCGCCGAGGCCTGCAGTTCGCGCTGGGCGTGCACCGCGAAACCGATATCAATTGACAGTGCAGCCATCCCTAAGAGGGAGACTAAGAGGCTGGCAACCAGGAAAATGGCTTGCCCTTCCTGCTCGTGATACAGCCTTCGAAAGAGATATTTCATGGTCCACCTCATTCGATTCGTAATGATGTCGTCGAACTTATGAAAGAGCCGTTGGCGTTTTGCACCGGACAAAGGTTGACCTTGGCGAATGGGATCGTCATCGAGCACGGATACGTAGCCGTCATGGTTACGTAGTCGCCCGCCACCAGGGCGCCGCACGTCGAGCCGCCGGGCCCCGTGAACCCCTCGGTGCCGGCACCAGAGTCGATCGTGATTTGCGCTGACTTAAGGTTCGTAGCCGCATTCGTGAGAGCTGTCTCACCCAGCGTGCAGGCAGTTGGAGGTCCGGCTCCGGCCCCTCGGTTGGTAGCAATCGTCCTCGCCCCCACCGCCACCGCATCGGCTAGTGTCACGTAGTCGTAGAACGTTATTCCGCCATAAATGATGCCGACCAGCAGCATCGACAGCAGCGGAAGGACCATCGCGAACTCAAACAGCGCATCGCCTTCCTCGCTGCACATTCGCAGCATCCGACGTATACCTGCACGCAATTTCGGTATGAAGCATGACTTGTCTGAGAGTTTCATTGGATAGTGACCGTGCCTTTCCCCGAAATACCACTCCGAGCTGTGTGCTGAAGATAAGTTTTCGCCTTTCTTCGCCGGAGGGCAAGATTACGAAGGTACCAGACGTGAATTGTCACATCGATTACCTCGCCCCTCCTGCTCGGGCGCTGGCGCACACCCATCTCGCCAGCCGCGGTACGGGAAAAATGACAGTGTAGAAGATTGAAGCCCCGCCCTACCGGTCTGGTCCAATCGCGGTGAGATGTTAAAGTCCGGCGTGGAGGGTCAAGATTGGGACTGAACTCGAAGGAGGGCAGCGTCTCGACTTGGGCGTAGCGCCGGCCCGGTGCCTGCGGGACCGGCGCTACGTGTCAAACCAGGATGCTCCGGAGAGAGAGAGGGAAATATCCTGGCACTGCGAGCTTGACGTACTTTGCGTCTTGCCGTGAAACCGCTTTGCCTTGCTTCTTCCTTTAGACTTCACACTTGGCTTGGCAATTCAACCGAAGCCGCTCGAACCCGGCGCACATCATGGAGCCGCTTGCGTCGCCTGCACCGCGCAATTGCCCGCCGTCGTGCAGTTGGTTCCGCTGGTCGTGGTTGCCACTTGGAAGTAAATCTCTGAGGCCCCCGTGGGGCTTGTGGCGGCGTTATCGACAATGATCCCACCCGTAGGGAAGCTATTTGACGCCGCAACCATATTGAACTCGCCCAGAGGGGTCATGCCGGTGCCGAAACTAGAGGGTGTGGTGACATTGAACGACATTAAGCAGCCGGTAGTGGTCGAGTCACCACAGCCTGTCGGGCTGCCGTAGAAAACGCTCAGGAAGATGTAGTCCGTGCCGCTCGAGCCGTTCTCCCCGCCACTCACAGTGATATCGGTCGGGTTATTGGTCGAAATAGTGAAGTCTCCGCCGGACCCGGAACTCGCCGCAGTAAGGGAAACCTTGTTGCCGGAGATGCTTGCCGGATGGGTAACGGCGCTGTTGGCGCTCGAGCCGTTGTTGCGGAAGCAGGCCGAACTGCTCGTGTAAACACATTCGCTCGCGCTGTTGTCAATTGCCGCCCGCAGATTCCCGGCCGCATCGTCCGCGCGGGTTGAACTGCCGGAGCCTGTATAATACAGCACCTGGTTCGAAGGACTACTACCACTAAGGGCAGTGACAAAGGTGTAGGTGATGCTCCCAACTGTAACGGTAGTCGTGCTCGTAAACCCGCCGCTTGGCACAGTGGTCATAGTCACGCTGCCGGTTGCGGTGACTGTTCCACCAACGTTCGGGTTGTCGAACTCCGTGACCGGTGAGCAGTGCCCGGCAGAGCCGATGCCGCTGCCAGAGAGTGCAGGGCCCGTGTTGGCGGTGGTGTTCATCACATTGGCAACGATAGGTATCTGGTACAAGATAGAGGGGAGGGCAGTCTGTCCACAGACATAGAGGTTTCCGTTTGGACTGGACGAGCTCGACGACGTGTAGTACGTGTTGTCAAAAGTACCCGCCAACTGATAGGCAGTGTGACTCGTGGCTCCTGTTCCCACCTGGGCTTCAGTGCCGCTGCTCCCGGTAGCGAAGCTCGCCGGCAGTTGAAAGACCCCGCTGGCGCCGCTGGCATCGTGCCCTACGAAGGCATAGACACTTTCGGCGCTGGAGTCCACCAGAGGGGCATCTCTGATGCCAAAATAACTGGCCAGATGGCCTGACGTAGCGTTTATCGAGGCTGTCGTGCTGCTGCACACCTTGCCGGAGTTGCCTGAGTTGACCGAATAAAGGTAGCCGTAGCTACCATTCGACACCCCATTATCCCCAACAAATACGCAGGCGGACGTGACATCGTAGACCGGACTGCTGATGCTGACGTTGGCGGCGGTATTAAGCTGGAGCGGCCAGCCGCTCGACGTTACCTCGGTAAGAACTCCCCTGAAGACCGGATTGAACTTGTGGAGGTACCCGGCGCTGTCGCCGACGTAAAGCGAGTCAGTCCCCCAATCGTAGTACGGATTCGACGTCAGGTCGTTGCTGCTTCCATTGAAAGTAACGCTGGTCATACAGGGAGCGGTACTACAGCCGTTGATGAGGTTGAGGTTGAAGTAGTTGGTGGGAGTCACAGAATTGGGCGTGATCGGGGAGCTGAGGCTGCCCGTGCCGGGGGGGGTATTAGGATACGTCACGAGAACCAGGCTGGCGACCCCACCTGATGAACTCTGGACGACAGCTAACTGCGAGCCGCCGTAATAGAGGACGGGCGCCAGAGTGACCGTGCCGCCGGTACTGTACGCCCAGTCGACCTCGGGCACCGTACCACCGCACCCACTGTAAAGGTTGTAGTAAGCAATAATGCTGGCCTGGGAGGATGACCCGCCCGTAGGGAAGACAACATAATCGGAGCAGCTCGCGCTCGAGGTGCTGAACGACCACTTGGCAGGGTAACTGTTATAACTCACGGCACTCGTGGTCTCCAGGTTTTCGTTCCAGTCGGTATGGATTGGTTGGCGCGATCTCATGACGGGTCTAGTGCCCTTCACAACCCGCAAGAAATCTTGCAACTCGCCGACATGTAATTCCTGGCCCGTGCCGATCTCCTGACCCAAGGCCGGCTCAATCATACTTGCGACGTATTCCGCGGCAGGTCCCTGCGCAGGGCTGCGGCGCCGCAACTGCTGCATAATGTAACGGGGATCGTTGACAATCCGCACCCACTCTTCGTGCCTGCCATCCCGGATTGCATCCTCTTCCGTGCCCGGATTGGAGAAAACCAGATGGTGATTAGTCCAATCATCCACGATGCCCGGGAACTCATTTGCGAGTTGCGGCCCGCGCGACAAGATGGAAACGTGCATACTGCGTTGCTGGCCGGACATGAAGACCGTGAGTCCGGCGAGGATAGTTAAAATGGCCAAACCAATCCATGGGCGAATAGGCCTACAATTATTGGAGCTCATTGCAAACACCTCGAACTCAGTCGGCTTTAAGGAATCGTCTCATATCGGACAGCGGGCTAGAAGCCCGCACCACCTACCCGCCGCTGGGTGGCGGCGGGCGGCGGGGAACGGAAATGGGGTCAGGGCATAGAGTCCTTTGGCCGTATCGCTAGTTCGTGTTCCATGGAACCAACATCGTACTCTGGAAATCATGGCTGATGTCGCTAAAGATAGTCGCCAATGACGCTATCGAACCGTGCGCGCCCGAGGAGCAGGGTGACGAGCCGTCGGAAGGCGTGCTGCCGTCGGCGTAGAACTTGTTGGCGTCGGAAGCAATCTTCGACATGGTGTAGCACCCGGTGTAGGTGGCCGAAGTGTCGGTTTGGCAACTGCCGTTCGGAGCGCCGTGTTTTGTTGACGCGCCAAACGCAATCGAGTACACCCAGGTGTAATTCCCCACGGCATTCTGTGTTCCCGCGGCATTCGCGGCGGCCTCGACGGCTTGATAGCATTCGTTAGTGTCAATACTTGGGTTGGCTGCCAGAGCCGCCGCAGTGAAATCGCCCGCGGTCGCTTCCGCGTCGCCATCGCTGAGGAGAATGATGGCGCTCTGCATGTTCGACCTTGGGGCCGTGAGATTGATAAGGTCGTTGTTCGCTTCGGTGAGAACTCCGGCGTAATAGGTACTCACTCCACCGGGATCCTGGAGGCCGTACTTGGTTGTGGAACAGCCGCTTTGGCTAAGCCAGGTAACCGTATCCACCACGTCCGAGCTGCCGGCGTTCAGAGTGCCTGCGTCGGAGGTTTTGTAATCACTCGAAGGCTGAACAACGGTGAAATAAGGAGGGGACGACGTGGGTGTGCCGTAGGGCACGATGGTGCCGTTGCTTGTGGATAGCGCATGAGCTTGGCAATCGTAGTCATAGGGGGCGTCCGTGGTAGCCGAAGCCAGCCCCGGGAAGGTCAGCACGCCCACCTCGTCGACCGGGTTGGGGACGTTGTAGCCGGTTGAAGCGCTGCCGGAGATCGCGCCGCAGGATGTGAGGCCCTTTGTACAGGGGTTGAGCAAGTTAAGAAAAGTCCGCACTCCCCACTTGGCGCAATCCTCTTTCTTGGGGCTCGCGACGCCACTCTGCGCGGCGCAGGTTGCGTCGTTATCAGCGTCTTGCATCGACGCCGTGGTGTCCATGATCACCATAACGTTGGCCGGTATGAGTGTTCCACCCTGGA